>Ga0315278_10003611_pt1 | contig 13847 bp, 25 predicted proteins | sample YL17G06_0_MG_FD_203880 | JGI IMG/M metagenome (GOLD analysis project Ga0315278, IMG submission 203880) | Sediment microbial communities from Yellowstone Lake, YNP, Wyoming, USA - YL17G06_0 | ecosystem: Environmental > Aquatic > Freshwater > Lake > Sediment | place: USA: Wyoming | collected...
TTACGAAGAAAGCAGAAGTGAAAAAGACCGTTGCGAAAAAGGTAGAAAAGAAACCTACCGTCGCAAAGGTAAAGAAGCCGATTACATCCAAGGAAGACGATCTTGATTTGATGACCACAGTATCAATGAAGGAAGCTGATGAAGTAGAAACTACCATGTCTGATGAAGATGAGGAGGACGAAACGGATGAGTGAACGGGATTTCTCAAGTGATGTAAAGATAAATAAATACAAACTTGAGGAAGAATGCGAACGACAAGCAGGACTATACTTTTACTGGGCAGAAAAACTTGCTAATGCGCGCTCTTCACTCAACGAGGAAAAAGATAAGCTGGATTTTATTTGCGCGGAAATGGATACGCATCTTAGAAGTCATTGGGATGAAGAATATCCAGGAATGAAATCTACTGAAACCAGCATTGGATCGGCATTAGAAAAGCATCCAAAGGTACAGAAGCAGAAAGAGATTATGCAGCAAGTACAGCGTGAAGTAAACATTTTATTTGCTGCGGAATCTGCTATGAACCATCGCAAGAGCGAACTTGATAATCTTGTCACGCTTCTTGTGAAAGGTTTCTATGCTGCGCCAAATGGAGGAAAGCGCGAAGATGGAACGGCCACTGTAGAGCGTGAAGTACGAAAGAAGCTCAATAAAGGAAAGGAGTAAATTGAATGGCTGAACAGAATCATACGTTATATTCTGTTACATTGGCAAATGATGAACTTATTCTTGTAAAAGCAGTGTCTATGGCTGATGCTGTTACTGCTGTAAAGAATACTTCATTTGGGGAGATCGTTGCAATAGAAATAAGCGACGAGTATTTGCAGCTAATTGACACAACCAAATAAAAAAGGAGTAAACTGAATGGCAACGAAACCGACAATTACCGAAGTTCATTTTACACGGAAATTCAATTTAGGCAACTATGAAACTATGGATGTTGGTTTTGTTGCCACAGTTTCCGAAACGCAGAACCCAGGAGAAGTATTAAAGGCATTGGATGATGCCACAATAAAGTATAGGAAAGGAAGGGAAGTATCTTGAAGAAAAGCAATAGCCTAAAAGATCGACTGAAGAAAAGTTATGAGAGCAAAGACAAGGGTGGTGGATCACGTCCATCTGCATTTGACTGGAAGAAAGCTGACGGAGTAAAATTCTATAAAGCAAAGGAAGGCAAGAATAGGATCAATATTATTCCGTATATCGTCAAGACGAAGAATGATCCGCTTGTTCGTGCTGGTGATACAAAAGTAGGCGACCAGTCGTATATGCTCGATGTTTTTATTCATCGCAATATTGGGCCTACTCAGGCAGAAGTTATTTGCCCGAAGTCCAATTTTGGAAAGCCTTGTCCTATCTGCAAGCAAGCGCAAGAATTCAAGGACAATGGTAAAAAGGACGAAGCTTCTGCACTGTGGCCTAAGCGGCAGTGTTTTTATAATGTGATTGATGGCAAGAATCCCGATGAAGGAATCCAGATTTTTGCCATTAGCCATTACCTTTTTGAAAAGGAGCTTATTGAAGAGGCTCGTGCTGCATCAGATGATGGTGACATTATTGACTTTGTGGATATCGATGACGGAAAGATGATCGAGTTCCGCGGTGCAGAGACCACAAGCAATATCAATGGAAAGGCTGTTACATTCCTTGAATATAAATCGTTTGTATTCAAGGAGCGCGAAGAGTCCTTGGACAGTGATCTTGTTGAAAAAGCCATCAGCTTCGATGACCTGATGAAGCTTCCGTCCGATGATGAAATAAAAGCGCTGATGTTTGGGGATGATGATGCTGAGGCTGATGACGAAGAAGTAGAAGAGGAAGATGATGATGAAGAAGAAAGCCCCAAGAATAAAAACATCAAGCGAGATAAAAAGGCGAGCAAGGAAGCTGAAGAAGAGGAAGAAGAGAGTGAGGAAGATGACGACGATGTTCCCGAAAACGATCAAGATGACGACGAAGAAGAGGATGAAAAGCCAGTAAAGAAGCAGCCTGCGAAAGCGAAGAAGGAACCACCGAAGAAGCCACAGAAAGGACTGTGCCCAAAGGGACTGAAGTACGGCGTGGATTGCAATTCCAAGAAGTGCGATGACGAATGTGATGAATGGGCGGAATATCTCAAGGAGCAGAACAAGCTCAAGAAGAAGAAGTGATTGTGCTCCAATGAAAAATAATTATAAAAAAGGCAACTATCCATCAATGAACCTCCAGTGGATAGTTACCTATTTTCATTCGTAATAAAAAGGAATAGTATGGCAAATAAAAAGATACCGACAAAGACATTGAAAAGTATTGAAGAGACTATTATGAAAAAGAAACCAGAGAGCAAAACAGTTATCAGAATACCGAGTGGCTGCGATTTACTTGATACTGCTGTGGGCGGCGGAGAAGGACTAGGACTTCCACTTGGAAAAATCGTGAATATTGTTGGCGACAAGTCCTCAGGAAAAACATTTCTCGGTTGTGAAATAATTGCTGCTACAAGAAGCAAGTATAAATCAAAGCTACGATGGATATACGATGATTGCGAAAGCGGATTTTCTTTCAATACGCAAAATATGTATGGCTTTGAAATAATGCCTACTGTACTTGCAGAGCGACAGAAATCAACTACGGTGGAAGAGGCATTTTGCAATATAAAAGACTTTTTCAATTCACTGAAGGACGACGAATACGGAATTTACGTTATTGATTCACTTGATGGCATTGATTCTGAAAAAGGAACCGAGCTTGCCGACGAACGGTATAAAGCACACCAGAAAGGCAAAGAGTATAAGCAAGGCTCGTATCGTATGGACAAGCCAAAGTATTTATCACAGGAATTCTTTCCGCAGCTTACTGATTTAATTGAAAAGAAACATGGACTATTGATTATTATTTCACAAGTGCGCACTAATATCGATCCAATGAGTTTTGAAAAGTATTCCAGAGCCGGTGGAAAGGCAATGGATTTTTATTGCCATACAGTTTTATGGCTTGCGCAAGTAAATAAGATCAAGAAAAAGAATCGGGCGATTGGCGTTACGGTAAAAGCAAAGACAACGAAAAGCAAAACAGCACGTCCATATCGTGAAATATTTTTTACATTACTCTTTGATTATGGGCTAGACAATGTAGCAAGCAATATTGATTTCTTATTTGACTTCCTTACACCGACCGGGCAATTGGTAAAGGATCCAAAAGCGAAATGGAATGAAGCAAATGAATATTCCATGAGCACATTGAAACAGTTTCTTATTGATGAAGGAAAGGAAGAATACTACAGAACGAATATTCATCCTAAGTTAAAGCATGATGAGATTATGGAATGGTTGCAAGAACCGAAGCAAAAAAAGTTGTTTGAAAAGTTATCAAGCACAAGCAACATTGAAATGAGTCGGCAAGAGTTAATCAATTACGTAGAAGAAAATAAATTACACCAAGTGTTAACAGAAAGGACGTTACAAAAATGGGAGATGATCGAAGCGAGCATCAGGACAAATCGCCCCCCCAAATATTCACACGAGTAAGTGGGCATTTTAATGTTAATAAAAAGGAGCTGTATCGATTGTGGCTTGCATATAATAATAGAGTGGTAATAAATAAGAATCCACGTGCTACTATTTTACAATTGCAAAGTCACGAGGAAATGTATTCGCCGGAAGCATTAAATTATTTTATGGCAATGGGTTTTGAATTATTCAATAAGGAATATGCAAAGGAGATACGAGATGGAAGGTAAACATATTTTAACAGCAACAGAAATTATTGAACAAGAAAAACGATGCAATGTAATCCTTGATCGTATCATAAAAAAATTAAAATTATTTGATAATGAAATTAAAATGGCGCAAAAAATAATAGAGGAAATTAGAGATGCGAAGTAAACCAATTACATTACGTTGTGGGAAATGCGATGAGCAAATAGATATTCTTCCTTTTCTGCAATTATGGATTCATTACCACGACATAGAACCCGATAAAAAATTACGACATGCGCATCTATGCTTCCAATGGCTTTTTTGGTGGGCAGAATTAACTATCGGGAAAGAACATGGTGAAACGTAAAAAGCTTCCGTCTATAAAAGCATTACGAAATAAACTTGATAAAATATTTAATGCATACATACGCACGCGTGATGGTGCATGTATTTTATCTGGAGAAACAACGGGATTAGTATGTTCCCATTATTACGGGAAACGCGCTGCGCCTTTTTTACGTTGGGATGAACGGAATGCCCATGCGATGAGTAAAAAAATGCACTGGCTCCATCATCATGGGCGTGAGGCGGATTATGCGCTATGGATGTTTGAGCATAACAGCAAGATATATATGAGGAAATTAGCGCTGGATTCTAAAAAACAAGCTAAGTATACTAGGGATATATACTTACAATTGGTAGAAAAATATCAAAAAAAGTTAAAAAAGATTGAAAATAGGCTATAATATATACGAGTACCATGACCCAGCCAGGCCCCGAGGAGGCAGAGGAATGAGATGCGAAGGATTTAGACGATATGGTGGAGCTTTTACATTAGGACCTATTGAGTGGGAACAATGTGAAGAAAATGCCATCGTATATATTACAACAAGAATAAACAATAAAAAGCAAATTATTCCATCGTGCAAAAAATGCTGGGAAGAAAGTATAGAAAATGGTATAAAAATAATAGAAGTTAAACCAGTAGAGGAGGCATAGGAATGAAATGCCCTTGCGGAAATGAATTAAGCACTGGCGATACGTATGGGATATGCCTGACATGCACAAACAGGCAAAACTTGGCGGAGTTTGCACAAAGGATAGAAGGTGCACTCAGCGCGAACTTTGATCCATACAACGAAAATACGCCCGAGCAACGATTAGCATACGCCGCCTCTCTTATCGAGCAACGTGACGCCGCGATCCGCGCCGAGGCACGAGTTGAAGCTATGCGCGACGACTACCGCATGGATCAACTCGACGCCGTTATGTACTCGGTTGATAAATGGTTTGATGAGGGAGATAAACGATTATTGCAAAATCCTGCGAATCGCGCCGTTGACGCAAGAGAAATTGCACTACGGAAGATAGAAGCCATAGAGGACGAGTCCGCCAAGGAGATTGAGAAGGCGAGCGAGTGGTGTGACTTGATGGTTGACGAGTTTATACGTATATCGCACCTGACTAATAATGGCGAGATAAAAGGGCTTTGCGATAGAGCCATAGTCAACACGGTAAATAATTTCCCGCTTATGAAGCAACGCGACGATATACACAAACGTTGGTGTGAAGCGCTACAGGAAACTGAACGCATCCGCGCCGAGTCCGCACAGGAGATTGCTGAGAGCCGCAAGGAGATCGCCGCGCTCAAGGAAATGCTTGACGAAATGACCAATAAAGCAGAGGACAGCGCCCACAATTTTGCGGCTCGAATGGGGAATTATCGAAAAGAAGCACAGGCACATAATTTTGCACGCATAGCCGTAGCCCGCGCCCTGCTCGCGGAAAGGGAGGAACCGAAATGAACCTTGAAACAGGTGAACTAAAACAATTCTTAAACCATGATGATTTAGAAAAAACATTCAAGTCTATGTCATTGCAAGAGCGTGAAAATTGGATAGAAGTCGATTCTAAGAAAATCACTGCGAAACAAGCTAAGAAAATGCATGTTGAATCAGCGGATCACCGCTCAGAATTGGCAGTAACCCGTGACATTCTACGCAAACAAAAAAGGTCAGCTCGCCGTAAAACAAAAAGAGCCAAGGGCATCATACGGATTACAACAAGCCATTAGTTGTAGTTTGGCTTTGTGCAAAATGCCATCGATTAGAGCACGCCAAGGCCGAAGGAAAGGACGCAGGATGACTGAACTCGAACGAATCACTATATTCTTGAATCAAATAGAAGCCCTCCGCAACCTACGGCAGCGCGCAATAGATATATACCATCGTGATATATGCTGCCCAACAGACGATGTAATAATGAACGTTTCCCCTGACGGCGAGCATACCTCATTATCTGCGGCTTTAGCTGATGCGCCGAAAGATTTAACAAAACTAACCTTGACAATAAATATAAATGGATCATGGTCTAAACCAGATACAAATCTGGTAGGCGGGGAAGGATTTATAACTACGTCTGAGTACCCATTAGTAATACGCAATGCAGCCCAGATATGGAATCCAGGTAAATACCACTACAAGAAGGATAAAAATGGTTCATAAAAAATACGTAAATAATACAGTACTATATTTTCTAATCATTGAAACACTTACATTATTATTATCAGGAAGTATTCTCTATGTAAAATATACATTACCACTACAAACAGTAAAAACATATCAGTGGTATACTGATCCTGTTCTTATTAGTTTGCCTATCTTTATTCCAAAACAGTACAGAGAAAGTATATATAAAGCATGCACGGAAGTTAAAATACCCCAAGATATTCTAGCACGTATTATCGAAGCGGAATCATCTTGGGATTATACAAAGAAAAGCTTGCCAAATAAAAATGGCACTATCGATCATGGACTGTGCCAACTTAATTCTAAATCACTAGAAGATTTCCAATATCGATATAATAAAGGAGAAACGATTGATCCATATAATCCTGAACTATCTATTAGAATTGCAGCTAGGTATCTAGCAAGTTTACAGAAGATAACAAATGATTGGAGAAAAACCGTAGCAGCGTACAATTGCGGCTTATCAAAAGTAAAAGCGAATGCTATTCCTGTGAATACGCAGAAGTATGTTGAGAAAATAATGGGAGGAACAAATGTTTTTTACTAAAAAGAGTAAAGAAGTTGTCAATGAAATATTTGCCAACGAAATATCCATGCCTACACCTATAGTAGAAAAGGAAACTGAAAAAAAGAAAAAATACATCATTACGATTTATTTAAAAGATGCTTCAATAAAAAATTATGAACGATTATACTCTCTTGATGCTATAATTTCTGGAATACAAGCATATTACTCTTTTTTCAAATGGTTCTATCTAAAAGAATCCCCGTACTTTACATTTAGGCACACTAATGGAACTGATATATTTATTCGCAATGAAATAAAATTGATCTCCTTTACATCATCTATTGTGGATGTGGAGAAAAAGTGAGTTTTGAAGTAGTTCTCAAAACAATGAAACAAATCCTCATCCAAGATATAAAAATACCAGAACATAGATATCATATTCTTGCCGCAACATTGGATAGCAAAGATCGGTTTATTGCCTTTGGGAAAAACTCATATACAAAGACGCATCCGCTTCAGCAAAAATATGCATTTCATAGCAATCCATTTAGAAAATATCTCCATGCTGAAATAGCCGCATTAGTAAAAAGTCAAACGAAAGTACAGTCTATCATCATTATGCGCATGAATAAATCTGGGTATATTCGTATGGCAAAACCTTGCCCTATTTGCATGTTAGCATTACAAGAAGCGAGAGTGAAGAATATATATTATACTGATGCTGATGGATTTTTACAAAAGGAAGAACTATGAAAACAAGATATTGCCAAATGATTTTATCGGACGAAAAAACATTAAAGCCATGCAAGAATCCAATAGCGTTTCAATGCGAGCAAACAGGACTATACTTCTGCAAGGCATGCGCAAGAGCTCTTTCTAGGCGAATCCAGCATAAAGACCGTGAATTAAGCTTCAAAAAGGTACTCTAAACTGTCCATAAAGCGCTCAAATCATTGTGCTATGCGGTTTTCCAGCCAAAAGCGTATAAAGTACTGTTTAAGGCAAAAATAGTTGAAATTAAACCGGTTTACCTATATCGATTTATTATAATAATGAATATTTAGAGCCGCAGAATTATGGTGAAACATATACGGCAGATGAGATACTAGTCATTTTCCGATGGTCATATAATTTTGTCATGTCTACGTTTACAGTGGGTGGGATAAAATCACTTGACTGCAATAGCAATGATTAATCCTGTAGCGAGTACTGCAATCACACCGCCTTCGATCAACATAATCGTTTTACGGCCCTTGTAAAATTGATTTAAGAGTAGAAATGATTCCACGACATTTTCGTATCGTTTCAATAGCGTCTCGTAAAGTTGTAATTGTTCCGTTGATAATTGTTTCGCTTCCACTAATAATTGTGATACTCTCTGTAAGTTTTCCTTGAGTTGCATCATATTGATTATGGTCTCGTTCAGCATCGTTTCGACTTGCAATAAGCTCTCGTCTAATGTTATCAAAAGCTGGTTCGAGGATGACGAATCCGATTGAGCATGCAAGGATAACGCCAAGAAGAATACCACAAGAAAGCAACTTAATCTTTTCATATTTCATACTCTCCTCACTTACTCGCCATATCAATCAATTGTTGCCATGCCATGCCCTGCGCTAATGCATTGAACATGCGAAAGCTGAACCGTTTCTTTCTTCCTTCGCGTGACTTTGTTTTATCGCCGTTCTCGTCCGTATCCAATACTTCCTGCTTCCCCACGATCATCAATGCCACAATAGCTGATATCGCGAGCCGCCACCAATCAACTTCGATGTGAATGACTGCCTGTGTCTTGAGTAGCGGGATATAGTTTGCTGCCACAATACCGATGATGGTTAGCGCATATGCAAGGAAATCATCAAGTACATCGAAAAACTTTTTCCAGAATGCTCTCCACTTCGCCATGATTATTGCTCCTCCAGTAATTCACCGTTAATATAATCATCAAAGTGCAATTTATACGCTTCAAGGATGCTGCCCAGCCCTTCGAGATCGCTGGGCTTTAGGATAAAACAACCGGCGCTCCATGCAGCACGACATAATTGCATTGGTCTATCTGGTTTACATTTCTGCGTATCGTGGACAAGCCATCGCGCGAAATCAATATTCGTTCTTCCATCTTTACTCATAACAGGATGAATGGAACTAGAATTTATATTGTCACCACTTAATGTTTTCGTATCACATATACCATGAATACGACCATAAAATGCGCGCGGTGGCACAAATGCTTGTATCTTAAATGGTCCTGGTGCAATGGTATTCATGAAAATACCACCTGGGATATTCGCGATCGTTTGGCATTTCACCGAGTATAATAATCCTTCCCCATGATAGACATCAAAGATATCCAGCATATTATTCTGATTATTATTATTCCAGCTATCTTTTTCATTTGGATAGCGCTTGTAATCATAGGATCGCATTTTTCGTCGAACTAATATTGATATATCCATAAGGCACTCCTTAGTCTTCATAATGATTCCGTTGCTCTAATACTATATCAAGTTTTTTATCCATGCATATAATAAGTGCACGTAAACTTTCAATTTCTTTTATAATCCCAACTAATTCAGAAGCATGCCCACCAACTTTTTCATCCGTTGTACCTTGCTGCTTTTCAATTTTATCAAGGGTTTTTTCAAGTACATCAATTCGTTGCATTAACCGCCCTCGCTGTTCTGCTTCATCTCCAAGTTTTTTTATTATCTGCAAACGCATAAGTATATATGCAATTATTACAGATACTATTGTTACAACTAAAAGTAAAATTTCAACGGATATTGTCATGCTTTCCACCTTCCAATAGCACACCAGTCATAGTAATAAGGGCCAGGGTCTGCCCCGTATGTGAGAATCCAACGAAATGAAGCTAGCCCCACTGTATCTCGCGTTACGTACACGTCGGATTGTGCCGTTATTATCGGCAAATCACCTACAAATGGAATAGTAAAGGTTATTGTCTCATATCGAACATATGTAGTACCCGATGTCGTTCCAAATATATTAGTTTGTGGAGAATACGTACCTGTAGAACCTAGCACTCGACCCCACTGCTCAAGCGTGCCGTCGCTAAATTTGATATAGCTCCCATACTCATTGCTTCCACTCTCGATGATACCACCCATGACTGTTCCATCGGCAAATGTGTATAATCCATTTCCATCATCTGATACGATCCCCGCGCCTGCTGCTTTCTTTTCTGTTGTAATGGTACTCATACGATCCTCAATTGTAAGTTAATATTTTCCTGTTCAAGGTTATATGTTTTCCCGATGATCTCGCATTTTTTCGTTCCGAGCATCGTCGTCGTATCACGGTTTATATTCACATTGACCACACCACCGAACACGAGCGCATAGTATTTTATCGGCACCGTTATTCCCAGCATACCATGCACGTCCTTTGCATACGTTAGTATTTTTGTGGCGAACGCCTGCGCTCCCGACTGATCGACAAGATAGGTATCAAAGTCTTGCTGTCGGTAGCATTTATACTTATTAAATATCGCGCTTTCTTCGGCTGTGTCGGTCAACCATGTCTTATAGTCAGAATTATTTGTATCAGGCACGCGCGCGTAGCTCACTCGCGCGCTGGATAATACCTCACTAGGGTTATAGGATATCTGCAATGCATCCACAAGGATATCAGATTTTACAATGGTCGTCGTTGCGCTTGCACTGGTATCAATCAATTTGAACGAATATCGTCCATCAGGTTGAACAATGAATAAACCGAAGATCGACGCGCAGATATCTTCTATCAGTTTTATTGGTTCTGCTGTTTTGTCAGTCTCCATTTGAATCGTAACGTTGCCGCATGCAGCCTTTGCGGCATCCCAATCCGTCGTATTGAAGTATGTTTCGTTGTATGATATCGTTCCAAGCGTTGACAGGATTGCAAAGATGGCATCAAGCGCGTTCAAGTTCGTACAGGTATAGTATATTTGCTTTGATAAACGTTTGCGCGTGTCCACAAGTTGTATCGACATCATGTCCTCTGCAATGGTAATTGTTTCGATATAGCCAGAGTACAGAAGTTGATATTCCGAATATGGTATTTCTGCATACCCGAAGTATATCCGCGCCATGTTGCCATAAATATTGAACGTGTCTGCGAAGGTATCAAAATCGCCATCTGCATTGATCAGCGAAATGGACGCGGAAGAAAATGCCAGCTTGCCAAAGTACAATGGATCGCGGGAATAGCCAAGTGACGGCACAGCCCCTAATCGACCTTCATAGATTTGATTCGCACCTATAGGGGTAAATTCCTCTTTTGAAAAGCCATGTACCACGCCAAGGAATATGGAATGAATATATGGCTCGTCATAATTTGGAAGAGATACATATAATGTTGTATTAGTATTGTCATAATAAAATGACTGATATGTAGTAGTTACTAGAGCAAGCGTGGAAACCTTCGTCAAGAATAGCTGATCGCATTGAATGGAGCCGATGTTGGAAAATACTTCTTGCGGCGTGAAACCATCGAGTAATGAAGCATCAACTTCGGGATATGAATTGTTGAAGTTCACTTTCCAGATACCAGCGCCACAGTTTATCCATTGTGCATTAATTTCAGATATGTCTATTTCAAGGAGTATTTTTGGAGTCGATACGGAACGGGAAGTCCACTCGGTAAAAGTCATTTTAAGACATCATCGCTTCTGCTAGAATAAAAGCTTTTCCATCCGGCTGATAAGTGCCCCAAGAATACCCAGCAAGCACGCAAGCAGTATCTCCGCCATCTGTATGAAAGCCGTAAACTGTTAATGTGGTGGAATTTGGAAGCGAAGCAACGCCAGTCATGTGTATGGTAAGAGTCTCATCAGGCACTTTATTTGATATCGCGGTTATCAGCTCGGCGCAGGTATATGATGAAGCACTATTGGATAGGCATATTACTGTAGCACCCTCTCCTGAATTAGTTACTACCGCCGTGGCCTTAAATGTTATTTTCCATAATCCTGCTGGTAATGCAATCCCCCATCCTGTATTATTCATCGCCGTAGAAGAAGAAGCTGCTATTAAAGCCGTATTTGTAAATGATTTTTCTAGTAATATATTATTCCCGACAGATTTCAAGCCATAACTCGTTGGCCCTATCTTATATGCACTCGCCACCACACGGTTGTTGCTTGCCGCACTTGCGTACCAGCCCTGCTTTGCCGTACTCCACACCGTCCCACTCGTGAGCCATGACGCTGAAACCGTTTGCGTTCCTGCGCTTCCTGCCGGTACCAACTGCAAGTATGCGGTCGTGGCTGTGGTGATCGCCGTCCATGACGAGGCGTTCGGCGTACAGTCGGTAGTAAAGGAGAACCACGCGCCAGCAATTTCGCACTTGCTTCCAGCTGCAATCAGCGAGACCGCGCTTGTGGTGAACTCAGTGAGACTTATACCACAATATCCGATCATGCCGGAATTAAGAATCGTGACGCTAGTTACAATTTGTGTACCGTCAGAAATTTTGGGTTCCTCCTTTTCTTTCCGCCCACCATTGCTTCATTCGTATTTTCTGTGCTGTTTTACGTTCTTCCGTTTGTTTAATTCCTGTTAATTTAATTCTTTTACTCTCTGGGCAAGATCTTCCCGTCATAAAAATACTTATTTTTTTTCTAGTACTATCAGATACAATTTTACCTTTCTGCGCTTCGCTTACATGTTTATTCCATTCTGGGGTATGCGCAACTTTTTTAGCTGATTCCGACATTTTTTTTCTTGTCTCTTCACTCATCTTTTTCCCTTTTCTATGCGCATATTTTTCTGGATGGGCTTTCCTTATTTTACTTAAATTTTCTTTTTGCTCTGCTGTCCATTTATGCCCAAGATGTTTTAATCTTATTTTTTCGATTTGCTCTTTAGATATTTTTTTACCTTTATTTGGTGATACTTGTCCTTTTTTACTTTTGCTTATTTTTTCTTTTGTGGCATCAGATACTAATCTATTTCCTTGGCCACCTAAATGCAAATTATATCCATAAGGTACAATAGAGTTGCAATGTGAAATTATTTCTTGTTCTGCCCAATCCATCCAATCATCTCTAATATCAATATACTCTTTTATTATAAATTGATCTTTTTCATATTTTCTAATAGCTCTTCCTAATATATTATCATCTCTGCAATGACCATAAAATCTTTTTGCTCCTGTATGAATAGTTTGTCCAACATATTGTTTATTGTTTACTTTATTTGTTACTATGTAAATGCATCCCATACTATTTTTCCTCCACTAGATTTAGCGCATAGGTGTACTTCTGTCGCTCTGTGTGTTGAAAATCCATCTCATTACTTATACTACAGTAACATGGCTCTACGATGGTGTAATCCCGGATACTATCGAAATTACAAAATATGACACTGCTATGATTTCCTACTGTATCATACATCGTTAAAATAGAATCAACCATTGCTGTTTCTGATGGTGGAAACGTTAATTTGAATTCTCTCCAGCCGACGCCTACTGATGCAAACTTCTGTTGCCCGCGCCCGTGTACCACGCGATCATTTCGTTTTTTTGCTACAGTAAATTCCAACATGCTTGATGGATTAATATCAATATAATTTCCTAACCATACACGACCTACTTCTAAATATCCATCATGATTTGTCTGATCATCAATCGTAAATTTCCACCATCGATATACTTCTGCTGTAAAGAATTTCAGTATCATATTTGCGCTATAGGCAAATGTTTGTGTAGTAGCCCCAGCAAATGTGCTTGTTGTGCATGCCATAACTGTAATCGTAGAAGCGGCAGCGGTTATATTGTGATTAATAATAGCGGCAGTGGTAATTGATTGCGCCGTACCTAAATCAATGATGATCGTTTGCGCAGTTAATGCAGTGCTCCGCCATGTGGTACTTAATCGCTGATCTTGTAAATTTGATGCTTCATATCCTGTCACTACTGTTAAAGCAGTTACACTTGAGGCAGCCACAGCATCAATTGCGTTTGTATATGCTATCCTCATACCACAGCCCCCGCGCTTATCAGTATCGTTTTGTTTCTCGTGGCAGGGAATATCTTGTCAAGGAAGGGCTTCGAGTCAAGCTGTACGACAAGGTGGATATCCCCGCCGTCAGCGCCAGGATTCGCAAGCATCCGCTCTGTGTCGAAGGCGTTTAC
>Ga0315278_10003613_pt1 | contig 13846 bp, 13 predicted proteins | sample YL17G06_0_MG_FD_203880 | JGI IMG/M metagenome (GOLD analysis project Ga0315278, IMG submission 203880) | Sediment microbial communities from Yellowstone Lake, YNP, Wyoming, USA - YL17G06_0 | ecosystem: Environmental > Aquatic > Freshwater > Lake > Sediment | place: USA: Wyoming | collected...
TCTCAAAGAGGCCCAGTTCATGACGCTCGACGAGGTGCTCGGTACCCTCCGGCGTCCCGATCAGAGGGCTCAAGGATCGCAGCGATCGTCGACGTGCGTCCGGAGTCAGCTCTTCTCTGCCAGGCTAGTCCGACGGGGGAGACCTCATCGTCCCGGCTCGCCTTTCAGATCCCCGACCAGCCCGTCGTGACGTCCCCCGAGGATGGCGGTCAGATCGTGCGCCGAGGGATCCGCAAGGACCAACGGACCCGGGATTGGCCTCTCAGAGGCGATAGAGATCGTCCTGAACCGCCTCGCCCCGCGTGCCGGGGTGCCATCGAGTCTTCAAGTCACGATCGCGGATCGGCAGGATCGTGCGGTCGCCCGTCGCATGGAAAAAGAGGAGGCTCTCCGGTACGATCCCTAAAGGACGTTGGGCCGCTCGAGCGGGGCAAGCCCGCTTCGAGGCGCCGCCCAGCGCGAAAGGACTCTTCTCAAGGGAAGGGAGGTTTGCATGAGCTATTCTTGGATCGTCGTGGGAGTCGTGGTTGTCTTCTTCATTTTCCTCTTGGGGATACGGGTCGTCCGGCCGACTCACCGCGCGCTCGTCGAGCGGTTCGGCAAATACCAGCGATTCGGAGGGCCAGGCTTCCACTGGGTCATCCCGTTCATCGATCACCTGATCCAGATCAACATCACCGAGCAGATGGTCGATGCTCAGCCGCAGGAGATCATCACCAACGACAACCTGAACGCCCGCGTCGACGCGCAGGTCTACTTCAAGGTCAAGGAAGACGAGGGAAGCGTCAAGAGCTCGCAGTACAACGTCAATAACTACCAGGTCCAGGTCGTGAACCTCGCGCGCACCACGTTGCGTAACATCATCGGCACGCTCACCCTGAAGTCGGCGAACAGCGAGCGTAACCGGATCAACGACGAACTCCTCTCGACCCTCAGTGAGGAGACCAAGAACTGGGGCATGGAGATCGTCCGTACCGAGCTCAAAGAGATCGATCCGCCCAAGGACGTTCAGGAGACGATGAACAAGGTCGTCAAGGCGGAGAACGAGAAGATTGCCTCCCTCGACTTCGCCACCGCCGTCGAGCGTCAGGCCGACGGGGAGAAGCGCGCCGAGATCAAGAAGGCGGAAGGAATCAAGCAGGCGAGGATCCTCGAGGCCGAAGGCGAGGCCGAGGCCATCCGTCTGGTAAACGAGGCCGCCAACACCTACTTCATCGGAAACGCGCAACTCTTGAGGAAACTTGAGGCCGTGGAACGGTCCCTCAAGACCAACGCCAAGATCGTCATCCCGACCGGCACCGAGCTGATCAACATCATCGGGGACATGGCAGGCATCGTGCCCGTCCCTGTGAGGACGAAAGACGCCGGCATGACCGAACGCCTAGGTCAATAGGCCGACGGGAGCGGACTCCTGGGTGAATCGCCCCGCGCGAGAGCTGGGATCAAAGCCCAGCTCAACCGCGGGGCACCTATTTAGAGAGCGACTGAGGAGGAACCACCGATGACCAAGAAGTGGGAGTCGTCCCCGGCGATGGAGATCGATCCGAAGAAGAGTTACACCGCCACGATAGAAACCCGGAAGGGGAAGATCGAGCTTGTGCTTCATCCGCAACACGCGCCGAAGACCGTGAATAACTTTGTCTTCCTCGCTCGCCAGGGGTTCTACGACGGCGTCTCATTTCACCGCGTCATAGAGAACTTCGTCATCCAGGGCGGCGACCCCACGGGCACCGGGTCGGGCGGGCCCGGGTATTGCTTTGCCGACGAAGTGGTGGGCAACCCGCTCAAGCATGAGGCCGGCGTTCTCTCCATGGCCAACGCCGGCCCGAACACGAACGGAAGCCAGTTCTTCATCACCCGCTCCCCGCAGCCCCACCTGAACGGCAAGCACACCGTGTTCGGGAAGGTCTCCAAGGGCCAAGACGTGATCCTCGCGATCGAAGAGGGTGACCGGATGGAACGCGTGACGGTCCTGGAGGTTTAGCCTCTCTCGGCGGCGGTTCAGTCTCCTCCGCGTTTCTCTCGCTCCCGAGGTGCTATCCGAAGAGGAGCCGTCTCGGGAGCGAGCGGCGGACGATCAGACGGGCTTTGAGATCTTGGTCTGAATCTCCTTGGCCCAGTCGGCCACCTTCTTCTTGAGGGCTTCCTTGTCACGCGATTCGCTCTGGGTCACGGCGAGCTGCCCGAGGATGTGGGAGGCCGCGACCAGCTCCCTCATTGAAGCGAACGTGCGTGTGCTGTTGGTCCCTCCCAGCGTGCAGAAGAGGGCAACCGGCTTCCCCTTGAGGTCGACCGCGGAGAGGTAGCTTCGCACGGCGGGCACGAGATTCCAGCCCCACACCGGCGTTCCCACCAAGACCAGGTCATAGTCCGCCGGGCGCTTCTTGGGGGGCTCGATCTGGCTCTTTTCCTTCCTCATCGCGCCCCTTCCAGAGCGCAGGAATCCCATGAGACCCTTTCGCTCGACGCCGACCTCGACGATCTGCTCGAGATCGCCTGAGACTGCGGCCGCGATCATCTCAGCCACCGCCCGGGTGCGCCCCGTGTGCGAGTAGTAGACAACGAGTGACTTCATCTGGCCTCCTTACGCACATACCCTACACGAAACAACGCGTGCCGTCGAGGGGCCGAGTCTCTGGCAAGACCTCGCGCCGGGTGGACCGAGGCCGGCAGCCGGGTCCGGTTCTTGCCGGACCCGACCAGGAGATGCGTCGCCGTTGCCGGGACAGCGAGCACGGCTCGCCCGCAACCATCTAAGAAGACGGAGTTCCCGGAATCAGTGTCGCGTCCCAGGATTGCACTTGTGCGACGGCTCGCTGGAGCTCGAGCGCATCCTCCAGATCCTCAATCAGCTCCAAGACGGCCTCGTCTAGCATCTGATCGATGAGTTGCTTGACGCGTTCTTTGATGGGCTCATCTTTGCAGCTCCTTCTCCCGCAATATGGCCCGCGACGTTACCGACGGCTACTCCCACGGTCCTGGCGGCTCGGCAGCGGACCACTGGCCGCTGTCAGCGCTTCACGTCGCTTCCCAGGTTCTTCACCGGGTAGCTCCAGAACGGGTGCAGGACACCTTGCTGTAGCTGGATCTGACTAGTGGCAAAGCGACTGTAAAGGTCGCAATGGGTGGCGAAGAGGTTGTCTCCGCCTGCTCGCCGCAGTATAACTCGTTTCTAGGATGAGCGAACGGGAAAACCAGTTCTGCTACGGCGACAAGGTAGACGTGCTCCGCCGGCCGGCGGCGGACGAGTCGGTTGACCTCGCCTGCCTTGACTCCCCCGTCAGCTCGAATGCGCCGTACAAGGTCCCCTTTGCTGAGCAAGACGGGGCAAAAGCATCGGCGCAGATCAGGGCGTTCCAGAGCATTTCGCAGTGGGTCCACGAGGCGGCGCGGCAGCACGAAGAGACGCTAGGCGTCACGAGAAAGCCCAGATGAACAAGAAGGCCCTGTTTTCCAAGTACCTGAGAGAGCTGTCCGCGGTAGCGATCCAGGGAGACGCGCGGGAGGAAAGCTTCTACCCGGGGCTGGCCGACATGCTTGCGGAGGTGGCGCAGGCGAGCGGACGGGCGCATGTCCGTGTTACCACGCTCCCCAAGCCCACCGATGCAGGCAACCCGGATTTCCGCCTCTGGAACGGGACCGACCGCATCGTCGGCTACGTGGAGGCTAAGAAGCCGACCGAAGAACGACTGGACCTGATCGAGGATTCCGAACAGCTCCGACGCTACCGCTCGACCTTCCCGAACCTGATCCTGACCAACTTCCTCGAATTTCGCTGGTACCGGAACGGCGAACGAGTGGAGACGGTCCTCGCCGCCCGGCCGATGGTCCTGAGCCAGCTGCGCGCGATCCCGCCCCTCGAGAAGGCGGACGAGCTTTTCAGCCTGCTCGACCGCTTCCTCGACTTCTCGCTTCCCAAGGCGTTCACGGCGGAATCACTCGCCGTCGAACTCGCCAAGCGCGCTCGCTTCCTTCGCGACGTTGTGGCCCAACAGCTTCAACACGAGCAGGACGCGCCCGGCGTGCTCTCTGGCTTCTTCGAGGCTTTCCAGACCTACCTTATTGGCACACTGACGCCGGGGGACTTCGCTGACCTCTTCGCTCAGACCATCGCTTACGGCCTGTTCGCCGCCCGCACACGGGCCGGGGACGGCTTCAGCCGCCGCGCGGCCTTCGACAACATCCCGCACACCATCGGCGTCCTGCGCGACCTGTTTCGCTTCATCTCCCTCGGCGACCTCCCCGATCAGCTTGCCTGGTGCGTGGACGACATCGCCGAAGTTCTCGCCGTGGCCGACGCCCGCGGCATCCTCGACCGCTACTACCACGAGGGCAAGGGCAGCGACCCCATCGTCCACTTCTACGAGACCTTCCTCGCCCAGTACGACCCCGCAGAACGCGAGCGCCGGGGCGTCTACTACACGCCCGAACCCGTGGTCTCCTACATCGTTCGCTCGCTCCACGGCCTGCTCAAGACCGAGTTCAAGAAACCCGACGGCCTCGCCGCCGCCGGCGTGACGCTGCTGGATCCTGCGGCGGGCACCATGACTTTCGTCGTCCGCGCCGCGCAGGAGGCCGTCCGCGAGTTCGAGGTCAAGTACGGCGCCGGTGGCCGCGAGGACTTCATCCGGCGGCACATCCTGAAGAACTTCTACGCCTTCGAGTTGATGATGGCCCCCTACGCCGTCGGCCACCTTAAGATGGGCTTCTTCCTCGAAGAACTCGGCCACCGCCTCGCCGACAACGAGCGCGTCCCCTTCTACCTCACCAACACCCTCGACAACGAGGAACTGGAAGAGAGCCGCTTGCCAGGCTTTTCCGCCCTGGCAGAGGAATCCCGCCTCGCCGGCAAGGTCAAGAAGCAAACCCCGATCCTCGTCGTCCTCGGCAATCCACCCTATTCCGGCCATTCGAGCAACATGGGCGACTGGATACGGGAGCTCATTGATGAATACAAGAAAGACTGTCCCGAGCTAGGAAGACCGGCTCAGGCCAAGTGGCTTCAGAACGACTACGTGAAGTTCCTGCGCTTCGCCCAGTGGAAGATCGAGCAGGCCGGATGCGGTATCGTCGGCATGATTACCGACCACGGGTACCTTGACAATCCAACCTTTCGGGGTATGCGCCAGAGCCTCATGCGGACCTTCGACGACGTCTACGTCCTCGACCTGCACGGCGACTCGCTCAAGAAAGAGACCTGCCCCGACGGCAGCAAGGACGAGAACGTCTTTGACATCCGCCAGGGCGTGGCCATTGCCTTCTTCATCAAGCGCGGAGAACAAACGAGCCCGTCCGCGAAAGTGCGACACGACGAGATCTGGGGCCTTCGGGACTTCAAGTACCAGTGGCTCAACGACCACGAAATATCGAGCACCAATTGGGTGGCGATCGCGCCGGAGCCCCGCTTCTTCCTCTTCAGACCTACGGACAAAGACCTGGAAGGAGCCTATGAGCAGTTCATCTCGGTTGCCAAGGTGTTCAGCGAGAACGGGGACCCCGCCCCTGGGATCGTGACCACCCACGATCAGTTTGCCATTTCGTGGACGAATGACGAGGCGCGGCGAAAAGTCCAGATGCTGTTGCAGACGCGGTCAGAGGACGAGGCCCGGTTGATCTGGAAACTCTGCAGCCAGAGCCAATGGAGCTACGAACGGGCCAAGAAAGAACTGGCGGACGGCGAATGGCGTGCTCAGGTGGTCCCGATCCTGTATCGGCCGTTTGACATTCGCTGGACGGTCTTCAATCCGAATGTCGCTGTCCACAGACGCGAGAGAGTCATGCGCCACATGCTGGCGGGGGAGAATCTGGGAATTGCGGTCGGACGAGCGGGCCAGGTTATTGGACCGGACCAGTGGAACATCGTGTTCTGTACTGATCGCATCACGGAGTACAATCTGTATCGTAGGGGTGGCAACAACCTTCTCCCCCTCTATCTCTACCCCTCATCCGACCGAGGCGACCTCTTTGCCCATCACGAGCCTTGGGAGCGGCAGCCGAACCTGAACCCGAAGCTCGTAGCGGCGCTGGCGGAGGCATACGGCCGCGAGCCGACGCCTGAGGAGGTTTTTCATTACATCTACGCAGTGCTGTACTCGCTGGCGTATCGCGAGAAGTATGCCGAGTTCCTACGCATAGATTTCCCGCGTGTGCCCTTCACGGCGGACGCAGTGCTGTTTCGTGAGCTTGCGGCGCTGGGCGCGCGACTGACCGCCCTGCACTTGCTCAAATCGCCGGAACTCGACCCGCCCGCCTGTCGGTTCGAGGGCAAGGGCGACAGCCGCATCGCCAAAGGCAGGAAGGCCGGCCTGTGCCACGAGCCAGCCAAGCAGCGCGTGTACATCAACGCGATCCAATACTTCGCCCCCGTGCCCCAGGAGGTCTGGGACTACCAGGTGGGGGGCTACCAGGTCTGCGAGAAGTGGCTGAAAGACCGTCAGGAACGCCAGCTTGATGTTGACGACATCCGCACCTATTGCCGCATCGTCACCTCCCTCAAGCTCACCCTCGGCATTCAACAAGAGATCGACGCCCTCTATCCGCAGGCGGAGAGCAGAACGGTGATGTTGCCAAGATCCGTGGACGCGCCTTCACATCCTGCCTCTTGACTTGACGCCACGCCACGTCCCTCCTATGCTACGTCATCATCTCCAAAGGAGGAACAGGAATGTCATTCTCCGCAGAGACAGTGAAAAGGGCGTTCGCCAGGTCGGGAGGTCGCTGTGAGTGCGGCAGGAAGGAGCACAACTGGCATGGTGCTAGGTGCCCCATAACCTTCAAGGAGGCTGACCGCGGAAAGACGTGGGAAGCGCACCACCAGATCTCGGTTGATGCTGGCGGGACCGACACCTACGAAAACTGCGAGATTCTCTGCTTGCGTTGTCACGGCGCTGTCCCGAAGTAGCTAGCCGAAAAGCCTCTCTGATCTCGTCGTCGGCACCCCAGCGAGACGCTGTCGCGTCGATCTCTGCGACAACGCGATCCATCGCCTTTCTTCTAGTGGCGTGCAGATTGCCCGCCCCCATGGCGGTGAGCAGGACAATGGGGCCAGACCTTTGCTCTTAACATTCTACAAGAGCCTGGCTGCCCTTGCGACCGCTGACGATGCCGAACTGCTAGCTTCCTCGCCGCTCGGTCAGCGCCCGTTCTAGGAGCGCGAATCCCCAATGGGGGCGGAGTGCATGGCGGACGCGAGGTGGGCGACCGCGTCGAGCGCGATCTCTATCTCTCGGTCGATAGCCTGACGGATGAGGTCTCCGCGCGGTTGGTGCTTGCCGGACGCAGCAACGCGGGCGTCGCCGTCGATGGCTACGATCGCGCCTGTCCTGACACGGCGTAGGGTGCCGACGATGAACAGGGCCGAGCACTCCATCTCGACGCAGATCGCACTCGCCCCGCCGTGGGCCAGAAGGCCAGAACCTGCACTTCCACAGCCTCCGCAGAAGAGGATGGCGGGCTTGGTGCCCGTGCGGACACAACAAGAGCCACGAGTGGACCTCAATTGGCACTGGCTGGGCGGGCCAGCAGCTGCGTCGCCGGTGCTGCATGCGCACACCGCTAGCCGTGAACCATTCAGGGGGCGGAGTCTCCGGAATGTGCGTCGGGTCCCTAGATTGCGCGAGGATGTCTCAGCTCGTGACGCTCTACGCTGGCTGGGCGCTGCCCCTTGCACGCGGCCATGGTGGCGCCTTACCTCCCTGAGGATGGACTCCGCCCCCATGCCAGTCGCCCGTAGCCAACCAGACTTCGTAGTGCAGGAGCCATTCGCTAGCCCACGGAAGGACCGTCTTTGCCAGCTGCATGCCCGCATCCCACTCGCCTGAATCCGGAAGATACAGGCACAGGAGATGCCCCTCGTATAGGTGCGGCGGGCTCCTGCCCTCTCTGTGTTGAATGGGAGGATCGACGACCCTAACCCTGGGGCTCTCCCGCAGCCTATAGGTGACTTCCACCGCGTACGTCGCGCTCAACGGGGTCGGGGTAAGGTTGCCCTGCCATGTCAACCTGCCGCGCCTGACTCTCACTTCTGAATGTGGTGAGTCCCTCTGAAGGGCCATAGCCTGCACTGTGAGAGTGAGTGCCTGTGGCCTATGCCCTCTCACGGCCGTAGTTGGTGTGCCGCGGGATTGGGGTAGCCCCAGAGGTGCTTAGGATTCCCGTGCGGGTATCGATTCCGAGCTTGCCTGCGGTCCGGAGTTCATGCATGCGCTTCGCGTAGCGCGCAACGGCTTCGGCCACGACTGGTTGCCCCAGAGCAGGCGCGAGGGCTTCAGCCACTTTGTGAATGCCAGTCTGGGCCAGGACCAGACCGAGATCCGCCTCCAGTCGCCCGAGCCATTCGAAGAATGCGGTCGCTCTCTCCGGGCTCGCCTGCCACTTGTCTGCGAAGTTCTCCTTCGGATTGATCGGATTCGCAACCCAGTAGACCTCGTCTCTTCTTTCGAGCCCCCTCCTTATACCGGGTACGATTGTCATCAGTGTTGCCACTACGTCGGTCTCATTCCTGTAGGCGATTGCGGCGAGCGTTGTGATGATCACCGAGATCGGCTTTGTGTCGGGGCTCCCCTCATGGCGAAGGTCCCGATGCCGCTTCAGAATCTGGATAGACCGGCGGAGCGGGGTGGAAACCCGTTCCTGGGGTATGTCCTCGACTGCGACCTCGTTGTCCTTCGCCATCTGCTCCCGCCTCTCGCTCAGGATGAGTCCCTGCCTCTCGTCAAACCAGGCCGCGTAGCCTTTGGGGTTACTGTGCTGCCAGTTCCGAAGTTCGCTATCGGGGATCAGAATCCCGTCTTCGATGCTCCTAAGGTTGAATTCCGCCGCCTCGTCGTCAGGAAGCCCCGGCAGGATGTCAACGTGGAAGCGGTCTCCGTAGCGGAGAGTCCAGCATCTCCGACCCTCCTGGAGCCCGGGGACCTCGCTGTGGCTCGCGTGGAGATGCGCAAGGTACTCCTGAAGTTGGTCTTCGAGCTCGTTCTTGAGTTCTTCCTGCGTCTTTGCCTCTTTCTTCAGATCCCGTCTGTAGACGATGTCCACGTCGAAATCGCCCTTGGGATCAATCGGGCAGACTGATGTTCCCAGTCTGATTGAACCTTGCGGATAGATGGCTGCGTCCGAGCGGAAGCGCTCGAGGTGGTCCTTCTTGAGCCACGTCCCCAGGTCCTCGTACTTCCGGCACACCTCGGCGTAGGATTCAGGGGGCACATCCAGTCTCTCGGCGAGAAGGTCTAGAATCTCACTAAGCTGGCTGTTCTTCTCTCGGTCATCGATCATCGCGTGTTGTGGCCTCCTCACTTGCCTTCGGACCCGCTGGCGACTGGCTGGCAACGTAGCAGGGGCGATATGGTCCGGCCATGTGCCGGAGGAACATGCTCTCAATCTCATTCACACGGTTCCGTGCCTCTGTCCGCCCAATGCCCTCGAGCTCTCGGGACATCCTGTCGAGTGCATAGGTGTCACAGACCATCGGGTTGACTCGCATGAACCTGCTCTCGCCCAGGATGTGGAAGCACTCGTTTTCCGCGGCGAGGCTCTGACCGGCCATCACGAACTCAAGTGCCTTGCGGCGCCAGGCCCACAACCCGCCGGTGGCCTGCTCCGCGGTTGACCCGACGGTCCGATGAGTAGTCCCGATACTCAACAGTGCCACTGCGTCTTGGCGTTGGCCAAGGTATTCGAGGGACTCCGCCAGAGCGACCATGGATGGGTTGTTCGCCCAAACCCCACCATCCACCAGGTGCACTCCGCCGTCACTCACCGCCGCGGGGAAATAGGTGGGAGCTGACGCGGTGGCGAGGGCGACATCGCGGACGAACTCCCTGTAATCAGTGCGCAAACGCTCGTGGTGAGGGGTCTTGTAGAGATGAACCTCTCCTCGCACGGAATCGAACGCCGGGATAATAAGCCGCTTTGTGCTGTCCCCGAGTCTCTTGTCCCCGAAGTAGTCCTGAAGAGCTTTTGTGAGTGGCTTCGCCTCATACTTATGAGTCCAGAGCCACCTGACGTTCAGCCATATCCGGCTCAGCGGAGTCTGGGTTGGGAATATCGCGTGGCCTCGCTCCTTGTAGAACTGCAGGATCTGGTGTGGGCGGAAGCCCAGCCCCAGGCCAAGGGCGATAATTCCCCCCGTCGACGTGCCGGCGATGAGATCGAAGTGATCGGCTACTTCCTTTCCCGTCGACTCTTCGATAGCTGCGAGGAATGATGCAGTGAAGACTCCCTTCAGTCCGCCACCATCTAGGGACAGCACCTGAAACCGGTCAGCCACGGCGCTTCTCCTCTCCCACCACTGTCAGGCTTCCCGCCACGTGCCCTGCCGTGTGCCTTGCGGTGCCTTGCTGCAGTCACGTCAGCTTTGTGGGGCTCAGGCTCTCGTCGCGACCGGGTCCTGGCCCTATCAACAAGACATTGTGCCGCACGTGTTCTTCCGGTCGTCCCCAGCAGCAGCTTGCCCATGCATTCTAGCCGTCTGTCTCCTTTCAGACAACCTCACCACAGCGGCGCAGATAGATCCCATTCCGAGACTCCTCACTTGCTCCGGGTCAGCAGGGCGCAGGGGCCCAGAGACTAGAGGCGGGCATTGTCCCTGATATGTCTACGCTAGCTGGTGGCCGTCTACGATCTGGCTCACGGTGAAGCAGGGAGGCTGAGCCGGGCAGCAATCCGCTCTGGGACACTGGGGTCAGACGTCTGCTCCTTGCATCTGTGAGACCTGGCCGTCCTTGCGGACGCTGGCGGTGCCGGATCGCCGGACTCCATGCCGGTCGGTCAGCGTCCGTTTCGGGAGGGCCAATCTCCATTGGGGGAGGAGCTCTGGGCGGACGCGAGAAGCGCTACCGCCTCGAGCGCGATCTCTATCTCTCGGTCGACGGCTTGGCGGAGGAGGTCTCCGCGTGGTTGATGCTTGCCGGACGCGGCAACGCGGGCGTCGCCGTCGATGGCCACGATCGCGCCTGTCCTGACGCGGCGTAGGGTGCCGACGATGAACAAGGCCGAGCACTCCATCTCGACGCAGATCGCCCCTGCAGCGGCGTAGGTGTCAAACCCCAGGTCGAGCACGCCCTGCAGGGCACAGGGTCACGTCCTTTCGCTTCTGTAGTCGCCTGTGCTGTTCTCTGGCAAGAGCGGGCGGAGCCACTGAGGAATCGGCTTCGCCAGCATGACTTGCCGGCCGTTCTCCAGTAGAGCGGCGCGGCGGAAGGGAGTCTCTAGATCGTCGTTGTCGTAGATCCAGACATGAGGAAGCTCCCGGATCGCGGCCTTGAGGTTGGCGAGCGTGCGTGGGAATCGGGCGGTCAGCTTCTCACGAGGCACATCGTGACCACCTTGGGAGACGCGCATCGCCACGCGCTCCTCCGAGACCTCCGGACCGGAGACCCCAATGAAGCACAAGAGGACTGTGTAGCCTGCCTTCGCCGCTTCTCGCAGGAAGGCGAGTTTGTCGCCGACGGGGTCGGAGAAGACCGTCTCGAACACGAAGCTCTCGCGCTGTTCGAACAGCTCGCGTCGCAGAGCGCTGCCCACCTGCGCGGCGGTCTGGGGATCAAGGTCCAGGCCGAGGGCCAGCACGTCGAGGTTCACGAAACGGAGACCCGTCTCGCGGAGATGGGCGTAGTAGAACGTGGTCTTGCCAGCGCCGTTCGGCCCTGCGAGGGCGACGATGAGCGGACGCTCGTCGAGAGGATGCGTCACGTCTCGGAGCGCTTGACCTTGGCCGCCTCGAATTGCCGGTTGACAAAGTGCCCGACGGTGCGTCGGCCGTTGGCCTCGATGCGGACGAGCATCCCGCGGCGACCGGGCGCTGGCTCGTAGTGCGGATAGGGTTGGCTCTGCAAGAAGTCCGCGACGCGCCGACGCCCTTCCGGCGAGTCGACGGAGTCGAGGCATGCGGAGAGCGAACTCGCGGGACCGTTCTGCGAGAGCGCCCGCACCTGGCGGCCCTGAAGGAAAGGTTCCACGGCCTGTCCGAGCCTTGCCCAGAACTCGACCTGCCGCGCAATCGAGCGCTGGAGCACTTCACCGGCCAGACGTGCCTCGACGACCAGCTCGTTGGAAAGCTTCACGGGTTGACTCATGCTTCGATGGTAGCATAATGCTACCTTCAGGTCAATCCCCGCCCCGCAGCCAGCGGCACGGACGCTTCTCTTGTGAAGAATCAAGGGACCTATCTCGTCTTGCGAGCGGCCGTCCGGACGCCTGCCACTCGTATGCCGTCCGCAATCCAGCGTGTGACTGGGACTGCGGCCGTCTGGCGCCTGTCCTATGAGCGCAGATGACCACCGGTGGTGGAGCAGGAGGTAGGCGCGAGCTGGACGACGGCATCGAGCGCGATCTGGATCTCTCGATCGACAGCTTGACTTACGAGATCTCCACGCGGTTGATGCTTCCCGGTGGCAGCGGCGCGGGCGTCGCCGTCAATGGCGACGATCGCCCCTGTCCGGACGCGGCGTAGGGTGCCGACGATGAACAAGGCCGAGCACTCCATCTCGACGCAGATCGCCCCTGCCGCGGCGTAGGTGTCAAAGCCGAGGTCGAGGACGCCTCGGTAGTAGGCGTCGACCGAGAGGCCGATCCCGCGATGGGTTCGCCCTTCGTGCGCCAGAGCCACAGACCAGAGGGCTGCGGAGACGTCGGGGTCGGCGACCGCCGGCATCTCGAGCGGGACGAGCTGGCGCGAGGTGCCCTCTCCCCTCGCGGCCCCGAAGACGACGACGAGGTCTCCGGCGTGCACGTCGTCGGATAGCGATCCGGCCGTTCCGACGCGGATGAGGGTCTTCGCTCCGGCCCGGATCGCCTCCTCGTAGGCGATCACGGCGCCCGCCGCGCCGACACCGGCAGACGTGACGCCGACCGGGACGCCGCGGTACGTGCCGCGGAACGTGTGGTACTCGCGGTTCGCCGCTACTTGCACGGCGCCATCGAGCCTCTCGGCGATCCGCGCCGCGCGCTTGGGGTCTCCGGGAACAAGGAGATACTCGGGCAGGTCGCCCGGAGAGACAAGAAGATGGGGCAGCTTCTCAGCCATCGGCACCTCCGGATCCGATTCTACGTTCCGGCGCTCTGAAGACCAATGGAACGGATGAGGCGGCGCGGCTTGGACGGCGCCGCGCGGTGAAGGCTCCAAGCCGTCTGGCGGCGGTAGCGCCGGAGGACGCGGACTCCACTCTCCAAATCGGGAGGCGCCTCTGAGCGACTGCCCGCGGAGGTCGGGACGCCCTGCGATCGCTAGGAGCCGATGTCCGCGTGGAAGTCGATGACGGCCTGGCTCATTTGGCGCGGGATGAGCATCCAGCCGTAGGGATGAACGGCTCCGGGCACCAGGACGATGTCGCAGCGGTCGACCAAGCGAGAGAAGCCGGTCATGGCCTCGGAGATGAGGACGTCGTCGTACTCGCGCTCGCCAGGGAGGAAGAGCACCGGGCACTCCAAGGCCTCGTAGTAGCACTCGAAGCGGTAGCCGAAATAGAGCTGTGTGTACTCGTCGCGCGCCGACTTGCGCCAGGCGTGGACGAAGCGGCCGTCTGGGAGCTCGACCGCGTTGTACGCGGCCACGGCTGCCAGATGCTCGTTCCAGATCCCGCTCGCCTCGAAAGCTTGCCTGTCCGCAGCAACGAGGTCTTCGGCCGAAGGGTAGGTCGCCTCCGGCTCGTGTCGCTTCTCTGCCAGGCGGCGGGACGTCTCCGCGTCGGCCTCTAGGTCGACGGCATCGCGGACTCCGTAGGGCCCGTACTCGCTGTGGAAAGCCCCCTCGCAGACGAGGGAGCGCACCCGCTCGGGAGAGATCGCAGCCAGAGCGAGGCCCACTTCTGCGCCGAGCGAGCTTCCGACGATGTGAGCACTGTCAAGGTTG
>Ga0315278_10003614_pt1 | contig 13844 bp, 1 predicted proteins | sample YL17G06_0_MG_FD_203880 | JGI IMG/M metagenome (GOLD analysis project Ga0315278, IMG submission 203880) | Sediment microbial communities from Yellowstone Lake, YNP, Wyoming, USA - YL17G06_0 | ecosystem: Environmental > Aquatic > Freshwater > Lake > Sediment | place: USA: Wyoming | collected...
GCTGACGGTGCTCACGCCGGAGGCCCGGCGCGAGGTCCTCGCGCTTTCCTGCGGACCGCGGGCGGACGTTCCGGCGCAGCCGGTCCACGTGCGCGTCGCCGCACAGGCCGCGCGGACCCCGGACGCGGTTGCGGTGCAGGACGGCGGCCGGAGGCTCAGCTACGGAGAGCTCGACCAGCGGGCGAACCGTCTCGCCCGGCGCCTCCGGGGGCTCGGGGTGGGACCGGAAGTGATCGTGGGGATCTGTGCGGAGCGCTCGGCGGAGCTCGTGCTCGGGGCCCTCGCGGTCCTCAAAGCGGGCGGGGCCTACCTGCCGCTGGACCCGAGCTACCCCAGTGAGCGCCTGGCCTTCATGCTCGAGGACTCGGGCGTCACGGTGCTGCTCAGGCAGGGTCGGGTCGACAAGTCTCTTCCGGAGACCTCGGCGCACGTCGTCTGCATCGACGAGGGATCGGAGTCGATCGGAGCTCACGACGGGTCGCCGTTGGACATCGAGGTGTCGCTCCGGAACCGCGCGTACGTGATCTATACGTCCGGCTCCACGGGCCGCCCCAAGGGAGTGGAGATCGAGCACGGCGGCCTGGCGAACCTGGTGGCCTGGCACTGCCGGGCCTACGCACCCGGCCCCGGGGACCGGGCCACGCTCGTGGCGAGCCCGGCGTTCGACGCCTCGGTTTGGGAGGTCTGGCCGTATCTCGCCTCCGGGGCCAGCCTCCACGTGGCTGACGAAGAGACGCGCATGATGCCCGGGCGCCTCGCGACGTGGTTGGCCGAAGAACGCATCACGCACTGCTTCCTGCCCACGCCCCTAGCCGAGGCGGTACTCAAGGAGGGCGAAGTCGAGGGCTTGGGCCTGCGCTACCTGGTCACCGGGGGTGATCGGCTCCACGCGCCGGGCCGGGGCGGGCTGCCCTTCGCGCTCGTGAATCATTACGGGCCGACCGAGAGCAGCGTGGTGGCGACGTGCGGGGAGGTCGATCCGGGAGCGGCGCTCGACCCCCCGATCGGGTCGCCCATCGACAACACGCGCGCGTACGTCCTCGACGTGCGACTCGAGCCGGTGCCGGTGGGGGCGCCGGGCGAGCTGTACGTCGGGGGAGCGGGCCTTGGGCGCGGGTACATCGGTCGGGCGGACCTGACCGCGGAGCGCTTCGTTCCGGATCCTCTCAGCGGGGAACCGGGCGCCCGCCTGTATCGCACCGGCGACCTCGTGCGGCGCCGCGCCGACGGCCAGCTCGACTTCCTGGGGCGGAACGACGCGCAGGTCAAGGTGCGCGGCCACCGGATCGAGCTGGGCGAGATCGAGGCGACCCTCCTGCGCCACCCGGCGGTGGGGGAGGCGGCGGTGGTGGTGCGGGACGAGGACCCGGGCCTCCAGCGCCTCGTCGCGTACGTCGTGCCGCGCGCGGAGTCGGGACCGGGGGTGTCGGACGAGCTGGGGCACGTCTCGGAATGGCAGATGCTGTACGACGAGACCTACGGCGAGGAGGCGGGCGCGGCCGACGCCACCTTCAACACCACCGGTTGGAACAGCAGCTACACGGGCGCGCCCATCCCGGCCGAGGAGATGCGGGAGTGGGTGGCGGAGACGTGCGAGCGGATCCGCGAGCGTGGCCCGCAGCGGGTGCTGGAGATCGGGTGCGGCACCGGGCTTCTCCTTTCCCGTCTGGCTCCCTCGTCCGCGCGGTACGTGGGTACGGACTTCTCGGAGGCCGCGCTCCGCCACATCCGGGAGGGGATCCTTCCCGGTCGCGAGTGGCCGCCGCTCACCCTCTCCCGGCGCCTGGCCGACGACTTCTCCGGCTTCGCCGACCACAGCTTCGACGCCGTGGTCCTCAACTCGGTCATCCAGTACTTCCCGAGCATCGACTACCTGCACCGAGTGATCCAGGGGGCTATCCGGGTTCTCGCTCCGGGCGGGTTTCTCTTCGTGGGCGACGTGCGCAACCTGCAGCTGCTCGAGGCGTACCACGCGTCGGTGCAGCTCCACCAGGCGCCGGCCGAACTGGGCGTGGAGCACCTGCGGCAGCGGATCGCCCAGCACCTGGTGCAGGAGGAGGAGCTCGTCGTCGATCCCGCGTTCTTCCTGGCCCTGGAGCGCGAGCGGCCGGAGATCGCGGGGGTCGAGATCCTGCCCAAGTGGGGCCGACACCGCAACGAGCTGACCGCCTATCGCTACGACGTCGTCCTGAAGGTGGGCGAGGCCGCCGCTCCCCAGGCCGGTCCGTGGCTGGAATGGGGCAAAGCGGATCTGGATCTTCCGGGGCTGCGGCGCCTTCTCGTGGAGAAGTCGCCCGCCGTCGTCGGGCTGCGCGGCATTTCGAACGTGCGCGTGGCCGCCGACGTCGAGCTGCTGCAGCGGCTGCGGAACGGCGCCTCGGGGACGGTGGGGGAGCTTCGTGAGGTTCTCGCGCACTCGAACGAAGGCCCGAGCCTCGAGGACCTCCGCGCCCTCGGCCGGGACCTCGGCTACGCGACGGAGCCGAGCTGGGCACGTTCGGGTGCGGACGGGCGTTTCGACGTGCTTCTGAAGCGCGCGGGCACGGGCGCCGTGCCCGCGCACGGCGGCTTTCCAGAGGAAGCGGTCGGGAGTCGTCCCTGGAGGGAGTTCGCGAATGATCCCTTGCGCGGCAAGGCCGCCTCGGGCCTCGGGCCTCGCCTGCGTACGGCGCTCGAGGAGCAGCTCCCCGAGGCCATGGTGCCCGCGGTGTTCGTGGTGCTGGACTCGCTGCCGCTCACCCCGAATGGCAAGGTGGACCGGAAGGCGCTTCCGAGCCCGGAGAGCCGGCCCGCGAGCGCGGCGGGGCCGGTCGCGCCCCGCAGTCCCGTGGAGGAGGCGATCGCGGGGATCTGGTCGGAGCTGCTCGGGCGCGACCGGGTGGGCGTGCACGACGACTTCTTCGAGCTCGGGGGGCACTCGCTGCTGGCCACGCAGGCCGTCTCCCGGCTGCGCGACACGCTCCGCGTCGAGCTGCCTCTCCGGAGCCTCTTCGAAGCGCCCACGGTGGCGGCCCTGGCGGCGCGCATCCAGGCGACCGGGGCCGGCGGGGAGACCGCGCCCTTCCCCCCCATCCGGCCGCGGTCGAGAGGAGAGGCGTCTCCCCTGGCCCTGGCGCAACGCCGGCTCTGGTTCATCAGCCAGCTCGACCCGACGAGCACCGCCTACTCCATGCGCACGACGCTGGACCTGGTCGGCCCTCTCGATCCGGACGCCCTGCAGTCGAGCCTCGACGAGATCGTGCGCCGCCACGAGATCCTGCGCACGACGTTCCCCCTCGTGGACGGCCAGCCAGCCCAGGTGGTCGCGCTCCCCAGCGGCGCCGGCCTTCTCCGCGTCGATCTGGGCGGCCTTCCCGAGGGGGATCGGGAGGCCGAGGTGGAGAGATGGCTCCGGGAAGACAGGGCGCGCCCGTTCGACCTCGCCCTGGGTCCGCTCCTCCGGGCCGTCCTGCTCCGGCTCGGCGCGGAGCGGCACACGCTCCTCCTCTCGATGCACCACATCGTGGCCGACGGCTGGTCCCTGGGGCTTGTCGCGCGCGAGATGGCGGCTCTGTACGACGCGTTCCGTTGCGGCCGCCCGTCGCCGCTGCCGGAGCTTCCCGTGCAGTACGCGGACTTCGCGCGCTGGCAGCAGGAGCGTGTCGCCGAGGGTGCGCTCGAGCCTCAGCGCCTTCACTGGGGTCAGAAGCTCGCCGGCGTGGCGGCGCTCGACCTGCCCACGGATCGCCCGCGGCCGCGGGTCCAGACATCGGCCGGCGCGCGGGAGTCACTGCTGCTGCCGGCTCCCGTGTCGCGCGCGGTCAGGTCGTTCTGCCGACGAGAGGGAGTCACCCCGTTCATGGTGCTCCTCGCCGCGTTCAAGGCGCTCCTCCACCGTTACACGGGCCAGTCGGACATCCCGGTGGGGACCCCGATCGCCAACCGGAACCGCAGCGAGACCGAAGGGCTGATCGGGTTCTTCGTGAACACCCTCGTGCTGCGCACGGACCTGTCGGGCCGGCCGAGCTTCCGCGAGCTGGCGCGCCGCGTCCAGGAGACGGCGCTCGGGGCCTATGCTCACCAGGACCTTCCTTTCGACGCGCTGGTGGAGGAGCTGAACCCCGTCCGCGACCTGAGTCGCAGCCCCTTGTTCCAGGTCATGTTCGCGATGCAGAACTCCCCGGCCGGCGCCTTCGACATGCCGGGGCTCAAGGTACGGCCGCGGCCCGCCGACGAGGTTGCGACCCGCTTCGATCTCGAGTTCCACTGGTGGGAGTCCGGAGAGAGCCTGCTCGGCACGCTCGTCTACAACCGTGACCTGTGGCACGCCGCCACCATGCAGGCGTTCCTACGACACTACCGGACCCTGCTGGAGGCGGCCCTCGTCGATCCCGACCGAGCGATCGAGGGTCTCGCGCTGCTGGATGCGACCGAGCACGCCCTGCTCCTGGAGGAATGGAACGACACCGGCAGAGAGGGTGTCCCCCCGCCCGTCGCGGAGGCGTTCCTTGCCCAGGTGGCCCGGGATCCGGAGGCGGAGGCGGTGGTGTTCGGCGGTGCACGCCTCAGCTACGGGGAGCTCGATCGCCGGGCGAGCCGGCTGGCGTCTCACCTGCGACGGCTGGGCGTGGCCGCCGAGGTGCGGGTCGGAATCGCCGTGGAGCGGTCGATTGACATGGTGGTGGGGCTGCTCGGGATCCTCAAGGCCGGGGGAGCCTACCTGCCCCTGGACACGAGCTACCCGGCGGAGCGACTCGCGTTCATGCTGGAGGACTCCGGCGTCACGGTGCTCCTGACGCAGGAGCGCCTGCTCCCGGTGCTGCCCGGTCACCACGCCCGGGTGGTGTGCCTGGATCGGGACGAGCGGCTCTTCGGAGACGAGGGCGGGGAAGATCTGCCGAGCGCGGGCCGTGCCGACAACCTGGCCTACGTGATCTACACCTCCGGGTCGACCGGGCGTCCGAAGGGCGTGGAGGTCGAGCACCGGGGCCTCTCGAACCTCGTGCGGTGGCACCAGCGATTCTACGAGGTGGGCCCGCGGGACCGAGCGACGCAGCTCGCGGGCCCCGCCTTCGACGCCTCGGTCTGGGAGCTGTGGCCGTACCTCACCGCGGGGGCCTGCATCCACATCCCCGACGACGAGACGCGGCTGTCGCCCGGGGTGCTCCGCTCGTGGCTGATCCGCGAGGGGATCACCCTCAGCTTCCTTCCCACTCCCCTGGCCGAAGGGCTGCTGCGCGAGGAGGGACTGGAGGAGACGTCGTTGAAGGCGCTGCTGACGGGGGGCGACAAGCTGCATCGGGTGTCGCGGGCGTCGCTGCCCTTCCGGGTGGTGAACCACTACGGGCCGACCGAGAGCACCGTGGTGGCCACCTGCGGCGAGGTGGTGGCGGGTGCCGAGGCGGAACCGCCGATCGGGCGTCCCATCGACAACACGAGGACCTACGTGCTGGACTCGCGAGGGAACCCGTTGCCGATCGGAATGGCAGGCGAGCTGTACATCGGTGGCGACGGCCTGGCACGAGGGTATCTCGGGCGGCCGGACCTCACGGCGGAGAGATTCGTGCCGGATCCCTTCGGTCCGGAGCCGGGGCGACGCCTCTATCGGACGGGCGACGTGGTCCGGCACCTGGCGGACGGGAACCTCGAGTTCCTGGGCCGGATGGACGCCCAGGTGAAGGTCCGCGGGTTCCGGATCGAGCTCGGTGAGATCGAGACGGCGCTCGAGGAGCACGCGCGGGTGAGGGACGCGGTGGTCGTCGTGCGCGAGGACACCCCCGGGGACAAGCGCCTGGTGGCCTACGTGACGGCCCGCGACGGAGAGCCGGTGGAGCCGACGAGCCTCCGCGAGCACCTGAAGCCGAAGCTGCCGGAGCACATGATCCCCGCCGCGTTCGTCGTGCTGGACTCGCTCCCGCTCAGCCCCAACGGGAAGCTCGATCGCCGCGCGCTGCCTGCTCCGGCCCTCGACGGACTGCGCGCGGCGGCGCAGGTCGCGCCAAGAAGCGAGATGGAGATCCTGGTGGCGGGGATCTGGCAGCAGGTGCTCGGCGTCCCGAGCGTGGGCATCCACGACAACTTCTTCGACCTGGGTGGCCATTCCCTCCTGATCGTCGAGGTCCATCGCCGGATCGCGGGCGCTCTCCCGGGCTCCGAGCTCCCGGTGGTGGCCCTGTTCGAGCATCCCACGGTCGCGTCCCTGGCCGCTCGCCTGGCGAAGGACGCCGGGGAAGCGCCCGAGCCGGGCCACGGCGCCCGCTGGGTCGAAACGCAGGAGCAGCGGCAGGAGAGGCTCCTCGATGCCCGTCTGCGGCTGGGACGTCGTCGCGAGATCACCCAAGGACGAGAGGCGAGAGAAGGCGGAGATGCTTGAACGATCCGAAGACGCCAGGGGAGACAAGGGCATGAGCGCGGGCAGAGACGACATCGAGATCGCGATCATCGGGATGTCGTGCCGCTTTCCCGGCGCGCCCGGCATCGAGGCGTTCTGGCAGAACCTCCGCAACGGCGTCGAGTCGATCCGCTTCTTCGGCGAGGAGGAGCTCGCCGAGGCCGGGGTGAGCCGCGCGCTGCTGCAGGACCCCGACTACGTCCGGGCCGCGCCGCTCCTCGACGACATCGACCTGTTCGACGCCCGCTTCTTCGGCCTGACCGCGCGCGAGGCGCAGATCCTGGACCCCCAGCAGCGGCTGTTCCTGGAGATCGCCTGGGAGGCGCTCGAGCGGGCCGGCTACGACCCCGCCCGCTTCCCGGGGTCGATCGGGGTCTTCGGCGGCTCGAGCGGAAGCTCGTACGCGATGCGCGTGATGGCGAGCCCGCAGATCGGTCGTGCGATCTCGCCCTACAACGTGCTGCTCTCGAACGAGAAGGACTTCCTGACGGCGCGGGTGGCCTACAAGCTCGACCTGCGCGGGCCGGCGGTGGTGGTGCAGGCCGCCTGCTCGACCTCGCTCGTGGCCGTGCACGTCGCCTGCCAGAGCCTGCTCGCCGGCGAGTGCGACATGGCGCTCGCCGGAGGCGCCTCCGTCTCGGTGCCGCAGCAGGCGGGCTACCGCTACGAGCCGGACGGGATCTTCTCGCCCGACGGGCACTGCCGCGCCTTCGACGCCGCGGCGAGCGGCACCTTGAAGGGCAGCGGCGTCGGCATCGTGCTGCTCAAGCGTCTCGCCGACGCGAAGCGGGACGGAGACCTGATCGACGCGGTGATCAAGGGCTCGGCCACGAACAACGACGGCGCCCGCAAGGTTGGGTTCACCGCGCCGGGTGTCGACGGCCAGGCCGAGGTCGTGCGGGCGGCCCAGGCGGTCGCGGGAGTCGGGCCCGACGAGATCACGTACGTCGAGGCGCACGGGACCGCCACGGCGCTCGGCGACCCCATCGAGATGGCCGCTCTCAGGGAGGTCTTCCGCGCCGGGAGCGGGCGGCCGGGCTCCTGTGGCATCGGCTCGGTCAAGACGAACTTCGGCCACCTGGACGCCGCGGCCGGCGTCGCCGGGCTGATCAAGACGGTGCTGATGCTGAAGCACGGCGAGCTCGTGCCGAGCCTGCACTTCCGCACGCCGAATCCGCGCATCGACTTCGACGGCAGCCCCTTCCGCGTCGTCACGCGGGCGCAGCCCTGGAGCGTGGACGCGCCCCGTCGCGCGGGAGTGAGCTCCTTCGGGATGGGCGGCTCGAACGCCCACGTCGTGCTCGAGGAGGCGCCGGCCCCGCGGGCGCCGGGTGCCGCCAGCGGTACTGCGGAGGTGCTGGTCGTCTCCGGCTTCACCGAATCGGCGCTCGAGCGAGCCACCGACGAGCTCGCCGCCCACCTGGAGCGGAACCCGGGGCTCGCGCTGTGCGACGTCGCGCACACGCTGCGGGCGGGCCGCCGCGGCTTCCCCCACCGGCGGGCCGTCGTCTGCCGCGACCTCGCCGAGGGGGCGCGCCGGCTCGCCGCCCGGGACCCGCAGCGGGCATTCTCCGCCCTGGCCGACGAGGGCCGGCCGGTCGCGTTTCTCTTCTCCGGCCAGGGGGCGCAGCACGTGGACATGGCGCGGGGCCTCTACGAGACGGAGCCCGCCTTCGCGGCCGAGGTCGATGCCTGCTGCGAGGTTCTGCGCCCGCGGCTCGGGCTCGACCTGCGTGAGCTGCTGTACCCGGCCGAGGGCGCCGCCGACGCCGGCGAGCGGCTGGCCGAGACGCGGCTCACGCAGCCGGCTCTCTTCACGATCGAGCTGGCGCTCGCCCGGCTCTGGATGGGGTGGGGAGTGCAGCCGGCGGCCATGATCGGACACAGCATCGGCGAGTTCGTGGCCGCGTGCCTCGCCGGGGTGTTCGAGCGGGACGAGGCGCTGGCGCTGGTCGCCGAGCGTGCGCGCTGCATGCAGGAGTGTCCGCGCGGGGCGATGACGGCCGTCGCGCTGGCGGAGGAGGAGCTGCGCGCAATGCTGCCGCCGGGCCTCGACCTGTGCGTGGTGAACAGTCCCGACGCGTGCGTGTTCGGGGGCCCGTTCGACGCGGTGGAGGGGCTGGAGGCACGGCTGCGAGAGCGCGGGGTCGCGCACGGCCGTCTCGCGACATCGCACGCCTTCCACTCGCGGCTCATGGAGCCCGCGCTCCGGCCGTTCGCCGCGTCTCTCGCCGGCGCGACGCTGCGGCCCCCCCGCATCCCCTTCGTCTCGAACCTCACCGGCGCGTTCATCACCGCCGCGCAGGCCACCGACCCCGCCTACTGGGTGCGCCAGCTGCGGGAGACGGTCCGGTTCTCGGAAGGCCTCACCGCTCTGGCCGCCGAGCCGCGCCGCGCGCTGCTGGAGGTCGGCCCCGGCCACACGCTGGTCGCTCTCGCCCGCCGGCAGCGGCCGGGAGGGCTCGAGTTCGCCTCGCTGCCGCACCCGCGCCAGCCCGAGGATGCGGAGGCGTTCCTGCTGCAGACCGCGGCGCGAATGTGGACGCACGGGGTGGGGGTCGACCTGTCGCCGAGGGACCGCCGGTCCGCGGCGCGGCGCGTGCTGCTGCCGACTTACCCGTTCGAGCGGGCGCGCTACTGGATCGACGGGGGACCCCGGCCGACCGCCGCCGCGGCCCTGCCGATCCGGCCCGCGGCCGGGTCGGCGAAGCTGCCGGTCGAGCGCTGGCTGTACAGCCCGTCGTGGCGGCGGACCGAGCCGGCCTGTGCGCCGGAGCCGTCCGCCACCGCCGGCGCGTGGTGCCTCCTCGTCCCGTCGGGACCGGGGCTCGGGTCCGACCTCGTCTGCGCGCTGCGCGCGGCCGGGGCCGCGGTGAGCGTGGTCAGGCCGGGCGCCGGGTTCGCCCGCAGCGCCCCCGGCGCGTTCACGATCGACCCCGGGCGAGCCGAAGATTACGACCAGCTCGTCGACGCTCTCTCGGCCGAGGGCGAAGCTCCCGACCGCTTCGTGAGCCTGTGGAGCACGGACGCGGGTGCGGCGGACCCCCTGACGAGCGGCTTCCAGAGCGTCGTCCTGCTCGGCCGCACTCTCGGCCGCCGGCAGAGCCGTGAAACGAGCCTCGCCGTCGTCACTTGGCGCGCGCAGGACGTGCTCGGGACCGAGCCGCTGTCACCGCTGGCGGCGGCGGTCCTCGGCCCCTGCCGGGTGATCCCGCAGGAGTACCCGCTCGTCGCCTGCCGCGCCATCGACGTCGACGATCCGGCCGACCCGACGCACACGCCGTGGCTCGCCACGGCTCTCCTCGGCGAGCTCGCCTCGCGTCCTGGCGGGCGTACGGTGGCCTACCGCGGCCGCTCGCGCTGGGTGCAGTCTTTCGAGCCGGTCGAGCCGGCCCCGACCCCGGACGCCGCGCAGCTGCGGCGGCGCGGCGTGTACCTCATCACCGGCGGCCTCGGGAAGGTCGGGCTCGCCCTCGCCGCGTACCTCGCGCGAGCGGTGCAGGCGCGTCTGGTGCTCACGGGCCGCTCGCCCCTGCCCGACCGCGCCGAGTGGACCCACCTCTGCGCGGTGGCCGGCGCCGGCGACGAGGTGGTGCGGAAGATCCGCGCGGTTCGGGGTCTGGAGGAGGCCGGGGCGGAGGTGCTGGCGCTGCGCGCGGACGCGGGCGACCTCGAGCAGATGCGCGAGGCGCTGCGGGCCGCGCGGGCGCGCTTCGGGCGGATCGACGGCGTCGTCCACGCGGCGGCGGAGATGGGTCCCGGCACCTTCCGGCCCCTCGCCGGAACCGAGCGCGTCGACTGCGAGCGGCAGCTGCGGCCAAAGCTCGGTGGCGCCGAGGTGCTGCTGAGGCTGCTCGCGGACGAGAGGCCGGATTTCGTCCTGTTCACGTCCTCGCTGTCGACCGTGCTCGGCGGCCTGGGCCTCGGCGCCTACGCCGCGGCAAACCACGCGCTCGATGCGTTCGCGCGCCGCCAGCCGGCGGCGTCGGGGCGGGGCTGGGTCAGCGTCTGCTGGGACGGCTGGGATTTCGAGGCCCGGTCGTCGCCTTCCGGCGCGCGGCTCGCCGCGACCTCGATCTCCGCCGAGGAAGGCGGCGAGGCCTTCGCCCGCGCCCTCGCGGCGAAGGGATCGGCACAGCTCGTGGTTTCGACGACTCTGCTCGAGCCCCGGCTCGAGCAGTGGACGAGGACGGACACCCTGGCGGCGACGCCCGCGACAGCGGCGGTCGCGGAAGGCGCGCGCGACGCCCGACCCGAGCTCGGCAGCGTCTACGTCGCGCCGGAGGACCCGGTCGACCAGCGGCTCGCCGCGATCTGGGCGGAGATGCTCGGCATCGACCGCGTGGGCGCGGACGACAGCTTCTTCGAGCTAGGCGGGTCGTCCCTGCTGGCGGTTCACATGATGGGGCGCGTGCGGAAGGAGTACCCGGTGGAGCTCTCGGTGACGACCCTCTTCGAAGCCCCCACCGTGCGCTCCCTCGGCGGCGTGATCCGGTCGCGCCGCGCGGGGCCGCCCGGGCCGCCCGGGCCGCCGTCGGGCGGCGACCACCTCAGCCACGCAGGGACCAGAGCCACGCACGACAGGAGGACGTCCGATGCCGCCGGCAAGTGAGAGGAACGGATCCGAGATCGCGGTCATCGGCATGGCCGGCCGCTTTCCCGGGGCAAACAGCGTCGAAGAGCTCTGGGACAACCTGCGCCGCGGCGTGGAGTCGGTTTCGCCGATCACGCTCGAGGAGTGGGCGGCCGAGACCTTCGTGCACCCGAGCTTCCTCGACCGGCCCAACCTCGTGCCCTGGCGGCCCCGCATCGACGGGGTCGAGATGTTCGACGCGGCGTTCTTCGGCTACACGCCGCGCGAGGCGCAGATCCTCGACCCGCAGCAGCGGCTCTTCCTCGAGTGCGCGTGGGAGGCGCTCGAGGATGCCGGCTACGACAGCGAACGCTTCGCGGGCTCGATCGGCGTCGCCGCCGGTATCAGCCAGAGCAGCTACCTCATGAACTACCTGCAATGGGATCGCGAGCTGGGCCAGCTCATGGGCCCGCTCAAGATCGGCCTCGGCAACATGAACGACGCCCTCGCCACGCGGGTCGCCTTCAAGCTGAACCTGCGGGGCGCCGCCTACGCGGTGCAGTCGTTCTGCTCGACCTCGCTCGTGGGCGTGCACCTCGCCTGCCAGAGCCTCCTCAGCCGCGAGAGCGACATGGCGCTCGCCGGCGGGGTCACGATCTCCGTTTCCCAGAACACCGGATACGCCTACCAGGAGGGCGGCATCCTCTCGCCCGATGGCCACACCCGGACCTTCGATGCGAAGGGCCGAGGCATGGTGTTCGGCAACGGCCTCGGCTGCGTCGTGCTGAGGCGTCTCGCGGACGCGCTGCGCGACGGAGACACCGTGCACGCCGTCATCCTCGGCAGCGCCGTGAACAACGACGGCTCCCTCAAGGTGGGCTTCACCGCCCCGAGCGTCATTGGGCAGGCCGACGTCATCGTGGAGGCCCTGTCCGCGGCGGGCGTGAGCCCCGAGACGATCGCGTACGTGGAGGCTCACGGCACGGCCACCGCCCTCGGCGACCCGGCCGAGATCGCCGGCCTCACGAAGGCCTGGCGGCGCTTTACCGACAAGAAGCAGTACTGCGCGATCGGCTCCGTGAAGACGAACATCGGCCACCTCGACGCCGCCGCCGGCGTCGCGGGGCTGATCAAGGTCGTTCTCTCCCTGGAGAAGCGGGAGATCCCGCCCAGCCTGCACTTCGAGACGCCCAACCCGCAGATCGACTTCGAGTCGAGCCCCTTCTACGTGGCGTCGCGGCTCACGCCGTGGGAGCCTTCGGCGGGATTTCCACGGCGCGCCGCCGTCAGCGCGTTCGGGATCGGGGGCACCAACGCGCACGCCGTGCTCGAGGAGGCCCCCGAGCTGCCGGCCACGGACCCGCCCCGGCCGTGGCAGCTGCTCGTGCTCTCCGCGAAGACCGGGACCGCTCTCGACCGGGCCGTCCAGCGTCTAGGGGCCCACCTGGGCCGCCGCCCGGAGGCGAACCTCGCCGACGTCGCCTACACCCTGCAGGTCGGGCGGCGGGTCTTCAACCACCGCGGCTTCCTGGTGGCCCGTGACTCCGCCGACGCCGTCCTCGCTCTCGCCGATCCGGCGCGTCGCGAGGGTGGGGCGCGTGACCGGCAGAACGCTCCGGTCGCCTTCATGTTCACGGGCCAGGGCTCGCAGTACGTGGGCATGGGCAGCGGCCTCTACGAGTCGGAGCCGCCATTCCGTGAAGCCCTCGACTCCTGCAGCGAGAGGCTGCGCAGGCCCCTGGGGCTCGACCTGCGCGACGTGCTCTTCGCCCGCGACCGCGGCGAGGAGGAGGCCGCGGAAGCCCTGCGTCAGACCCGCCTCACGCAGCCCGCCCTCTTCGCGGTGGAGTACGCGCTCGCCCGGCTGTGGAGCTCGCTCGGAGTGGAGCCCGTGGCGATGATCGGCCACAGCATCGGCGAGTACGTGGCCGCGTGCCTGTCCGGCGTCTTCTCCCTGGAGGACGCCCTCTCCCTCGTCGCGGAGAGGGGTCGCCTGATGCAGGGCCTGCCCCCGGGAGGCATGCTCGCGGTGCCGCTCGGCGAGGCCGCGCTCCGGCCCCACCTGGGGCCGGGCCTCGACCTCGCCAGCCTCAACACGCCCACCGCGTCGGTCGTGTCGGGACCGCCGGAGGCGATCGCGCGCCTCGAGGAGGACCTCCGCGGCCGCAGCGTCACGGGCCGGGTGCTCCACACCTCGCACGCCTTCCACTCCTCGATGATGGACCCCATCCTCGACGAGTTCCGGGAGCGGGTGGCCGGCGTCGAGCGCCACGCTCCGCTCGTGCCCTTCGTCTCGAACCTGACCGGCGACTGGATCACCGCGGAAGAGGCACGAGACCCCGCGTACTGGGCGCGCCACCTGCGGTCGGCGGTGAGGTTCTCGGACGGCGTGCGCCGGCTCGCCGAGCGGGGCAACCCGGTCCTCCTCGAAGTGGGGCCGGGCGGCACGTTGACCGCGCTGGCCCGGCAGCAGGGCGGCGAGAAGGAGGTCACCGCCGTCGCGACCCTACGCCACCCCAAGGATACGTCCGCCGATCGGGCAGTCCTGCTCACGGCGCTCGGCCGTCTCTGGCTCGCCGGGGCTCCGGTCGACGGGCTCCGCGTGCACGCCAGGACACGACGCCAGCGTGTGCCGCTGCCCAGCTATCCCTTCGAGCGCGAGCGCTTCTGGGTCGAGGCGAACCGCGAGTCGCGTGACGCCAGCAACGCGGCTCGTGGCTTCTCGCTCGAGCGGCAGGAGGTGTCGGACTGGTTCTACCAGGTCTCCTGGCGGCGCTACATGCCCGCCGAGCTCTCCGCCGGGCCGAGCGCGGCGCCCGCGGCCGCGCCCTGGCTCGTCTTCCTCGACGAGACGGGCCTCGGCCGGACCCTGGCCGACGAGCTTCGCGCAGGGGGGCGCCC
>Ga0315278_10003615_pt1 | contig 13842 bp, 15 predicted proteins | sample YL17G06_0_MG_FD_203880 | JGI IMG/M metagenome (GOLD analysis project Ga0315278, IMG submission 203880) | Sediment microbial communities from Yellowstone Lake, YNP, Wyoming, USA - YL17G06_0 | ecosystem: Environmental > Aquatic > Freshwater > Lake > Sediment | place: USA: Wyoming | collected...
GCTCGGCCGCCTGGCCGGCAGCGCGCGGCGAACCCGCGGGAGGTGCCGGGGGAGGCGGCAGGGCAACGGCCGCCACCGGCGCGTGCGCCACGACCACCTGGCCGCCCTTCTTGATTCGGATCTTATAGCCCTCGCCCTCGAGCTCGAGTTCGTTGAGCTCGTGGTCGCGCGCCAGGTCCAGGATCTGCCTGAGTTCGTCGATGTCGATCATCGGCTCTCCACGCGTCTCGCTGCAAACTGAGGCTCCGGTCCGGCCGGAGCCCGCAACTATATCAAAAGTCAGCCGAAAATGCCTTACAGCTCAGGTGGAGGCTCGGGCGGGAGGCTCAGGCGCGGGCAGGCCCGACCCCTCGCAGGATCGCGAGATCGCGAGATCGCAGGACCGCAAGATCGCAAGATCGCCGTGGAGATTGGCTATTGCCGGCCTTCTCGGTCGGCGAGGATGGTGTCGAGCCAGCGCTCGAGCGCTTCGACCTGCTGGGGGGTGCTCGGGTCTGGCGGGTGCGGGCCCGGGGCGGCCGTCAGACCGTTCTCCGGGCAGGGAGCCGCCAGCGGAGGGGCGGCCTCGAACGCCTCCGCCAGCACCCTGTCATCGTCGGGAACAGGAGGCGGCGCGGCCGGGACGGAAGCAAAGTCGGCGGCCTGTGGCGAAGCGGCGGCCGCTTCCTCCCGCAGCACGCCGACGAGGTGCTCCAGCTCCGAATCGTGCGGGCCCGACTCAATCGCGCGGGTGTAGAGCGCGAGCGCGGCCTGATGCTCGCCGCGACGGTGGTGGATCTCGGCCAGGCCCTTGAGCGCGGTCAGGTTCTCCGGTGCGGCGACGTGGACGCGAGACAACGCCTCCTCTGCCGCCTGGAGGTCGCCCGTTTCGAGCAGGGCGCGGCCCAGCGTCACGTGCGCAGAGAGGTATTCCGGGTGGTAGGCCAGGCCGACGCGGCAGGCCTCGATCGCGTCGGCGAGGCGGCCCGCCCGACGGTATTCCTCGGCGAGTTGCGCGAAGGCTATCGACGCCGGGTCCTTCTGGATCCGGCGTCGAAGCTCTTCGATTCGCGGATGTTCAGCCACGGCGTTCGCTCATTGCACCGTGATGGTCTGCGTCAGCCTGCCCACGAGGCTGTTGCCGTCCGTCACGGTGAGCCGCACGGTGAAGGTCCCGGCTGCGGCATATGCATGGAAGACCGTCACACCGCTCCCCGACCAGCCGTCGCCGAAGTCCCAGGCGTAGGACAGAATCGACGAGGGAGGCATCGCCCACGACAGCGAGCCGTCGAAGGTGACCGGCAGCCCGTTTGTGGGCACCGTCGGCGCCCAGGTGAACAGGGCCGTCGGCCCGGCGGCCACCGTCACCCGCTGTGTCGTCCAGGCGGTCTGCCCCTTGCTGTCGGTTACCGTCAGCCGCACCGTGTAAGTCCCGGCCACTGTGAACGTATGCCGCACGATGACGCCGCCGGCGGCGGTCCCGTCGCCGAAGTCCCACACGTAGCTGGCCAGGCTTGTCGGGCTGCTCGACTCCGAGGCGTCGAAGACCACGGGCACGCCCGCCCCCTGCGAACCGGACCACTCAAAGGTGAACTTCGCGCTCGGTCTGGCGTCAGGCGGGAGGGTCTGGCCGGGCGGCACGAGCCTGATTTCCACCGAACGAGGCACGACGTTCGCGTAGTTGGTGCCGACCGGCGTGGCCAGCACCATGACTGTCGAGGTCCGGATGTCGGCCGAGTTCGGGGGCAGCCCCGGCGCCGTGTAGACCGCCTGGGCGCGGCCGTCAGCGCCGGTGAGCCCGGTCTTGGTCGACAGGACGCCGTAGTCGACGACCTGCCCGTCCTTCACGACGTCGAAGCGAAGGGATACATTGGCGACGGCCCTGCCGCCCACGTCGCGCGCCATGACGACGACCAGCGCCTGGGCGCTCCCATCCTGGGTGATCGTGTCCGGTGTCGCCGCCACGGTGAGTGCGAGCGAGAGCTCGGACGGCCCGGTCAGGCCCGGTACGGGGGTTTCCTGGACCGAACAGCCGGCCGCCAGAACGACGGCCGAAACGAGTGCCAGCGTGCGAAATGCTCGTGCCATAAGCTCTGCCTACTTGGAGTCGTCCGCCCAATCGGCGAAGTTCACGCTGATCGAGCCGGTCACCGACACGGTGTTGCCGGCCTGGTCGTACCCGTAGAACGTCACATTGGCGATGGTCATGATGGCAATCGCCCCACCCTGGTTCCTGAGCGCCAGGAGCGGCGCCTCCAGCTTGCGCTGGACCGGCACGAGGGTGAAGGTCAGCGACGTCGCGCTTACGCCGATGGTGCCGGTCGTCGCGCCATCGACGCTGTAGGGCACGTCCACGCCCTGGGTGTTCCGGCCATCGGACCGGACGAAGTCGATGTGGTACCGGTTGACGGTGATCAGGTTGTTCGCGGTCGGCTCGACGCCGGTCGCGACCGTGACGTCCTTCATCGCGATGCGCAGCGTGATCTGCCCGAGGTCCTCCAGCACGCCGCCCCCGGTCTGCACATCCGACTGGAGGACGGTGCCGTACGTCCCGGGCGTGGCGCCCGAGGCGGCCGTCAACAGCTCGATCACGAGGTAGGACGAACCCTTCCCTTGCAGCACCTTGTCGCTGCAGGCCGTCGTCGCCAGGACAGAGGCGAACGCCAGCGCCAACGCCACCCGCCGTTTGGTAACGATCGAAAATGATCTCGTCACGGTCCGCCTCCTGCCGTTACTTGAGCCTGATCACGCGGGGCGTGATGAAGATCAACAGTTCTTCGGTCGCTTCCTTGGTCGTGTCGTTCTTGAAGAACCAGCGCAGGATCGGGATCTTGCCCAACCCTGGCGTCCGGCTCTCCGAGCGGCTCTCCTGAACCCCGTAGATCCCCCCGATGACCGTCGTCGCGCCGTTCTGGACCAGGACCTTCGTCTGGGCGCGCTGCGTGTTGATCGCGATGTTGCCGTTGGCCTGAATCTCGCCGGGCGACCCGTTGTCCACGTCCACGTCGAGCATGATCGTGTCGGCGGGCGTGATCCGCGGCGTCACGATCAGGGTCAGGGCCGCCGTCTTGAACTGCACGGTCGGCATCGGCTGGATGACCGTCGTCCCGCTTCCGGTCGTCGGCGGCGCCACGGTCGTCGTGTACGGGATTTCCTGGCCGCGGGTGATTCTCGCCTGGACGTTGTTCTGGGTGACGATGCGCGGCTGGAGCAGCACCCTGACCTTCCCGTCCTTCTCGAGCGCCGTCAGTTCGGCGTTGATGTTGAACCCGCCATTGATGCTGCCCAGGAGCAGCTTCGCGACGTTGGGCGAGGGTTGGGTCGGCGCCGCCTGGTTGACCCCGCCGCCGCCCACGATGGTGTTCGGGAACCCCAGACCGGTCGTGTTCCCGATCTCGGGCGTCGCCTGCCCGAGGAAGCCCCACTTGATGCCGAGTTCGCGTGCGAACGCCTTGGACGTCGAGATGATGCGCGCCTCGATCTCGACCTGCCCCTCGGGCTGGTCGAGCGACTCGAGCAGCGCCTCGGCCTTGGCGACATACGCTGCCAGGTCGCTGATGACGATCGAGTTCGTGCGTTTGTCCACCGCCGTCGTGCCGCGGTTGGACAGTGCGTTCCCCTTGAGCAGCGGCTCGAGGTCGATGGCCTGGGCGTAGTTGAGGGTCTTGGTCACGACCTTCAACTCTCCCGACAGCGCCTGCTCGTCGCTGAGCTTGCGGCGCGCGCCTTCCTCTTCGGCCAGCACCTGCATCGGCGCCACGCGCACGATCGTCCCGTCGATGGAGTAGCCGAGCTTGTTCGACCGAAGGATCGTGTCGAGCGCCTGGTCCCAGGCGACGTCACGAAGCGCCACGTCGACGGTGCCCTGCACAGCCGGGTCGATGACGAGGTTGAGGCCGCTGATCTCCGAGAAGGTCCGGAGGACCGACCGCAGGTCGGCGCCCTGGAAATCGAGGCTGACCGGGTGACCCGAGTAGGCGCGCCCGCCAGGGGCGGGCCGCTGCGGCGTCTGGGCAACCACGGCGGCCGCGGCCTGCGCCTGCCGGGGCGCCGGCGATCCGGACGGCGCGGGAGCGGGCGGTGCAACGGGAACTCCCGCCGCAACGGCAGCGGGCGGCGGTGTCGGATCGGCCGCGCGCGCGTCGGGTGAGCCGGACGGCGCCGCAAGCGTGCGGGCGGCAGCAGCAGCCGCCGCCGGCATCGACGCCGGGTCTGCGCCCTCGGCGAACGTCACCTTCAACTCGTTGCCCGACGGCAGCACCGTGTAGGGCACGAGGCGCACGAGGTCGAAGACCACGCGCGTCACCTGTGGCTTCACGCTGTAGGACGCGACGCGGACCCGTTCGATCGCGCCCATGGCCACGGGCATCATGGCCGGCACGGCCGGGGTCACGCCGGCGAAATCGAGAATCAGCTTGTGAGGGGCCGATGGCGTCAGTTCAATGGTGTTCGCGACCAGCGTGCCGTTGCCCGCGAGGGTGACCTCGATGCCGCGCGCCCCGGCGCTCGTCCGAACCGCCTCGAGCCTGGTCGCCGCACCGGCGACGGGCCTGGTCTCGGCCGGCGCGGCCTTCGCCGCCGGCGGGGATCCGACCAGCCGGACCGTACCCGGAGAGTCATCGTCGGGCACGACGTCCACCTGGATCACGTTGCGGTCGCTGCGAACCTCGTGCTGTGCGGGCGCCGCCAGCAGCACGCGCACGCGCGCCACCAGGGCCCCGTCGGTCGCCCGGGCCTCTTCGGTCGTCACGGCCGCAATCGGACCCACCGGCGAGCCCGAGACGCGGTTGACGACGCCGGCCGCCGTGACGTTGCGGAGATCCACGAGCACCGTGAGCGGATCCGGCCGTGTGGTCACGTAGGCGACAGGCTCAGAGGCCTCGATGAGCACCGACGCGCCCCGGACCCCGACTTTCGCCGAGATGGCGCTCAGGCGCGCTCGCGGCGGTGCCGGGTCGACGGCCGCGTATCCGGCAATCACCATGCTGGCGGCCAGGGCCGCTGCCAGCCCCGCCCAGGCGCCGGGGCTCCGCCCGGTCGTCGGGTGCGCGCGCTCCCGTCCCGCCCTGTCCCGGAGTGTCCAGTTGTACGGCATCTACTTGACCTCTTCGACCGCCCGCAACGTCTTGCGGATCTCCCGTTGTTTGGTGAGCGACAGCGGGTCGTTCACCTCCTGGAGAATGAGCATGCTGTCGGCGGTGATCGCCTTCACCACGCCGTCCGCGAACCGATCGTTCGGGTGAACGATGTACTGGCGTTTCCCGTCGGGCCCCTGCACGATGCCCAGAAACACGCCCCGGTTCTGCAGGGTCCCCTTCAGCACCGCGTCACCGGCCAGCAGGCCGGCCAGACCTTCGGCCTTCTGCTGGCGCGGATCGCTCCCCCTGTTCAGCAGGCTCACGAACGGGTCGCGCCGACCTTCCGCCCGGTAGCTGTAGCCGTCCTGCGCCGAGGTCGCCGCGGGCGCTGGCGCGGGCTTCGCGACCGGCGGCTTCGCGGCGCCCTGAGGTGCCGGGGAAGGCGACGGCGCAGACGTGGCTGCGGCCGGCTGCATCAGCGGGCTCGCGGATGCCGCCTGGGCAGCGGGCTTCGCGCCCTGCCCTGCGCGACCCTGCGGTGCGGCCATCAGCGTGATGCCGACCGCCACGAACACGACGGCCAGCCGGGTCGGGAGATGTCGTGTCATTGACGTGCCCCTCCGGCGGCGTCTTTGGCCCTCACGCGTCCGGCCGTGGCCGCGGCCTTCTGGTTCTCGAGGAGCACGAACGTCGTGGCCACGCAGTCGGCGGTGATTGTCGAATTCGGTTCCTGCCGGTCCTTGCCCTTGATGGCGATCCCGCTCACGTGGATGATGCGCGGGAACTTGGCCACCCGGTCGAAGAAGACGGCCAGATTGTGATAGGCCCCGTCGAGCTGGAGGCTGATCGGCCACTCGGCGTGCAGTTGCTTGGCGACGGGAGTCTCGGCCGGCTTGAAGCTCCGGATGGTCAGGTTCGACTGCACGGCCAGCGTCTGCAGCCGGCGCAGCAGGTCGCCCATGTCCTTCTCTTCCGGCAGGACGTTCTTCAGCGTCTCGAGCCGCATCTCGAGGTCGGCGACCTCGGCGCGGAACTGCGGCAGGCGCTGGGCGATCGCCTGGCTCTTGCGAATGTCCACCTGGAGGGCGTCGAGCTTGCGCTGGCGCTGCGTCATCTCCTGCTGCATCGGCGTGACATACAGGTAGAAGAACGCGGCCAGGCCGGCGGCGGACAGCCCCAGGAAGGCCCCGACTTGTCCGTACCACGGCAACTTGGTGAGTGTTCCTGCCACGGCTCGCCTTTCTCTCTCCGCCGCTACGTGCCCGGCGTGACGAACGTCGCCTTGATCGAGAACTTGGTCAGCCCGGTGACCGCCGCCGCCTGCGTCGGCTCCAACTGGCTGTTCAAGATCTCGATAGGCTTGAAATACCCGCCGAGTTTCAGGTTGTCGACAAAGTCGGACAGCGCCGTCAGCGACGTGCAACGGCCCGTAATCGTGAGGTCCGCACCCTGCTGCTTGATCTCGCTGAGCCAGACCATCTCGGGCAGGCTGCGGCTGATTTCGTCGAGCATCCGGACAGGGCCTTCGCGCCCCTTCCGCAGCTCCTCGATCAGGCCGACGCGCTGCTGCAACTGGGCCCGCCGCGCGTCGTTGGTCTGCACCTGCTGGATCAGGGTGCGCAGGCGCGCGGTCTCCTTCTGGCTGGTGACGATGTCGTCTTCGACCCGATCCGACTGGAGTTTCAGCGACCAGTACCACCACCCGACACCCAGGGCCGTGAGGAGCAGGATCAGGCTGCACGCGAGCGTAATCCGCTGCTGCGTCGCCTGCGGCCCGGTGGTGGCGGCCGCGGGACGCCGCTTGGCGCGGTCGCGTTCAACGGCGAGGAGGTTGATTCGAATCATCGGTCGCCCGCCCGTCTGAGCGCGAGCCCCACGGCGACTGCCGAGGTCGGAGCCACGTCCTCCGCGCGCTCTATCCCGAACCTTTTCGCGTCGAATTGGATCTTCCGGAACGGGTCGAACAGCTCCACGGGCGCGCCGAAGCGCTCGGCGAGCCGATCGATGAACCCCTCGACGCGCGACGTCCCGCCGCTCACCAGGACGCGATCGATGCGGTCGGACGCCGCGGTCGCCTTGAAGAAGTCGAACGTCTTCTGAATCTCGAGCAGCAGGTTCTCACTGACGGTCCGCAGGATCGGCGAGACGTCGGCCGGCTCGATCCCGTCCACCGGTTCGCCCTTCTTCACGCGCTCCGCGCTGTCGAACGGCAGCCCGAGTTCCTTCTGGATCGCTTCGGTGAAGGCGTTCCCGCCCAGCGAAATGTCGCGGGTGAACAGCGACTGCTCGCCGGACACGATGTTGATGTTCACGCCGCTCGCGCCGGCGTTGAGCAGCGCGACCACCGACCCGGGATCGATGTCGTAGTTCGCCTCGTAGGCGTTCTGCACCGCGAACGCGTCGACGTCGATGACGACCGGCGTGCGGCCCGTCTTCCGGATGACGTCGGTGTAGTCGGTGATCTTGTCCTTCTTGGCCGCCACCAGCAGCACTTCCATGCTGCCCTTCCCGTCGCCCGAGCGCGTCGAGATGATCTGGTAGTCGAGGTTCACGTCCTGGATGTCGAAGGGGATGTACTGCTCGGCTTCCCAGTGGATCGACTCGGAGAGCTCGGCCTCGGTCATCACCGGCAGGTTGATCTTCTTGACGATCACCGCATTGCCGGACAGCGAGGCGACGACGTCCTTCGTCTTGATGCGGCTGGCATCCAGCGCACGCGCGACCGCATCGGCCACGGCGGCGGCGTCGATGATGGCGCCGTCCACAATCGTGTCGCCGGGCACCGGCTCCGACCCAAACCCGACCACCTTGAAGGAGCGGCCGGACCGGCGGAGTTCCACGACCTTGACAGCGCTCGACCCGATGTCGAGTCCCACGGTAGCCTTGTTTCTGCCAAACACGCGATGACCTCTTCTGCGAATCCAGCGCAATCCCGATGCCAACCCGGGTTCGGGCCGAATCCGGCGAGAACCCGTTCGAATCGCTACGGAAACCGCTCTTCCTGCCAGCGCGGGGGGTGACGGTCTCTGCCACACCCGGTCGGGTCGATCACGTTTCCGTCAGCGACCAACCCGTTTCGCATCCTTCTTATCGGCCGCTGATCGAATTCAGCACAGGGGGGCCCTGAACCATCCTTCGACCGGCCGGTTTCTTGGCCACCGGACCCGGTGGTGGACTGCCGAAAAACGGCCGTCGGCCACGGGTTCCCGGGGCCGGGCGCGGCCCACGGTTGAAGGCCAGAAGCCGCTGCGCTGTTGACACCGCGCGCGGTGACGGGTATGATTTGGGTTTGCCGTCGGTTCGGAAACACCCACAGGGAACGGTGCGATGCGTACCTTTACGCCGAGTGCGGACAAGATTGAGCGACACTGGCACGTGATTGATGCAGGGGACATGGTTCTCGGTCGGATCGCGACAGTGGCGGCGAAACTCCTCCAGGGCAAACACAAGACAACCTACACGCCCTTCCTGGATACCGGCGATCACGTCGTCGTGACAAACGCCGCGAAGGTGAAGCTGACCGGGCGCAAGGACGAGCAGAAGCTCTATCGCCATCACAGCGGATACGAGGGCGGGCTGCGCGAAGAGCGGGCGAAGGACGTCCGCCAGAAGAACCCGGTTCGGATGGTCGAACAGGCGATCCGTGGCATGTTGCCGAAGTCGAAGCTCGGCGACGCGATGTATCGCAAGCTGCAGGTCTACCGCGGGGCGGATCATCCGCATGCCGCGCAGAAGCCAACCCAGTACAAGGTAGCCTAACGTGGCAGTCATCCAGTATTACGGCACCGGCCGCCGCAAGACCTCGGCCGCACGCGTCTTCCTGCGGCCCGGACAGGGCGGCATCAGCGTCAACCGGAGAGCGTTCGAGGAGTTCTTCCCCACCGCTTCGCTGCGCGTGCAGGTTCGCCAGCCCCTCCTGCTCACCGAGACCGCCGACAAGTTCGACGTCCTCGCGACCGTCGTGGGGGGCGGAGTGGCCGGCCAGGCAGGCGCCATCCGGCTCGGCATCGCCCGCGCGCTCTGCGAGTACAACTTGGAACTGCGCGGCCGGTTGAAGAAGGAAGGGCTCCTGACACGCGATGCCCGCGCCAAGGAGCGCAAGAAGTACGGGATGGCGGGCGCGCGCAAGCGCTTCCAGTTCAGCAAACGTTAACTGTTTCCTACTTGAAACGACGCGGAGGGAGCTTGGCTGGGATCGCGATGAAGGAACTGCTGGAGGCTGGAGTCCACTTCGGCCACCAGACCAGACGGTGGAATCCGAAGATGAAGCAGTTCATCTTCGGTGAACGCAACGGTATCTATATCATCGACCTCGGGAAGACGGCGAAGCTGTTCCGGGAGGCCGAAGAGTTCGTGACCCGTCTCGCCTCGGAGGGCGGCACGGTCCTGTTCGTCGGCACGAAGCGGCAGGCGCAGGACGCGATTGCAGAGGAAGCGCAGCGCAGCGGCATGTACTTCGTCAACCAGCGCTGGCTGGGCGGACTGCTGACCAACTTCTCGACGATCCAGCGCAGCCTCGGACGGCTGCGCGAGCTCGAGGCGATGGCCATCGACGGCCGCTACGAGACGCTGTCGAAGAAGGAGATCGCCCGCATCGAGAAGGAGAAGCGCAAGCTTCAGAAGAACCTCGACGGCATCCGCTTGATGTCAAAGCTCCCGGACGCGGTCTTCGTGGTCGACACCCACAAGGAGAAGATCGCCGTCGACGAAGCGCGGAAGCTGAAGATCCCGATCATCGGCGTGGTCGACACCAATTGCGACCCCGATGAAGTGGACTTCGCCATCCCCGGCAACGACGACGCCCTGCGCGCGATTCGCCTGTTCGCGTCCCGTCTCGCCGACGCCATCGTCGGCGGCCGCGGGATGCGCGAGGCGGCCCACGTCGAGGCGAACGCCGACGCCGAAGCGGCGGCTGACGGCCCGCGCGGCGCGCGCAACGTCCGGCGGCCGAGGCCCGAGCGCGCGCCGGCGCCGACGCCGGTCCAGGCGTAGGGCGGGACTTCGAGAGGCACACCGTGTAGGGGTGGGCTCGACAGCTCGCCCCTACACGTTTTTTTGTACGGAGCAGCACAGCATGACGATTACCGCAGTTCAGGTGAAGGCCCTGCGCGACAAGACCGGCGCCGGGATGATGGAGTGCAAAGCGGCGCTCACCGAGGCCAACGGCAGCATCGAGGACGCGGTGACCGTCCTCCGCAAGCGGGGGCTCGCCAAGGCCGCGACACGGTCAGGCCGCGCCACCAAGCAGGGAGCGATCGGCACCTACGTGCACATGCCGGTGGCCGAGGGCGCCGGCCCGTTCGGCTTCGCCAAGCTCGGCGTCCTGGTGGAGGTCAACTGCGAGTCCGACTTCGTCGCCAAGACTGACGACTTCAAGACGCTCGTGAAGGAGCTGGCCATGCAGGTCGCGGCCTCCGATCCCAGGTGGGTCAGCCGCGATCAGGTCCCGGCCTCCGAGATCGAGAAGGAGAAGGACATCTTCCGCGCGCAGATGGTGAACGCCGGCAAGCCGGCGGCGGTGATAGAGAAGATCGTCGAGGGCAAGCTCGACAGCTTCTTCGAGCGCGTCTGCCTCCTCGACCAGGTGTCGGTTCGGGACGGCGCGAAGAGGATCTCGCAGATGATCGGCGAGGCCGCCGCGAAAACCGGCGAGAACATCGCCGTGACGCGGTTCGCCCGGTTCAAGCTCGGGGACGCGGGGGAATAGGAGGGCTCAGGGCCCAGGGCTTCGGTCTCAGGGCGTGGCTGCGTCACACAGATGCCGGACGGTGGCTCCCCCACCATCCGGCATTTCTCATGTACGCTCCCGGAGGCCTTCTATCTTCTGTCTTCTGTCTTCTATCTTCTGTCTCCCGTCTTCTGTTCTATAATCGCCGGCGATATGTCCTCCGCGCCTGTCTACCGTCGCGTCCTGCTCAAGCTGTCCGGCGAAGCGCTCATGGGCGAGCAGTCGTTCGGCATCGACCCGGCGGTCGCCATCCGGATCGCGAAGGACGTGGCGGAGGTGCGCGGCCTCGGCGTCGAGATCGCGATCGTCATCGGCGGCGGCAACATCTTCAGGGGTGTCGCGGCCAGCGCCACCGGAATGGACCGGGCCACCGCCGACTACATGGGCATGCTCGCCACGTGCATCAATGCCCTCGCGCTGCAGGACGCGCTCGAGCACGAAGGCCTCGTCACGCGGACGGTCACCGCGATCGAGATGCGGGCCATCGCCGAGCCCTTCATCCGTCGCCGGGCCATGCGGCACCTCGAGAAGGGGCGTGTCGTCATCTTCGCGGCCGGGACGGGAAACCCGTACTTCACGACCGACACCGCGGCGGCGCTTCGGGCGATGGAAATCAAGGCCGATGTCCTCATGAAGGCCACCAAGGTGGACGGGATCTACACCGCGGACCCCGTGAAGGTGCCCGACGCCCAGCGGTTCGAGACCATCTCCTACCTCGACGTGGTGATCAAGGGCCTCCAGGTGATGGACTCCACGGCGATCTCGCTGTGCAAGGACAACCGGATGCCGATCATCGTCTTCAACCTGCGAACGCCCGGGCACCTGAAGCGGGCGGTGCTCGGCGAGCGCGTCGGTTCGCTCGTGACCGCCGACTGAACGGCTGGCCACATTCCCTGTGCCGGAGCTGACCCATGGATGTGAACGATCTCAAGACGCTGAACGCGGACGTCAGGAAACGGATGACCGGGGCGATCGAGCATCTGCGGCACGAGCTGGCCGGCGTGCGCACGGGTCGCGCAAGCACTGGCATTCTCGACCCCGTTCACGTCGATGCCTACGGGACCCGCATGCCGCTCAACCAGGTCGCGTCCCTGTCGGTGCCCGAGCCGACGCTGATCGTCGCCCAGCCGTTCGACCCCACGCTGATGGGCGCCATCGAGAAAGCGATCCGCGCGTCCGACCTCGGGTTGAACCCGAACAACGACGGCAAGGTGATCCGCATCCCGGTGCCATCGCTCACCGACGAGCGCCGGAAGGAACTGTCACGCCACGTGCACAAGATGGCCGAGGAGGCGCGAAACGCCGTCCGGACGATCCGGCGCGAGGCCAACGACCGGCTGAAGAAGCTGCTGAAGGACAAGTTGGTGTCGGAAGACGACGAGAAGCGGGGCCTCGAAGAGGTTCAGAAGATCACCGACCAGGAAATCAAGCAGATCGACGAACTGCAGAAGAAGAAGGACGCGGAACTGCTGACGCGGTAGGCGGCGGTCCGGCCTGACGGGCTCCGTCGGCGTGGGCAGCAAAGCGAGGGAGGAGCCGTGCCACTGCGGCAGGTCGCGCTGGTCTGTGCCGTGTGCGCATGCGCGGTGGCAGCCGCGTCGGCCCGCCGCGCGCCGGAGGGCAGCAGCCTGGAGCAGGTGCTCCGCGGCCGCTTCGGGATGTCCACGTCACAAGTAGCCGCCGTCCGGCAGGGACGGCCGGTGGCTGTCTCGCTCCCGGGCAGCGTGGACCGCGAGATCCAGGTAGGCGGCGCGGTTCATGTCGCCGCGTCCGCCGACCGTCTGGCGGCCCTGCTGCAGGACGTCGAGCGCCTCGAGAGCGGCGGCGGCTTCCTCCACACCAGGCGCCTGAGCGACCCGCCTCGCCTCTCGGATTTTGGAGACCTGCAGCTGCCCGCCGACGACGTCGCGGCCCTCAGGACGTGTCGCCCTGGACACTGCGACGTCAAACTCGGGAAGGGTGCCTTCGACCTGCTGGCGCGCTTCGACTGGACGGCCAGCGATGTCTCGGCCCGGGTCAACGATCTCGCCCGCTCGACCGCCCTGGCCTACGTCGACGCCTACCGCAAGGGCGGGAACGCGGAACTCGCCATCTACGTCGATTCCAGCCGGCCGACCTGGATCGCGACCGAGTTCGCGGGCCTGGTCGCCAACGCCCGGCTGTGGCCGGGGCTGCTCGGCCCGCTCGACGACTACCTGCTCGGCTACCCGTCCAAGGCGGCGCCGGATGGCGCCCCGGACTTCTTCTATTGGTCGATCGCCGACTTCGGCCTCAAACCCGTAGTCCGGCTGAACCACGTCGTGGCCTTCCCCACCGGCCGGCCGGACGGCCTCCGGCATGTGGTGGCCGTCAAGCAGCTCTACGCCAGCCACTACTTTCACACGGCGCTCGAGATGCGGGCTGTCGTGGCGGACGACGCCGATCTGGGCGGCGGGTCGACGCTCGTCATCCTCAACATGGCCAGGTCGGACGGACTGACGGGTTTGTTTGGAGGGCTCGTGAAGTCGAAGGCCCGCTCGGGTTCTCGCGAGGGACTCGAACGGGCCCTGGCAGCCATCCGCAAGATGGCTGAGGCACCCGCTCTCTAGAACGGCCCTCGGCTCTTGGCTCTCGGTTCAGAGGCCCACTCATGCGTATCGCCACCTCTCGACATCGAACGTGGCAGGTCCTGCTGTTTGCCGGACTCGCGCTGTCGTCTGGCCTCTTCGGCCGGGCCGCCCACCAGGTCTCGCCTTCCGCCCCCGGCCAGGCCCCGCTGATGATCTGGTACACCCACCCGGCCGACAAGTGGGAGAACGCGCTTCCGCTCGGCAACGGCCGATTGGGCGCGATGGCCTTCGGCCGAACCGACGAGGAACAGATCCCGATCAACGAAGAAACCTACTGGTCGGGCGGCCCCTACTCGACAACGGTCAAGGGCGGCTACCAGGCGCTGCCCGAGATCAGGAAGCTCATCTTCGACGGCGAACTGGTTCGGGCGCACCGCCTGTTCGGCCGTCACCTGATGGGCTACCCCGTCGAGCAGCAGAAGTACCAGTCGCTCGGGAGCCTCGTGAT
>Ga0315278_10003617_pt1 | contig 13841 bp, 9 predicted proteins | sample YL17G06_0_MG_FD_203880 | JGI IMG/M metagenome (GOLD analysis project Ga0315278, IMG submission 203880) | Sediment microbial communities from Yellowstone Lake, YNP, Wyoming, USA - YL17G06_0 | ecosystem: Environmental > Aquatic > Freshwater > Lake > Sediment | place: USA: Wyoming | collected...
CCTCTCGCGTGAGCACGACGGGAAGCCTCTCGGGACGTTTCGCGCGGGCCTTGCTGTAGGCAACGTACGCCCCCTCGGTCCTGCGGCTCATGTGCCGGGCGCGGAGGGCCTCGCGGACGCGGTCGAGGAGGCGAGGTCTCGGGGGTTCCGGATTGCGAGATTCGCGGAGAGACCACGCGGCGAGGTTCCGTCCGCCCTCTGGAAGCCTGGCGGACCGGACGGGCGAGCGTGCTTGCGCGATGGCCATCACCGGCATTCTCCTCCCTGTGGCCGGGGAGTATAGGGAGCAGGGGCAGGTTCCGCAAGTCTCCGGTTGGATACAGTCGAGGCGTCGATGATCAGAGGAGACGGGGGCGCGAGCTCGCGGTGAGGAAGGAGTCGTAGGAAAACTGTGGCGTCCACCGATCGCTCTGAATCCCGTCGAGCCGGTCGAGGACGATTCGCCCGAGGACCGAGCCAAACTTGAAACCGTGGCCTGATCCCGCGGTGGCGAGAAAGACGCCCGGCATGTCGGGGTGGAAGTCGAGCAGGAAGTCGGTGCTCGTGGAGAGGTTGTACATGCAGCTGTCGTAGGTGACGCGGTAGTCGCGTGGCTCGAGGCCGAACCACGTGCGCACGAACTCGCCGGCCGCCTCGACGAAACCTGAGGGTGTCGTCCGCCTGTCGAAGTCGGGATCGTCGATGGGATTGGTGACGAGATGCCGCGCGACCTTGAGTCCCACGCGGCCCGGTTCGGCGGGGAAGCCGTAGAAGCCCGTGCTCGGCGCCGAGTATGGGACGAAGCCGGGCCTGCAGAATCCCGCCGGCACGCCGTCCAGATACATGATGCCCTGCTGGCACTGCCAGAGGGCGCCTCCCAGCTCGGGAAAGAGGCGCTTCGACCAGCCGCCGGCCGCCACGACCACCTGCGGAGCGTGGTACGTCGCGGCACCTGCCCGCACATCCACTCCGCGCTCGAGCGACTCGATCGCGGCGTCATGCCCGGTGGCGAACCGGACGCCGTGCTTCTCGGCGAGCTGGCGCAGCGCCGTCACGCAGTCGGTGGCTCGAAGAAAGCCGGCTTCTTCTTCGAGAAGAGCACGGCGGCCCGGGCGGAATTGCGGGAACTCGCGCCGCAGGTCGTCTGCGTCGAGCCAGCGGACCTTTGCGCCGCCGCGCTTTGCATTGACCGCGAGCTCCTCGAGATGCGCGTCCGTCGAGCTGTCGCTGACGCTCAGGTTGCCGGCGGCGACGTAGAGCTCAGCGCCCGTCTCGGCCTCGATCTGTCGCCACCCAGCCATGGCCTCGCGCGCCAGGCGGGTGTAGTGCGCGTCGAGATAGGTCGACCGTATCTTCCGTGACGGGCCGTACGAGGCGGCGATGGGATTCGGCACCGCGCGTCGGTCCACGACCAGCGTCTTCCGTCGCCGTCTCCCGGCCTCGAGCGCCGTGCTGAGGCCGAAGACGCCTCCGCCAACCACGATAAGATCGAAGCTCTCGCTTGGCATATGCGCAGCTACGGGTAGAGTCCGCGGATCTGGTGCGCGTCGGCAACGCGGCGGACGCCTTCCATGAGAGCGGCGGTGCGCAGGTCCACGTTCTCCTTCTTCGACGCGGTCCACACGCGCGTGAAGGCCCGCGTCATGATCTCCTGGAGCCGGGCGATGATCTCCGTCTCCTTCCAGAAGTAGAACTGGAGACCCTGGACCCACTCGAAGTAGGAGACGACGACACCGCCCGCATTGGCGAGGATGTCGGGGATGACGGTGACGCCACGGTCGCGCAGGATCGCGTCCGCCTCCGGTGTGGTCGGGCCATTGGCGCCCTCGACGATGATCTTGGCGCGGATCCTGTCGGCATTGTCCTCGCGGATCTGCGACCCCGTGGCTGCGGGCAGGAGGATGTCGCAAGGCCGCTCGAGGATATCCGCATTGGAGATGGCCTCGGCTCCGGGGAAGCCTACGACGCTCCCCGTCTCCCTGACGTGCTCGTCGAGCGCTCGGATGTCGAGCCCCTGGCTGTTCCAGACACCGCCCTTGTAGTCGCTTATGCCCTGGATGATGGCGCCGTCGCGCCAGAGTATCCGCGCCGCCACGCCGCCCACATTGCCGAAGCCCTGGACGACGACCGTCTTGCCCTTGAGCTCCTCGGCCAGGCTATGGGCCGCTTGGTAGAGGACGTAGACGATGCCGCGTCCGGTCGCTTCGCGCCGCCCCGCCGAGCCGCCGACCAGGATGGGCTTGCCCGTGACCACACCCGGCACGCTCCGGCCCTGGGTCATGGAGTAGGTGTCCATCATCCAGGCCATGGTTTGTTCGTCGGTGCCGAGGTCGGGCGCAGAGATGTCGAGGTCGGGGCCGATGAACAGCATGATCTCGGCCGTGTAGCGTCGGGTGACCGATTCGAGCTCGCGCTTGGACATCGAGCGCGGAGTGCAGCGGACACCGCCTTTCGCGCCGCCATAGGGCAGGCCCATGAGCGCGCACTTCCAGCTCATCAGCATGGCGAGCGCCGTCACCTCGCCCATATTGACGTCGGCGTCGTAGCGCAGGCCGCCCTTGGTCGGGCCCAGGGCCGTATTGTGATGGACGCGGTAGCCCATGAAGACTTCTGTCCGACCGTTGTCCATGCGCACCGGGACGGACACCACGAGCGCCCGCCGCGGGTAGCGGAGCCGGATATGGGTGTCGTGGTCGAGGTGCAAGCGCTCGGCGACGCGGTCGAGCTGGGCCACGGCGGTGCGGTGCATCTCGGATTCGAACTCGGGCAGGTCGGCCATCAGTCGGACTCCTTCGCGCGCTGCCGGAGCACGGCCAGCGCCCGCCCTTCGAGGGAGTATGATTCGCCACCCTTGAAGACTCGTCCACCGGGGACGGGTTCCCAGTCGCGGGTGTCGAGCACGAGCTCCCACTCGATGCGCGGTTGGTGGTTCGGCAGAACGAATGGGAGCGGCAGTTCGTCCGCGTTCAGCAGGATGAGGAAGGTGTCGTCCCGCACCGGCAGGCCCTCGTCGTCGACCTCTTCGATGGCGTCGCCCGCCAGCTGAAGACCGACGCAGCGGCTCTGCCAATTGCTCCACTCGTCCTCGGTCATCTCGGCGCCGTCCGGTCGGAGCCACGAGAGGTCCTTGACGGCCGAGCCGTGGATGCGGCGCCCCTGGAAGAAGCGCCGGCGCCTGAACACGGGGTGATCGAGCCGGAGGCGGATCAGCCGGCGCGTGAAGTCGAGCAGCCGCGCGGCCGTCCCCGTCGGCGGCCAGGCGAACCAGGTGATCTCGTTGTCCTGGCAGTAGGCGTTGTTGTTGCCGCGCTGGCTCCGGCCGATCTCGTCGCCGCCCGATAGCATCGGCACACCCTGGGAGAGGAGGAGCGTGGCGAGGAAGTTCCGCTGCTGCCGCTCGCGGAGCGCGCGCACCGCCGCCTCACTGGTGGGCCCTTCGACGCCGAAGTTCGACGAGAAGTTCTCGTCGCTGCCGTCGCGGTTGTCTTCCCCGTTGGCCTCGTTGCGCTTTCGCGTATATGCGACGAGATCGGCCAGGGTGAAGCCGTCGTGGGCCGTGACGAAGTTGATGCTGGCCGAGGGGCGGCGGCCGCCCTGCTCGTAGAGATCGCTCGAGCCGGTCAATCGGTAGGCGAGCTCGCCCACCTGGCCCCAGTCGCCCTTCCAGTAGCGGCGGATCGTGTCGCGGTAGCGCCCATTCCACTCGGCCCAGCCCGGCGGAAAGTTGCCGACCTGATAGCCGCCCTCGCCCAGGTCCCACGGCTCCGCGATCAGCTTCACCTGGGAGATCACGGGATCCTGGTGGATCACGTCGAAGAAGGACGACAGGCGGTCCACGTCGTGGAGCTCGCGGGCCAGCGCCGAGGCCAGGTCGAAGCGGAAGCCGTCCACGTGCATGTCGAGCACCCAGTAGCGCAGGCTGTCCATCACGAGCTGGAGGGAGCGCGGGTGCGTCAGGTCGAGCGTGTTCCCGCAGCCGGTGTAGTCGCGGTAGTAGCGCTTGTCCGCCGTCTCGAGGCGGTAGTAGGCGCGGTTGTCGATACCCCGGAAGCAGAGGGTGGGCCCGCGGTGGCTGCCTTCGGCGGTGTGGTTGTAGACCACGTCGAGGATGACCTCGATGCCCGCCTCGTGCAGGCGCTTGACCATGGCCTTGAACTCCGCCACCTGCTCGCCGCGGACGCCCGTCGAGGCGAAGCGCGCGTCGGGGGCGAGGAAGCCGATGGAGTTGTAGCCCCAGTAATTGGTCAGTCCGCGGTCCTCGAGGTGCCGCTCCGTCACCGAGTGGTGGACGGGCAGGAGCTCGACGGCCGTCACGCCCAGGCGCTTGAGATGCTCGAGCGCCGGGGGCGAGGCGAGCCCCGCGTACGTGCCCCGGAGCCCCGGCGGGATCTGCGGATGGCGGGCGGTGAAGCCCTTGACGTGGACTTCGTAGATCACGGTCTCGTGCCACGGCGTGCGAAGGAGCCTGTCATCACCCCAGGAGAAGGCCGACTCGACGACCACGCACTTGGGCATGAACGGTGCGCTGTCTCGGGAGTCCGGCCCCGCGCTGTCATCGCCCTCGCCGGGGCGGAAACCGAAGAGCGCGTCGCTCCACTTGGCCTTTCCCGCTATCGCCTTGGCGTAGGGGTCCAGGAGGACCTTGGCGGGGTTGAACCGGTGTCCTTCGGCGGGCGCGTATGGCCCGTGGACACGGTAGCCGTACAGAAGGCCCGGGCGCGCCTCGGGCAGATAGACATGCCAGATCTGGTCGCTGCGCTCGGTGACGGCGATGCGGCGCACCTCACGCGAGGGATCCGCCGTGTCGAAGAGACACAGATCGACGGCGGTGGCGTGCTCGCTGAAGAGCGCAAAGTTGACGCCGGCCCCGTTCCAGGTGGCGCCCAGTGGATAGGGCCGTCCCGGGCGCGTCTGAAAGGGCGAGGCGGCCATGGCGCTCAGGCTTTCATCGGCATGAGCCAGACCGCGCCGAGCGGGGGCAGGGTCAGGCGTATGGAATGAGGCTGGCCGTGCCAGGGCATCGGCTCGCTCGGGACGCCTCCGCCATTGCCGATGTCGCTGCCGCCGTAGAAGGCGCTGTCGCTATTCAGGGCCTCGCGGTAAAACCCGGGGCGGGGGACGCCCACGCGGTACTCATGCCGCGGCACCGGCGTGAAGTTGCACACGCAGAGCGTGAGGCGGCCGCGGTCGCGGGCGAAGCGGGCGAAAGCGACCGCGCTCTGGTCGGCGTCGCTACAGTCCATCCAGGCGAAGCCCTCCGGCTCGCAATCCTGCTGGTGCAGCGACGGCTCATGGCGGTAGAGACGGTTGAGGTCGGCCACGAGGCGCTGGAGACCCCGGTGATAGGGGCCCATGTCGAGGAGATGCCAGTCGAGGCTCCTGTCGTGGCTCCACTCGCTGGGCTGTCCGAACTCGCCGCCCATGAAGAGGAGCTTCTTGCCCGGGTACGCCCACATGAAGGCGTAGAGCAGGCGCAGGTTGGCGAAGCGCTGCCAGTCGTCGCCGGGCATCTTGGCGATGAGCGAGCCCTTGCCGTGCACGACTTCGTCGTGGGAGAGCGGCAGGAGGAAGTTCTCCGTCCAGGCGTAGAGCATGCCGAAGGTCAGCTGGTTGTGGTGGTACTTGCGGTGCACGGGCCCCCGCCGCATATAGTCGAGCAGGTCGTGCATCCAGCCCATGTTCCACTTGAGGCCGAAGCCCAGCCCACCCAGGTGCACGGGCCGCGAGACCATGGGCCAGGAGGTCGACTCCTCGGCCACGGTGACGACGCCGGGGTGCGTGCCGTAGACGACCTCGTTGAGGTGCTTGAGGAAGGCGATGGCCTCGAGGTTCTCGCGACCGCCGTAGACGTTCGGCACCCACTCGCCGGCCTTGCGTGAGTAGTCGCGGTAGATCATGGACGCGACGGCGTCGACGCGCAGACCGTCGGCGTGATACCGCTCGAGCCAGAAGAGCGCATTGCCGATGAGGAAGTTGGCGACCTCGCGCCGGCCGTAGTTGAAGACGCGCGTGCCCCAGTCGGGGTGCTCGCGCTCGCGCGGGTCGGCATGCTCGAAGAGATGGGTGCCGTCAAAATAGGCCAGCCCGTGCGAGTCGCGCGGGAAGTGAGCGGGCACCCAGTCGAGGATCACGCCGATGCCGCGCCGGTGGAGCTGGTCCACGAGGGCCATGAAGTCGTGCGGCCGGCCGTAGCGCCGCGTCGGCGCGTAGTAGCCCAGCGTCTGGTAGCCCCACGAGGCGTAGAAGGGGTGCTCCATCACGGGCAGGAGCTCGACGTGGGTGAAGCCCATCTCCGTCACGTAGTCCGCGAGCTGCTCCGCGGCTTCGCGGTACCCGAGCGAGCGATGGCTGTCCTCCGGGACGTGACGCCACGAGCCCAGGTGCACCTCGTAGACGCTCATGGGCGCGTCGAGGGCCTGTCTCCGCCCTCGCTCAGCAAGCCACGCCCCGTCACCCCAGGCGTAGCCGTCGAGTCGCTCGACCACCGATGCCGTGCGGGGCTCGTCGGGCTCGAACCCGAAGGCATAGGGGTCGCTCTTGAGCGCGAGCGGGGCGCCCGAGCTCGAGAGGATCTCGAACTTGTAGCGCGCGCCCTCCGAGACGCCCGGGAGGAAGAGCTCCCAGATGCCATTGCCCGGGTGGAGGCGCATCGGGTGCCGTCGTCCGTCCCAGGCATTCCAGTCGCCGACCACGCTGACGCGCTTCGCATTGGGGGCCCAGACGGCGAAGATGACGCCCGTCACGCCGTCGATGGTCGCCGCATGCGCGCCCAGCTTGTCGTAGACGCGGTAGTGCGTGCCCTCGCCGAGCAGGTGGAGATCGAAGCCGGACAGCGTCGAGTGGAAGCGGTACGGGTCTTCCATTTCCGTCGCCTGCCCGTCGCCGTACGCGACCCGGAGGCGGTAGGTCAGAGGCGGCCGGCCGGGGACGGAGCCCTCCCAGAGCCCGTCCGAATGGACCGGCTTGAGCGGGTGGACGGGAAAGGCGCCACCGTCCGTCACGACCGCGACCTCGCTCGCGCCGGGCAAAAAGGCGCGCACGGTGACGCCGCCGTCGCGAGAGGCGTGGGCCCCGAGCACCGCGAAGGGATCGCCGTGCTCTCCGGCGACGAGGGCCTCGATGACCTCGGGGCTGAGGCTCGTGGGGGCGGTGAGGCTCATGGGGCGCTGAGGCTCATGGACATCGGTCCCGGTCCGGCGACGGCGGTGCTAGAAGGAGCGGATCAAACGCTCCACCCGCTCGTCGTGGCTCTGGAACGGGTCCTTGCAGAGGATGGTCTCGCGCTCCGGGTCATTGAGCTTGAGGTAGACCCAGTCCACGCGATAGTCCTTGCCCTTGAGGTTGGCCTGGCGGATGAACTCGCCGCGCAGGCGCGCCCGCGTCGTCTGCGGCGGCACGTGCTTGGCGCGCTCGATCAGGTCGTCGCTCGTGATGCGGTCGACCATGTCGTGCTTGACCAGCTGGAAGTAGAGCCCCTTGTGCGGACGGATGTCGTGGTACTGGAGGTCCATCAGCGACACCTTGGGATCCCGCCAGGACAGCCGGTGCTTCTCCATGAAGGACTCGATGAGGCGCTTCTTGATGACCCAGTCCACCTCGCGGTGGAGATCCATCGGGTCTCCGTGCAGGGCCTCGATCACCCGGGTCCAGCGCGCGAGGACATCCCTCGTCACGGGGTCGGCGTCGATGGTCTGGACGTACCGCGTCGCGTGCTCCAGGTACTCCGTCTGGAGCTGCAGCGGCGTGATCGTCCGGCCGTCCTTGAGCCTGACCGTCTCTCGCAGCGTGGGATCGTGGCTGATGTCGCGGATCGCCTGCACGGGAGACTGCAGGCTGTAGTCCTTGTCGAAGAAGCCGTCCTCGATCATGTCGAGGAGCAGGGCGGTGGTGCCGACCTTGAGGTAGGTCGCCACCTCGGACATGTTCGAGTCGCCCACGATGACGTGGAGCCGGCGGTACTTCTCGGCGTCGGCGTGCGGCTCGTCGCGGGTATTGATGATGGAGCGCGACGAGGTCGTGGCGCCCGAGATTTCCTGGCAGATGTGCTGGGCCCGCTGCGAGAGGCAGTAGTGGAAGCCGCGCGGGGTCTGCAGCACCTTGCCGGCGCCGGCGAAGATCTGGCGCGTGACGAAGAAGGGGATGAGTCCCTCGGCCAGCCGCTGGAAAGAGACGTCCCGGCTGACGAGGTAGTTCTCATGGCAGCCATAGGAGTTCCCGGCCGAGTCGGTATTGTTCTTGAAGAGCAGGATATTGCCCGAGATGCCGTCCTCGCGGAGCCGCTTCTCGGCCTGGTGCAGGAGGTCCTCGACGATGCGCTCGCCCGCCTTGTCGTGGATGACGAGGTCGGTGATGTCGTCGCACTCGGGTGTGGCGTACTCGGGGTGGAAGCCCGTGTCGAGGTAGAGCCGCGCGCCGTTTTCGAGGAAGACGTTGGCGTTGCGCGCGCCGGGGATGACCTTCTCGAAGAGGTAGCGGGCGACGTTGTCGGGTGACAGGCGCCGCTGGCCGTTGAGAGTGCAGGTCAGGCCGTACTCGTTCTCGATGCCGAAGATGCGGCGCTTCATGTGGGGATCAGCCTAGCAGGGGAGGGGGCCGAGGGCAACTATTCCGGCAGGGGGCGCTCGGCGCCGTCCGCGATGAGCTGGTGGAGGACTTCGGGCGGGATGCGACGGAACTTCCGGCGCTCCTTGAGGCGGTCGAGGACGGCGACCTCGAGGTCCCTCTCGGTCAGGGTCTTGGTCTGCGTCACCATGAGGGCCCGGACGCCCAGCTTGACGGCGCCCGAGAAGTCGAGGCCTTCCTGGTAATTGTCCTTGAGGTAACGCCGGATCTCGTCGGACTGCCCGCCCATGGCGGCGTAGTTCTTCTCGTCCTCGATCGTGCCGTCGTAGAGGATGTGGTAGATCTCATTCTTCGTGTCGTTGACGTCGCCGACCTCCACGACCAGCACCTCGACCTCGAAGGGCTTGATGTCCTGCGTGAAGATATTGCCGAGGGCCTGCGAGTAGGCGTTGGCGAGCGACTTGGCGGTGACATCGCCGCGGCTGTAGGAGTAGCCCTTGACGTCCGCGTGCCGCACCCCGGCCACGCGGAGGTTCTCGAACTCGTTGTACTTGCCCACGCCGGCGAAGGCGATGCGATCGTAGATCTCGGAGATCTTGTGGAGCAGCGTCGAGGGATTCTCGGCCAGCAGCAGCACGCCGTCGCGATACTCCAGCGTGACGATGGCCTTGCCGCGAGAGATGCCCTTGCGGGCATACTCCGCTTTGTCCTTCATCATCTGTTCGGGCGACACGTAGTACGGGAGCGGCATTACAGTTTGCCTCGCTCGGCCAGGATCGCTTCGCAGTACCGGCGGATCTCGTCGTCCGCCACCTCCGCGAAGCCCGATCGGGTGATGGTTCTGACGGTGGGGTAGATGCCGCGCTGGAGATCGGGCCCACCCGTGCCAAGGTCCTCGTCGGCCGCGTCCATCAGCGCCTCGATGGCCACGCGCACCGCCTCATCCTTCGACATGTCGCGCTTGAAGCGCTTCTTGAGCGAGTCGCGCGCGTCCTTGCCTCCGGAGCCCTGCGCGAAGTAGTCGGTCTCCTCGTAGCGGCCGCCGGTGACGTCGTACTTGAAGAGTCGCCCCACGCCCGCCCGCTCATCGAAGCCCGCGAAGATCGGCACCACGACCAGACCCTGCATGGCCATGGGCAGGTTCATGCGGATCATCTGGCCGAGCTTATTGGCCTTGCCGTCGAGCGAGAGATTCTCGCCCTCGACCTTCTCGTAGTGCTCGAGCTCGGTTTGGAAGAGCCGGGCCATCTCCATGGCGGGGCCGGCCGCGCCGGCGATGCCCACGCCGGAGAGGTCGTCGGACTTGAAGATCTTGTCGATGCGCCGCGAGGCGACCTGGTAGCCCTCGCTGGCCTGGCGGTCGCCGGCCATGATCACGCCGTCGCGGTAGCGGAGCGCCAGCACCGTCGTGCCGTGGGGCACGCTCGGAGCGCCCGGGCCTTCCTCGCGTCGTATGTCCTCGCCCGGTGGCAGCAGGTGAGGCGCGGCCTGGCGCAGGAGATCCGCGAAGCTCGATGTGCCGTAGTCGAAGAACGCGCCCTGCCAGCCGTCGGGGGTCAGGCTCACACGTCCCCCGCCGGCTTGCCGAGGTTGCGCAGCAGGTCACCGGCCGTCGGCGACTCGGCGAAGAGCTGGCGCACATGCGCCTCCGTTCCGCGCAGCGGCTCCAGCATGAAGATCTTCTTCAGCGGCCCTTCCTTGAGGTCGAAGATGACCGAATCCCAGGACGCGGAGACGACCTCGTCCGAGTACTTCTGCAGGCACATCCCGCGGAAATAAGCGCGCGTGTCCTTCGGCGGGTCGTAGATGGCCTTCGTGACTTCGTCTTCGGTGGTCAGGCGCTCCACCGCGTCCGACTCCTCGAGCTTGTAGTAGAGCCCCTTGCTCGGCCGGATGTCGTGGTACTGCAGATCGATCATCGCCACGCGCGAGTCCGACCACTCGAGCACGTGCTTGGCCATGTAGCTCTCCATGAGGTTCCGCTTGATGACCCAGTCGAGCTCGCGGTCGAGACTCATCGGGTCGCGCGCCAGGCGGTCGAGCACGGAGCCCCACCGTGCCATCACGTCGTCCACCCAGGGCTCGTGCTCGCGGGTCCGGTAATACGAGTGCGCCAGGGTGAGGAACTCGTGCTGGAGGTCCACCGCGGTCAGCGCCCGGCCGTCCTTGAGCTTGAAGGTCTCCCGGCAGGTCAGGTCGCGGGAGACCTTGCGATAGGCGAGCACGGGGCTTTCGAGGGAGAGGTCGCGCTCGATGAAGTCGTCCTCGATCATGCTCAGCACGATCGCCATGGTGCCGCACTTGAGGTAGTTGGAGACCTCGCTCATATTCGCGTCGCCCACGATGACGTGCAGTCGCCGGTACTTCTCCGGGTCGGCGTGCGGCTCGTCGCGCGTGTTGATGATGGGGCGGCTGTGCATGGTCTCCAGCCCCACCTCGGTCTCGAGAAAATCGGCGCGCTGGGAGATCTGGTAGTCGGCGTGCTCGGTATTGTTCTCGGCGCCGACCTTGCCCGCGCCCGTGAAGACCTGGCGACTCGCAAAGAAGGGCATCAGGTACTGCACGATGCGCGCGAAGGGCACCTTGCGGTCCATGAGGTAGTTCTCGTGGGTGCCGTAGGAGTTGCCCTTGGAGTCGGTATTGTTCTTGTAGATCAGGATCCGCTGCTCGGGGGGCGACACGGCCTCCGCCCGCGTCCTAGCTAAATCGAGGATGCGCTCGCCGGCGCGGTCCCAGATGACGCAGTCGCGCGGGTTGGTCGTCTCTGGCGAGGAGTACTCGGGGTGCGCGTGGTCGACGTAGAAGCGCGCGCCGTTCGAGAGGATGAGGTTGATCAGGCGCGACTCTTCCTTCGACGGGGTCTCCTTCTCCTCCATGTACTCGAAGCCGCGCGCATCCCTGAGCGGGCTCTCGGCCTCGTAGTCCCAGCGGATGCGGGAGGAGCGGTAGGTCTCGTACGAGTTGATGAGCAGGAGCGACGAGAGGATCGGGTTGAAGTCCGGCTGGTTCTTGACCGTGATCCCGTACTCGGTTTCGATGCCCATCACCTTCGGAATCGCCATAGGGCCCCCGGGACTGGTCGTAAAGAGAACAAACGGCGGGAGGAAGCGTCTGCGCTCCCTCCCGCCGTGACGCTTACAGGTACTGGCCGGTGTTGATGATCCGCTCGACGGCCCGCTGCTTCTCTTTCGTTTCGCCCATCAGCGGTTTCACGTAGACGATGCGCTCGCCCTTCTTGCCGGCGATCTTCGCCCAGTCGTCAGGATTGGTCGTGTTCGGCAGGTCCTCGTTCTCCTTGAACTCCTCGCGGACGGCGCTCTGGACATCGTCCAGGTTGATGCCCTTCTCGCTCGTCTTGATGTAGCGCTTGAGCGCGAGCTTCTTCGCCCGCCGCACCACCGACTCGATCATGGCGCCCGAGGAGAAGTCCTTGAAGTACAGGACCTCCTTGTCACCGTTGGCATAGGTCACCTCGAGGAAGCGGTTCTCCTCCCCGAGGTTGTACATCTCTTCGACGGCGGCCGCGATCATGCGGTCGACTGCGGCCTGCTTGTCGCCACCGTTCTGACTCAGCTCCGACTCGTGAATGGGCAGGTTGGCGGTCAGGTACTTGTTGAAGATGTCCACGGCGGCGGCGGCGTCCGGCCGCTCGATCTTGACCTTCACGTCGAGCCGTCCGGGACGCAGGATGGCCGGGTCGATGAGGTCCTGGCGGTTCGAGGCGCCGACGACGATCACGTTCCGCAGGTGCTCGACACCGTCGATCTCGGCCAACAGCTGCGGCACGATCGTCGTTTCCACGTCCGACGAAATGCCGGAGCCGCGGGTGCGGAAGAGCGCGTCCATCTCGTCGAAGAACACGATGACCGGCACGTCCTCCGCCGCCTTCTCCCGGGCCTTGATGAATATCTCGCGGATCTTCCGCTCGGTCTCACCCACGTACTTGTTGAGCAGCTCCGGCCCCTTGATGTTGAGGAAGAAGCCCTTGACCTTCTCGCCGCGCTTCTCGGAGATCTTCTGGGCGAGGTTGTTCGCCACCGCCTTGGCGATCATCGTCTTGCCGCAGCCGGGGGGGCCGTAGAGCAGCACGCCCTTGGGCGGCCTCAGCTGGTGCTCGCGGTAGTAGTCGGCGTAGAGGTACGGCAGCTCGACGGCGTCCTTGATCGCCTCGATCTGGGTCGTGAGCCCGCCGATGTCCTCGTAGTTGATGTCGGGCACTTCCTCGAGCGCCAGGTCTTCCACCTCGCTCTTCGGCAGCTTCTCCAGCAGGTACCCGCTCTTGCCGTCCATGAGGATGTGGTCGCCGACCTTGAGCTTCACGGACCGGAGCGGGTCGGCCACGATGCCGACCTTGTCCTCGTCGGCGCGGAGCGTGACCACCGCGCGGCCCTCCTCGAGCATCTCCTTGAGGATGACCACGTCGCCCTGGATCTCGTAGCCCGCCGCCTCGACCACGTTGAGCCCTTCGTTCAGCACCAACTCCTGGCCGGGCTTGAGCGTGTCGGCCTTGATAGAGGGGTGCAGGTTCACCTTGACCTTGCGGCCCTGGGACAGCACGTTGACCGTCGCGTCTTCGTTGACCGAGAGGTAGACGCCGTACGTCGACGGCGGCGCGCAGAGCTTGTCGACCTCCTCCTTCAGCGAGGTGATCTGCTCCCGCGCCTCGTAGAGCGCGTTGACGAGTTTCTCGTTCTGGTTGAAGGCCTGGACGAGCTGGCGGTTGGCCTCGCGCAGCTTGTTCTCGAGCACCATGAACTCCTTCGGCGCGTCTTCCAGCTTCTTGCGCAGGCGGCCACTCTCGGCCTCGAGCGAATGCACGTAGGCCTGGAGATCCTGGACCTGCACTTCGTACTCGGTCAGGCGGCGGCGGTAATTGGAATCAGTCATCGGCAGAAATTTCGACAATCCTTTCATCCCTTCGGACGACGGCTCCCGGCTCGGAGTCTTCTTCTCGAACTCCTTCATGTTCGCCCGTTCCTTTCTGGGTAGTCCAGCGGGCGCTTCCCTGAGAACCGGCCCCTGCTCTCAGTGACGGTTGCCGAAAGTTGATTTGAGTATAGGGGGCCGTTTTCAAGTAAGTCAAGGGAATTGGCCCTGACTGACCATTCAGAGCTATTGAAATCATTCGGCTTTTCCCACTTCATCCCTTCGGCTCCTCCGATGGGTCTCATCAACTCAACCTGGTGCGCCTCGCGCGGGTTCCGGGATCGCACCGGGTCGCTCGGAGCCCTCGACCTGAAATGAAGCACGTTTGGTGCCATGGACACTTCAAGGGCGAAAGGCCCGTGAATAGCCCCAAA
>Ga0315278_10003618_pt1 | contig 13840 bp, 8 predicted proteins | sample YL17G06_0_MG_FD_203880 | JGI IMG/M metagenome (GOLD analysis project Ga0315278, IMG submission 203880) | Sediment microbial communities from Yellowstone Lake, YNP, Wyoming, USA - YL17G06_0 | ecosystem: Environmental > Aquatic > Freshwater > Lake > Sediment | place: USA: Wyoming | collected...
GGCGATGGCCGCCGTCGCCACGAACGCGCCGACCACCCGTCGGTCGCGCAGCAGGGCCAGGGCCGGCAGGGCGAGGAGGTAGGCGGGGCTGGCCAGCAGGAAGCTCATCCCCCGCTGCTCGGGGATGAGCCACGAGCAGCCGACCGCGCTCCACGGCAGGCGGGCCACGCCCGGATCGCAGGGCGGCATGAGCGCGGGCAGGCCGAAGAGCATGATCCCGAGATTCTGGGGGATGTAGCGGAGATCCTGGAGAGACCACCCGGTGTTGTAGCCGAGGTCGGGGTAGGCAACCGCCTCGTACCGGTAGAGCGCCTCGTAGGCCGGGTTGAAGAGGGAGCCCGTCGCGGCCAGGTTGTAGGCGAGGAGCCCGAGGATCGGGATCGCCATCCCGATCCCGGCGGATGCCCCGCGCCGCCGCCACCCGCCACCCCCGACCAGGAGGAGGAACGGGAACCCGAAGGCGACGGTCAGCCGGCTCGTCGCCGCGAGCCCGAGCAGGAAGCCGGCGGCCAGCTGGCGGCCGTCGAGGAGCGGCCGCGGGCCCGGTTCGCGCGCGGCCTCGCGCTCCTCGGCGTCGAGCGCGAGGCCGACGGCGGCGAGGGTGAGACCGACGGCCACGACATGGGCGAAGAACCACGTGGAGCCGAGCGACGCCGCGTACCACAGGGCGGCCCCAGCGCCCACGAACACGGTCAACAGGTTCCGGACGGACGGGCGCACCGCCAACCGGCCCAGGAGCCAGAACGCCACTGCGACGTCGAGGGCGCCGATGACGATCGCGAGAAGCGTCTGGTCCACTGCCAGGCCGGCCAGCGCGACGAACGGGAGGAGCACCACGGCCGGGAGCGGCGGGAACGGAATCATCCCGCGGCCCGTCGGGATGCCATCCCCGTCGACGACCGGGATGACGTCGTTGAAGTAGGCGTTGCCGGGCCCGGCGGCCGATTCGAGGACCGGGTAGCGAATCGAGAGCTCGCCCTCGAGCCACGCCTGGGCCTGCCAGGCGAAGTGGTTGTAGGTGGCCTCGTAGGAGGGGCGCGTCAGGTGGTACAGCACGAGGCACGCCAGCACGAGGCCCAGCCCCACGGCGAACGCCGTCCGGGCGCGAGGGGCGGCCGTGTCGACGAGGGCGCCCCTGGGATCGGCCGACGGGCCCTGGGCTATACTCCGCTCCACCTTCGCGCTCGTTCCAGGGAGGCCGTACAACAACCCGTGCCAGGCCCCGCAGCGGGCGAGAGCGTGCGGGCCGGCGAGCAGGCCCGGGTTCGCATGCGGGACGCCATCGTTCCGCTCGGCGTCCTTCTTGCGCTCGGCCTCGCCCTCCGACTCATCATCGCATACGTCCTGCTGCCCGGCTCCGGGTTCGGGGTGGACCTCGGCAGCTTCTCCGGGTGGGCGACCGAGCTCGCCCAGAATGGGCCGTGGGGCCTCTACGACCGCGCGATCTTCGTCGACTACACGCCGGGCTACCTGTACGTGCTGTGGGCGCTCGGACTGGTCAGCCAGGCGACGGGCGCGCCGGTCGGCGATCTCCTGAAGCTGCCCGCCATCGCCGCGGACCTGGGCCTCGCCCTGGCCGTCTTCGCCATGGCCGCCGACCTGGGTGCGAGCCGCGGCCGCGCGCTCACGGCCGCGGGCGTCGTGCTCCTGGTGCCCGTGACGTGGCTCGACAGCGCCATCTGGGCCCAGGTCGATTCGGTGGGCACGCTGGTCCTCCTCCTGGCCGTCCGGGAGCTGTGGCACGGCCGGTCGGAGCGGGCCGCCGTCCTCACCACGATCGCGGCGATCATCAAGCCCCAGTTCGGGATCCTCATCCCCCTCGCCGCGATCGTCATCATCCGCCGCCACTGGGTGGAACGGCCGGCCGACGGCAGCCGCCTCGGAGGCGGCCCGGTCCGGCTCGTGACCACCACGATCGCCGGGCTCGTCACCGCGACCCTCGTCTGTCTCCCGTTCGGCCTGGCGATCATGCCGATCCCCTTCCTGGGGATTCCGCTGGAGAGCAGCCTCCTCGGCCAGATCCTCCAGACCGCCGGTGGCTACCCGTATATCACGGTGAATGCCTACAACCCCTGGGCGCTCGTCTCGATGGACGGCGCCGGGCTGGCGTCGGCCGGGACGTGGATCCGCGACGTGGCCAACCCGGCGAACCCGACCGATCCGTTCTTCGCGCCACTGGGGATCCCCGCGGTCCTCGTCGGGGGCGGCGTCATGGCCGCGGGGATCGGCGTGCTGATGGTCGTCCTATGGCGTCGTCACGACGATCGCCGGGCGCTCCTGGTGGCGCTGGCCGTGATGGCCGTCGCCTTCTTCGTCCTCCCCACCCGCGTCCACGAGCGCTACCTCTACCCGTTCTTCGCCTTCGGGGCGATCCTGGTGGTCCTCCGGCCCCGCTGGGCGGCGGTCTACGCGGTCCTCGCGGCCGCCAACGTGGCGAACCTCTACGGGATCCTGACCCTGCCCTTCTACGACAACCCCGGTCTCGCCCCGATGCTCGATGCGTTCGGCGGCCTCGGCGCCCGGCTCGGGGAGGCGATCCGCTCGCAGGCCGGTGTCACGGTCGCCTCGCTCGCCCATGCCGGCGGCTTTGTGGCGGCCGCCGCCTTCCTGGCCCGCCCGGTGGCCGGGGAGACCGACCGGGCGCTCGACGACCACGATGCCGAGGGTGAGGTCGAGGGCGCGGACCAGCTCGGGCCGCGCCCCGCGGAATCAGCCGGCCCGATCGCGGAACCCGCCGTCACGGCGCTCCAGGCGGCGGCCACGCTCCCGGCAGCCGCCTCGCTCGCGGCGGCCGCCACGCCCGAGCCGGACGAGCCCGCCACGCCCGAGCCGGACGCGCCCGCCCCCTTCGACCGCTCCACGGCGATCGCCCGCGAGGGCGGCGGGCGGCTGGGCCGCCTCGACCTCTGGCTCCTGCTGGTCCTGGTCGTGGCGGCGCTCTGCCTGCGGACGTTCCGCCTCGGCGAGCCCGCGCGGATGTACTTCGACGAGGTCTACCACGCGCGGACGGCGATCGAGTTCCTCCAGTTCTGGCGCTACGGCGAGCCGCACGGGATCTACGAGTACACCCACCCGCACCTCGCGAAGTACGCGATCGCCGAGGGGATCGAGCTCTTCGGGAACAACCGGGTCGTCGCCGAGAGCGACCTCGGGACGTCGGTCCGTGACGTGGCGATCGAGCCGCGCTGGGACGTCGCCGCGGGGACCGAGCCGGGCGCGCTGTCGCGCGGCGGCGAGCGCCTCTACGTGGCGACGGGCGACTCCCTCGACGTCCACGACCTGCGGACCCGCGCCCTCCTCGCCCACTTCGCGGTGCCGGGCGCCCGGGCCGTCGCCGTGGACCCCGTTTCCCGCGTGGCCTACGTCGGGACCAGCGGCGGGGAGATCCTCGCCTTCGCGATGGACGTCACCGCGGACGACCTGCGCGCCGCCGCCGCCGACCATGCGCCGGTGGCGTTCGCCACGGTCGGAGCGCCGGTCGAGCGGCTCTGGGCGGTGGGCGACGGCGACTACCTGGTCGCGGGGACGCCGGACGGCGGCCTCGTCACCCTCGACGCGGCGACGGCGGCCGAGCTCGCGCGAACCACCCTGGACGGGCGAGCCGAGGTGGTCGACGCGGGGCGCGTCGCCGCTCTCGTGGCAACGCCGGCCGAGGTCCCAGATCCGGCCGCCGCGGCGGCCGAGCTCGCCCGCCTGGCGGGCGGCGACGAGGCTGCCTACCGCGACCTGCTCGCCGGCGACGTGCCCCGCGTCGTCGTGACCGCGGACCTCGAGGCCGACCGCGCGGGGATCGACGCGGCGATCGCGGACGGCCGGCTGGCAGGGCTCGCGGTCGAGGAGGTGCCGCGGGTCGCCGTCGCCGACGCAGCCGGCGTGACCTTCCTCGAGCCGGCCACGGGGCGCGTGACGGGAACCGTGCCGCTCGCAGCCGCCGCGACAGGCCTCGTCGCGGTGAAGGGCCTCGACGCGCCGACCCTCTACGTCGCGAGCGGGAGCACGCTCGCGGCCGTGAAGATCCCCACCAGCGACACGGCGGCCTCCCTCGAGCAGACCGTCTGGATGCCGGGGGCCGTCGAGCGCGTGACGTTCAACGACGCGACCCAGCTCGTCCACGTCCTGGGCCGGACGCCGGACGGCACCGCCAGCACCGTCTACGTGGTCGAGCCGCGCGGTAACTCCGTCTTCGCCGACGCGGTCCTCCCCTTCGCGCCGGCGGCATGGGCCGTCGACACCGCCGCGGCGTACCCGAGCAGCGACCGCGAGCAGCTCCTCCTGTTCGCCGCGGACGGGGCGGGCGCGGCCGTGGACGTGGGCCAGAACGCCTTCTCATGGCGCATCTTCGGCGTCCTCGCCGGCGCCCTGATGGCGGGCCTGCTCTACCTCCTGGCCCGGGTCCTGTTCCGGCGTCGTGCGGTGGCCGTGCTGGCCGGCCTCCTCGTCCTCGCCGACGGGATGCTCTTCGCGCAGTCCCGGATCGCGATGAACGATGCGTACGTGGCGCTCCTCATCGTCGCCGCCCTGACGGTCTTCGCCACGATCTGGACCGGCGCCTGGCGCTGGCGGGGCGCCTTCTGGGTCGGCCTGCCCGTCGTCGGGCTCCTCCTCGGGCTGGCGCTCGCCTCGAAGTGGGTTGCCCTCTACGCGATCGGCGGGATCGGGCTCCTGGTCCTGCTCCGCTCCGCCCTGGGCCGGGCCCTCATCGTGGTGGGCCTGGCGGCGGTCGCGGCGACCCTCGGCTACATGGCCATCTCGACCGGCCCGGAGGCGAAGACCGGCGGCAACCTGCTCTTCCTGCTGCTCATGGTCGCCCTGACCATGGTCGCGTCGGCGGTGGCCGTCCTGCATCCCGTCGCCTGGACCGTGGAGGAGGTCCGGATCGCCGTCGGCGGGCCGGCGGCCCTGGGCGCCCTCCTCGGCCTGGCCTCCATTCCCCTGGGCCTGGGGCCGCTCGCGCAGAACGTCGCGCTCGGCCTGATGGCGCTCGGTGGGGTTGCCGCAGGGGCGTTCTGGCTCGCCGGACGCATGGGCCTGGGGCCGCTCGCCCCGCCGCCCGCTCCCGACGACCCGGCGGCCCTCCTGGAGCCGGCCGAGCCGGCGCCGGCGGGGTGGCTGCGCCCGGGCTGGCTGGCGGGCCTGCCGATCGCCTGGGCCGCGCTCTGCCTGCTCGCGATCCCCGCCGTCGTCTACGTCGTCTCGTACCTGCCGTGGGCCGCCCTGGGGAACCAGATCGTGACCGGATGGCCCGCCGGGCACGACGGGCAGACGCTGCTGGACCTCACCCGGGGGATGTACGACTACCACAACAACCTGCGGGCGACCCACGCCGCCTCTTCGCCCTGGTGGGCCTGGCCGGCCAACCTGAAGCCGGTCTGGTTCTACCAGGAGGGCTTCGCCGGAGGCACCGTCGCGGCCATCTACGACAGCGGCAACCTGGCGTCGTGGTGGCTTTCGATCCCGGCCCTCGCCTTCGCCGCCTGGCAGGCTTTCCGGCGGCGCAGCCTTGCCCTGGCCTTCGTGACGATCATGTTCGCGTCGCTCTGGCTGCCCTGGGCGCGGATCGACCGGGCGACCTTCCAGTACCACTACTACACGGCGTTGCCCTTCGCCCTCCTCGCCCTGGCCTACTTCGCGGCCGAGATCTGGCATGGTCCGACGCGCCGGACGTGGATGCTGGCCCGGGGCGCCGCCGCGGGCGCCCTGCTGGCCCCGGTGGCGCTCTGGCTCTTCCGCGGGCCGCTGTGCACCCTCATCGGCGTGGAGAGCGTCAACCCGGGGTCCCAGGCCTGCACGCAGGCGGCGTCGCTCCCGATCGCCCTCACCCTGCAGGCCGTCGGCCTCATCGTCGTCATCGCCGTCGCCGGCGTCGCCCTCGTCTGGCAGCTCCTCGACGTGGACCGGGCCGTGCGCCGTGGGGCGGGGCCGGACCGGACGCGTCCGGCCGTCATCCGGACCTGGCTCACCGCCGCGGCCGGGGTCGCGGCCCTCGTCGTCGCTGCCGCCTTCCTGCCCGCGACACCGCTCGTCCAGACCGGAAGCATCCCGGGCGAGCTCCTCGCCCTGCTCCTCCTCGGGATCCTGGGCCCCCTTGCCTGGGTCGTCTGGCGAGCAGCGTCGCCACGGCGCTTCGCGGTGGGTATCGTCCTGGCGGCAGGCTTCGTCTTCGTGCTCTTCTACCCGAACGTGGCGGGCCTGCCGCTGCCCGAGGCCGTCTACAACTGGTACCAGGGCCTGCTGCCGACCTGGCTCTTTCCCTTCCAGTTCCCCGTCAACACCGACCCGGCGGTGAGCGTCTCGCTCCTGGGTCCGGGGCCGCTGCTGCTCTTCCTCGCCGTGATGCTGGCGGCGTCCTTCGTGGCCTACTCGGCGTGGGTCTGGCGGCTGGCGCTCGCCGAGCGGTCGGCAGAGCGCGACAGCGGCGACCCGGATACGGCCGCCACCTGAGCCTCAGCCGGGCAGGCGCCGGTCCGGCGGCACGTCGGCGGTGAAGTGGGCCGGGAGGGCTCCCTGCCCGGCGAGACGGCGGATGACGAACCCGTAGTAGGCCTCGACGCGGGCCGCGATGCGGTCCCAGCCGAACTCCTGGACACGGACCAGGCCGCTCTCCTGCATGCGCGCCCGAAGCTCCGCGTCGCCGACGAGGCGGAGGATCGCCTCGGCGAGCTGCCGGTGGTCGCCCGGGGGCACCAGGAGGGCCTGCTCGCCGCGCTTCACGACGCCCTTGTACCCGTGGATGTCGCTGCAGACGATGGCCGTCCCGGCCGCCATCGCCTCGAGGAGGACGATCCCGAAGCTCTCTCGCCCGGTCGCCGGCGAGACGTAGATGTCGGCCGTCTTGAAGAGCTGAACCTTCTCCTGGTCCGAGACGCGCCCCAGGAACTCCACGCCGCCGAGGCGGCGGGTCATGACGTAGCGGCGCGCCTCGCGCTCGAGCGGCCCGGAGCCGACGACGAGAAGGCGACAGTCGCAGCCCGCCCGGCGGACCATCCGGAAGGCCTTGAGGAGGTGCAGGAGGCCCTTGCGCGGCTCCAGGCGCCCGACGAACAGGATGTTCGGGTGGCCGTCCTGCCAGCGGGCCAGCGGGACGGCGTGGGCGAAGCGGCGCAGGTCCACGCCGTTCGGGATCACCTTGTAGTCGCCCGGCAGGTAGCGGTCGGCGAAGTGGCGCGCGGCGGCGCTCACGGCGATGCGCCCGTGCAGCCGGCTGGCCGCGACCGGGCCGAGCATCCGACCACCCAGCTGGTAGCCCGGGGCGTAGCCCGCGTAGGCGTGGAACGTGGCGACATTCACGCTCCGGGATTCGCGCAGCGTCATGAGGGCGAGGAAGGGGACGAAGGGCTCGTGGAAGTGGAGCAGATCGAACTGCTCCCGTTCCAGGACGTCCTGGATCTGCGAGCGGTACCGGGGGGAGACGGTGAGGGTGCCGACGGAGCCGTTGGCCGGCACGGAGAAGCCCTTGCCGATCCGGATGACGTCGCCCTCCGAGCTGCGCTGCAGACCGTGGCTTGCGGTCAGGATCCGGACGTCGTGGCCGCGGGCGCGGAGGCTCTCGTAGAGATGCCCGACGTGGTCGTTCACGCCGCCCGGGAGCGGGTAGACGTACGGTGTGACCAGCCCGATCTTCACCGCTGCCCCTCCGGTCCCGCCGGGGCGATGGCCGACGCGTCGAGCGCCGGCGGCCGCCGGGCGCCGCCCGGGTAGCCGTGGTCCCGGCCGGAGCCGTCGCGGCGGGCTCGGCCCAGGATCTCCGCTCGCGCGTCGCGGCCGTACTTTCGGAGCTGCCTCCCGAACGTCGGCAGCTGCGACGAGGTCTGGTGGAAGCTCCCATGCCAGCCGGAGGCGCCCGCGAGGATCGCGGCCCGGAGGTCCTCGCCGGTCCGGCCCCGGAAGGTGGTCCAGCCCGTCCCCACGCTCGCGGCTTCGTGGGCGTCGCTGTTCCCCACGACGGCCAGGCCGCGCTCGGCCGCGAAGGCGACGACGCGGCGGTGCACCGGGCGCCCGAACGTGGTGGGGTTGAATGCCTCCAGGGCGTCGGGCCGGACCTGCGGATCCTTCGCGTCCAGCACGGCCCGCAGCGTCCACGCCTGGGCGCAGAGCGGGTAGGGGAAGAGCGGGTGGGCCGGGATCGCCAGGCCGCCCTGCTCGTGGACCAGGCCGATCGATTCCCGCAGCGAGCGCAGCGGGGGGATCGCCTCCTCGATGAAGAGGGCGAGCAGGTGGCCGCCGCGGGTGGTCACCTCCTCGCCGATGACGACCTCGAGGGGAAGGTCGGCCGCCTGCGCGATCGCCCGGGCGGCGAGCGCCGCGTCGATCCGCTCGTGGTCGGCGATGGCGATGACGTCCAGCTGGGTCTTCTCCACGGCAAACGCCAGGATCTCCTCGACGCTGCACACGCCGTCCGAGGCGAGGGTGTGGATGTGGAGGTCGGCGCGGCCGTGCGGCTGGGCGGGATCCGGCCCGTCGGCCGAGCGGAGGACCGGGGGAGTCATCGCGTGGGCTCCCCGGCTCCCGGCGTCCGGGCGGGCGCGCTCGCGCGGCCCCGGGGGCGCGGCCCCACGCCGTCCCAGATCGGGAAGAAGACGGTCCACCACTGCTCGGGCGCCTCCGCCACCAGGTCCTCGAAGGCGGCTGCGGTGGCGGCCAGGAGAGCCTCGACGCGGGCCCGGCGGGGCAGGTCGGCCGGCGGATGCGGCAGCGTGACGAGGCGGCCCCGGAACCCGTCGCGCTTCGAGCGCCACACGGCAGCCACGTGGAGCGGCGCACCGGCGTCGAGTGCCAGGTAGGCGGCGCCGATCGGCAGCGACGCCGGGAGGCCGAAGAGGGGGACGGCCACCCCGCCCCCGGCGATGTCGCGATCGCCGGCGAGCCCTGCCGCCTCGCCCCGGGCCAGCGCCGCGCGGAGCTCGCGACGCGCCTCGGCAAGAACCACGATCCGGACCCCGACGCTCGCCCGGGCACGCAGGAGCACCCGCTGGAGCTCGGGGTCCTCGAGCGTCTCCATGGGCACCGTCACGGGAACCCGGGAGCGGCCGCCGAGGATCGAGCCGCACGCCGCCATCGAGCCGAAGTGGAGGGAAGCGAAGACGGCCGGCCCGCCGGCGGCGAAGGCGGCGTCGAGGACCTCGGGGTCGTCCACCACGAGGTGGCGGCGGACGTCGCGCGCGATCGCCGCGCCGCGGAACGTCTCCGCGTACGTCCGCACGTTGTGGCGGAACGCGGCGCGGACCAGGTGCTCCAGCGCGGCCGGGTCCTCGCTCGCAACCCGGGCCCGGGCGCTGCCGCGCCCGTTCGCGGCCAGCCAGCCCGCGACGTGGGCCACGTTGCCGCGGGCGATCGCCGCGCGGTCGGGCGCGACCCGGTACCAGAGCTCGCCCAGCGCGTCACAGAGCCCGTCCACCACGGCGGCCGGCAGGCGCGCGAGAAGGACAGCCCCGCCGCCGATGAGCGCCGCGCGCACCCGCTGGACGAGCGTGCCGCGAGCGGCGGCCGGCTCCCCGGCGACCGCGGCGGTCATCCGACGGCCTCGAGGGCCGCCGGTGCGGTCGCGGCCTCCCCGGCGCGTGCCGCGAGCCGGGCCTTCTCGGCCGGGTCGTCGGGCCACATCGGCTTGAAGACACACCACTGCTCGGGGGCCTGTCGGACAGGCACCTCGAGGGCGTCGGCGATGGCCTGTGTCGCCCGCGCGATCTCGGCCGGTTCGGCGGAGGAGACGAGAATCGGGGTGCCGATGTCGCCGACGAACGTTCCTTCGGGGCGACGGATGGTCCAGAAGGGGACGATCGTCGCACCGGTCCGCGCGGCCAGGACGGCCGGCCCCGACGGCATCGTGGTCCAGGACCCGAGGAACCGGACGGGCTGCCCATCCGGCCGGTAGCCCCAGTCGACCAGGAGCCCGAGGATCTTGCCGTCGCGCAGGACGCGGTAGACGTCGCGGAGATTGCGCCAGCGGATGACCTCGATGCCCCAGGCTCGTCGCTGGGCGACGAAGCGCTCGAAGAGCTCGTCATAGGCCGTGTCGTCGGCGAGGTAGTGAACCGGCCAGCCGCGACCCGCGAGCGCGGCCGCCGCGACCTCCCCGTTCCCGATGTGGAGACCGGCGAGGATCACGCTGCTGGACGCGAGCCACGCCTCGTGGAGGCGATCCGGGCCATCGCCCGTGAACAGGGCGACGTGCTCCGCGTTCGTCATCCGGACCAGGTGCATCCCCTCGATCACCCAGCGAACCTGGTTGCGGAAGACGGCGCGGCCCAGGGCATCTACCCGGCGGTCGTCGTCGGGCAGGTCGAGAATCCGGGCGGCGTTCGCCCGGACGTAGCGCCGCTTCTCGGGCCAGGCCCGGTAGACGAAATCGGAGATCCAGCCGCCGACCCGGACGGTGGGGCCGAAGGGGAGGCGCCCCAGGATCCAGGAGCCCGCCCGGTACGCGGTCACCACGACCTTCTCCCGGACGCGGCCGCTGCCTCCCGCGCGGCGATGGGGCGCCCGAAAGCGCCCGCCGTTGCCGTTCTTCGCCTCGGTCCCCGGCGATGCGGCGGGCGCCGCGTCGTCCGGGGTCCCGGGGACGGAGGTCACTTCGAGGCGACCTTCTCGACCGTCTTCGCCTTGGCCAGCGTGCGGAGCTTGCGCTCGGCCAGCTTCTCCGTCCCGACGAGGGTCTCGTTGTCGTCGCCGCGGATGAATGCCTCGACACGGTTGAAGGCGATGTCGTCGTGGAGCTGCGCCGGCGGGCTCTTCATGAAGTAGGCCGACGGGGCGACGAGCGTCCCCTTCAGGCCGCGGTCCAGGCCGAGCTTCATGCAGCGGATCGCGTCGGTGATGACGCCGGCGCTGTTGGGGCTGTCCCAGACCTCGAGCTTGAGCTCGGCGCGGAGCGGCACGTCGCCGTAGGTCGTGCCTTCCATCTGGATGTAGCAGAACTTGCGGTCGGTCAGCCAGGGCACGTGGTCGCTGGGACCGACGTGGACGTTGCCGGGCTCGAGCTCGTAGTCGAGCATCGAGGTGACCGCGTTCGTCTTGCTGATCTTCTTGCTCTCGAGGCGCTCGCGCTCGAGCATGTTGAGGAAGTCGGTGTTGCCACCGAAGTTGAGCTGGTAGGTGCGGTCGAGGCGGACGCCGCGATCCATGAAGAGGCGGGTCAGGACCCGGTGGCTGATCGTCGCGCCGACCTGGCTCTTGATGTCGTCGCCGATGATCGGCAGGCCTTCCTCGGCGAAGCGGCGCTGCCAGTAGGGCTCGCGGCCGATGAAGACCGGGATGGCGTTGACGAAGCCGACCCCGGCCTTGAGGGCCTGCTCGGCGTACCACTTCGTGGCCTCTTCGCTCCCGACCGGGAGGTAGGAGACCATCACATCGACTTCGCGCTCCTGGAGGATCCCCACGATGTCGGCCGTCGGGCCGGGCGCCTTCTCGATGATCTGGCTGAGGTACTTGCCGAGGCCGTCGTGGGTCATCCCGCGATCGACCGTGACGCCCATGTGGGGGACCTGCTGGAAGACGATCGTGTTGTTCGGATGTGCGTAGATCGCCTCGGAGAGATCCTTGCCGACCTTCGTCCTGTTGATGTCGAAGGCGGCCACGAACTCGATGTCGCGGACGTGGTAGCCGCCGAGGCTGACGTGCATGAGCCCGGGGACGAAGTCCCCCTCCTTGGCGTTCTCGTAGTAGAAGCGGCCCTGGACGAGGCTGCTGGCGCAGTTGCCGACGCCGACGATCGCGACGCGGATCTTGCCGTCCCCACGCTTCGCGCCGGCCCAGGCCTTGCCCGTGCCGTTCGTGGGGTTGTCGTTGCTGCTCACGCCGTTGCTCCCGTTCTTCTTGGCCATCGCGGTTCGTGACTCCTCGTGCTCGATCTGCTGGGTACGTTGGGGTTCGGTGATTCAGCTCGCCTGCGTTCCGGCCTCCGTGGTCGTGGCGGCCGCCGCGGCGGCCGAGCGGGCCTGGGCACGCGTGTGGAGCACGCGCTGGATGACCGTGATCGTGGCGCCGAGCGCGATGATCGCGAGGGCGCCCTCGATGACGAGGATGCCGAGGGGGATGGTCGCGCCGCCGGCGCCGGGCCCGGCGGTGGCGATCTCGGTCCCGATCAGCCCGCCCAGGACGAGGCTGCCGCACAGGATCACGAGGCGTATCTCGCGGGGCATCACTCCGACGGCGGCCATGCCCGTCCCGGCCGAGAAGCCGAGGCCCTCGGACTTGGCCCGGGCGTAGCTGACGAGGAACGCCGAGGCCATGGCCGCGGCCGCGAAGATCGGCGCATTCGCCCAGCCGCTCGCCGCGAGGCCCGCCACCAGGCCGACGTAGACGAGCGCCTCACCCCAGCGGTCGAAGACGGAGTCCATGAAGGCGCCGAGCGTGGTGACCCTGCCGGTCGCCCGGGCGAGCGTCCCGTCGAACATGTCGAAGACGCCGCCCGCGAAGACGACGATGCCGCCGGCCAGCCAGAGCTGGTTCGCGAGCAGGACGGCTCCAATGGCCGTGATCCCGAAGCCGATGAGGGTGAGCCCGTCGGGCGTGAGCCCGAGGCGGCCGAAGAAGAGGGCGATCGGTTCGCCCAGCTTCTTGACCCGGCTCCGCCGGTCGTTCGAGATGGCCACGGTCAGCTCATCCCCAGGATGGCCCGCTCGCGGGCGGCCACCTCGCCGAAGGCCTCGGGGCGCAGGGAGCAGATCGTCTCGCGGCCGGCCCGCCGGCTGACCACGAGCCCGGCCTCGCGGAGGCGGCGGAGGTGATGGCTGACGAGCGGCTGGCTGAGGCCGACGTGGTCGATGAGGTCCCCGACGCTCGCCGGGCCGTCGGCGAGGCGCCGCACGATGCGCAGCCGGTTCACGTCCGCCAACGCCTTGTGGAATATGCGGATCTCGCGGAGGTCGTCGGGCTGGTCGACGATCGAGGCGATCGTCGAGCGGAAGCGGACGGGCGAGGGGCTCAGGGGGCGGCTCCGATCGGGGTGGCGTGGCGCGGCCGCGGGCACGGCCGCGCAGCAACGTGCGTTTATATAAAGCGTCGTTTATGGTAGGTGAGGGCTCCGACGCGTGTCAAGAGGTTCCGGCGCCGTTGTCGTCGGCCGTCGTCGGCGCCGACATCCGCGGGCGCCAGGTTGTCACCGCAGACATCGCCCCGGCGTGGCTGGGCAGGGTTCCCGCCGGACCTTGGATCAGGGCTCCCCGGGTGCGCCGCCGAGGGGCTTCCCGCGCGCGCCGCGTGTCCGACGCGTCGAACGCGACGGACGGCTGGCGGACGGCGACTCCTCGTCTCCCGCGCCGGCCGCGCGGCCGCGCTTCGCCTGGGCATCGAGTACCTGCTTGAACTGCTTGGCAAGGCCGGTCCGCATCCCGGAGCGCTCGGCCGCGGCCGCGTCGTGGTCGCGCCGCCGGGCGCGCGCGGCCTCGGTGGGCGGAAGGTCGTCGGCCCGGTCGTCGGCCCGGTCGTCGGGCGGCCTGGGGGTCATCGAGGGGAGGGTGCCCCGGCCGGTCCGGCGCGTCAAGCCGGCTCGAGGAGGGGTGGCTCGAGGAGGGGCCGGAGCGCGAGGTAGTGGTTCGTATAGGCCGCCTCTGTGCTCACCTCCCGGACGACGAGCGCCGCAATCGACGGCGGGAGCTCGGGGACCTCGTCCGGGTCCTCCAGCTCCACCTCGAGGAGGACGAGGCCGGGCGGCTCGCTGAATACGTCGATCTCGAGCGTCCAGCGTCCATAGGAGATCACGTGACGCACCTTGCGGATCACCCGCCGGGCCGGGTCCGCCTCGGCGATGAGCCGGCCGTACTCCTCGGGTGAGAGGTCGGCCTCGATCTCCTCGCGAACGATCCCCGAAAGCTCGCGCTTTCGGGTCAGGACATGGCGGGAC
>Ga0315278_10003620_pt1 | contig 13834 bp, 11 predicted proteins | sample YL17G06_0_MG_FD_203880 | JGI IMG/M metagenome (GOLD analysis project Ga0315278, IMG submission 203880) | Sediment microbial communities from Yellowstone Lake, YNP, Wyoming, USA - YL17G06_0 | ecosystem: Environmental > Aquatic > Freshwater > Lake > Sediment | place: USA: Wyoming | collected...
ATACCACCGACATTCGAAATCAAAAAAACCGCTGAAATCATTCAGGGTATAACCGAAAAAATCCCGCTGGTCGTTGCAACGATAACGACAACGAAACAGCTTGGTATGGGCGACCGCTCCTGCCTGGATACCATTACGCAGATGTCCCTTGGCGAAGGTATGCTCGTCGGCAATACCGCAACAGGCTTCTTTTTGGTGCATTCCGAATCAATTGAAAATCCGTATGTTGCATCGAGGCCTTTCCGGGTAAATGCCGGCGCAGTTCACGCATACATTTTAACTGCCGGCGGCAAAACAAAATATCTCGCAGACCTCAAGACCGGCGATGAAGTTTTGCTCGTTGATTCTCAGGGTAAAACCAAAGTTGCATATCTGGGCAGGAACAAAATCGAGAAAAGACCTATGATGCTAATCGAGGCCGAAGGTCCCGATAAAATCGGGATAAGTCTTGTTGTGCAGAACGCAGAGACGATTCGACTTGTTGACCCCAAAGGCAATGCCGTTTCAGTTACCGATTTAAAGCCGGGCGATAAAGTGCTCGCCCACATCGAAAAAGCCGGCAGGCATTTCGGTATGAAAGTTGACGAAACGCTGATAGAAAAATAAACCGCGCAAAAAAAGACCGGCCAAAATTTCAGCCGGTCTATAATTGTTTTCCTGTTATCTTGTCGAAGTTTAGTCGTTTTCTTCGTCCTCTTCATCATCCCACGCACTTCCGCTCAGCGTTGTTTCAGCAGAAGCGTCTTTCAGAAGCCGTGAAACTTTGTCTGGCGTTACATTTGCCTGTGTCGCAAGAAGTTTTGACATATCTTCAGTAGTTTGTTTCGCCGCCGCAGCCGCTATTTCTTTTGCAGTGTCAGTATTGAAGTCGTCCGCTTTGATACCGAATGCGTTATTGACTTCATATTCGATGAGCATTGCGGTTTCTCCCAATCGCTCCGCCTGCTTGTTGATATAGCTGATGTAAGAGCCGGATTTTTCTATAGCGGCATCAACGGCTTTCTTGGCTGCATCGGCATCGTCAGTTAAATCCAGTCCTTCGGCATCGAAGCGGAGGTCTCTGGCGGCAAAATCTATTTCAGAGCCGCTGCCGATATTAACTGATATGCTTTCTCCCCCGGTGCCAAAAAATTTATTGCCGTTGTATTCGGTGCCGGCAATGTCGTTGATTTCTTTTGCCAGTTTCTCGAATTTTTCCTGCATTTCTTCAAGCTCTTTTTCCGTGTGATTGCCTTCGGCAGCATCTTCAGCCAGCTTTTTCATTTCATTTAGTTTCTCGCCGATGTTCGTTGCTGCCTCCGCCATCGTCTGCGTGTTCGAGACCGCCTCGCCGGCATATCGGGCTTTCTGCCGGCTTTCATCTATTTTGCCTCGCAGCAAATATTGAATTGTCGCTTCCGCTTCATTCTCGTCCATAGCAGCTACGGAATCAGCGGCTTTGCCGTATGCTTCGCTGATAACATTTGCGCCGTAACTGACCCTTACGACGTTTCCGAGTTCTAACATTTTTCTTCCCCCCCAAAAGAAATGAACGATATGTAAAATTTACAAAATAAACCTCATCAGACCAAAACGGCGGCGGATTTTTTTGAGTAATTAACTCAGCCGGTTTTTTTTGAGTGTGCAGAAAGCGTTTTTTTGAGACCTTTTCGGAATAAATTTTATTGCAGGTCGAACTCTGCGACGATGGGCGTATGGTCGCTCGGTTTTTCCGAAAGGCGGGGCTTTGTATCGATGTAGGAGGCGGTGCTTTTTTCCGCCAGCGGTTTTGTCGCCATAATATGGTCTAACCGCCAGCCTAAATTCCGCTTTACCGAATTTGGCATCCTGAAATCCCAGAAGGTATATTGGCCGGGCTCGCTACAGTGTTTCCTGAATATATCAACGAACCCCCACTGCATAATTTTTTTAAGGGCATCCTGAACTTCCGGATGAAAGCAGACGTGTCCCCACAGCCTTTCAGGGTCATACACATCTGTCGGCTCAGGTGCTATATTCAAATCGCCCGTCCATATAACAGGGTCGGTTGGCTTGAAGCTGCTTTTGAAAAATCCGAGCAATCGGTCAAACCATTTCAGCTTATATAAGAACTTGTCGGATTCCGGCGACTCTCCCTGCGGCACATAGCAGTTCACGATTGTTACATCGCTGATTTCTGCTTTGAGTAAGCGGGCCTCGTCCCTTGGCTCATCGTCGAATCCGCTTTGGGCGTTTTTGATTTCGCTCGTGCTGAAGATAGCCACACCGTTATAAGTTTTCTGCCCCTTAAAAACATATTTATAACCCGCATTATCGAACGCCTCTGCCGGAAAATCGACATCCTGCACCTTTGTTTCCTGCACACACAGGACGTCCGGCTGGTTTTCAGCAAGCCATTGCAGCACTACCGGCAATCGGCTTCGCAGCGAATTAACGTTAAAACTGGCGACTTTTATATGCTTTCCGGCGGCCATAATTATCGGAACATTATAGTTTGCAGGATAATTTTGTCGACATATATAAAGGACTACAGAGACGCGGCTGTTTTATTAACTTAATCGCCAAAAGAGAATTTTATAAAATGGTCAGGAAAATCTTTTTGACGGTCGCTTTAGCTGTTGTGGCATTTTTCTTCGTCGGTTGCCAGACCGTTCAGGGTATCGGCGGCGATATTAAGTGGACCGGAGAGAAATGCGCCGAAATCCTCGAAGGCGGCCATCAGAATTGAAGAAACCCCAGCAGCCTCCCGCTTAATCAGCCGACAGCCTGCACCGCCTTGGGGAATTGAAGGCTAAGTGTCCTTTGCGGTCAATTTCTCAATCTGTTTTTCTTTTATTTTGCCGCCCCCGGAAATGTTTTCTATCGGTATGCCGCCGGCCTTTCCTTTGCCGGTGTTGTCGGCCTTCTCGGCTGTTTTGCCCATCACTGCATAGCCTTCCGCCATTGTCATCAGGCCCAGCAAAAAGCTCAGTATGCTTTCCGCTCCCTGGTTGAGATTGATTCCGCCCTGGCCGAGACCGTCGCTGCATCCTTTGGTCCTGAAATCGTAAAGCGGAATGTGAAGGTCGTTGTCCCCCAGAAACCAGTCGAATGCCTTTCTTTGGAGTGTCGGGTATTTATTGTTTTTGGTAACGTTGTATGCTGCGTTCAGCATCATAATTGTGCCGGCAGCCTCTATCGGCTGCTGGTCGAAGCAGGCTTTTTTTCCGCCTCGCTTGAACCAGCCGTTGCACCCGATAAAACTGAAGTGTTCGTTATTATAAATGTTTGCCAGCAAAAACTCACACGTTTTAGTTGCAACGTCAAGATACTTTTCATTGTTGAAAATCTGGCCGGCAACAAAAAGGCTGTGCGGCAAAACGGCATTATCATAAGTGAGCTTGTGCTCGAACCACTGCCAGTCGGTTTCATTGTGTTTTTCGTATAAAGTTACCAGTTTGTCCGCAGCTATTGCCAGCAGGCGTTTGATGTCGCTTGCCCCCGGAAACTGCTTGAGGTAATCGGACATACCGAAGATTGAATACGCCATTCCTCTCGGATAAAGTTTTTCCACCTGTCTTATGGATTTATCAAAACACTCCTTGGCAATGGATAAATAGGCTTGCGACGGAGGCTTTGCCATAACTGTCCCCAGCGCCCACAATACCCTGCCGAGGGCGTCGTCTGTCGCCTTGCCGCTGTGCCAGCCCCTGTCGAAATCCATAAAATTCCTCACCGGGCCGTCTTCATCCTGTGCGTGTATTATGAACGACAGATACGTGTCGAAAAGTCTCATTGCTGTCGGCTCGGAATATTGCGAGTAGTATTTTGTTACTGCAATCAAGGCTCTCGCATTATCATCCGTTGAGTATCCGTTTTTGCGGTCAGGCACTATGAAATTTGCGTGCTGAAAAACGCCCGTGTCGTCCGTAAGCCTTTTGAGATGGTCTAAAGACGGCTCAGGGACCTCGATGCCGTGTGTCGCTTCAGTTGCCGGTATGGCAATTGCGGCTGAGACCCGGACCGGCAAATTTGACCTGAATAATTTCCAGTAAGCCTCGCCGATTTTCGGCCACGTCCTTGACCTGCCGTATTCGTAGGCGTGCCTGCGCAGTGAATAATACAGTGAATCGTTTTTGAGTATTTCCGTTACGGCTTCTGCGATTTTTTCCGAATCGCCGAAGGGGACTAATTTACCTCTGCCGTCGGAGAGCAGCTCCATTGCCGCCCAGTAAGGGGTCGAGACGACGGCTTTGCCCGTCCCCACCGCAAAGGACAGCGTGCCGCTGGTCAGTTGTTCCTGGTTCAGATATGGCGTTACGTAAATGTCGGCTGCGCACAGAAAATTGTGAAGCTCCTCGTCGTTTACGAATCTGTTGTGAAAAACAACGTGATTTTGCAGCCCTAATTCCTTCACGGTGCGCTGCAGGCCGAGTCTGTAAGATTCGCCGTCATATTTCAGCACCGATGGATGCGTCATTCCCAGTATTATATATAGAACCGAAGGGTCAGCCTTGACGATTGCGGGCATAGCCTTGAGCATAACTTCTATCCCTTTGTTCTGACTGATTAGGCCGAAAGTCAAAATCGCCTTGCGGTTTTCCATACCGAATTTGTGTTTGTAATAATAGGTGTCTACAAAGGGCAAATCCGGTATCCCGTGCGGTATCAGTTGAATTTTATGTGCGGGGACGCCGTAAACATCCTGCAGCATATTGACGCCCTGCTTGTTCATAGTAATTACTTTGTAAGAGCAGTTGCACAGGTCTACCATCGACTGATAGTAGTCGGCCCCGGGCTCATTTAGCACAGTATGAAGAGTCGTGATTATAGGGGCGTTCAATCTCGACAGAAGCAGATTCAGATATGAGCCGGCATCGCCCCCGAAAAGGCCGAACTCGTGCTGCACGGAAACCAAATCAACGTTGCTGAAATTGATATAGTTTGCGGCGCAGATATAATCGTTTTTAACGTTCTCGCGGATTTCAAATTTTACAGGGTCGTTGTATTTGAGGTCATCCGACCTCATTGCGATGACTATCGGCTCAAATTCACCGCCTGCTGCTGTGGTTGCACTTCGGATGAGGTCCGATGTGAAGGTTGCAATTCCACATCTTCTCGGCAAAAAAGAAGAGATAAACGCCACCTTCTTGGTGGTCCCCTTAGCCACTTGTGATGTTCCCTTTTGTAAAACCGTAAAATACGGCAAAAAGTAATTCTATAGCCAATTCCATACTTTGTCAAGTTAATTGGATGTCGATAACTGTCCCGAAGATTAAGGTCTAATTTTCACACTCAGTTTAATATGGCTCTGCTTTGGCTGAGGAGGCACTACAAATTGCGGTTAAAATCGCTAACCGCATAACTTAGGACAGTTACATTATTATTTCTATTGAAATAGTAGGAATATGGCAGTATGATTTTCAGCAAAATTGGCGCAAAAACGGTGTTTTCCGGGAAAAATTTTGATTTTTTTACTTTTTTTACTACCAAAACTAAATACTTTCGTATAATATACTACTAATATAGTAGGAATAACAGGAGATATAACTATGAAACTTTCAACCCGAACGAGATATGGAATAAGGGCTATTTTGGAGCTTGCTGTGCATTATAACGAAGGCCCAATACAGATAAAGGTCATCGCCCTGCGGCAGACGATATCCATTAAATATCTGGAACAGTTAATGGCCATACTTAAATCAGCCGGATTTTTAAAAAGCGTCAGGGGTGCCAAAGGCGGTTATATACTTGCCAAAAAACCGAATCAGATTAGACTTAGCGATGTATTTATCGCCTTGGAAGGCCCTGTTTCTACCGTCGAATGCGTTCAGGATGAAAGTTATTGCGTCAAAGTTGCTGACTGTATGGCACGGCAGGTCTGGCTGCAGGTCCAGCAGGCTATTATGAATGTCCTGCAGGCGATAACGCTTCAGGACCTGCTGGATAAAGCGAAAGATGGGAAAAATCTGAACTATCAGATATAGGTAAAGAAAGAGAAGGGCAAAAATGGGTGCGATATTCGAGAACATTACTGCTACCATTGGTTTTACCCCGCTGGTGAGAATTAACAAACTCGGCTCCGACAGCGCGACGATTCTCGCAAAGCTCGAATCCTTTAATCCCGGCGGCAGCGTCAAAGACAGAATTGCTCTGTCAATGATAGAAGCGGCAGAAGAAAAGGGGCTGATAAAACCGGACACTGTGATAGTCGAGCCGACAAGCGGCAATACCGGCATAGGTCTTGCCTTTATATGCGCCGCCAAAGGCTATCAACTTGTCCTGACTATGCCCGAATCAATGAGTATAGAGCGAAGAAAACTTTTAAAACTATTCGGCGCTAAAATTATTCTTACACCTGCGGAAAAAGGTATGACCGGCGCCGTTAAAGAGGCGGAGAAGTTTCTCGCGGAAAATCCGAAGACGATTATGCTTCAGCAGTTTAACAACCCCGCAAATCCGCAGATTCACAGGGAAACCACCGCTGAAGAAATCTGGGCAGACTGCGACGGCAAAATAGACATACTTGTCAGCGGCGTAGGGACAGGCGGAACAATCACGGGCTGCGGCGAAGTCCTGAAGAAGCGGAATAAAGACATAAAGGTTATTGCCGTTGAGCCGAAAGACTCGCCTGTTCTTTCGGGCGGCAAACCCGGCCCGCACAAAATTCAGGGTATCGGCGCAGGCTTTGTGCCGCAGGTGCTTAACGTCAGTGTAATTGATGAAATCATTCAGGTATCGAATGCTGATGCGATGGAGGTTGCCCGCCAGTTGGCCGCCAAAGAAGGGATATTGGCGGGTATCAGCTCCGGCGCCGCAATGTGGGCGGCGATACAAGTCTCGCTTCGACCGGAAAATCACGGTAAAAAAATAGTCGTGATTCTGCCTGATACCGGCGAAAGATATATTTCCACCGAAATGTTCCAAAATGTCTGAAAAACACTTTTGCTAAAAGGGTCTGACAATGCTGAAAAGTAAATTAACAGGCAAGGAAATGGAAAAACTGGTCGATAAAATTGTTCGCACCTATAAGGGCGATTCGGGTATAAATTTCATCGACGCAACAAATCTGCCTGTCAGGGACAAGATTATCGAAATCCTCGATTTGTTCATCGAGCTGCTCTTTCCCGGATACACGGGCAAGAGGACGGTTACGAAGTCGAATATAAATTTCATCGTCGTTGACATTTTATATCACGTATATACCGAGCTGGCCGGCCAGATAGAGCGGGCTTACAAATACCGCTGCAGAATGGAAAAGTGCGACAGCGGGGACTGCAGAAGAATGGCTGAAGATGCCGTCGAGTATCTGCTTTCGCAAGTGCCGAAAATCAGGGAGTCGCTCAAAGGTGACGTCAAGGCCGCTTTTGACGGCGACCCCGCCGCTAAATCTTATGAGGAAATTGTCATAGGTTATCCCTGCATCACTGCTATTGCGACCTATCGCATCGCACACGAATTGTATCTGAAGGAAGTGCCTTTGATTCCGCGTATGATGACCGAATACGCACACTCAAGGACGGGCATTGATATACATCCCGGTGCAAAAATAGGCAAAAATTTCTTCATCGACCACGGCACCGGCGTAGTCATAGGAGAGACCACGATAATAGGCGAAAATGTCAAAATTTATCAGGGTGCTACGCTTGGCGCCTTGAGTTTTCCGAAAGATGAGAGAGGCAGAATAATTAAAGGCGGCAAAAGACATCCTACCATCGAGGACAACGTAACAATTTATGCCGAGGCCACGATACTTGGCGACGTAACTATCGGAAAAAACAGCGTTATCGGCGGCAATGTCTGGATAAAAGAATCGGTCCCGCCGGACGTTACCGTTTCGATGGGCAAGGCCGACCTCGTTTACACCGAGCATAAGCCGTCAAAATAAATATTCACAACATAGAATTATGAACAAACAGTTGGTCGAAAAAATCAAGGACTTGAAACGGCAGCGCAGGGCAGTCATACTTGCGCACAATTATCAGCCCCCTGACGTGCAGGACATAGCTGATTTTTGCGGCGATTCCCTTGCCTTGAGCAGAAAAGTTGCTCATACCGACGCAGAGGTTATTGTTTTTTGCGGCGTAAAGTTTATGGCAGAAACCGCCGCCATTCTTTCCCCGCAGAAAATCGTCCTTCTGCCCGACAAATTTGCCGGCTGTCCGCTGGCAAATATGATAAATGCCAGGCAATTGTTAACACTCAAAAAGCAATATCCCGATGCGCTGGTAGTCTGCTACGTAAACAGTTCCGCAGAAGTCAAGGCGGAGAGCGATTACTGCTGCACAAGCTCTAATGCGGTCGAAGTGGTTAATTCCTTCCCGAAGAACAAAAAAATTATCTTTGTGCCTGACCAGCATTTGGGACAGTTTGTTAAGGAAAAAACCGGACGCGATATTATCCTTTGGCCGGGTTATTGTGTAACGCACATAATTATAACCGAAGAGGACATAAAAAATGCAAAGGCCAAATATCCCGATGCTATTGTATTGGCGCATCCGGAATGCTCTGAGCCGGTCAAAAAACTTGCCGATTACGTTCTCAGCACCGGTCAGATGCTCAACTGCGCCGCCAAAGGCGGCGCAAAACGCTTCATAATAGCAACCGAGACAGGCATAATTCACACCCTGAAAAAACAAAATCCTGCCGCAGAATTTGTCCCAGCCTCCGACAGGGCGGTATGTCCCAATATGAAAAAAATTACTCTTGAGAAAGTTGCCTGGTCGCTTGAGGATATGAAATATCAGATTGTTGTGCCTGAGGAAATAAGAGTAAAGGCCAGAATGGCCATCGACAGAATGATGCAGATTTTACCCGCCGGGTAAGGAGGATTCAAAAATATGGCTGCAGAAAATAAATATCGTTTGGAAACACTGGCTTTACACGCAGGCCAGAACATAGATTCGGACACCCGCAGTCGGGCCGTCCCTGTATACCAGACAACAAGCTACGTTTTCAAGGACACCGACCACGCTGCAAATCTGTTTGCTCTGAAAGAGTTTGGCAACATCTATACTCGGCTGATGAATCCTACCACCGACGTATTGGAGAAACGCCTCGCTGCGATGGAAGGCGGTGTCGGCGGTCTCGCACTCAGCTCAGGCCAGTCGGCAATATATGTGAGTGTTTTTAATATATGCGGTGCGGGCGGACATATCGTTTCCTCAAACTCACTCTACGGCGGAACCGTTACGCTCTTTAGCCAGACGTTCAAAAAACTGGGCATCGAAGTAACCTTTGTCGACCCTAAAAAGCCCGAAAATTTCGCAAAAGCAATCAGGAAAAATACGAGGCTGCTCTACATAGAAACTATCGGAAATCCAAAAAACGATATTCTCGAATATGAGAAAATAGCTGACGTCGCCCATAAAAACGGTATGCCGGTGATTTGCGACAACACCGTTGCGACACCGATATTATTCAGGCCGATTGAATATGGCATCGATATTGTCGTTCACAGTTGCACAAAGTTTATCGGCGGACACGGCACAAGCATCGGCGGCGCAATCGTCGATTCAGGGAAATTTGACTGGACTAATGGCCGCTATCCCGAACTTACCGAGCCTGACCCGAGTTATCACGGCGTAAAATATGTCGAGTCTTTCGCCAATATGGCCTACATAATAAAAGCAAGAACACAATTCCTGCGGGATATGGGCTCGTGTATGTCCCCATTCAACGCATTTTTGTTCCTGCAAGGTATCGAAACCCTGCATTTACGTATGCCAAGACACAGCGAGAACGCACTCAAACTCGCGCATTGGCTCGAAAAAAATAAGGCTGTTAGCTGGGTCAATTATCCGGGACTGGAATCGCATCAGGATTATAAACTGGCGAAGAAATATTTACCCAATGGCCAGGGCGCCATTGTCGGCTTCGGCATAAAAGGCGGCAGGGCGGCGGGAATTAAATTTATAAACAATGTTAAACTGGCAAGTCATCTTGCCAATATCGGCGATAGCAAAACGCTTGTCATTCACCCGGCAAGCACTACACATTCGCAGTTAACGCAGGCTGAACAGCTTGCCGCAGGCGTTACCGAGGACTATATCCGCGTTTCCGTTGGCACGGAACATATTGATGATATAATTGCTGACTTCGAACAAGCATTGAAAGCAAGTCAGAGGTAAAAACTATGTGGGAGTATACGGACAAAGTTAAAGACCATTTTTTCAATCCGCGAAACGTAGGCGAGATTGAAAACGCAGACGGTGTCGGCGAAGTCGGCTCTATGGCCTGTGGAGATGCCCTTAAGCTGACATTTAAACTCGATAAAAACGGCAGAATAACCGACGCCAAATTCAAAACCTTTGGCTGCGCAAGCGCTATCGCAACTTCTTCCGTCCTGACCGAAATTATAAAGGGGATGACCATCGAACAGGCCGCAAAAGTTACCAACAAGGATATTGCGGACTATCTCGGGGGGCTGCCAGAACAGAAAATGCACTGCTCGGTTATGGGCAGAGAGGCGCTCGAGGCAGCAATTGAAAATTATCGAACAGGAGGCAGAAAGAAACATCAGCTCGAAGGCAAAGTAGTATGCACCTGTTTCGGTGTAACGGAAAATGAAATCGAAAGGGTCATACGCGAAAACGACCTCACGGAGGTCGAGCAGGTTACAAACTACTGCAAAGCAGGAGGCGGCTGCGGCGGCTGTAAAGGCGAAATAGAAAAAATAATCCAAAGAATCCAGGGTGATAAGGTGAAAATCACACCTCAGCCAACACTGCGAAAGGGCGGTAAACTTACCAATATCCAGAAAATCCACCTGATTCAGCAGACTATAAACGAACAAATCAGGCCGACTCTGCGGGCCGACGGCGGCGATATAGAGCTTATTGACGTCGATGGTAATAAAGTAATTGTCGCCTTCAGAGGTATGTGTGCAAAATGTCAGGTGGCGGAATTTACAATGAAAGATATAGTCGAGGCCAGACTGCGGGAATTTGTTTCTGACGAGCTTTTTGTCGAAGAGGACAAAGATTCCGAACAGCAGCCTCACGTTCACAGGGAATAAAAAATGCAAACCATTTATTTCGATAATAACGCCACCACCAAAGTGGCTGAAGAAGTCCTCGAAGAGATGAAGCCGTTCTTTTGCGAGCTTTACGGCAATCCTTCGAGTATGCACACCTTTGGCGGCCAAACCGGCCAAAAAATTAATCACGCTCGCCAACAAGTTGCTAATCTGCTCGGCTGCGACCCATCCGAAATAATATTTACCAGCGGCGGCACTGAAAGCGACAATGCCGCCATCAAAGGCGTCCTCGCTGCGTGTCCCGACAAACGAAAAATTATAACCACAAGGGTCGAGCATCCCGCTGTCCTGACCGCCTGCCGCGAACTCGAAAATCACGGCTATTCTATCATTGAGCTTGGCGTCGATAAGCAGGGACAAATTGATTTGGCTGAGCTTGAAAAACAACTGGATGACAATACTGCTTTGGTAACCATTATGTATGCAAACAACGAAACAGGCGTCATATTCCCCATAGATAAAATCGCTCCAATGGTCTCTGACAAAGGTATCGTCTTTCATACCGATGCGGTTCAGGCGGTCGGCAAGATTCCCCTGAATCTGGCAAAAAGCAATATTGATTTGCTGAGTCTTTCAGGCCACAAATTGCACGCCCCTAAAGGCATCGGCATTTTGTATATAAGAAAAGGAACACGCATATCGCCGTTTATAGTAGGCGGTCATCAGGAATCTGGCCGACGCGCAGGCACTGAAAATGTCCCTTCCATCATAGGTCTTGGAAAGGCCTGCGAACTTGCCGCAAAAAATATCGAAGCAGAAAATAAAAAGGTTAAATTCCTGCGGGACAAGCTCGAAAATGCCCTCCTTAAAAGTTGTCCCGACAGCCGGCTCAACGGCGACAAGAAAAATCGCCTGCCCAACACAACCAATATCAGCTTCGAGTTTATCGAAGGCGAGGCAATCCTGCTTATGCTCGACAAATACGGCATCTGTGCCAGCAGCGGCTCAGCCTGCACGTCCGGCTCACTCGAGCCTTCTCACGTTATGCGGGCTATGGGCGTCCCCTTCACCGCCGCTCACGGCTCTATCCGCTTCAGCCTCAGCCGCTACAACACCGAACAGGAAGTTGACTATACAATTGAGATAATGCCGCAGGTGGTAAAAAAGCTTCGCCAGTTGTCTCCTTTTGTGGCCAGATAACTACCTTGTTGTCTTGACCTCACGAAACGGGTATCATATCGGGCAAATCATAACAGAAAGAAAGGTATGCTGTTGGTTCCGTGCGATGAAACTATTGACTTTTTTAAAATCTCGTTTTAGCGGTTTATATATACTCAGCGTCATATTTCTCGCCGTCTCATTTGCTTTGCGGACGGCGCTTTGTATTCGCTCGGCTGCCGATGCCGACTTCACCTTTCCGCTGCTGGCAAAGATTTATGCCGTCGGCCTGCTTTTTGATTTTGCAACCTGTTTCTACTGTTCTGTCCCTCTTTTTCTTTATCTGCTTTTCATTTCCGACAAAACTTTTAAGACAAAAATCAATCGGCGGTTCCTCACCGGCCTTTATCTCGTTTTGCTATGTGCCATACTATTCGATGTATTCGCAGAATGGCTCTTCTGGGGCGAGTTTGACGGCCGGTTCAACTTCGTCGCTATTGATTATTTTACTTACCCTCGTCAGATTATCAGAAACATAATAGAATCTTATCCCGTTGCCCCTTTGTTTGCAGTCCTTTTTGCCGCAACGGCGGTGCTTTTTCTCATCACTCGCAAATATTATTTTCTGACCTTCAAATCCGTCGGTTCTTTTCGTCAAAGATTAAAAAGCAACCTGCCTTATTTGATAGTTCCTCTTTTATCGCCGTTTTTTATAGATATATCGCTTGCCGACGTCAGCACAAATCACTATGCGGATGAATTGGCAAAAAACGGCGTCTACACTCTTTTCGCCGCTTTCAGAAATAATGTTCTCGATTATGAAAAGTCTTACATAACACAGGATAACACCGTTGCCCTGACTCACCTTAAAGAACTGCTCAAAACGGACAACTCCGCATTTATCAGCGATAATGCCTTTGATATTACACGTCAGGTTGACTATCCGGCTCCCGAGAAAAGGTATAACGTCATTGTCTTGATTGTGGAAAGTCTGAGCGCTGAATATCTCGGCGTTTTTGGAAACACTGATTGCCTTACGCCCAATCTCGATGCCCTTGCATCCCAGAGTCTTTTCTTCACCAGTTTTTACGCAGCCGGCACAAGGACCATTCGCGCACTTGAAGCCATTACTTTATCTCTGCCGCCCACCCCCGGCCGTTCGCTGGTCAAAAGGCCGGACAACGGGCATTTGTTTTCTATCGGTCCTTTGTTCGAGCAGCGAGGTTACGAAACAAAATTCCTCTGCGGCGGACGCAGCTACTTCGACAATATGGACCGCTTCTTTGAGGAAAAGGGCTTCGAGGATGTAAACCAGTTGGATTTTGAACCGGACGAGATTACCTTCACCAACGCCTGGGGTGTCTGCGACGAAGACCTCTTTGCAAAAACACTAAGAGAAGCCAACAAATCTTTCGCAGACAATAAGCCGTTTTGTTTTCTGACCCTTACCACCTCGAATCATCGTCCCTATACTTACCCGCAGAAAATAGATATCCCCTCAGGCTCTGGCAGAAAAGGTGCCGTCAAATACACCGATTATGCAATTGGCAATTTCCTTGCCGCCGCAAAGTCTAAACCGTGGTTTGACAATACCGTATTCGTTATTGTTGCGGACCATTGCGCCACCGCCGTCGGCAAAGTGGAAATGCCCGTGGGAAAATACCACATCCCGCTTTTCATTTACGCCCCTGCAATTATTGAACCGCGAAAGGTCGATGCACTTGCAGGCCAGATTGATTT
>Ga0315278_10003624_pt1 | contig 13829 bp, 14 predicted proteins | sample YL17G06_0_MG_FD_203880 | JGI IMG/M metagenome (GOLD analysis project Ga0315278, IMG submission 203880) | Sediment microbial communities from Yellowstone Lake, YNP, Wyoming, USA - YL17G06_0 | ecosystem: Environmental > Aquatic > Freshwater > Lake > Sediment | place: USA: Wyoming | collected...
GGTTGGCAATGTCACCGCAGCCCCACTCACCAAGGCCAGCCAGGTCCGCGCCGATCTGCAAGCCCAGCTCACCTCGCGTGTGCGTTGGACTGAATCAGTACGGACCATGATCGCCCAAGGAGTGACTACCTTCCTGGAATTGGGCAGCGGCAGCGTTTTGACTGGTTTATTAAAACGGATCGACCCCGAAGTTGTAGGGCTGGCCATCGGAAATCCGGAGGATTTTGCCAAGCTATAGGTTCGCGGTATAATGGCAAAGCTTTGCTACTCCAGAACACACCCACAGGAGGAATGAACCATGAGCCTGGAAGGAAAGAACGCTATCGTAACAGGCGCTGGGCGCGGCATAGGTAAGGCTATAGCTAGCGCGCTGGCACAACGTGGCTGCCAGGTGGTGATTGCTGAACGACTAGCCGAATTGGGGGAGGCAACCGCTAAGGAGATCACCAATACCTATGGCCAGCGCTCGATCGCTATCCCGGTAGATGTGGGCGATTTAGGCAGTGTTAAAGAAATGGTAGAGAAAGCCCTGGGTGAGTTTGGTCGCATCGACATCCTGGTCAATAATGCCGGCGTAACGCGCGACAACCTGATCATGCGCATGGAAGAATCCGACTGGGACACAGTGATGGATATTAACCTGAAAGGTGCGTGGAACAGTTGCAAAGCCATCATCCGCCCGATGATGAAGCAGCGCTACGGACGCATTGTCAATATTTCCTCGGTATCTGGCCTGGCAGGACAGATGGGACAGACCAATTATTCGGCTTCCAAAGCTGGCGTAATTGGGCTGACAAAGGCGCTTGCGCGTGAAGTAGCTACCCGTAACATCACCGTTAACGCGGTAGCGCCGGGATTTATCCCAACTGCCTTGACAGTGGATCTGCCTGCCGACTTGAAAGAGGCGATCCTGAAGGCCACTCCGATGGGCCGGATGGGCACACCCGAAGAAATCGCTTACGCCGTGGTTTTCTTTGCGTCGGATGAAGCCTCGTACATCACTGGCCAGGTGTTGAGCGTGGATGGTGGAATGGTAATGATGTGATCCCATGGAGAAACCATGAATGAGCCAAACCAAGCCAGCGACTACACAGACACCCGAGGCAAGACCACAATTGCCGCCGAGGTCCTTTTAACGATTGCAAGGTTGACGACCCTTGATGTACCGGGAGTCAGCCGTATGTGCGCCGTGCCCGGGGGCGTCAACCGCTTTTTTCAGCGCGGGGTTGGCGAAGGAGTACGCATCCAGATTAAAGAAGACAATGTCGTATTTGCCGACTTGTACGTGATCTTAAAAAATGACGTTAACATTCGCGATGTCAGTCGTGAGATACAACAAGCTGTGGCCCGCTCCATCTCAGACATGGTCGGTATGCAGGTTGGACGAGTCAACGTGCATGTCGAAGATATTGACTATCCCGCGGAGGATGAGGCTTAAGTCTTCATGAAACCCCGAACCAGGGCACGCAGTGTCGCCCTGCAGGCACTTTACGAAATTGACATTGCCGGTCATCCCCCGGCGCAGGTACTGGATGAAAGGCTGGAAGAGACAGCCCTCGATCCGGCGCTCTCGGAATTTACGCGCCAGATTGTGACAGGTGTGTGGCCAATGGTCGAGACCCTCGACATTTTTATTGCCCAAAATGCTCCCGAATGGCCGCTCAACCAGGTCGCTATCGTAGACCGCAATATTCTGCGTATCTCACTCTGGGAGTTTGCTGTTTACGGCAAGACCCCAATCAAGGTAGCTATCAACGAAGCTGTGGAGCTAGCCAAGGTATATGGTTCTGACAGCACACCCCGCTTCGTAAATGGTGTTTTAGGAAGCCTGGCAAGCCGCAAAAATGAAATCCAACAAGCAATGCAGCGGCTTTCTAGTGATAAACGCGAGCAGTAAATCATGGAATTTCTCGGCATTGGCCCATTGGAGCTTTTTTTTATAGTGGTGATCGCTTTGATCGTTCTTGGCCCAAAAGATATGATCAAAGCGGGGCGAACCATAGGACGCTGGCTGCGCAACCTGGTTACTTCCCCAAGTTACCGCACGATACAACAAGTTTCGAATGACCTCCGCAACCTGCCGAACCGTTTGATGCGTGAAGCCGGCTTCGAAGAAAATGGCCAGCCATTTGGCGAACAAATTCGGCAGGAATTGGGAATAAAGGAGATCCAGGAGGCTGTACGAGGCGTCCAGAACGATTTAAACAAAACTTCTTCTGATATCAACAACACCATCGAACAAAACGATCAAGAACTCCAGGGTGCTATCTCAGACTGGACCTCCTCTCCAAAAAATCAGGATGGAATATTAGACTGGACTACCCCCCCGACCACCAATCCTGCCATAAATCCGGGTAACGGAGAAGCGCCCGTGGAATCCTCTTCTGAAAATCCCACGATTAAAGATCCACCGGAACAAACGATTATCTCCGGTCCGCCTCCTCCCAATATTTCAAAGGCCACCTCCAGCGCCAACCCGCCATCCCCTGATGCCCCTGAATCTCCTGCACAAAACTAGCCCATGCAAAAGCCAATGCGATTTCTTGGGCGCGCCTTTTCAGCGCCCTACAGGTATCTCCGCGAGAGAGTCAACCGCACTAAGGAGAAAACCCAGAAGTTAATTAGCGAAAAGCCTGACGATACACCTATCCCCGATGTAATTGCCAAAGTTGTTGCGCACCCCGAAGCACTATGGGAGCATGTTAACGATCTCCGCAAGCATTTGTTCCGAGCAGTAGTTTTTTTGGCTGTGACCACTGTCATTTCGTTCTTTTTTGCCAAGTACCTCATTGATTATCTGGCCATGCCAATCGGCGGTATCAGCCATCTGCAGGCGATCGAGGTGACCGAGCCAATTGGGGTTTTCATGAAAGTGGCGCTGCTCTCGGGTTTCGCGCTGGCATTGCCCTTTATAGCCTTGGAGTTGTGGTTGTTCATCGTGCCTGGAATTAGCCGTCGCTCGGCCATGATGGGGTACATTGCCATTCCACTCGTGGTGATCTTTTTCTTGGCCGGGATGGCATTTGCTTTTTATGTCATGGTGCCCACCGCACTACCTTTCCTGCTCAATTTTATGGGTATCCCGACCCTGCCCCGTCCGGCTTCTTACATGAGCTTCACCGTCGGTTTAATGTTTTGGGTAGGCATAGCATTTGAGTTCCCTTTGATCATCTTTGTGCTGGCCAATGTAGGGCTGGTAAAAGCCGATATGCTTATTAAACAATGGCGCATCGCCATTGTGGCAATAGCTGTTATTGCGGCTGCCATCACCCCTACCGTGGATCCTATCAACATGGCGATGGTGATGTTCCCAATGATCGGTCTCTATTTCCTGAGTATTGGACTGGCAAAAATCGCACAGCGCCGGCGAGAATAATTTCAACCGATGAATAAAATTAATTCCAATTACCTCTAAGAAAACAAGCCTAAATTCAAACAAAACCTCCTCATAAAGCCGAAAGGACCCCCGATATGGACTCCAACCCCACTTCAATCCATTTTTTCACTTCCAAAGATGCCCTTCCAGACGCGCTGGTTGGCGAGCGCATTGCCGTGATCGGTTACGGCAACCTGGGACGCCCGTTTGCGCTGAACCTGCGCGACAGCGGTGTGTCTCAAATTATAGTCGGCAACATTGCTGATGACTACGCCACACAAGCCTCAAACGAAGGCTTCCGGGTGATGAGCATCGGCGAGGCTATCGCCAGCTCAGACATCGCCCTGATCTTGCTGCCAGACGAAGTCATCCCCGAATCGTTCCCCACCGATATTGCCCCCAATTTGCAGTCTGGCTCGGCTATCGTGTTCGCATCGGGTTACACACTGGCTTACGACCTGATTCAACCGCCAGCCGGTGTGGATGTGCTGATGTTGGCGCCGCGTATGGCAGGCGAGAATGCCCGCCAGCGCTTCCTGAACAACGAAGGCTTCTTCGCTTATATATCTGTGGAGCAAGAAGCCAGCAGCAAAGCCTGGAAACGCCTGTTGGGTTTGGCGCAATCGACGGGCATCCTGCGGGCAGGCGCGTTAGAGATGAGCGCTCTACAAGAGGCTGATATCGACCTGTTCATCGAGCAGAGCATGGGCGCTGTGCTAGGCATGGCAATGCTAACCGCCTTCACAGTAGGCGTGGATAGCGGCCTTCCGCCCGAAGCTATGGTGATGGAGATGTACATGGACGGGGAGATGGAGATGGTGTTTCGCTCGTTCCGCGATATCGGCTTCTTTAAAGCCTCTAGCGTCCATGGCCCCACCGCTCTGTACGGCGGGTATGTGCGCATTATGGAGCTGATGCAGACTGATATGTACGAGCGCTTCACTAATATAATGGAACACATCCACAGCGGCGGTTTCGCCAGCGATTTCCAATCCGAGCGCCAGGCTGGCTACCCGAACCTCACTACCGCCATGGAGATGGACCAGGGCGAGCACCCGATCTCGCAGGCCGAAGCGAAAATGAGGGAAATGATCAGGGGATAAAGGAGCAAACCTTGCAGCTAATAACATCCCTGACGGATGGTTCAGTGACCCTACGCCAGATGCAGAAGAACGATTCTTCAATAATATTCGAAGCTGTCCAAGAATCACTCGCCGACCTCAAGCCGTGGATGTCTTGGGCACACGAAAGGTATTCTGAAGAAGAAAATCGCAAATGGCTCGAATCCCAACCTAAAGGTTGGGAGGAGGGCACCGACTATACCTTTGCTATCACCGACGCCCGCGACGGAAGCTATATCGGTGGCAGTGGATTAACCCACATCAATCCTGCTTACCGCCTGGCAAACCTTGGCTATTGGGTGCGCTCTGACCGCCGTGGGCAAGGATTTGCTGGGCAAGCCGCGCGACTCGTGGCGCGGTTTGGGTTTGAACAACTCAACCTGATCCGGGCAGAAATTGTGGTAGCAACTGGTAACACTGCCAGCCTGCGGGTGGCGGAAAAGGCTGGCGCCAAACGCGAGGGGATTTTACGCAACCGCATGGTTATCCGAGAGATGGTTTACGACGCTGTAATGCACTCGTTGATCCCGCAGGACTTTGGCCTCGAGTTATAACGTTCCTATTTAGGATGTGACAAATGTCATCGGCAAGTTATGACGAAAATTATTGCGTTAGCCTGCGCATTCCTGTATATTATTCATTGACAGCGTTGTCAGAACCTCCTGATATCCTGTTTAATCTATTATTTACACCCCCGCAAAGATTGGATCAATAAGGTTGCTTATGCCCGATCGAATGAATTCCATTGAACGAGTAGCTGCTGCCATCGCGCTCAAAAAACCTGACCGGGTTCCGGTCGACCTGCACAACTTCCAGCCAGCCGCTAAAGCCATGGGCATCTCCATGTCGGAAGTCTTTCAAAATGGTGATTTGCTGGCTGAGGCGATGATCAAAGCCTGGCGTGAGTTTGGACACGATATGATTTTGCTGGAAAACGGCACCGCTTGCAACGCCCAGGCTTGCGGGGTGAAGGTCATCTACCGCGACGATGCTGCTCCGGCCGCCCATATCCCGGTCATCAACAGCCTGGAAGATGTGGATACACTGAAAGTGCCCGACCCGTACACGGCCTTCCCGATGTGTGAAATTATCAAAGCCACTAAAATCGTTTCGAAAGAGATCGGCGACAAGGTCTGGATTTGCGGCCGGGCTGACCAGGGGCCGATGGATTTGGCCAGCCAGTTGATAGGGATGGAAGCGTTGATGCTGGAGATCGCCACGGGCGAGAATGAGCAGCAGGTGCATTGCCTGTTGGATTTTGCCCGCCAGGTCGCCACTCGTTATGCTTTCGCCCTGATGGAGAGCGGCGCTCATTCTACCTCCATCGGCGAGCCAGTAGCCGGGCCCGACGTCATGTCACCCCGCCACTACCGCAAGTATGCCTATCCGCAGGAGAAGAAAATGGTGGATGACTTGAAAGCGAAGGGCATCATCCTGCATAACCACATTTGCGGCAACACCATTCCCATCATCAACGACTTCATCACCACAGGCGCCCAGGTGCTGGAAATCGACCATAAGACAGATCTCCACAAAGCCAAGGATGCCGGGCGTCATAAGACCACCTTCCTGGGGCCGATCAATACCGGTCTTCTAGTTAGCGGCACCCAAGCCGAGGTGGAAGACGCGTGCCGGGAGACGCTAGAGATTATGGCTCCCGATAGCGGCTTCATCCTGGGTCCTGGCTGCGCCATGGGACCGGAAACGCCTGCGGAAAATATCCACGCCCTGGTAGATTCAGCCAAAAAATACGGCAGATATTAGAGGAGGTGAACATGAATATAGAAATTATTAATTATAAAGGTTGGCCGAACTGTTACCGCCTATCCAACTCACAAGTGGACCTGGTGGTGACCACTGATGTTGGCCCCCGTATCATTCGCTTTGGTTTCGTCGACAAAGAAAACCAATTCGTGGAATTCGAGAGCGACCTCGGCCAGGTGGGTGGCCAGGAATGGCGCCTGTATGGCGGTCACCGCTTATGGCACGCTCCAGAAGGCAAACCGCGTTCATATTTTCCGGATAATGGTCCGTTGCAGGTCGAGCGGCATGGTAGCTTTGTCCGGTTAATCCAACCCGTGGAAACCACCACTGGTATCCAGAAAGAGCTGGACATTTCCTTACCGGCAGAGGGGACGCAGGCAACTGTGGTTCACCGGCTGCGCAACGCCAATCTGTGGGCGGTTGAGATTGCACCCTGGGCCTTGAGTGTGATGGCGCGGGGCGGAGTAGCGATCATCCCCTTACCGCCGCGTGGCTCTCATGCAGAGCACTTGTTGCCCACCAACATCCTGACCCTGTGGGCTTACACCGATATGTCTGACCCGCGCTGGACATGGGGCCGCGAATATATTCTTCTCCGCCAGGATCCCCGCGCGGAATCACCCCAAAAGATTGGGGTGATGGATAAAGACGGATGGGCGGCTTATGCTCGATCCGGCGATTTGTTCATTAAGAAATTCGGCTACCAGGCCGGGAAAGCTTACCCCGATTTCGGCTGTTCAATCGAAGTTTTTACAAGCGCGAACATGATTGAAGTCGAATCCCTGGGACCTCTGGGAGTCCTGGCGCCCGGTAGTGTGGTGGAACACGTAGAGGACTGGTATTTATACACGGGAGTGCCGGTACCAGCTAGCGATGCGGATATCAAGCAAAACATCCTTCCGAAAGTAAAACAATCCGGAGCTTGAACAACCGGATGTGCATAATACAAACGAGGCGGGTTTGCCTTCCCCCGCCTCGTTTGTAATTCCGTCGTAGTGAGTGATAGAATATTCTAATAAACGAGCTTTGGTCAGGATGTTGGTTATTCAACCACTTTATTGGAGGTCTTATGCGTTCTCGACGCGCCATCTTATATGTACCTGGTGATGACCAGCACAAGATCCGCAAGGCAACCGGCCTGGGAGTGGACAGCATTTGCATGGATATGGAAGACGGTGTGGCCACCAACCGCAAAGAGCAAGCGCGCCTCGTAATTGTAGAAGCCCTGGGTGCATTCGATTTTGGAAGATCGGAGCGCCTGGCGCGTATCAATGCTATCGGCTCGGGCCTGGAAAGCGACGATCTACGGGTTGTGCTGCCTGCTCGGCCGGATGGGATCGTGGTACCCAAAGTCGAGGAGGGCGACCAGGTGCGTTGGGTCAGCGAGAAGATCACCGCCGTCGAAAGAGAAAGGGGCTGGCCGGTTGGATCGATCCCGCTGATCATCCTGGTCGAAACAGCGCGTGGCATCGTCAACCTGGCGCAGATAGCAGGGGCAGCCCCGCGTCTCCAGGCGATCATCTTCGGGGCAGAAGACCTGGCGGGTGATGTCGGTATGGCGCGCACCCGCGCCGGCTGGGAAGTATTCTATGCCCGCAGCGCTGTAGCCGTCCACGCCGCAGCCTACAATCTGCAGGCGATTGATATGGTTTTTATTGACTTCAAAGATGAGGCCGGTTTACGAGAAGAAGCACTGCAAGGCGACCAAATGGGCTTCGCCGGCAAGCAGATTATCCACCCCGACCAGGTAGCGCCTGTGCAAGAAGTCTTTACCCCCAGCGATGAAGCCATTGCCCAGGCTTTGCAAGTAATGAAGGAATTCGCCAACCACCAGCGCGACGGGCTGGGAGCTTTTGCTCTGGGTGGAAAAATGGTGGACGCACCAGCGGTTAAAGCCGCTGAACGGGTTCTTGCGCGCGCCAGAGCGGCAGGAAAGATTCTGTAATTAAATCAGGAGGGATTGCTATGCGACCAGTCTATGCTATCTCAGGAGGGGTCTCAAAGTTCGCTAAAGCACGGCCCGACAAAACCTTTCAAGCCATTGTCAAGGAGGCCTACGATTATGCCATCACCGACCTGGGCCTGGATTTCCCCAGCTTCACTCGCTGCGTGGATGGTTCGGTGGCCTCCTACTTCTCTGACCATTTCACTCGCCAGCTAATGGCGGGCATAATGGTGCAGGATTACCTGGGACTGGTGCCTAAGCCCGGTCACCGTGTCGAAGGCGGCGGGGCGACAGGGGGCCTGTGCTTCCAAGAGGCCTGGAAATCAGTCGCCAGCGGTCACATGGAGGTGTGCGTGGCCTATGGCTTCGAGACCATGAGCCATGTAGAGACCTGGAAGGGCAACGAATTCATCGCCCTCGCTTCGGATGTCTCGTTTGATTACCCGGTGGGCGGCTTCTATTCCGGCTACTACGCCATGATGGTCACCCGCCATATGAAAGAGTTTGGCACCACGGTCGAACAGATGGCAGCCATTAGCGTGAAAAACCATCTCAACGCCTACCACAATCCATACGCTCAGAAACGCAACCGTTACACCATTCAAGACGTGCGCAATGCGCCAATGGTAGCCTGGCCGCTTACACGCCTGGATATTTGCGTCATGTCAGACGGAGCCGCGGCAGTAATCATGGCTTCGGAGGAGGGCTTACGCCGCTTAGAGCAGGCCGGTGCGCGCATTCCCCGCCCACTGGTGCAAGTCGTCGGCATCGGGCGCGGAACCGATGCTATGCGCATGGCCGACCGCCCGCACCTGGATTACGATACTTTCATGCAGGATTATGCCACCCTGCAAGAGCGCAACTCTGATGAGACCCGCGCGTACTACCGCCGCCTGTGGCAGAGCGGGACACGTTATCCTGGTGTGCATTCATTCCGCGCCGGGCGAACGGCTGGCAACATGGCATACAAAATGGCCGCCATTCAAAACCCACTCGACCAGCTGGATTTCGTCGAGCTGCACGATGCCTACACTTCTAGCGAGATCCAGACCTACGAGGACCTGGGGTTGTGCCGCTATGGGGAAGGCGGGCCGTTCGCCGTCTCTGGGAAAGCCTTTATGCCTGGCATCGAGTATGGCCTGGATCTTCCGGATGCGACCGAGTGTCCCGTCAACCCTTCCGGCGGGCTGATCGCCTGCGGCCATCCAGTAGGCGCGACAGGGCTGATGCAAGGAGTGTTTGCCATCTGGCAATTACAAGGCAGCATCGCCAGGCACTTTGGCGACGCCACTCTTCAAGTGAAAGATCCTCGTCGTGGCGCTATTCACAGCCACGCCGGAACGGGCACGTATGTAACTGTCTCTATATTGGAGAAGGCAGATTGAACCGGTATGACGTATCGGTGACTGCATGTATACCAGGTCCCTACTCAGACAAGCAGTATAATATTGGAGAAATTATGTCCCAAATCCCTTCTCGTCGCGAAGAAACCCTGGGCGGATATATCGTACACGGGATACCCTTCCCAATAGATTCCGACCCCGAAAACCTGGCTTTCCTGAAGAAATTGGCTCCCATCCAGATCGAACAGGAATACCACATCACTTACCTGCACTCCTATGGACAGGACAGCCCCTGGTTTGCCGGTTTGAGCAACCGCCGCCTGCTGGCAAGCCACGACCCTGAGAGCGGTTATACTTACGCCAACCCGCGCGGCCACGACATGGTCTCCGGCCGCGAGACTGAGTGGATTGACATCACTGAACGCCCGGCAAAGGTGCATGCCTTTACTGTTTGTCATTTCGGCTCAGAAGAGTTCTTACCTGAAACACCTTACGTGCTGGCGCTAATCGAATTCGAAGGGGTGGATACGCTGCTGCTCACCCGCCTGTTGGGTGTAAACCCTGACCAGGCCAGTCTGGATTGGATCGGTATGCCCGTTCGGCCGCAATTCTTGAGGAATAGCAAACTCAAGCCAACCGATGTATATTTTGCACCTACCACCCAGGGTTGAGGCTCTTTCCGAAGCCCCAGGATTACAACACACTTTTATCATATTTCCGTTATCTTTCATCTTTTCTCATGGCACGTTCCATGCATCCACCCACACAATGCTATGCGACCTGAAAGCGATCTCGGCCCCCTGGTCTACCTTTATCACGGGCGGCAGATTGGGCGAGGCGACATGCTAACCCTGTTTATGCCCTTTACTGTGGCGGTTATAGCCCCGTTGGTCTACGGCTTGTGGCGGGCGTACTCAACCGTAGTGCATTATGGCCCCCTGGCTGCCAGCGCCTGGAGCCGGCCCTGGTTCATCCTCTCCGGGCTGGCCTTTGCGCTCTTCCTGGTTGTTTTGGCTTACCGGCTTTACCAGGCTCACCGCTTCGTTGCCGTTTATAAAGGCGGACTACGATTTAATATGCCCGTAGGTAGCGGGTTGGGTTTACCCCGCACCTACAGATTGACCTGGGGAGAAATTGCTGGCATCGCCACCGACGCCACACGTGAACAATTTCTAGGCTTGCCCACCCGCCAGCGCTTGCGCGCGGTCCTTTATCCCAACGTAGGTAAGCCAATCAGGCTAGGTGACAGCCTGCAAAACCTGCCTGAACTAATCAGCCGCATCAAAGCCAGCCTTTACCCACGTTTGTTACCCTCCTTGCGAGCCAGTTTTGAGGCCGGGCAGTGGTTGTATTTTGGGGAAGTCGCCATCCAGCGTCAGGGTTTGCGGACTGGCAGAGCGCCTACAGCAGCCCCCCTCTCCGCCATTCCTTGGTCTCATGTTCAGAGCATTTCCGTCCAGTCAGGATTCCTGATGGTAGAATTCAAGGAATATTCCGCCCTGCCCAGCGTTCAACAAATCCTGGTTTCGCGCATCCCAAACCTGGAGTTGTTGCTGCAACTGGTACAGCAAGGGGTAACCACATGACACTATTCTCATCCCTTATAAAGCAAACATTCGATCATATGAAAAATTTATCCATACATCCATCGCCCTCCACCAGGATCCAAATTCTGATCCTGGCAGTCTTGCCTCTATTGTTCACTACCGCTTGCGGCTCACTTAATTTGCTAACTCCAGCTACGCCCACATTTACAGCCCCTCCGATCAGCCCGGCGGCTATCCAGCCAACTCCGATCCCGGAAGCTGAGATCACTTTTCGAGTCCAGGTACCAGCCGATACCCCACCGGAGGACCTGGTGATGCTCACTTTCCTGGATGAAGTCACAGGTCTGGCAATCAACTCCGAACATTACCCAATGGATTCAGCAGGAAGCACTTCCGATACGTCACGTACATACAGCCTGTCGATGCGGATGCCAATGGGCTCGGCAGTCAAATATCGCTACGAGCGCCAGACCGCATCCAATACGGTAGCCGAACATGTCTCCGATGGACGTCCTGTGCGTTATCGCCTTTATCATGTGGATGGCCCAGGAGTAGTGGATGACGTCGTCAGCCGCTGGACAGATACCGAGTTCAGCGGACCTACCGGACGAATAAAAGGCCAAATCACCGACCAAGTGACTGGTAAGCCCATTCCAAACCTGTTGGTGACCGCAGGTGGGGAGCAAGTGCTGACCACATCAGACGGCTCTTTCTTACTGGAAGGATTACCACCCGGCATCCATAATCTGGTTGCTTTTGCCTTAGACGGTTCTTACCACACTTTCCAGCAAGGGGCGCGTGTTGCTGCCGAATCGATGACCCCTACGCCAATCCAAATGGCAGCCGCCACCCCTGTGAAGGTGGTGTTTGTCGTCAAGCTGCCTGCGAACACCCCACCCATCATCCCGGTTCGACTGGCCGGCAGCCTTAACCAACTTGGTAACACCTTTGCTGATTTGACTGGCGGTTCCAACACACTGGCGGTCAATATGCCAGAACTAAGCACCCTTCCGGATGGACGCTATACCCTGACCTTGAGCCTGCCTGCCGGCGCCGATGTACGCTACAAATACACTCTGGGCGACGGTTTCTGGAACGGGGAGCTGGTCAATAACGGCGATTTTCGCTTGAGACAGCTCGTTGTACCAGAAAAGAACGTACTGATTGAGGACACGGTGGATACATGGCAAACACCCGGCCTGGCACCGATTACCTTTGACGTAAACGTGCCAGCCAACACTCCAACTGGCGATACCGTCTCCATTCAGCTCAAGCCACTCTATGGATGGACCGAGCCTGTTCCAATGTGGAAACTAGAGGACAACCGGTATGCTTACATCTTGTATAACCCGCTCAACCTGCCGGGTCAGCTGAGTTACCGCTACTGCCGTAACGGGCAATGTGGCAGCGCTGACGCGGCCGACACACCTGGCGCTCAGAACGCCGGGCACCCGGTAGAGATTAGTGACAAACCGCAGACAATCAAAGATCAGGTTAGCGCCTGGGCAATGTGGGGAGCGCCCCTTACAGCTACTAGCTCCCCAACCACCGAAGTCAAGACGCACAATATGGCTTTCCTGGCTGGCGTTGAGCAACAGTCTGCTTTCCATCCTTCCTGGACCTCATTGTTGCCTGAAACGCTGACCGGGGTGCAAGGATTGGGAGCCAACTGGCTGGTGCTCTCGCCTACCTGGTCGTTCACCCGCAATGCGCCTCCTGTGCTTGGGCAGGTGACTGGAGTTGATGCCCTATGGCCCGACCTGGTACAGGCTGCCGATCAAGCCCGCGCCCGTAGCCTGAACATTGCCTTCTACCCGCAGCCCAATTTTCCAACCCAATCTGCTGACTGGTGGATGGAAGCGCCGCGCGACGATAGCTGGTGGACGGTCTGGTTTGACCAATACCGGACCTTTGCCCTCCACCACGCTGATTTGGCGGCTCGCAGCGGCGCTTCGGCGCTGATCCTAGGCGGCGATTGGCTGGCCCCTGCCCTGCCTGGCGGCATACTGGCAGACGGAAGCCCATCGGGCGTGCCAGTCGATGCAGAAAAGCGCTGGCGAGACCTGCTTACCGAAGTTCGCAGTCATTATCAAGGTACTTTAATGTGGGCCATACCTTATCGCGATATCAAGAATGCACCAGTTTTTCTGGATGCGGTCGACGAAATTTATCTTATGTGGTCGGAAGCTGTGGAAAAACAGGCGGATGTTTCCCAGGCTGATCTCTTAACCACCGTTGGTAGCATGCTCGACGAAGTCGTACACCCCTTCCAACAGAAGCTCGCAAAGCCGCTGGTGCTAGCAGTAGCCTATCCTTCGGCAACCGGAGCAGGTAAAGGCTGTGTATCCGACTCCCAGGGAGGCTGCATAAATTGGGATTTGTTGGCACCGCAAAGCCCTGATAATCCCCAGGTTCAGCTTTCTTTAGAAGAGCAGTCCACTCTCTATCAAGTCATGTTGGATAGCACCAATAGTCGGGATTGGATTAGTGGTTTTGTAACGCGCGGCTATTATCCTCCAGCCGCTCTACAAGATAAATCCATCTCGCTGAATGGCAAGCCCGCCTCCAACGTGCTGGCAGCCTGGTTCCGAAGCTGGCTGGGGATCTCTCCACCGTAAATCTAAGGACATGCTAAAAGAATGATTGGGTTTTGGCAGACACTTTAAATCAGCTGAAACCCAATTTTGTTCTATATCACAAATATTGACCTGATTTTGCTATGATATAATACAA
>Ga0315278_10003626_pt1 | contig 13828 bp, 13 predicted proteins | sample YL17G06_0_MG_FD_203880 | JGI IMG/M metagenome (GOLD analysis project Ga0315278, IMG submission 203880) | Sediment microbial communities from Yellowstone Lake, YNP, Wyoming, USA - YL17G06_0 | ecosystem: Environmental > Aquatic > Freshwater > Lake > Sediment | place: USA: Wyoming | collected...
AGCGTTCCGCCCATGCCAGGAGGCGCGCGTGCCGAGGGGATGGATGTACTGCTGGCGCGTATCCGAGCGGTCTCCCACGGAACTTGCTCGGTTTCGTGGAGTCAGGCATGACTGTTCGCCATATTTTTGTCGACGAGACTAAGCGCCGCGAATACGTCCTGGTGGCCGCCTCTGTGCTGGGCGATGACTTGGCCGCGGCTCGCGCTGTCGTCAAAAAACTTCTCAAGCCGGGCCAACGTCACCTTCATATGAAGGACGAAGCCGATGGCCGCAAGGAGACCATCGCAAAGGCTCTCGTTGCCGGCAACCTGCGAGCGACGGTCTACGACGCGGGTCGACGGCGCGGTAGTCAAGTACTTGCTCGGGCAGCATGTTTGTCTGCGCTCGTCGATGACGTCGCCACCAGCGGCGTCGACACCTTGATTGTGTTGGACCAGGACGAGACCCTCGTTCATTTTGATCGCCGACTGCTCTACCGATCCGTCCACGCTGTTGGTCGAGCACGAGTTGCACTACGAGCACCGGCGGTCACACACGGAACAGCTGCTGGGCATCCCCGACGCGTTTGCCTGGTGCTGGGCCAAGGGTGGACACTGGCGGTCCTTGATTCTGCCCGCCGTGACAGTGCGAGAGATCTAGAAAAAGCGCGAAACCCGAGCGCCACGGTCGTCCGGCCGGGTCTCGGGCTCACTTTCCGCAGCTATTGCCGCAGACAGCCGAATACTAACCGAGTGACCCCACAGCTGGCTACCTGAGCTGAATAGGACGCGGGTTCAGATGCCGAAATAGTCGCTGACCGGGGTGGCAGGTACAGGATTCGAACCTGTGTAGGCGTTAGCCGACGGATTTACAGTCCGCTCCCATTGGCCGCTCGGGCAACCTGCCTGGGTACACCTCACCGAAGCGACCCGGCATGATGCGTCTTGCAGGGTACAACGAGGATGTACCCACAACACAAACCAGCCGATAGCCCCAGGAAGGACACCGAAAGTGGCGGATTCGTCGTTCGACATCGTCAGCAAGGTCGACCGCCAGGAGGTCGACAACGCACTGAATCAGGCGGCCAAGGAACTCTCGACCCGCTTCGACTTCCGTGGCACCGACACCAGCATCGAGTGGAAGGGCGAGGAAGGCATCGAAATCGTCTCCTCGACCGAGGAGCGCGCGAAGGCCGCCGTCGACGTCTTCAAGGAGAAGTTGGTCCGGCGCGACATCTCGATGAAGGCCTTCGACGCCGGCGATCCGCAGCCGTCGGGCAAGACCTACCGAGTCAGCGGCACTCTCAAGCAAGGCATCAGCAGCGAGAACGCCAAGAAGGTCACCAAGTTGATTCGCGACGAGGGCCCCAAGGGTGTCAAGGCCCAGATTCAGGGCGAGGAGATCCGGGTCAGCTCCAAGAAGCGCGACGACCTCCAGGCGGTCATCGCCCTGCTCAAGGGTGCCGATCTCGACGTCGCCCTGCAGTTCGTCAACTACCGCTAAGCGCTGGCCGAGCCGGCGGCGGATTGCCTATGGTGAACCCATGACCGTTATCCCGGAGACCGCCAACACCCCCGCCGAATCGGAGGCGGGCGTCCTCGACCTCGTCGTCATCGGCGCCGGCATCTCCGGGATCGGCGCGGCTTACCACCTGGGCCAGCACACTCCCGGTGCCCGCTACGTGGTCTTGGAGCGCCGCGCGCGCATCGGCGGCACCTGGGATCTGTTCCGCTATCCCGGCGTGCGCTCGGACTCCTCGATCTTCACGCTGAGCTGGCCGTGGGAACCGTGGCGGGGCAAGGAGTACGTCGCCGACGGCGATCAGATCCGCGACTACATGGAAGACACCGCCCGCAAGCACGGCATCTACCCGCACATCCACTTCGGCACCGAGGTGCACTCCGCGGACTGGGATTCGTCCACCGACACCTGGACCACCCACGTCACCGAGAACGGCCGGTCGACGATCTACCGCAGTCGCTTCGTCTTCTTCGGTTCGGGCTACTACAACTACGACGCGCCCTACAGCCCGGACTTCCCGGGCTCGGCCGACTTCGCCGGCACCCTGGTGCATCCGCAGTTCTGGCCCGACAATCTCGATTACACCGGCAAGAAGATCGTCGTGATCGGCTCCGGCGCCACGGCGGTCTCGATGGTGCCCGCACTAGCCCGTAAGGCCGCGAAGGTCACCATGTTGCAGCGTTCACCGGGTTACCTGTTCTCTATGCCGCGGGTCAACCCGGTCTACGCCGCGCTGCGCACGGTGCTGCCGAAACAGGCCTCCTACACCATGATTCGCTCGGCCGCCCTGGTCTTCGAGAAGGTGCTGTGGGTGATCGCCCGCCGTTTCCCGAATGCGGTACGCGCGTTCGTCCGCCGGCAGAACGTGAGCCTCCTGCCGCAGGGTTATCCGGTCGACGTCGACTTCAAACCGAGCTACAACCCATGGGACGAACGGATGTGCCTGGTCGCCGACGGCGACGTCTTCGAAGAGATCTCCAAGGGCCGCCTCGACGTCATCACCGATCACATCGACCACTTCGACGCCGACGGCATCGTGTGCACATCCGGCAAGCATCTCGACGCCGACATCATCGTCACCGCCACCGGCCTGCAACTGCAGGCACTCGGCGGGGTGCGGGTCAGCGTGGACGGTACCGAGGTCAAGCCGCAGGACCGGTTTTCCTACAAGGCGCACATGCTTGACGGTGTGCCGAACCTGTTCTGGTGCATCGGCTACACCAACGCCTCGTGGACGCTGCGCGCCGACATGACAGCCCGGGCGGCGGCCAAGCTGATCGAACACATGAAGGCCAACGGCTACACCCACGCCTACCCGCAGTTGGGGTCTGAGCCGATCGCCGAAAAGCCGATCTGGGATCTGCAGGCCGGCTACGTCCAGCGCAGCCCGCATGCCCTGCCCAAGTCCGGCGCCAAGCGGCCCTGGGTGGTACGTCAGGACTTCCTGGCCGACGCCATCGACTTCCGTCTTCGGGACAAAATCGGCGAGAACATGGTGTTCGGACAGGTGACTCCGGCCAGGCAGCTCACCAGGTGAGCTCAACAGAAGGTTTCGGCAACTCTCGGTAAAGCCAATCCCCCGGCGTTACGTTTAACACCATGACAACTGATCGTCGCGAACCGCAAGTCGTCGTGCTGGGCGGCGGGTCCTGGGGAACCACCGTCGCCTCCATCTGCGCCCGGCGCGGGCCGACGGTGCAGTGGGTGCGTTCGGCGGAGACCGCCGAGGACATCAACACCAACCACCGCAACTCCGCCTACCTCGGTGACGAGGTCGAGTTGCCGGAGAACCTGCGCGCCACCAACGACTTCGCCGAGGCCGCCCATTGCGCCGACGTCATCGTCATGGGCGTTCCCTCGCACGGGTTCCGCGGCGTGCTCGGCGAACTGGCCAAGGAACTGCGGCCATGGGTTCCGGTCGTCAGTCTCGTCAAGGGCCTCGAGCAAGGCACCAACATGCGGATGAGCCAGATCATCGAAGAGGTACTCCCCGGGCACCCGGCCGGCATCCTGGCCGGGCCGAATATCGCCAAGGAGGTGGCCGAAGGCTACGCGGCGGCCGCGGTACTGGCCATGCCGGACCGCAATCTCGCGTCGAATCTGGCAAGTATGTTCCGCACCAAGCGATTTCGCACCTACACGACCGACGATGTCGCGGGCGTCGAGATCGCCGGCGCGCTGAAGAACGTCTATGCGATCGCGGTCGGCATGGGCTACTCAATGAACATTGGCGAGAACACCCGCGCGATGGTGATGACTCGTGCGATCCGCGAAATGAGCAAGCTCGGCGAGGCCATCGGCGGTCAGCGTGACACGTTCTCCGGCCTGGCCGGCATGGGCGACCTGATCGTCACCTGCACATCGCAGCGCAGCCGCAACCGCCGCGTCGGAGAGGAACTGGGCTCCGGTAAGCCGATCGCCGAAATCCTGGCCGGCATGACGCAGGTCGCCGAGGGTGTCAAAGCCGCCAGCGTGATCATGGAGTTCGCCGAGAAGTACGGCATCAACATGCCGATCGCCCGCGAGGTCGACGCGGTGGTCAACCACGGCTCCACCGTCGAGCAGGCCTACCAGGGCCTGATGGCCGAGAAGCCCGGCCACGAGGTGGACGGGACGCGCTTCTAACCGCCCGGCATGCCCGGCAGGTAGGGGTTGGCGCCATCGGGTCGGTCCATCATGGGGTTGAACCCGTTGATGAAGGTGCCGGCCGGGCTAACGACAAAGCCGATCTGTTCGCGGCTGTTCACACACGCCACCGCGCCGGTGCCGTCGGCCCCGCAACTGATGTCGCGGAAACTCAGGCGGGTGTTCGGCGGCAGTGCCACTACCTCGCCGACGCCGGCGAAAACGGGTTTGCCGGTGCTCGCGAAGGTTGGCGGCCCGACCGGTCCGGCACTGACCAGGTTAGCGCCGTCCGGCGCGCCGGGCAGCGCGCCACTGCATCCGTAGCCGCCGTTGTTCTTGTCGATCACGCAGGTGACCCCGACCGGCCCGGCGAAGGCGTACCAGTTGCCCCCCATGACCGAATAGGCCACCGGACTGATCGGCGCGTAGGCGTTGACGTCGGGCAATGGCAACGGGGCCGGCGCCGGATCTGGATCGGCCCAGGCCGGTGCCACACCCGCCCCAGCAACCACTGCAGCCCCTAGAGCACCGCGAAGTATCCTGAGGAACATCACAACACCGTACCGAACGAAGATCAGCAGGCAACTCGAGTATTCGAAACCAGTCGCGATGCTCTACCATAAGAACCACCTACGCAGAACCTGAGAATCAGAAAGGCCGTTGGGCTAATGAGTCGGCTCCCCAACCACGTGATGCGCGCCTGCGCGTCGGCGGTGGGCGTAGCCACCGGTCTGATGGTTCTGGCCAGCACCACCCAATCCCCGCACGGGTTCATTCCGTCGGCTTTCCTCGCACCTCTCGAAGCCCTCGGCGGCTCGACGCCAGCCGATGAGGCCGACCTCCTGGCCATTGGCGCCGGTTCCAGCGACGTCGGCGAAATCGCCGCCATCCTGAACCCCCAAGGTTTGAACCCCGCAATGCCCCCGGGCCTCACCGACTCGCCCGTGCAGGCGGCCTACGAAGCCGGTATCGGGGTCACCACGGTGCCCGCCGGCGACCCGGCACTGGCCGCGCCTGCCTACAAGCAGTCGCTCACGCTGCCACGGGTGCCGGTCGTCGACGCACAGGGCCGGGTGGACTGCACCGGCTCTGTCAGTTGCCTCACCGATCCGGTCACCAAGGTGACGACGGTGACCTACCCCGACGGTGTGGTCGCGCTGGTCCAGCAGGTCAACGACATGACAGTCGTCGCCTACAAAACGCTGACCGAGGCCCTGCCCGAGCCGTTCCAGGCGCTGATGCCGCCCCCGTTCACCCCGACGTTCCAGAAACCCGGCAGCCCGGCGCCTCTGCCTGCCGCGGCGGTTCCGGCGGTTCAGGTGCCCGCGCCGCAGACCAGTGCCCCATCGAGCGACGCCCCGCCGGTCGGCGCCCCGTCTGTCGAGTCAAAGCCGCCGAGTTCAGCAGAGCTCCCCGAGATCAGCGCGAGCACCGTGCGCCCGCGGGTCGTCGTCACGAAACCGCCAGCGGACCTCGGTTCGGGGCAGAACGGGCCGGCTTCCGGCCCGGGGTTGATCAAGATTCCTGCCGTCAAGCCGACCAGTCCGTTCGACGTCGTCAGAGACGTCATCGGATCGGTCGTCGGAACTGTGACCGGCAAAAAGGCCCCCTCCAAGACGATCCGGCCGCGCGAGGCGCCGACAACAAACCCGTCCGGTCAAGATTCGCCCGGCCAGGATTCAGCCGGGCAGGATTCATCGGATTCAGCCGGCGGCGTTCAGTAACTAGCCCCCGCGGGCCATTTTCTCCAGGCGGGCGATCCGGTCCTGCACCGGTGGGTGCGTCGAAAACATCTTGCCCATCCGGTCCTTGGCGCTGAACGGGCTGGCAATCATCAGGTGCGCCTGATCCGCCAACTGCGGACTCGGCGGCAATGGCGCCTGCTCCACACCACCGCTGATTTTGCTCAACGCGGACGCCAGGGCCAGTGGATCGCCGGAGAGTTGCGCACCGGACTCGTCGGCCTGATACTCCCGGGAGCGCGACACCGACATCTTGATCACCGTCGCAGCCATCGGTGCAAGTAGCGAAACCAGCAGCAGCGCAAGCGGATTGGGTCCGCGCCCACCGCCCCGCACACCAGTGAACATCGCCATCTGCGCCATACCGGTGACCACGGAGGCCAGTGCGCCGGCCACGCACGAGATCAGGATGTCGCGGTTGTAGACATGGGAGAGTTCGTGGCCCAGCACCGCGCGCAGCTCACGCTCGTCGAGCAGGTTAAGGATCCCGGTGGTGCAGCAGACCGCCGCGTTGCGCGGGTTGCGTCCGGTGGCAAACGCGTTGGGGTTGGCTGTGTCGCTGATGTAGAGGCTGGGCATCGGCTGGTGCGCGGCAGTGGACAGCTCGCGCACCATCGCGAAGATCTCCGGCGCCTGCACCTCGGTGATCGGCTGGGCCTTCATGGCCTTCAGCGCGAGTTTGGCGCTGTTGAAGTAGACGTAGATGTTCATACCGACGGCCATCAGCACCGACAGGGCCAGGATGGACTTGTTCTGGAACAGCCACCCGATGCCGACGATGAGCGCCGACATGCCGACGAGCAGCACGAACGTCTTCATCCGGTTGGCGGTGGGATGCCAGGTCATCTATGTCCTCCTAGAACGGTCCATCCGGGGAGACTAACGCCCCGAAGCGGCCCGAAAGTTCCGGATCGGCTATCCGTGTCGGTTAACCGTGTAGTCCACCAGCGAAGCCAGCGCACGTCGCCCGGGCACGTCGGGCAGCCCGGCCAACTCGGCCCGGGCCTGCTCGGCGTACTGCAGCACGGTCAGTTTCGCCGCGGCGATGCCGCCGGAGGCCCGCAGCAGTCCCAGCGCCTCGGCGAGGGCCTCGTCGTCGGTGACCGGGCCCTTGAGGAGTTCCCGCAGGCGGTCGGCAGCCGGCCCGGTCTCCTCCAGTGCGTAGAGCACCGGCAGGGTGTGCACGCCTTCACGCAGGTCGGTGCCGGGCAACTTGCCGGACTCGTCGGGATCGCTGTCGATGTCGATGATGTCATCGGCGATCTGGAACACCGTGCCGATGATCCCGCCGATCCGGCCGAGTCGCTCGATTTGGTCGGCGCTGGCCCCGGAGAACGTTCCGCCGAAGCGTCCGGCCGCGGCGATCAGACATGCGGTCTTCTCCGACACCACCTTCAGGTAGTGCGAGACGGCGTCGTCATCGTCGCCTGAGCCCTTGGTCTCGCGCATCTGTCCGGTGACCAGCAGGGCGAACGTCTCGGCAATGATACGCACCGCCGCGGGACCGAGATCGGCCACCAACCGCGAGGCCGTCGCGAACAGATAGTCCCCGGCCAGAATCGCGATGTTGTTGCCCCAGCGGGCATTTGCCGACGGTACGCCGCGGCGCATCTGCGCCTCGTCCATCACATCGTCGTGGTAGAGGGTCGCCAGGTGCACCAGTTCGATGACCGCACCGGCGACGACGACATCCGAGGCGTCGGGGTCCGGACCGATCTGGGCCGACAACACGGTGAACAGCGGGCGGAACCGCTTGCCGCCGGCCTCGAACAGATGCAGCACGGCCTCGGTCATCAACTCATCGCCGCTGCTCAGTTCGGCGGCGATCAGTTCATCGACGCGGGCAACCCCGGCGCGAACGGCCTGGGCGAATTCGGGGTCACCGAAATCCACGCCTGCCACCACGGTCGCCGGTGTCCTCACCGACCTAACATACTGTGAAGCATGGCCGCATCAGCATCGGAGGTCCGGGCCGACGTCGTCGTGGTCGGCGCGGGGCCGTCCGGATCGGCGGCGGCAGCCTGGGCGGCCCGCAGTGGACGTGACGTCCTCCTGATCGACGCCTGCGAGTTTCCGCGCGACAAAGCCTGCGGTGACGGCTTGACTCCGCGCGCGGTCGCCGAACTGCGCGCCCTCGGTCTGCGTGACTGGCTGGACGGCCGGATCCGCCACCACGGACTGCGGATGGCCGGATACGGCACCGACGTCGAGGTGCGCTGGCCGGGTAAGTCGTTCCCGATGACCAGCAGTGCAGTCCCGCGCACCGAACTCGATGACCGCATCCGCGGGGTCGCCGCGGACTCCGGAGCCGCCATGGCACTGGGACGCAAGTGCGTTGACGTCGCCCGGGACAGCGCCGGACGGGTGGAGGCGGTAATCCTGGCCGACGGATCACGGGTGGGCTGTCGCTGGCTGATCGTCGCCGACGGGGCGCGCTCACCGCTGGGCCGCGTACTGGGCCGGCAATGGCATCAGCAGACGGTCTACGGGGTGGCCGCGCGGGCCTACCTGGCATCGCCGCGCGCGGACGAACCGTGGATCTCCTCGGATCTGGAACTGCGCTCAGCCGACGGTCAGGTGCTACCCGGATACGGCTGGATTTTTCCCCTCGGCAACGGCCAGGTGAACATCGGGGTGGGCGCACTGGCCACCGCGAAGCGGCCCGCCGAGGTGGCCCTGCGGCCACTGCTGCGCCACTACGCCGACCTCAAGCGCTCGGCCTGGGGGTTCACCGGTCAGCCGCAGGCACACGCCTCGGCACTGCTGCCGATGGGCGGTGCGGTCTCCGGGGTGGCGGGCCCGAACTGGATGCTGATCGGGGACGCGGCGGCGTGTGTGAACCCGCTCAACGGCGAAGGTATCGACTACGGCCTGGAGACCGGGCGACTGGCCGCGCAGATGCTGGACTCGGGCGAACCGGCGACGGCGGCCTGGCCGGCATTACTGCAGGCGCACTACGGGCGCGGGTTCTCGGTGGCCCGCCGACTCGGGCTGCTGCTGACACTGCCCCGCTTCCTGCCGATGGCCGGCCCGCTGGGCATGCGATCGGCCGCTCTGATGAGAGTCGCGGTGCGGGTGATGGGCAACCTCGTCAGCGACGAGGACGCCGACCTGGTGGCCCGGGCCTGGCGGGTGGGCGGGGCCGGTTCGCGTCTCCTGGACGAGCGAAAGCCGTTCTGCTAGAGCGGTTTACGCGCCTGATGCAGGGCGACAATACCGCCGGTGAGGTTACGCCAGCTCACCTGTGACCAGCCGGCCTGTTCAATCCGGCTGGCCAGTGCCGGCTGGTCGGGCCAGGCCCGGATGGACTCAGCCAGGTACACGTAGGCCTCCGGGTTGCTCGACACCGCGCGCGCGACCCGCGGCAACGCCTTCATCAGGTACTCCTTGTAGGCGGTGGCGAACACCGGTACGGCGGGCGTGGAGAACTCGCACACCACCAGTCGCCCGCCGGGCTTGGTGACCCGGGCCATCTCGCGCAGACCGGCGCCGGTGTCGACGACGTTGCGCAGACCGAAGCTGATCGTGACCGCGTCGAACACGTCGTCGCCGAACGGCAGGCGGGTGGCGTCGGCGCCGACCTTGGGCACCGGGCGCTGATGGCCGGCGTGCAACATCCCCACCGAGAAGTCCGCGGCCAGACACCATGCCCCGGACTTGGCGATCTCGACCGTCGACACCGCCGTGCCGGCGGCGAGGTCCAGGACGGTGTCACCGGGCCCGGCCCGCAGTGCCGCACGGGTGGCCCGGCGCCAGTAGCGGTCGCGGCCGGCTGAGAGCACGGTGTTGGTGATGTCGTAGCGCCGCGCCACGCCGTCGAACATCGACGCCACCGCACGCGGGTCCTTGTCCAGTGACGCCCGACTCATCGCAGAGACGCTACCGGCAGTCGTTGCTCGCGGCGCACCAGAACGGCCAGGGCCGCCGCACAGACCAGCCACCCCACCACCGCCGTGGACACAGCCGGAATGATCGCCAGGGAAGCGTTCCGGTTCTGTACCCGGACCAGATTCGGGCTGCCCTTGTCGAACTCCACGTAGATCCGCATGCCCGCGGCCAGTTCGGAGGGGTAGAGCACACCGAGTTCCGGACGGTAGGTGACGCGGTCGGGTCCGACGAACTCCACCGTCGAGCGACGCGGGCCGGCCGAGAGCACCTCGGCTTCGGCCACGCCCATGTTCTGTTCAATCTGACGGTCGTTGCGCCACGCTCCGGCCACCAGGAGCACCGACTGCAAACCGATGACGGCGGCGACGATCCACACGCCGGTTTTGGCCCAGCGCAACACTTTCCGTTCGCCGGTGTCGATCAGATCGGGATCGCGTCGCGGCAGAGCGCTGTCGAGCAGCGCCCAAAGGCGACCCTTCACTGGGCCGCCCTTCACTGGGCCGCCCTTCACTGGGCCGCCCTTCACTGGGCCGCCCTGATGTCGGCGTGCAGTCGCCGCAACGTGGAACGGTCGGCCTTGACCTCCAGCACCCGCATTCCCTCGTGCGGCTCATCGAGGGCGCTGCGGAGATCGTCGACCTCGATCTGCCGGGAGTTGACATGGTAGGCCCGGCACAGCGCGAGGACGTCGACGTCGTGCGGGGTGCCGAAGATGCGCGCGGAGACGTCGGCGAACCGGGGGTCGCCCTGCTCGAGCAGTTCGAAGATGCCGCCGCCGTTGTCGTTGGACACCACGATGGTGAGGTCGGCCGGCGTCGGTTCAGTGGGGCCGATCAGCAGGCCCGAGGCATCGTGGACGAAGGTGAGATCGCCGAGCAGGGCGATCGTGCGGGAGTTGTGCGCCAGTGCGGCGCCGATGGCCGTGGACACCGTTCCGTCGATGCCGGCCACGCCGCGGTTGGACCGCACCGTGATGCCCTCGGTGTTCAGCCCCACCAGGGCGGCGTCGCGCACCGGGTTGGAGGCGCCGAGTACCAGTTGGTCACCCGGGCGCACCGCGGCGGCCACCGCCGCGGCGACATGCAACCCGGTGGTCAGTGGGTGGGCGGCCAACCGGTCGTGAACCGCCGCCAGCGCACTGCGGTTAGCCTCCGCGCAGCGCTGCAGCCACTGCGGATCGGCGGTGCCGGTGGTACGCGCCCGGGTGCCGGTGGCCTGGGAGTTACCCGACACATCAGGCCAGCGCGGCCCGGTGGTCAGTGCGAACACCGCGACGGTCGGATCAGCCAGCAGAGCGGTGACCGGGCGGTGCAGCGTGGGCCGGCCCAGCATGATGACCTGCCGGGGGCGGACCCGGTTCAGCGCCAACGGATGCAGTGGGGTCACCGCGTGCGGGGCGGTGGGCTCGGCGACCGTCGGCAGGTGCGCGAGGTTGGGATGCACCCCGGCGCCATGTCCGGCGATGACGACGGTGTCTTCGGTGAGGTCGATGTCAATCGGCTCGTCAAACGTCACCGGCGGGGTGTAGGTCCACGGTTGCCCGTCCGGCCGGCCCGGCGGGAACTCTTCCGGATCCGAATCCGCATCGGGCACAAGGGGTTCGCGCAGCGGGATGTCGAACTGCACCGGTCCGGAATTGGCGGTGCGGGCCCCGGTGGCCGCGGCCAGCACCCGGCAGGCGGCCGAGCGCCACTGGGCGTTGAGCATCTCGAGCTTCTCGGCTCCCGCTTCGGCCAGGCCGGTGCTGATCGCCGCGCGCACCTGGGTGCCGAAGTAGCCCAGCTGCTCCATGGTCTGGTTGGCGCCGGTGCCCAGCATCTCGTAGGGCCGGTTGGCGCTCAGCACGATCAGCGGCACCCGCGCGTAGTTGGCCTCGACGACGGCCGGGCCAAGGTTGGCCACCGCGGTACCGGACGTCATCGCGATCGGGACCGGCCGCCCGCTGCCCGAGGCCAGGCCGACCGCGAGGAAGCCGGCGGTACGTTCGTCGATCCGCACGTGTAACCGCAACCGGCCCGCACGATCAGCGTCGGCCAGGGCGAAGGCCAGCGGGGCGTTGCGGGAACCGGGGCACAACACCACGTCGGAGACGCCGCCGCGAATGAGTTCGTCGACGACGACGCGGGCCTGAGCCGTCGAGGGATTCACGCCTACCAGCGTGTCATATCAGGCTTCCGGCGAAAAACCCCAGCATGGCGTTGTTGACCACATCAGGCCGCTCCAGGAAACCGAGGTGGCCGGCGTTGGCGATCTGGATGTAGCGGCCGTTCGGCATGGCCTCACCGACCTCCCGGCCCAGCGCCGGCGGGGTGATGACGTCGTCGCCGAATCCGATCACCAGCACCTCGGTGGTGATCGATCGGTAGGCGAGCAGTCGGTTCTCCGTGGGCGCGACGGTCATCTGGGCGCGCCAGCCGGCCGTGCGCGGGAGCGGAAACGCGGTGAACATCTCGACCCACTCCCCGATCGCCGCGGCGTCGTTGATGGTCTTGGCCGAGAAGTTCTCCAGGACGCGGACTTTCGCCGCGTAGCCGGCCGGCAACTCGATGCCGGAATCGGCCAGTTCCAGATCAGCGGCCCGGAATGCGGTGCGGGTGTCATCGAGCCGGCCGCGGGTTCCCATCAGCACCACCTGGGTCAGGAGTTCCGGCCGGGACAACATCAGCTCCTGGGCGATGAATGCGCCCATCGACATCGCGACCAGTCGCACCGGAGCACCCACCACGGTCTCGATGAGTTCGGCGGTGTCGGCGACCATCTCATCGGTGGAGAAGCCGGAGGCGTCCTCGGTGGCGCCGATGCCGCGGTTATCGAAGGTGATGCAGCGGTACCCGGCGGCGGTGAACGCCGGCACCTGGTGAATGTGCCAGGTACGACCCGCGCCGCCGGTGCCGGCGATAAACAGCACCGGTTCACCGGAACCGGTGTCGGTGTAGGCCAGGGAGGTCACCGGCGAGAGGCTAGCAGTGCTGGCCTAAGGGTGCTGGGCTAGCAGTGCTGGGCTAGCAGTGCTGGGCTAGCAGTGCTGGGCGGGTAGCAGGGCCTGACAGGCCCGCACCCGGGCGATCCACCAGTCGCGCCGCTCGGCCGGGGCGGCCAGGGCGGCCAGTCGGGCCGGGTCGGGCACGACGTCGGCCACGGCAAGGCAGCCGTCGACGACCGGAAGGTCGGCGACGTCGTCGACGAATAATCCCCCGGTGCCCAGCCCGCAGGCATGCTCCAGTCGGGGCAGTGCCGCCGCGGCGGCGAGTCCGGCGGCGATGCCGACCGCGGAGTCCAGCGCGCTGGAGATCACCACCGGGATGTCGATGGCGGCGGCGATGCGCAGCAGTGCCGCGACACCGCCCAGTGGGGCGACCTTGAGCACCGCGATATCGACCGCGCCCGCCCGCACGACGGCCAACGGGTCCGCGGCCCTGCGGATGCTTTCATCGGCGGCCACCGGAATGTTGGTGCGTCGGCGCAGGAGTGCGAGTTCAGCCACCGTGGCGCAGGGTTGTTCGAGATATTCCAGCGGACCGTCGGCACTGAGTGCGGCCGCAGCCGCGACCGCCTGCTCGAGAGTCCAGCCGCCGTTGGCGTCTACCCGCACCGTCGGGATCAGTGCCCGCACCGCGTTGACCCGCGCCACGTCCTCAGCCAGGGTCTGCCCCGGCTCGGCGACCTTCACCTTGGCCGTCGTCGCACCGGGAAATCTCGCCAGCACCTCGGGCACCTGCCCGGGGAGCACCGCTGGGACGGTGGCGTTGATCCGGACCGCGTCACGCCGCGCCGGCGGCCTCGTCCCGTAGGCGGATTCGATCGCCGAGGCAAGCCAGTACGCGGCTTCCTGCGGCGGATATTCCGGAAACGCGCCGAACTCACCCCAGCCTGCGGGGCCGTCGATCAGTGCAACTTCGCGCACCGTGATGCCACGAAAACGCACCCGCATCGGTAGCGCGACGACATGCAGACGATCCAGCAGGTCGTCTGCCTCCATCAGATGGCGCGGTCGCGGTTCTCCCAGTAGGGCTTGCGCAGATCCTTCTTGAGCAGTTTCCCGGTGGGGTTGCGCGGCAACTCGACCATGATCT
>Ga0315278_10003627_pt1 | contig 13827 bp, 8 predicted proteins | sample YL17G06_0_MG_FD_203880 | JGI IMG/M metagenome (GOLD analysis project Ga0315278, IMG submission 203880) | Sediment microbial communities from Yellowstone Lake, YNP, Wyoming, USA - YL17G06_0 | ecosystem: Environmental > Aquatic > Freshwater > Lake > Sediment | place: USA: Wyoming | collected...
CCGTCCTGGTCGGTCGCCTTGAATGCCGGCGCCTTGTCACCGACTGCGAGCAGAGTCATGGGTTCCTCCGTCGAAGAGCCGTGATTCTAGTCGTTGCCGGTGTCTTGTCATCCCGAGGAGCGTGAGCGAGGAGGGATCCCGTGCTCGATCGCGAGTCCGGCATGTCGAGTCCGGGATCCCTCGCTGCGCTCGGGATGACGGGGCTGGTCACTCGGGATGACGGGGCTGGTCGCTCGGGATGACGGGGCTGGTCGCTCGGGATGACGGGGCTGGTCGCTCGGGATGACGGGCGCTATCGAGGCGTCAGTTGCGCTCACCCATGCTGGTGACCAGCGCGAGAGCCCGGTCGTACGTCATTGCGTCGTCCACGGTGATGGATCGCACGGGCGCCCATTCGGCGCCGTCCAGACGCGAGAACTTCAACGTGTCGCCCTCGCGCCAGGACAGGGTCGGCCGGTATCCGGAGCCGATCGCGGTGCGCACGCCCTCGCGCGTGTCGGCGAGGGTGGGGATCATGCGCGCGACCGGGCCTTCGGTCGCCACTCCGACGATCGGAATGTGGCGCCGTTTCCAGTTGACGTCCGCGGGATCGGAGGGCTTTCCCTGATCGGCGGGGAATCGGATGTTCACGACTTTGTGCTTCTGGTCGTGAAGGTCGGCGAAGCTTGCCATGACGGCGCCGGAGAGGCCGTCCGCCTGGAGGCCCGGGTACATGTACGCGCCGGCGGGGATGCCGTCGTAGGAGACGTCCCCGCCGCTGCCGACCAGGGCCGGGAGGTCGGAGGTCGCCAGGCTTGCCGTGTCGAAATTCGCTTCGTCGAGGAAGAGGTTGGCGAGGCGGGCCTGTCCGACGAGCGCCTCTTCCCACCAGATGATCGAGAGAATCGAGCTCGTTCTCGCGACGGGCTGGTCCTGTTCGTCCAGGTGCGTGACCGCCTGGTGCGTGATGGCCATCCGCGGGTTGTAAGCGCGCGAGATGCCCTGGCTCGGGATCAGGCCCGAGTTGGTCCAGACTCCGTCGTGCAGGGCGCCGACGCGAACCTGCCAGTACCCGCCCTCGTCGATCCACAGCACGAGGAGCGTCTGCGTCTGGTCGTCGAAGGCAAGCTGCAGGCCGTGCTTTTCGTTGAGGGAAACGGTGTTGGGAATGATCGCCATCGACAGGGTGCCGTCCTGGGCCCGCGAAGTCCACTCGATGAGGTTGCTGCGAGCGGGGATCGACGCATCGTCCACCCCGAGATCCACAGCGCGGCCGGTGCGCACGACATGGAGCGTCCCGGCAGTCGTCAGGAGCGACTGTTCTTCGAGGGCGAAGGCCAGACCGGGCAGCGCGGCAAACGCGACGGCTGCGAGCAGGCGGGCCAGGAACTGTTGTCTCCGCATCATGCCCTCAGGTTGATCATGCCGATGAGGCTGATCTGGTGGAGATAGTTCTTCAGGGCCGGGAAGTTCGGGTAGTAGTTCGCGAGGGCGTCGTAATGCTCGTCGGCGGCGTCCTCGCGGCCCATCTCGCTGTAGGTTTCGGCCAGCAGGTAGTGCGCGTTCTTGACGACGTCGTTGCGGCCGAATTCCTTGCCGAGCCCGAGAGCGCGCACGCCCCAGTTTTCGGCCTCGTCGGGACGGTCGAGCTTGAGCGAGGCGAAGCAGAGGTCGAGGCACGGATAGTCCATCGCCTGCCGCGAGCCGAGGCCCTCCAGCAGCGAAAGCGAGCGCTGCACCAGCGGCAGCCCGACCGGCACGGCGTCGAGGGCGATGTGGCAGTAGCCGAGGTTGTCCGCGACGACCGCCGCTTCGGAGGACGCCTCGAGCCCGTCCGCTTCATAGCGGTCGAGCGACTCCTGGTAGAGGCAGCGCGCCTGCTCGAAGTGGCTCTCGTGGAGCTCCAGGTTGGCGAGCAGGTTCAGCGACGCGGCCACCCACTCGTCGAGGCGCAGGTCGCGGCTCTTCTGCAGGGCTCCCTGCGCATAGAACGCGGCCTTCGCGTATTCGCCGCGGAGCTCGTGGGCGTGGGCCGAAGCGTAGGTCGCCAGAACCGCGTTCGGGCTGCCGGGGCTGCGAAGGACGATCTCCTTCAACTGCGACAGGTCGAAGTCCTGGCGGTCCATCTCGAGCAGCGTCGTTGCCCGGTTGCAGGTGAACAGATCCTCGATCTCGCGGTCCTTCCAGGAGCGGGCCAGCGCGAGGCCGTCTTCATAGAGCGTCAGCGCGCGGTCGTAGTCTCCGCTCCAGATCGCGTCCTTGGCGGTCTTGCGCAGAAACTCGAGGTGTTTTCTCCGGTCGCTCATGATGTTCGGCCCGGGGCCGTAATTGACCATTCTAGGCGAGGGTCCCGGCAACTCAACGCTTTTCTTCCGGCTCGGAGTGCGCCCCGTCACCGGACTCCTGCTCGTCGGTCCCCTGCAGCTTCTTGAAACGCACGAAGTCGCGCACTTCCTTGCGGGCGTCGTCGGAGAGGCCCTGAAACTCGGATGCCAGATCCCGGGCTTCCCGCTCGACGGGCGATTCGGTCTCCCCGAAGAACTCGCCCATCTTCAACTCGAAGACCTGGAGGATCTTGAAGAGCGTGTCGAGCCCGACCTTGTACTCGCCCTGTTCCATGCGCGAGAGGTCGGACTGCGCCACTCCGATTTTCTCGGAGAGCTCGGTCTGCGTGAGGTGCCTGCCCTTGCGCAGCTCGCGGATGCGCGAGCCGACGAGGGCGACTTTTCGCGGTGAATGGGACGACATGGCTGTTTCCGGAAATGCTATTAAAACATAGGTCGTGCCGATATAATCGGGCGGCTTCAAAATATGCCGCGCAAGAACGGGGCGATTGCCTCCAAAGTCTTCCTGCTCAAGGAGATGGTAATCCGGGACGTCCGCTCCCGTTATGCGGGGTCGGGCCTCGGGTTGCTCTGGGCTTTCGTCCACCCGGTTCTCTGGATGGTGTTGTACACGGCGGTCTTTTCGCTGGTTCTCCGCGTTCCCGCCGGGCCGGGCTACGCGAGCTTCCCGGAGTTCCTGATGGCGGGCCTGTTGCCGTGGATGGCGATCTCGGAAGGGATCGGGCGATCGGCCTCCTGCCTCATCGACAACTCGGCGATGGTCAAGAAAACGGTTTTTCCTCTCGAAACGCTGGTCCTCTCGGTCGTGCTGGCCGCGGTCGTCAACGAGGTCATTGCGTTCTTCGTCTACGCCGTGTACGTCGCGCTGCTCGGCCACCTGCAGTGGCCGTGGGTCCTGCTGGCCGTGCCGGCGCTGTTTTTTCAGATCCTTCTGACCTTCGGCCTCGGCTGCATTGCCGCGACCCTGACGGCTTTCCTCAGGGACACGATGCAAGCGGTCGGGATCGTGCTGACCGTCGGCTTCTACGCGACGCCGATCGTCTACCCGGCCTCGCTCGTGCCCGCGCGGCTGCAGCCGATCATCGAGGTCAACCCCGTGACTCACCTGGTCGATCTCTACCGGCGAGCCTTCTCGCTGCACGCGGCCCCGGACCTGGCTTCGGTCGCCTACCTGGCCGTGTTCTGCCTCGTCGTCGCGATCGCAGGCGCCGCCCTCTTTTCACGCGCCCGGCCACATTTTGCGGATCTGATTTGAGCGCGCCGCGAATAAATCCACAGGGCTGCGGGTTTCCCGCTCGTTGCCCATTGACCGGTTCCACCCCCGGAGCTTGAAACGGGAACCCATCTTCGAGGAGGCTTTGTGAAACGGACTGCTTCTCTGGTGCTTCTCTGCTCCGTGGCCTGCTCGTCCTCCGCCAGCAAGCCCGCGGCTCCCGCTCCTCTGAGCCCGGCGGACCAGACGGCGCCGTCGAGGCCGCCCGCCGTCTCCCGAACGAATCCAAACGTGGTCGAAGAGACCGAGACCTATTACATCGAGAGACTGCCGAAGTCGATTTACATCAAAGTCGACGACCGGCACGTCCGGAATCCGATCGTCACGACGCCGGTCGAGTTTTTCAAGGAAGACGACCAGTACTACTACATCAGCGTCGCGAAGATGCTTCCCGAGGAGAAGGAAGCGAAAAGACAGCAGGCAGAGCAGGCCGCCCCAAGGGCGTCGCCTGGTTCGACCCCGCAGCCCCGGCGTGCTGCAGGGCCGACCGTCCCGCTTTCGGAGTTCGAGGACCTGTCTCCCGAACGGGTCGCTTCGACGATCCGGCTCGAGGAGGTTCGATCCACTGCGCTGCCCAGTCGCGGCATGTGGCGCGCATCGTTTGCGATCGGGGACGTCAACGGCGACGGCATTCCGGACATCGTCGCCCCGGCGCCGCGCATGAGCGAAGGCAAGCTGCATGTGTGGCTGGGCGACGGCAGCGGGGCATTCAAGGAGTGGCCGCTCTCCTTCACCGAGAACGGCAAGCCCCTGTCGCGCCTCTCCGTCGACTACGGCGGTGTCGCGATCGGCGACATCGACGGTGACGGGCACATGGACATCGTTTCGGCCTCGCACGGCGGCGGAATGGCTTCCTTGTTCGGCGACGGCTCGGGTGCCTTCGAGGCGGTCCGGACAGGCCTTCCAAAACGCGACTTCTCTTCTCAGGCCGTGGCGCTCGTGGACGCGGACGGCGACGGCAGACTCGACCTCGTCGCTTCACGCGACGTCGTCGACCAGCAGCCCGACGAGCCGGTGGACAAGATGCAGGTTCGCGTCTACCTCTTTCTCGGCCGCCAGAAGGGCTGGGAGCTTCGCAAGGAGGGCCTCGTCGGCGGCTTCTACTCGAACAGCGTCACGGCGTGGGACTACAACGGCGACGGGAAGCAGGACGTGCTGACCGGCAGCCACTACACGGGAGCCCTGACCCTGCTCTGGAAGAGCATGGGGGACGGAACGTTCACGCCCGTCTCCTTCCCCGAGATCGAGGCTTACTCCTACCACTTCGCGTCGGTCCCCGGCACCTTCGGAACGCGCCGGGTGTCGGCCTTTGCGGATTCCTATTTCATGCAGGGCGGCGCTCCGGATAACGCGCGGGCGGCCGGGATCACTCTCTACGTCTTCGAAGATGGCAAATGGGCGGGCCATCGGCTCTGGCGCAAGAAGGACCCCAAGTCGACCGTCTTCGGTCTGGCCATGGGGGACCTCGACGGCGACGGCCTCGAGGACCTGGTGTTTGCCGACAGCGACCTGCACCGTGTTCGGGTTCTCTTCCAGGCAGCGGACGGCTCCTTTGTCGAGATGTCGGAAAAGGAAGAGCCCGTTCTCGACTCCCCGGGACAGTGCGTGCGACTTGCGGACCTCGATCGGGACGGTCGCCTCGACGTCGTGGTATCGAAGACGGTCGTGTCCGCCAACCCCAACGAAAACGGGGGCTGGAATGTGTACTTGAACAGGCGCAAGTAGCTCTGTTTGAAGTATTTGCACTCATTCTTATGATTGAAAAGCATAAAAGTCGCTTTTTTCGCTTGACACGGGCTTGGTCGGGGGCGATCATCCAGCCACAGCTCGGGGCCCCTTGGCCTCGTCCTGATCAGTATTCAACGCTTTTTGGAGTGTAGAAAATTGAAGTGTGGGAGGTGATGGGATCGCTCAAGGGCATGGTCAAAGGAAGGAACCCCGGTAACGTGTGTTTTCTAAGAATTAACCGTAACGAGGAGATCTCAATGAAGAAAGCTTTGATTGCGTGCCTGGCGATCGTTGCACTGTTCGCGATTGCGAGCACGGCGACCGCCATCACGTGCACCGTCGATCAGCGTCCGGCTGCGACGCTGCTCGTCCCGTACTTCCAGGTCAGCTATGGCCCCGCTGGAGAGCTCATCTCGACCGGCATCGGCGCCCGCGACACGCTCGTGACGATCGTGAACGCCTCCTCGGCGCCCATGATCGCGCACGTGAACGTGTTCTCGCGCGAGTCGACGCTCCTGCTCGACTTCAACGTCGCCCTGACGGGCTGGGACGTGCAGGCGATGCGCATCTCGGACCTTCTCGCCGGCAACCTGCCGAACTCTGCGACCAACGATGCGATCGGCTACGACGTTTGCCAGCGCGCCGGCGGCTCGGTCTACCCGGCCTCCGACGGCTTCCTGCGCGTCGACCCGCTCTTCCCGGCCGATCCGAATGACAACACGCTCGCGACGACGGCCTATCCGCCGTTCCCGCAGATCTCCGCTGGCCTGATTCACGACCTTCGCGTCAACTGTGACGGCGATGAGGACCTGCTGGCGATCGGCTACATCGTGATCGACCACGCCAACTACTGCAACCTCTCCAACCCGACCGAGTCGACCTACTACGCCAACGACGCGATCGGCATGGAGAACAACCTGTTTGGTGAGATCATCTTCACCTCGGGTTTCGGACTCCCGACCTACGGCATGTCGACTGTCAACCTCGAGGCTGACAGCCAGTTCGGTGCCCTCGCCTCGCAGGACCCGTCAACCCCGGTCCGGACGTTCTACGCCCGTTACTGGAACCCGTTCACGGAGGTCTACTGCACCAACTGCGGCTCGACCAATCCCGACACAGACCTCTCGATCAGCGCTCCGTGGGATGCGGGCTTCGGTGACCAGCGCGAGCCCCTCGGCCTGAAGTGGGCCGCCCGGTGGTTCGATCTGTCGCCGACGATCACGTCCTTCTTCCGCGTGTGGCGCGCTTCCGTCACGGGTGGCGACTGTGTCTACGCCGAACCGACGGTCACCCTGACCTTCTTCGACGAGGACGAGAACATCGTGACCCAGGGTGTGTGCCCCTCGCCGTGCACGCAGCCCACGTTCAACTTCCCGCTCGAGACACAGCAGCGCAACATTGCGGACTTCTCGCATCCGGCGTCCGCGGCTGGCTGGGTCAACATGAGCTTCGTCAATAACTCCAGCGGCGACTCGCTCGATCAGGCCTGGGTGGACTACTCGTTCGAGGGCGCGATCGCTCTCGAGTCGATTCTCATCCCCGGCACGCAGCTCGATCCGTCCAGCTGCAACCCGCTTGGCATCTCGGGCGTCCAGTACGTCGGCCCGGCGGTTTCCATTCTCCCGACCGGGACGGGCAACTAGTCGTTTCTCGGAATGGGCGGGGCGTGAAGCCCCGCCCATTTTTTTCTACGGTGGGAAGCTTTCCAAGGTGGTCCAGAGGGTCTGATTTCAGTTTCTCCTTTGAATGCCACGTCGGCGGGTTCTCGGGGGGAAGATGAAATCGGATCTCAGGCCTCATTCAAACCGGCTCGCGCCGAACCTCATACCGGAGGATCCAGTGCTCCTCAATCGCTCCATCTCTCGTGTTTTCGCCGCGTCTTTGGTGGGCGCGCTCGCTATTGCCGGCGCCGCGATCGGCCAGTCGGCCAACTGTGGAATTCTCCAGGGCAATGCAACGACGGGTCTTCCCAGCAATACGGGCACACTCCCGCCGACCGGCGACCTGTCGCTCGGCGGCGGCACGAGCTACCTCTACGTCCTGACGCAGTGGGGCTTTGCGCGCTCCTCGCTCGCGAACCCGGCCAATCCCGCCCCGTACAGCCTGACCAACGTCGGGCTCTTCCAGGGCAATGGCGGCGTCGTCCAGATCAATTGCGACTGCCAGCAGGCCTGGAACAGTTCCGACGTTGCCGAGGGCTCGGGCGGAACCTCCCGCATGATCGGCGACTGGCTGCCGTACGACCTCGACTCGACCCCGCCCTTGTCGGGCCAGCCGGCGCAGCTGGCGCAGACGACCGGCGGCGGGAGCCCCACCTTCGGCCAGCAGATTTTTCTGCCGGACTCGGTGCCGCAGAGCTCGCGGGTCGCCGCGCTCTACGTCGATTCGACGCAGAAGTACTTCGGCTATTTTCCAGTCAGCGGCAGCAGTGTCCACGTCGCGGACCTGACCAACCCGACCGGCAGCGCCGCATTCAACGGCGCCATCCAACCGACGGTCGCGATCGGCTGGAACTCGGGAAATGGGACCGGGCAGGGTGTGCGTCTCAAGGCGATGCACGTCAGCGTCCCCGGATACGACAAGTACCTCCTCGTGGGCTCGACGGTGTCCGACCTGAAGATCCACGTTGCGGAGATCAACGCATCGACCGGCACGGCGAGCGAGGTGGCCTCGGGCAATCTCACCGCAAGCCCCGTTCAGCTCGATATCGGGATCGTGAATGGGCGCATCTTCATTTTCTCCGGCGAGAGCACCGGGGGCGGCCTGCGGGTCTATGAATTCCAGCCGCCGAACGCGCTGCTGGACGCGGGCCACATCGCGGGCGATTTCCGCCGCGTGGCGGTGCGGGGGCCCGCGCCCTTCCCGATTCTCTTCGGACACCGGTACCTCTCGGGCAGCGAGTCCTACATCGACATCTACGACACGAAGTGGCTGACGCAGGGCGGCACGCCGCTGCTCGGCAAATCATTGCGCCACATTGGCGCCACGGACGCGGCGTATCGGGGATCCGGATTCGAGGCTCTCGTCGAGCAGGTCGGCGGGAGCCTCATCGCCTATCTCTACCGGGAGATCTCGACGGTCCCCCAGCAGTCCATCCACACCGACAAGGTCGACATCTCCTGCCTCGCGGCGGATCCGACGGCTCCGCCGATCGCCAACGCCCTCATGACGAACCTCTCGGCGGTCCAGCAGGGCAGGAGCGCCAGCTACTTCGGCGACAAGTGGGAATTGGAAGACGCGTCCGTCTCGTACCAGCCGCTGACCAACATTTCGTGGGACATCAACAGCGCCCCGGGCTCCTTCCTCGGAGACGCGGCCTGGAGCGGCTCGCCGACGGCGAGCCTGACCGACATCCTTCCGGCCTACTGGCCGTGCGAGCCGATTTCGGGAGGCGACCTGAAGGGCGTCACGCCCAACTGCTGGTCGAGCCTCGACAGTCCTCAGAGCGGCACCTACTACCTCGGCTTGAAGAGCACGAACATCAACGGCCAGAGCGCGGCCTACTTCTCCGGAGGCATTTCGGTCTCGGCTCCCCCGATCTCGATCGTCGGCTACAACGGCAACGTGCTGCAGGTGCTGGCCGGAACCTCGAACAACGGCGATGCCAGCGCTTCGCAGGGCAACACGGCGGAGGCGACGTTCACCTGGGCCTTTACACCGAGCGGCACGGCGACCGGAATGGTCGTTTCGGTGCCCTCGCTCGCCACCGCGTTCACGTTGACGGCCGCATACAAGGGCGGCTTCTCCGTGACGAAGTCCGGCGCGGTCCAACAGGTGGACCTCGTGCCGAACTTCTCGGCCACGCCGACCGTCGTCCTGATCAACGCGAACCTGGCGCTGCGCAACCTGATGCAGATCGGGGGAGGCACCTCGCTGAACTTCGTCGACTGGGCGATCTCGACGAGCTCGACTCCTCCGTCGCCCTTCCCGGCGGGACAGCGCTTCACCTGCCCGACGAGCTTCTGCAACGTGAGCGGGACCACGAACGTGGCGGCTCCCTCCAGCGCCGGCAACTATTACGTGCACCTGGCCTACAACTTCTCGGGGCCCCACGGGGGAGGACAGCAGTCGACGGTGTCGATGCCCTTCACGGCCACCTCCTTCAGCCCGAGCCCGTCGCTCGTGATCTGCCAGAACACCACGATTCCCTGCAACTCGCCGGCGCCCTTCCTGGGCTCCTACCTGCTCACCACCGGCAGCAATTACCATCTTTCCGACGGCGAGAATCTGCCCGGCGGCGTCACCCACCCGGGATCGTCATTCTGGCAGTCGAGCAACGGGTCGACGTCTTCGACCACCGGCGACACCTCGCTCGGCACGGCGCCGGGCGCTGGCCCCGTGAGTTTTTCTCCCGCGACCTGCACGTCGAGCTGTTTCTTGAAGATCGAGGTGCCGGCTTCCGGCGGAGCGATCAGGGCGTATTCGTACACGGCGACGACGATCACCCCGCCCCCGCCCCCGTCCTCGAGCCTCTCGCTCTCGGGCCCGTCGAGCGGCACCACGGGCACGCCCGTGACCTTCACGGCAGTGCCCTCGGGCTTTACACCCACGAGCTATTCGTGGGACTTCGGCGACGCGGCCGGCAGCACCGGGGGCGGAGGCGATCCGTGTCCGCCGGTCGTGGTGTGCAATGCGCCCACGCAGGCCGCATCCGCGCCTGGCCCGAATCCGAACACGTATACCTACGTGAACGTAGGCACCCACACGGTCAGCGTAACGGCCTCGAACGGTTCGACGACCAAAACGGCGTCGAGGAGCATCGTCGTCACGCAGGGCGGCCCGCCCCCCCCGCCTCCGGCTCCGTCGCCCTTCTACACGATCGCCGGTGCGGCCCTCGGCACGAGCGGCCGCTGGGAAGTGCCGCTCGGCCAGACCGTGACCTTCACGGCGGTCGAGGCGCACGCCGCCTCGTGGATTTGGAACTTCGGCGACGGCACCCAGGCCTCCGGCAGAACGGTCACGCACGCCTTCACGCAGCTGGGAAGTCCGAACGCCACGCTGACCGTCACCGGCGACGGCACGAACACCGACGGCACGTCGAATGCCATCATTGAGTTCACGATCGTGGATCCTTCGGTTCTGTACCTGAACAACCGCCGTTTTGAAATCCGGTCGAGGTGGGTCAGCGTCGGCCAGGGCACGAGCGGAGTCGGAACCGCGGTCGGCTTGACGGCCGACACGGGGTATTTCTGGTTCTTCTACCCGGCCAATCTGGAGGTCGTCGTCAAGGTCCTCGACGCCTGCTCGATCGACGGCTATTTCTGGGTGTTCGGCGGCGGCTTGACGAATCTCGGCGTCGAGCTCACCGTGCTCGACACGCAGACGGGCGCGGTCAAGACATACTCCAACGCCGAGGGGACGGCCTTCCTGCCGATCCAGGACACGCGCTTCGAGCCTTGCCCGGCGGCGACGGTGGGTGTCGCGGCGCCACGGGCCTCCACGGCGCCGACCGTCACGCTGGCCGCCGCCTCGCCGGCCAATCCGGCTGTGGGCGACACGGTCATCTTCACGGCCACGCCCGCGGATTTCACCGGCACGGTCGGCTACCGGTGGGACTTCGGGGATGGCGCCGAGTGTCCTCCCATCACGCCCGGCTGCAGCGGTGGCCCCGGCCTCAAGACGGGTCCGAACCCGAACACCCACGTCTTCACCGCGGAGGGGACCTACACGGTCACCGTGGAAGCTTCCGCTGGCAGCCAGACGGCGACCGCCACGCAGTCGGTCACCGTGTCGCCCGTGTCCACGACGCCGCGTCCCTCTTCTGCCTACACGATCGCCGGGGCGACGGCCGGCCGGGGCGCCGTCTGGTCGGCGCCGATCAACCAGACCATCACGTTCACGGCCAGCGAGACCCACGCCGCTTCCTGGGAGTGGGATTTCGGCGCCGGCGTCACCGAGTTGGGACAGTCCATCACTCATGTCTTCACGGCCGCTGGAAACCCCTCGGTGACGCTGAGAGTGACCGGCGACGGCACCAACACCGAGGGAACTTCCTCGGTGTTGATTCGCTTCGACATCACGGACCCTTACACGCTGCTGCTCGACAACGGCCGGTTCGCGATCCAGGTGGCGTGGTCGAGCGTCGGGCAGGGCACGAGCGGCCTGGGCACGGCGGCGGGCCTGACCTCCGACACCGGCTACTTCTGGTTCTTCAATCCGAGTAACACCGAGGTCGTCATCAAGGTTCTCGACGCCTGCTCGATCGACGGCCACTTCTGGATCTTCGGCAGCGGCCTGACCAACCTCGGCGTCGTGCTCACCGTGACGGACACGCAGTCCGGGACGGTGATGACGTACACGAATCCCGACGGGTCCGCGTTCCTGCCGATCCAGGACTTCGCGTCCTTCAGCTCCTGCGGAGGAAGCTAGCGGGGTGACGCCGGGTCCTCCGCGGTCCGAAGGGCCTTCTGCCATCGAGGGGCGGAAGGCTCTTTTTGTCTGTCGCGGGCGGCCGGCGTCGATCATGAAGAGTCCGGGCTAGAATCGCAGGACGACGATGAGCGAAAGCGGATCCTCGCGCGTCCCCGGGGGCGCCGCCGTCTGCGCCGACCGCGTCTCGAAGGTCTACCGCGTCTACGAGTCGGCCGGGGACCGGCTGCGCGAGTTCGTCTTTCGCCGCCGCCGCCACCGCGAATTCCACGCGCTGTCCGAGGTTTCGTTCGCGCTGCCGCGCGGCCGCGCGCTCGGCCTGATCGGCGAGAACGGGGCGGGCAAGTCGACGCTGTTGAAGATCGTGGCGGGCACGACGCGGGCGACCTCCGGCTCCGTCCAGCGAAATGGCACGATCGCCTCGATCCTCGAGCTCGGCATGGGGTTCCATCCCGATTTCACGGGGCGCGAGAACGCGCGCATGAACGCGGCCCTGCTCGGATTGAACGGCCCCGAGATCCGGCGGCGGCTCCCGGAGATCCGCGACTTCGCCGAGCTCGGCGACTTTTTCGACCGCCCCGTGCGGACCTACTCCTCGGGCATGTCGCTGCGCCTGGCCTTCGCGGTCGCCACGCACGCCGATGCGGAGGTCCTGATCGTGGACGAGGCGCTGGCGGTGGGAGACGGCTACTTCCAGAAGAAATCCATCGACCGGATCACGGACTTCCACCGCAAGGGCGGCTCGCTGCTCTTCTGCTCGCACGCGCTCTACTACGTCGCGCTGCTCTGCGACGAGGCGATCTGGTTGAAGAACGGGGCCGTGGCGGCGCAGGGGCCCGCGCTGCCGGTGGTGCGAGCCTACGAGGCGTTTCTCCAGGGCAAGGAGCGGGTCCTCGCGGCAGATGAGGCGCCCGCGGCCGCCGCGCCGACGGACGGGAGGAAGCCCGCGCGTTTGACCGAGGTGTTCGTGCACGACGGGTCCGGCTACCCCCGCACCGAATTCGCCGCGGGCGAGACCCTGGCCGTCGAAGTCGAGTTCGAGACCGAGGACCCGTCGCTGTCGTTTCATGTCCGGATCGGCGTGGACCGGGAGGATGGCGTCCAGACGTTCGCCGTGGATACACGGCGAGAGCCGTGGGCCCCGTTGACGGGCAGGCGCCGGTATCGCGTGCGGCTCGTGTGCCCCGAGCTTCCGCTGGCGCAGGGCGATTTCCATGTGTTCGTCTACCTCGGAGACGAGAAGGCGCTTCACCTTCACGACGCGCGGATCCTGAAGCCCGGCTTTTCCGTCGTCTCGTCGGAGTACGTGGTGGGCCTGCTCTGTCCCCGCCATGTCTGGATGGTGCCCGTAGAAGCCGCGAGGACCGCGGATCCGGTGCGGCAGGTCGCGACCTCGTCTTGATCCGCGCCGTCGCGTTTCTTTCGGGCGCGCCGGCCGAGCTCGGGTCGCGGCTTGCGCGGCTTCGCTGGCAGCGGGCCGTCCACGCCGAGCGCGCCGTCGAGTGGGCCCCGGGCGTCCTGGCGGCGCCGGCGATCGGCGGGGCGGATGTCTGGTTCGTGGTCGCCGATCCCTCGGCGGTTGCGCTGGCCGGGAAGGCACGGGCAGGCGCGCTCGAGCCCGCGCCAGGCCGTGTCCTCGTCGCCGAGGCGGCGGGTCCCGTCGATCCGCCGGTCGCCCACACCTTGCGCGAGCTCGAGGCCGCCCGCACGGGCCCGACGGAGCGGGAGCGCGCTCGGGTACCCATCGCGATTGGCTTCCTGGCGGCCGATTTCCCAGCCGAACCATCCGAAACTATCGAAATATATTTTAACCGGTTACTATCGATTTCCGCCGCGCGTGCGACGGATCCGGCCTTCCGGGCCGTCTTGCTCGGGGATCCGTCGGAGCGGGAGCGGGCGGAGATCACCCGGCGCCTGCCTGCCGGCGCCCTGCGGATCCTCGACGCAGGCTGCGGGGCAGGGATGGGCATCGCGGGCGCAAAGGACCGGAATCCGGGCTGGAAGGTCACTGGAGTCGAGAAGGACCCGCGCCTTGCGGCCGCTGCCCGGCAGCGGTGCGATCGAGTGCTGGAGGGCGATCTCGCCGAGATCCTGCCCGCCCTCGAAAGCGCGGGCGAGCGGTTCGACGCGATC
>Ga0315278_10003629_pt1 | contig 13826 bp, 7 predicted proteins | sample YL17G06_0_MG_FD_203880 | JGI IMG/M metagenome (GOLD analysis project Ga0315278, IMG submission 203880) | Sediment microbial communities from Yellowstone Lake, YNP, Wyoming, USA - YL17G06_0 | ecosystem: Environmental > Aquatic > Freshwater > Lake > Sediment | place: USA: Wyoming | collected...
GACACCGCGACCGCGTTCGGGATCGTCGCGAAGTTCTAGGGACTCCCGGCGCATCCGACGGCGAAGAGGCAGAGAAGCGCCCCGATCGGGCCGCGCGGGCTCATACCTTTCGGTAGACCTCTCCTCCCTCGCGGCGAAACTCCTCGGACTTCTCCGCGAGCCCCTTTTCGATCGCCTTCTCCTCGGCCACGCCGAGCGAGGCGGCGTAGTCGCGCACGTCCTGCGTGATCTTCATCGAGCAGAAGTGCGGGCCGCACATCGAGCAGAAGTGGGCGAGCTTGGCGCCCTCGGCCGGCAGCGTCTCGTCGTGAAACTCGCGCGCCGTCTCGGGATCGAGCGCGAGGTGGAACTGGTCCTCCCAGCGGAACTCGAAGCGCGCCTTCGACAGCGCGTCGTCCCAGGCGCGCGCTCCCGGATGGCCCTTGGCGAGATCGGCCGCGTGGGCCGCGATCTTGTACGCGATCACGCCATCCTTGACGTCCTTCTTGTTCGGCAGTCCCAGGTGTTCCTTCGGCGTCACGTAGCAGAGCATCGCGGTCCCGTACCAGCCGATCATCGCCGCGCCGATGGCCGAGGTGATGTGGTCGTAGCCCGGCGCGATGTCGGTCGTCAGGGGTCCCAGCGTATAGAACGGCGCCTCGTGACAAAGGGCGAGCTGCTTCTCCATGTTTTCCTGGATCAGGTGCATCGGGACGTGCCCAGGGCCCTCGATCATGACCTGACAATCGTGTTTCCAGGCCGTCGTCGTGAGCTCCCCGAGGGTCTCGAGCTCGGCGAACTGCGCCTCGTCGTTGGCGTCGGCCGTCGAGCCCGGGCGCAGCCCGTCGCCCAGCGAGAACGAGACGTCGTACGCCTTCATGACCTCGCAGATCTCCTCGAAGCGCGTGTAGAGGAAGCTCTCGACGTGGTGCGCGAGGCACCACTTCGCCATGATCGCGCCGCCGCGCGAGACGATCCCGGTGACGCGCTTTGCCGTCAGCGGGACGTAGGCGAGGCGCACACCCGCGTGGATCGTGAAGTAGTCCACGCCCTGCTCGGCCTGCTCGATGAGCGTGTCGCGAAAGATCTCCCAGGTCAGCTCCTCGGCCTTGCCGCCCACCTTCTCCAGCGCTTGGTAGATCGGCACCGTCCCGATCGGGACCGGGGAATTACGCAGGATCCACTCGCGCGTCTCGTGGATGTTGCGCCCGGTCGAGAGGTCCATGACCGTGTCGCCGCCCCAGCGCGTCGCCCAGGTCATCTTCTCGACTTCTTCCTCGATCGACGATCCGACGGCGGAGTTGCCGATGTTGGCGTTGATCTTCACGAGGAACTTGCGCCCGATGATCATCGGCTCGGACTCGGGATGGTTGATGTTGGCGGGGATGATCGCGCGTCCGCGCGCGACCTCGCTCAACACGAGCTCGGTCGGGAGGTTCTCGCGGATCGCGATGTACTCCATCTCCGGCGTCACGACGCCTTTCTTCGCGTAGTGCATCTGCGTGACGTTGCCGCGCCCGCGCAGGACCTCCCGGGGCCGCGCCATGCCGAGCCCGGGCGCGTTCGGCCGCACCGGCGCCGAGCGGTCGTACTCGCCCCGCGCGAGGATCCACGGCCGCCTCAGCTCGGGCAGGCCGCGGTCGAGATCGATCTCGGCCGCCGGATCCGTGTAGGGGCCGGACGTGTCGTACACGCGCATCGGGGCATTCAGCTCCGCCTCGCCGCGCATCCCGCGCGTCGGGGAAAGCGTGACCTCGCGGAACGGAACCCGCATCCCGTCGGGCCCGGCGACGTACACCTTGCGAGAACCCGGCAGCGGCTCCCGGTTTGCGATGGCGTTGGAGGGAAGCGCCTCGCGACGAATGCTCATCTCAGACTCCCTACGGCGGCATTACCCGCATCAGGTTCGCGGGGTCTCCGGGCGACATCGCGCCGGACTCTCAGCCTTTCGCGCCTTGGCGCGAAGTGGGCTCCCCCGTTTTGCCGATCTGAGTGTATCGCCGAATGAGCCGGACCTCGTTTGTCCGTCATCTGCGTAAGAATGTCTTTCCGATGGCCAACCAGCCTCTCCTGCCTTTCGACGACGAGCCAGCGCCCGCGCCCACCCACGCTGTTGCGACGGCGACCGCGCGGTTGATCGAGGCGCTCGCCCGGGCCTGCGGCGAGCATTCCCTGGACGAAAAGATCCTGGTCGCGCCGTCGCTGCTCGTCGGCCATCAGCTCGTCGAGCGTCTCGGCCGGGAGGGGCATCCCTTCCTGAACCTGCGGGTCGAGACGGTCCGCACGCTCGCGCACGCGCTCGTGGGGCCCGAGCTCGCTCGGGACGGCTGGAAAGTGCTCTCGCGCGCGCAGGCCCTCGCGCTCGTCGAGCAGGCTTGCTCGGAGGCGCTCAAGCCCGCGTCCTACTTCGGCGCCCTGCGCGAGCGGCCGGGGCTCCACCGGGCCCTCCAGAAGACGCTCGAAGAGTTGCGCGCGGCCGGGATCGCGCCGGAGCAGATCCCCGCTGCGGCGTTTTCCGACCGCCGCAAGCCCGCCGAGATCCGCGCCGTCCTCAGCCGATACATGAAAGCACTCGCGGCGGGGAAAGCCGTGGACTCGATCGAGATCCTGCGCCGGGCGATCGAGCAGGTCGAGCGAGCGCGTCCGGCCAGCGCCCTGCTGTACCTGCGGCCCGCCGACCTCGAGCTGTCCGCTCTCGAGCGGCGTTTTCTCCACGGCCTCGCCGGCGAGCGCCTCCTCGAGCTCGCGGTCGATGCGCCCGAAGACTGGGCCGCTCACGCGTCGAACGCGAAGCTCTTCCGCGCGATCGGCGAGGAGAACGAGCTCCGGGAAGCGTTCCGGCGCATCCTCGCCGAAGGGATTGCCTTCGACGATGTCGAGATCCTCCACACCGACGCCTCCGTGTACCCGTCGCTCGCGTGGGAGCTGTCGCAGGAGCACGGTGTCGAATGCACGTTCGCCGGCGGCATCGCGGTGACCTACACGCATCCGGGCCAGGGGGCCCTCGCTTTTCTCGAGTGGATCGCCGACGGATTTGCGGCCGATCGCCTGCGCGAGGGGCTCGCCTCCGGGGCCCTCACGCTGCGCCATCTTCCGGACGCCGCGGATTCCGTTGGCTCCCAGGCCGCCGCGAGGGCAATGCGCGAGGCGAAGGTGGGATGGGGCCGCCGCCGCCACATCACCGCGCTCGACCGGCTCATCGCCGATCTCGAGGCCCCGGAGCGGCCGTCGCGCCGCGACGAGGAGCCGACCGAAGAGGAGAAGGCGCGGCGCGCCGAGGCCCGCGCGCGGCGCCTCGCGGGCGCCCGGCGCGCGCGCCAGTTCACGGAACGGGCGCTCGCCCTCGCTCCCGACCCCGCGGACCCGGCCGACTACCTGCGCCGCCTCGCGCAGGGCACGGGCGCCTTCGTCGCCGAGTTCGGCGCCGTGGAAGGCGACGTCGACGCCGCCGCGAAGACCGCCATCGCCGCGGTTTTCCGGGAGATCGCGGAACTGCCCTCGTCCCCCGTCCCTCCCTCCGAGGCGGTCGAGCGCCTGCGCGACGCGATTCTGGACCTCTCCGTGGCCTCCGATCGGCCCCGCGCCGGCCGGGTTCACGTCGCCCACTTCGGGGTCGGAGGCTTCTCGGGGCGCCGGCACACGTTTCTCGTCGGGCTCGACGACGCGCGGCACCCGGGACGGGACCTGGAAGACCCGGTGCTCCTCGACGACGAACGGCGCGCGATCAACGCCGCGTTGTCCGAGCCGCGCCTCGCGATCGAGCGGGAGCGGCCCCGCGAGGCGGCCCGCGCCCTCTCCGCGTGCGTTTCCCGCCTGCGCGGACGGCTCACGGCAAGCTATTCGAAGTTCGACATCCGCAACCTCTCCCAGTCCGGAGAACCCGCGCCTTCCCCGTTTTTCCTGGCGCTCTTCCGGGAGACGTCGGGCCGCAGGGATGCCGACTACGGAGCGCTCGCCGCTCACCTGCAGAAGGCGGAGGGGTTCGTGCCATCGCGCGCGGCCGCCCTCGACGACAGCGAGTGGTGGCTCGCCGTCCTGCGCGACGCCGGGCCCGCGGCCGCCGGCGCGGGAGCGCCCCTCGTGCGCGTGCACTATCCGTGGCTGGCCGACGGCGACACCGCGCTCCGGGCGCGGTCGAGCGACGCGTTCACGATCTGGGACGGCCGCCTGAGCGCCGGCGCGGCCGAGCTCGATCCGCGGCGCACGGGAGAGCCCTTCTCGGCCTCGCGGATCCAGGCCCTGGCGCACTGCCCGTTCTCCTACTTTCTCCGTCACGTGCTGCACGTCGAGCCCCCGGAGGACCTCGAGCGCGACCCGACGCGCTGGCTCGAGCCTCGGGACGAGGGCAGCCTGCTGCACGAGGTCTTCCGCCTCTTCTTCGACCGGATCACCGGAGAGGGCGAAAAACCCGACGTCGCGCGGCATCTGCCGGTCATCGAGGAGATCGCCGCCGAGCGCATCGACGCCTGGCGCGAGCGCATCCCTCCGCGCAGCGACGTCGCGTTCCTCGCCCAGAGGGACGGGATCCTCGTCGCCTGCCGCACGTTCCTCGCCGCCGAGGCCGAGCATTGCCTGCGCGTGACGCCCCGCTGGTTCGAGGTGCCATTCGGCATGACGCGCGTCGTGAGCGACGCCCCGGTCGCGAGCGCCGAGCCCGTCTCGATCGATCTTGGCCGCGGAGAGAGCATCCTCCTGCGCGGCTCCATCGACCGCGTGGACGAGGCTCAGGACGGCTCGTTCGAGATCTGGGATTACAAGACGGGAAGCGCGTTCTCAATCCAGGAAGGCAAGGGCCTGCGCGGGGGCCGCCAGGCGCAGCCCGCCCTCTACGCGATGGCCCTCGAGTCGCTCTTGCGCCGGAGCGGGCGCGAGGCGCGGGTGTCCGCGTCGGGCTACTTCTTTCCGGGGCGCAAGGGAGAAGGCCAGCGCATGACGGTCCCCGTCGACGCCGCCGAGACGGTCGACGCCCTCGGGCGCCTCTTCGACCTCGTCGCCGCCGGCATGTTCCCGCACGCCGTCTCGGAGGAGGACTGCAAGTTCTGCGACTTCTCCGCGATCTGCGGCGGAGCGGCCGAGGCGAGCGCGCGGTCGAAAGCGAAGCTCGATGGCGCGACCGACGCCGCCCTGGCGGCATTTCGAGATCTGCATGACGAAGAAAGACAGTAGCCCCGCGCCGGCCGCCGCACTCCCCGACGCCGCGGCCCGCCGCGCGATCGCGGAGGACCTCGGCACCACGATGCTCGTCGAGGCGGCCGCCGGAACCGGGAAGACGACGAGCCTCGTCGACCGGATGGTGGCGCTGATCGCGACGGGAGCGGCCCGAGTCGAGAACCTCTCGGCCGTGACGTTCACGATCCGGGCCGCGGCGCAGCTGCGTCAGCGATTCCAGAACGAGCTCGAGAAGCGCCACCAGGCCGAGACGGACCGTGAGCGGCGCGAACGCATGGACGCCGCCCTGCGAGGCCTCGACTCGAGCTTTCTCGGCACCATCCACGCCTTCTGCGCGCGCCTGCTGCGCGAGCGGCCGGTCGAGGCCCGCGTCGACCCGGACTTCCGCGAGATGGACGACCCCGAGGACAACATCGCGCGCGCCCGGGCCTGGGAGCGCTTCGTCGGGCGGCTCTTCGCCGCGAACGCGCCGATCATCGTCCGTCTCGCCGGCCTCGGCATCCGCGTCCAGGACCTCGAGCGCGCGTACGACGCGCTCTGCGAAAACTCCGACGTCGAACCGTCGATCGGCCCCGAGACCGCCGAGCCGGACTTCAGCGGGGAGCGCCGCAAACTCGATGCTTTTCTCGATCAGGCCGCCGGCGCGGTCCGCGCCGAGGCCGGACCGGAGGGATGGACGGGCTTCGAGCAGGCGATACGGCGGGCCCTGCGCCTGCGGAGCCTCCTCGACGTCGGGCGCGGCGCCGAGTTCGCCCGGGTCCTCCAGGCCTTGAAGTCCAGCAAGGCGAAGGAGAAGGCGCCGCGCGCGTTCAAGCCCGCCGTCGAGGCCCTCCAGGAGGACGTCGTCAAGCCCGCCCTCGTCCGGTGGGCGGAGCACGTGCACCCGATCGCGATGCCGATCCTCGTCGACGCGCGCAACGCCTACCGCGCGTGGCGGCGGCAGAACGGCCTCATGAACTTCCAGGACCTGCTGCTCGACGCGCGCGACCTCCTGCGCGACCGCGCGGACGTGCGCCGGGCGCTGTTTCGCCGGTTCACCCCGATCCTGGTGGACGAGTTTCAGGACACGGACCCGATCCAGGCAGAGCTGCTCTTCTACCTGACCGGCACCGACGCCGAGGAGCGCGACTGGAAAAAGCTCGCCCCCGCCGCGGGGTCGCTCTTCGTCGTCGGAGACCCGAAGCAGTCCATCTACCGGTTCCGGCGGGCCGACGTCGAGACCTACTCGGTCGTGCGCAACCGCATCGAAGAGACCGGCGGCCGCATCGTCGCGCTGTCGTCCAACTTCCGCTCGACGGCGCCGCTGTGCGAGTGGATCAACGCGGTCTTCGGGCGCCCCGATTTCTTCCCCGCCGACCGGACGCCCGCGCAGGCAGCCTACGTCCCCTTGAGCGTCGGGCGCGCCCGCGAGTCCCGCGGCCCTTCGGTCCTGCGCCTCGACGTGCCCGCGTCCGGGAATCGCAACGAGCCCGTGATCCGAGAGGACGCGGAACGGATCGGCCGCTCGATCGCCGACGCGATCGCGTCCGGCGAGCGCGGGCCCGGCGACTTCCTCATCCTCTTCCGGCGGCGGCGAAACATGAAGGCCTACGCCCGGGAGCTCGAGCGCCGCGGCGTCCCGTACGAGATCGCCGGCGGCGGCGCCTTCGGCGAGTCCGCGGAGCTCGCGGCCCTGGTACCCGTGCTCGAGGCGCTCGCGGATCCCGACAACCCCGTGCCCTTCGTGGCCGCTCTGCGGGGCCCGATCTTCGGCGTCGACGACGACGCGCTCTACCGCTTCGTCCGCGCGGGAGGCCGGTTCCGCTTCACCGCCGATCTGCCCGGATCGACGGACCCGCGCATCCGCCGCGCCGCGGACCTCCTGATGGAGGGCGCGAAGCTCGTCGACGCGCTCCCGCCCGCCGCCGCCATCGCCCGCCTCTGCGATCGGCTCGGCATCACTGCCCTGGCGGGAGCAGAGGAGCTCGGCGAGAGCCGCACCGGGAACCTCCTCAAGGCCCTCGCGGCCGCGCGCAAGTTCTCGGGCGAGGGACGGGACTTCCCCGCCGTGGTCGCGGAGCTCACGCGGATGCGCGACGAAGATCTCATCGAGCAGATGAGCGTCGACCCCGGGCGCCCCCGCATCGTGCGCCTCATGTCGCTCCATGGCGCCAAGGGTCTCGAGGCGCCCGTCGTCTTCCTCGCCGATCCGAGCTGGGACGGGCGGTTTCCGCGCGACTACTGGATCGACCGCGACATCGACCCGCCGGCAGGCCACTTTCGGATCATCCAGAAGGTTGGCCAGAGGGGCGAGATCGATCTCGGCCTGCCACGGCAGTGGGCGGAGATGGGCCGCATCGAGGACGAATTCGAGGACGCCGAGCGAATTCGACTGCTCTACGTGGGATCGACGCGCGCCCAGGATCTGCTGGTCGTGAGCATCAAGAGGACGGCGGCGGGAAAGGCGAGCGGGCCGTGGGCGGCGCTCGCCCCATTGCTCCCGTCCGAACTTCCTCGCCCGGCCGGCGTCGGCGCGTCGCCGGGCGCGCCGGCCTTTGCGCTGCCGGAGGATCTCGCGGCGTCGCGCGCACGCCGCGCGGCGCGAAAGGATTTCTCCGCGCGGCACTCCTACGCGGTCTCGACGGTCACGCACGTCGCACACACAGGGCCCCGGCCGACGTGGGAGCGAACCGGGCGCGGCATGTCCTGGGGCCGGGTCCTCCATCGGCTGCTCGAGGGATTGATGCGCGACGGCAAGCTCGACGTCGACGCCTACGCCGCTAACCTCCTGGCCGAGGAGGAGCGCTCGCCGAGCGACCTCGAGGAGCTCGTCCGCACCGTCGAGGCCGTGCGCGGGTCGGATCTCTGGAAACGGGCGGCCGCCGCGCCGCGGCGCCTCGTGGAAGTGCCCTTCGCGCTGATGGTCCCCCGCGAGGATCTCGGCCTCGCCGAAGGGCCCGCGGAAACGCTCCTGCAGGGCGCGATCGACCTCGTCTTCGAGGAGAACGGGGCGTGGTCGCTCGTCGACTACAAGTCCGACACCGTGGGCGGCAAGCTCAAGGAGCTCGTCGCTTTCTACACGCCGCAGATCGCGATCTACCGTCGGTACTGGGAGCGCCTCACGGGAGCGCCCACGCGTGCCGGGCTCTTCTTTGCCGATGGCGGCCGGGAAGTCTGGCCGAGCATCACCGGCTGAGGGCCCTCGCTGCATACGATCTTCAGGCAGACCGTGAGAGGCTGACGCCATGGACGCTGTCACCTACGACCTCGTCGTGATCGGCTCCGGGCCCGCCGGACAGAAGGGCGCGATTGCGGCCGCCAAGCTCGGCAAGAAAGTCGCGGTGATCGACCGCAAGGAGATGGTCGGCGGCGCCTGCCTGCACACCGGAACGATTCCGTCGAAGACTCTGCGGGAGGCGATCCTGTACCTCTCCGGATTCCGTGAGCGGACCTTCTACGGCCGCGACTACACCGTGTCGAAGGACATCACGGTCGCCGACCTCGCCTTTCGTGTGCAGAAGGTCCTCGTGCGCGAGCTGGAGGTCGTCCGCGCACAGTTGAACCGCAACCACGTCACGACGCTCTCGGGAACCGCGCGGTTCGTCGACGGCAACACCGTGGAGATCGAGTCGGCAGAGGGGCCAACCCGCGTGCGCGGGGAGCACATCCTGGTGGCGTGCGGCACCCGCCCGGCCCACAGCCCGACCGTGCCGCTCGACGGAAAGCGGATCATCGACTCCGATCAGCTTCTGCGGGGGGAGATGCTGCCCAAAGACCTCATCGTCGTGGGCGCGGGCGTGATCGGCCTCGAGTATGCGTCGATGATCTCGGCGCTCAACATCAAGGTGACGGTCATCGAGGCCCGGCCGACGGTCCTCGATTTCGTGGACCGCGAGATGATCGACTCGCTGATGTACTTCATGCGCCAGCGCGGCGCGGCGTTCCGCCTGGGCGAGAAGGTCGAACGGGTGGGCTACGACGAGAAGAACCGGGTCGTGGCGTTTCTGGAGAGCGGAAAGGAAATCCACGGCGACACGCTCCTGTACACGGTCGGCCGGTGCGCCAACGGCGATCTCCTGAACCTCGGGGCGGCGGGGATCGAGGCCGACGCGCGCGGCAGGATCGCCGTCAACGAGTTCTTCCAGACGTCCGCGCCGCACATCTATGCGGCCGGCGACGTGATCGGCTTCCCCGCGCTGGCCTCGACCTCCATGGAACAGGGGCGCCTCGCGAGCTGCCACATGTTCGGCACGTACTGCGAGGCCCGGTCGGCCATCCCCTATGGCATCTACACGATCCCCGAGATCTCGATCGTCGGAAAGAACGAACAGGAGCTGACGGCCGAGAAGGTGCCCTACGAGATCGGCGTCTCGAAATTCGAGGAGCTCGCCAAGGGTCAAATGCTCGGCGTCGACACGGGAATGCTCAAGATCCTCTTCGACCGCAACACGCGAAAACTCCTCGGCGTCCACATCTTCGGCGAGCGCGCCACCGAGATCATTCACATCGGCCAGGCCGTGATCGCCTTCGGCGGCACCATCGACTACTTCCGCGACACCGTCTTCAACTATCCGACGATGGCGGAGGCGTACAAGGTGGCCGGCCTCGACGGATTGAATCGGCTGTAACTCGCGCCGCAAGCTCGAGGCCGGCCATCCCGAGCGCAGCGAGGGATCCCGTACTCGAGTAGCAGAAAGTCCTCAAAGTCACACTTTGAGAGACCTGACCCCGGCTAGAACGACCGATTCAAATAGAGATACGCAGAATTGTTCTTGCTGCCCGAGCGCCCATACCCGACGAAGAAGGGTCCGAGGATCGTGTCGGCGATGACGTAGATGCTCCCGGCCGGCTTAAAGCTCGAGAGCGTGACGGGGGCCTGGTACGCCCAGGTGTTCCCGGCCTCCGCGGAAACGCCGACCGAGAAGTTCTTGAGGATGATGCCCCCGGTGTCGGAGAGCCGGTAGTAGAGCAGCAGCGCGCCGAGCGCATAGGTGTTTCCGTAGAGCTGCCCGATCGGCCGGCCGGAGAGGCGGAAGAGGCCGCCGAGCTGGAACTCATCGTAGAAGGGGATCCGCGTGCCGAGGCCCGATCCCCCCTCCACTTTCACGAGGCCGGTCCAGCGGCCGATCGTCTGGACCCCCAGCGCCCCTGCGCCAAGGCGATCATAGGACTCGGTGCCGCCGAGGCCCGTGCGGTTGGCAAGAAAGTCGACGTCCGCGAGGTAGCCCGAGTGCGGCAGGTTGACGCTGTCGACCTGGTCGACTTCCATTCTGGCGTTCAATCCCCCTTCGTCCCAGTCGACGTCCGGGAATCGCGGGTCGCCGACCTTGCGGCGCCCCTTGCCGAAGGCGCGCACGTAGCCCACACGCAGCTCCCCCCACGTCCCGAAGTCGTAGCCGAGGTCCATTCCCGCGGCGCCGCGCGACACCTGGTAGGTGCCGAGGGCGACCTGGTTCTCGTCGTACACCCGGGCGAGCGACTGGCGCCAGCCGGCGTACGGTGAAAGGAAGATGTGGCTGCGATAGGTCAGGGGCTGAAAGAACCGCGTCTTGAGGTCGAGCGGGTCTCCCACGGTCACGGTCGTTTTCCACTCGCCGCCGAGACCGTTCAACTCTGTCGCGTCCACGAGCGCCGTGACGCCGAAGTCCGTGTTGAGCTGAAAATCCGTCCCGAGAAGGAGGCCGAGCTTCAGGTAGGTCGGGCCCCAGGACTTCGGCGTCGGGGTGATCTTCAGGATGCGGCGCTGACCGTCCTCGACGATCGCGTAGCTGACGATCTCGAAGTAGCCCAGCGAATAGATGCGCTTCAAGTCCTGCCCCAGCGTTTTCTCGTCGAGAATGCCGGGTTTCGAATGCACCAGGTACTCGAGCCGCCTCGGGTCGACGCCGGGAACGGGATCGACCACGACCTCGTCGATGCGCGGAAGCGGTGGCAGCGTGGCGTCGTGGCGCTGCTTCCACGGGCCGTACACGCTCTCGGGAGCCGACCACTGCGCGAGCTGGGCCTTGTGCGCTTCGGCGGCCTTGTAGCCGAGCGGAATCATCTGCAGGCCCTTCATGAAGTCGGCGGAGGTGTAGCCGTCGAGGTCGGGCGTGATGACGAGGGTCGCGAGCTTGGCCGACTCCATCGTGTTCTGCTGGAGCGGCAGATCGATGAGGCGTCCGATCATCCCGCCCACGCTCTGCGGTTTCGCGGCCGTCTCGGCCCCCGACGAGCCCACGTTGACCGCGATGACGATGTCGGCGCCCATCGCGAGCGCGGTCTGCACCGGCAGGTTTTCCGACTCGCCGCCGTCGATGAGCAGGTGCCCGTCGATCTCGACCGGCGTGAAGCCCGCGGGAATGGCCATGCTCGCCCGGATCACGCGAGCGAGGTTCCCGCTCGACATGACATAGGGCTGCCCCGTCTGGATGTCGGTCGCGACGGCGCGGAAGGGAATGCGCAGCTGGTCGAAGCTCGTGACCGAGGAGCACGGCAAGGTCGCATTCTCGAGCACAAAGCCGAGCTTGCTGCCGGCGATCAGGCCCGGCGGCAGAACGAGGCCGCCCTTCTTCAGGTTGAGGCCGAACTCCAGAGGAATCAGGTGCTCGAAGTCGTCCTCCTTCTGACGGAAGGACTGGTCCTTGCGTTCGGGGGCGTCCCGGAAGAGCGTGTCCCAGGGAATCGAGCCGATGAGCTTCTCCATCTCGTCGGGCGTATAGCCGCAGGAGTAGAGGCCGCCGATGATCGAGCCCATGCTCGTGCCCGCGACGTAGTCGATCGGAATGTGGAGCTGTTCGAGCATCCGGATGACGCCGATGTGCGCCGTGCCGCGCGCGCCGCCGCCGCCGAGCGCGAGGCCGATTTTCGGGCGCGCGGGCGGCGGTGAACTCTGCTGGGGGTCGTCGGCGGGAGCGGCGGAAACCGGCCCAACGGCGGCGAGCAGAGATACCCCGACTGCCAGAAGGGAACGAAGGCGGCGAAACTTCATGGCGGGGAGATTATCGGAAACGAGCCGGCGGGTCGAGCCTGCCGATCGATCGGTCTTTCATCCACGCGCACACGCCCAACGAGAGCCCGCGGCCGAAAGCGAGCCTTATTCGTTCGAGCGAACGTCGACCAGGATGTTGTTGTTGAGCGTGATTTTGACGCGCTGCCCTTCCTGGAAGCGCTGCCACTGCTGGCGCGTGACTTCGAGGCGATAGCGCGACGTCGCCTGGCCCTCCCGGGCCTCGAAGACCATGTAGTAGTTGCCGCCGGTCGACGACCGATAGCCCGAGGCGCTGGAGGGGCTCTCCTGGCCCTTCTCCTCGATCACGCACTCGAGGGTGCGCGTCCCGAGCCCGGAGTCCTTGCTGGTGCTCGTGGCGCACGACACCGCGAGCAGGCACGAAATGAGCACCGCCGCCGAGAGTTTTCTGCCCATGTCCCCTCCTAACCAGTCGGCCGGCCGTTCGATTCCGGCCTCTCGAACGACCCCCGATTCCATTAGAATCCCGGCGCAAATGAACACCCACAAAGCCCGCGCCGTCCTGATCGGCCTCGGTCCCATTGGCGTCGAAGTCGGGAAAGCCCTCGCCGGCCGCCCGAACATTGAGCTGATCGGAGCCGCCGACCCCGCTTCCGACAAGGCGGGCAAGCCCCTTTCGGCCCTGCTCGACGGAGCGTTCCCGAATGTCGCGATTCGCCCGAGCGCGGCCGCGCTGTACGCCGAGACTTCCGGCTCGCGCGGAAAAGCGGATGTGGTCCTGCTCTGCACCGGGTCCCGCCTCCACTCCGTCCTGCCGCAGATCGAAGAGGCGATCGCCGCGGGGTTCCACATCGTCTCCACGTGCGAGGAGCTCTCCTACCCGGAGCTGCGCCACCTGCCGATGGCCCGTCAGATCGACCGTAGGGCGAAGGAAAAGGGCGTCGCCGTCCTGGGGACGGGAGTCAACCCCGGCCTCGTCATGGACCGGCTGGTCCTCGCCGTCGCGTCGGCTTGCGTCAAAGTCAATTCGGTGAAGGTCACGCGCGTCGTCGATGCGGCCAAGCGCCGCGGGCCGCTGCGCGCCAAGGTCGGCGCGGGAATGACACCGGCCGATTTCGCCGCGGGCGTGGCAGCGAAAAGGCTCGGCCACGTGGGGCTGTCGGAGTCGGCGGCCCTCATCGCGCTCGGGCTGGGTCTGCCCATCGACGAGATCACCGAGACGATCGCGCCAGTCATTGCGGAGAAGGAAACGGACGGCGTGGCCCCCGGGCATGTCCTCGGGCTCCACCAGATCGCCCTGGTGCAGGCGGGCGACGACGTCCTGGTCTCGCTCGACCTGACGATGGCCGTCGGCGCGCAGGCGCCGGCCGACCGCATCGACATCGAGGGCGACCCTCCCGTCCACGTGACGGTCGCGGGCGGCTTCCACGGCGATCGCGCGACCGTCGGAACGGTGGTCAACGCCGTGCCCTTCATCGTCCGCGCCGCGCCGGGCCTGCACAACGTGGTCACGCTGCCGCTCTTCGGGCTGCAACCGCTGCCGTAACGGCCGCTTTTCTCGACAACCAGGCGGCCTTTCGGACGGATCCGATACGCTCCCAGGCATGCATTCGCTCGACCAGACGCAGCAGATCGAGGCGCCCCTCGAAGAGGTTTTCGCCTTCTTCTCGGACCCGGGCAATCTCGCCCGGATCACTCCTTCCTGGCTCTCGTTGCGCATCCACGGGGCCGCGCCGTCGGCGCTCGGCGA
>Ga0315278_10003632_pt1 | contig 13819 bp, 16 predicted proteins | sample YL17G06_0_MG_FD_203880 | JGI IMG/M metagenome (GOLD analysis project Ga0315278, IMG submission 203880) | Sediment microbial communities from Yellowstone Lake, YNP, Wyoming, USA - YL17G06_0 | ecosystem: Environmental > Aquatic > Freshwater > Lake > Sediment | place: USA: Wyoming | collected...
TGCCGCCGTTGGCGGAGAAGCCGCCGATCTTGCCACTGGCCGCCAGCACGCGATGGCACGGCACGACGATCGCGAAGGGGTTTCGTCCGAGCGCCTGCCCCACGGCGCGGGCCGCGCCGGGCGCGCCCACCCGAGCCGCGACCTCGCCGTACGAGAGCGTCGCGCCTGGCGGAATGGTGCGCGCGATCTCGTAGACGCGACGGTGGAACGCGGGCAGGCGCTCCATGTCGAGCGCGACTGCGGAGAGATCGCTCGGCTCGCCGCGGAGCAGCGCGACGATGCCGTCGAGCGCTTGCCGGACCTCTGGCGGCGGCGGCGTTTCGCGCGCGTCCGGAAATCGCTGGAGCAGCCGCGCACGCGTCTCGACCTCCCGCGGCTCCGGGAGCTGCACGCCGGCGACGCCGCGCGCGCCCCACGCGGCGCCGCAGCGGCCGATCGCCGTATCGAAAAGCCCAAAGCCGTGTGCCGTCATGGTGCGTCGCGATGATGACGGCCGCACCGATGCCACACTTGGAGAATCTTACTCTCGAGCGGGTCGGTCCGCGCGGCTACCAGTGGCAAACGACTTCGTGCTCGGCGACCAGCTTGGGAAGCGTGCCCCGGCCTATGAGCTTGACGCCGGGGACGAGCTCGCCGCGAACGATTCCACGCTCGGCGAGGTCCTCCTCGATGACGTAGACGGGGATCTTGCGGTTCTCGACCAGATCGGTGACGTCCCGGTCCATCCGCGGTGCCTGTGTCTGCTTCCACTGGCCGACGGTTAGGCCGGGAGCTCCCTGCCCGGCGACCGCGTAGTTCACGGCGTTGCCGCGCAGTACCACGGTGTGCTGTGCGCCCGCGCCTTGCATCGCGGCGAGAAGCCACAGCACGGTGTCGTCCTGCTCTTCCATGACGGCCCGGTATGCCGACTCTACGATGTTGAGCGTCTTCTTGGCCACTAGCGCCTCACTTGGTCGGGATGACCAGGACGTTGTCGGAGGCCTCGATGAACGCGTGAAAGTCGGCGGGTGATCCGCGCCGCGTTCCGGGGACGGACTCGCCGACACCGCGCTCATCGACGCACATTCCGCAGTTCACCCAGTCGACCTTGCCGCCGCTGCGCTCGGCCTCGACCAACAGCGCCGCCACCTGATCCTTCGTGGTGGGATGGTTCTCCTCGGCGACGTTCTTGCCGTGCACCGGGTTTGGATGGGGGATCTGGCGGACGAACGCGAGACCGGCGGCGCCCTCATAGGCGAAGACGTTGACGTGGTAGCCACGGCGCGCGGCCGCGTCGAGGATGCGGAACGCCGTGGTCAAGTTTTCGGACTCGTACGGCGGATCCATGAGTGCGAAGGTCAGAGTGGTCTTGGGCATGTCCGTCGTCCTCTAGTGCCACATCGTCTTGTGGCTGGCGGCGAGGTGGTCCAACACCACGTCGATGGGCGCGACGGTCACGCCCTCGGCGAGCTTCGTCACGCCGCGCTCCTTGAGCGCGAAGTCGTCGGCCAGGACCTTCACGCCCGCCCGTGCGAGCGCCGAGAGCGCCGCCGAGGCCTTCGACGGACGCGCGGCCAGGACCGCGTTCTGCACGAGAAACATCGTCACATGATGCCCCTCGTCGACGAGCCCCCGGGCCAGGTCGTAGTAGTAGCCGACTTCGTTCGATTCGAACGGGTCGCGTGATTCGATGAGTAGATATTCCGCCATCGGGGATCCTCCGCCACGCTACCCGGCAGCGATATCAGCCGCGACGGGCGACTCGCAAGCGTCCGTGACGCGGCTACGATCTCGTGGGGCGACATCGAGAGCAGGATCCAAGTGGAGCGCCTGGGCCAGACAGTTACGTAACGCGATCCTCATGCTAGAGAAGAGCGTCCGCAGGGCGATCCACGTGAAGCTCGGAATTCTTCAATTCTTCAGCTGGCCGGAACGGCGCGGTCCGCTGCCCACGGTGTTCGAGCGTGCGCTGCAACGAATCGAGATCATGGAGCGGAGCGGCTACCATGCGGTGTGGCTCACCGAGCACCACTTCAGCGACTACAGCGTCTGCCCGTCGATTCCGGTGATGGGAGCATATGCCGCCGCGCGCACGAAGCGGCTGCGGATCGGCGCGGCGGTGACGCTCGCGGGGTTGTATCACCCGGTGCGGCTGGCGGAAGAAATCGCCCTGCTCGACGTCCTCTCCGGCGGAAGGGTCAATTGGGGAGCGGGGCGGGGCTTCGATCCTCGGGAGTTCCAGGCGTTCGGCGTCCCGGCGAACGAAACTCATGCTCGATTCCGCGAAGCGGTCGAGATCGTGATGCGGGCATGGAGCAATCCGCGATTGAGCTTTCGCGGCCGCTTCCACTCGTTCGAAGATCTCGAGGTCCTGCCAAAGCCGCTGCAGCAGCCGCACCCCCCGGCGTGGATGGCGGCATCCACCGACGACGCGATCCGATGGGCCGCAGCGGCGGGACACTCGATTCTCATGAGCCCGCATCCCACCCACGCGGAGATCGGCGAGCAGCGCGCGCTATATCAACGCGAGCTCGAAGGCCACGGACATTCGATCGAAGGGCGCGAGATCCCGGTGGCTCGGTTGATCGCGATCGCGCCAACCGACGCCGAAGCGAAGAACGTTGCCGCCGACGGCGTTAGGTGGCTGCTGAAGACCTACGTGAATCCAGGGGGCCGCGGTGACCCAAAGGAGATGCTGCAACGCTACCTCGACTCGGTCGTGCTTCACGGGACGGCCGAAGCTGTGCTCGAAACGATCCTGAGGCTCCGAGAGGAGATCCATCTCGATTCTTTGATCGGCGCGCCGCTCAGCCACCATACGTTTCTATCCCTCACCGACCGGGTGCTGCCGAAGCTCGGCTGAGCCGCGTTGCACCGGAAGGGGTGGGGATCGAAGTCGATCTCGCGCAGGCGACCGAATTCGGCGGGATCGATCGGCGGGATCGGCGGGATCGGAAGTTGACTCTCGCCGCCGCTTCGCGCTCTGCTGCGGCGGGGTTTTCGATGTGAGGGAGTGAATGAGGCGCCGATGAGAAAACTACGATTTGGGCTCTGGTACGACTTCCGCAATCCCCCGCAGTGGCGGCAGGATCCGTCCCGCCTCTACGAGGCGATCCTCGCGCAGGCGGTGCGGGCCGAGGCGCTCGGTTGGGACGACGTCTGGCTCTCCGAACATCACTTCATCGAAGACGGCTACACACCGTCGATGCTGCCGCTCGCGGCGGCGATCGCGGCGCGGACGAAGCGGATCCGCGTCGGCACCAGTGTGCTCTTGCTCCCGTTGCACGATCCGCTGCGCGTCGCCGAAGACGCGGCCACGATCGACATCGTCTCGAACGGTCGCTTCGACCTCGGCGTCGGCGCGGGTTACCGCGTCGGCGAGTTCGACGGCTTCGCGATCCCGCGCCGCGAGCGCGACGGGCGCATGGCCGAGGCCGTCGAGGTGTTGCGCCGCGCGTTCTCCGGCGAGCGCTTCACGTTCGAGGGCAAGTACTACCGTTACCGCGACGTGCAGCTGTCTCCGCTTCCGGTGCAGAAGCCGATGCCGATCTGGCTCGGCGGCTTCTTGCCGAAGGCAATCGAGCGGGCGGGGCGCGTCGGCGACGGCTACATCTCGATCGGTTCGATACGGCCGCTGGTCGACAAGTGCCTCGAGGCGGTGCGAGCGAGCGGACGCGACCCTGAGACCTACGAGGTCGCCGGCGGCTTCTCGTGGCTGCTCGTCGCGCGCGATCCCGAGCGCCGCTGGAAGGAGGCGCTGCCGCACTTCCTCTACCAGTTGAACCTCTACGCGCGCTGGTATAGCGAGGCCGGCATGTCGCTGGTCTCGGCGGCCTCGAACCGCGAAGAGCTCGAGCGAATGGGATTCTTCATTCTTCGCCCCGAGCAGGCGGTCGAGAGGATCCGCGAGTACGTCGCGGCGAATCGCGTGACCCGCTTCTACGGCTGGACCGTGCCTCCCGGACTGCCGCCGGAATGGAGCGACGAACACCTCGAGCTGATGGCGAAGGAAGTCATGGCGGCTTTCCGCTGAGCCGGGAGGAAGAGGAAGCAAATCGCCGCGGCGCGCTCGTCGCGTGGCCGCTTCGCGGATCGATTCGCATACGACGACGCCCCGTAAAGGCTGTGGCTGGCCGATGCCCTCGACCCGACACGTTGAAAAGCACTTCACCGCCGGCGAAGCGGTTCGCGACGTCGTGATCGGCATGTCCGATGGCTTGACCGTGCCCTTTGCGCTTGCGGCCGGTTTGACCGGGGCGATTTCGGAGACCCACATCATCGTCACCGCGGGGCTGGCTGAGATTGCAGCAGGCTCCATAGCGATGGGTCTGGGAGGCTACCTCGCCGCCCGAAGCGATGCGGAGCACTATGCCCACGAGCTGGCGCGCGAGCAGGCCGAGATCGCCTCCGTACCCGATACCGAGGCGCGGGAAGTCCGCGACCTCTTTCATGCCTACGGCCTCACTTCGGGGGAGAGCGCCAGCGTCGTCGAATCCCTCCGCGAACGCCCACAGGATTGGGTGAAGTTCATGATGCGCTTCGAGCTCGGTCTCGAGCCTCCCGAGGCGGGCCGCGCGCTGAGCAGCGCATTGACGATTGCCGCCGCTTACGTGGTCGGCGGTTTCATCCCGCTCAGCGCCTACCTCGTGATGCCGGACACTCGCCGCGCGCTACCAATCTCGGTGGCCGCCACGCTCCTCTCGCTCTCCGCGTTCGGCGCGATCAAGGGCCGCTTTACGGGCGTGCCGGCCCTTCGCGGTGCTCTACAGACGACCGTCGTCGGCGGTCTCGCGGCAGCCGCGGCCTTTGCTATCGCCCGCTGGATCGGATGAGTCTCGAGCGGGGTACTTCCCCTCGCGACGGCGACAGTCGCGTTCCTTGGCGGTCGCCGCGGCGTCCTCAAGAGCCACCTTATGTGTGCCGCTGGATCGTCGCGCCTTTCCGACAAGTTTAGGTTCGACGCCGAGCTTATCGCGGGTATCGCGCTCTGGCCCTTTCCAGATTCGAGACTTAAACCCATCGACGATCTCGAAAATGGGAAGGCCTCGAAGACCAACTATCCATGCGTGCGTGCAATTTGTCCTTTGGTCTGCGCTTTGCTTATCAATGACGCAGCAAAGGGGGGTCGCTAATGACTACTTCGTTTCGAAAGATCCTCGCCCCGGTTTATTTTGACGAGAGCTCTTCGGCATCGCTCGACTACGCGGGGTATTTTGCCAAGCGCAACGAAGGGATCGTCTTTCTCCTGCACGTGGTGCCGACGGATGAGCCGCACCTTCTCCGCGCCATCTATCGGCCTGACGAAGGGGGCGGAGCGAACGTGCCGTGGGCCGAGAAGGTAGCCCGAGAGAAGCTCGAGGCGATTGCCAAGGAGCGCCTGGGAGATGTGCGCTGTGAGATCAGCACGCGCGTAGGCAGCGATGCCACTTCCGGTATCTTGGAAGAGCTACAGCGGGTCGATGCCGATCTCATCACGATCGCGACGCACGGGCGGACGGGAATTTCGCGCCTGGTTCTGCGCAGCGTCGCCGAGCGGCTGGTTCGCGAGTCGCCTCGGCCGGTTCTTACCACACAACGCAAGGTCGTTGTCTCGCGGGAGCGGCCGTTCCGGTCGATCCTCTGCCCGATCGATCTCGACCCCGGCCGCCTGTCCTCGCTCGACTGCGCGGCGGATCTGGCGCGAGCGAACGATGCCATCATTCACTTGCTGCACATCGTGCCGACCGAGAATTTCATGCTTCGCCGTGAGATCTATCAGCCGGTGCCGGGAAGTGAAGAGAACGTGGTGCGCGCCGAGCGAGTCGCACGGCAGACTTTGGAAGAGATCGCCCACGCGCGGCTCGGTAACCTACCCCACGAGGTTCACGTTCACGTGAGCGCCGATCCGGCGCGGACGATTCTCGAGATCGAGCACGACGTCCGACCGGATCTTCTCATCATGATGACGCAGGGCTTCGGCGGCCTCGTTCATTTGATCGTAGGCAGCGTCACGGAAACCGTGATTCGTAAAGGGTTCTGTCCGGTACTATCGGTGCGAGCGGACATATGAAGTGCCGCAAATCGAACACGGTCGAGGAAGGGAACTTCAAAGAGCGAGGATCACCTATTTGGGGAAATCGATAACATACGAACGCGAGGAGGGAGACTTGAGCTCTCCCGCGGGGACGAAGTGCCAAGACCCGCCGAGGAGCCCGAAAAACCGCGGGAATCAAGGGCCTCCGCTATTTGCGATCCGGTGGTCGTGCATGGCGAGCCAGAAGTTGAGGGGGTCGTCAGAGGTCCGCCGCGTGTCATTCAGGGCAGCACGCTCTATTGTCAAACACGTCGTGTAGCGCCGAGGTCTCGACGCCCCCCCTGTTCGCCAAGACATCGCCGCCGGTGGCAGCCGTCCAGGCCAAACGGGTCAAAGGAAACCGCGCTCAGGCCGAAGCCAACGGGCCGACAGTAACTTCCACGCCGTGCACGGCGGTGCTTTCCCCCATATCCGCCTTGCGCCCGGGGTTGAGCACGTTCACGTTCCGTTGCCCGGGTTCCTGTTTTGGCCAGCGGCCCTTGTGCGACAGCGCGACGCCGCGAGGCACGGTCTCGGTCAAGGTGACGCGCATCACCAGGCGGCCGGTTTCGTTCGCCACCAACACCTGGTCGCCCTCGGCGAGCCCCCGCCCGGCAGCGTCGGCCGGATGCATCGCGATCGTGGCCGGGCCCACGTGGGCCAAGATCTTGGCCACGTTCGAGAAGCTGTCGTTCAGGCTCCACGACGAAGATGGCGACAACAATCGCAGCCGCCCCGATGCCGGCCTGGGATCGGCCAGCGGCTGTGGAAGGCGTGGATGGCCGTCAGCCGCGGCGCTCTCGGAGGCGATTTCGATACGTCCGCTGGGCGTGGGAAAGATCAGATCGCGAAACTGGATCGCGGGTTCGGCAGGAACGTGCACGGGCGCTCGTGCGGCAAACGCGCGGAAATCTCCGTCGAAGTTTGCGCGCTTCAACAGTGTGGCGATGATTTCGGAATCGCTCTCGTGCAACTCGGGCTCGGCGAAGTCCATCGCGCGGGCCAGACGGCGAAATATTTCCGAATTGGGCAGCGCCTCGCCCATCGGCTCCGCCGCCTTGACCTGCGCCGAAAGGGTCAGGTGAAAGTAGCTCGCCACGAGATCGTCGAATTCCAGGAAGCTCGCCGCCGGCAGCACGAAATCGGCAAAGTCGGTGGTGTCGGTCGGAAACAGATCGAGCACGACGGTCATCAGGTCTTCGCGCGTCAGCGCCCTGCGTAGGCGCTCCTGCTGCGGGTTGGACGCCGCGATATTGATGTTCCAGCACATCAGGGCCTGCGCACGCGCGGGGTCCTCGAGACAGGCCGCGAGATCCATCTGGCTGATTGACGGCGGAGCGCTCTTGCTCAGATGCGGCGCGGTCAGATATTCGCCGTCGATGCCGCGTTGCGTCATGTCGAAGTTCAGGTACACGAAGCCGGCGCCGGGCTTGCCGAGATTTCCGGTGACCGCCGGAAGAAGCGAGCACGCGCGCATCACGTTGCCGCCGGTCGGCTGACGCTGGAGCGCCTGGCCCATCCACAACAGCGACGGCCCTCGGCCGTACACGCGCGCGGTGTCCTCGATCAGACGGGCGGGCACGCCGGTCGCGGTTTCGCCCCAGGCGGGCGTACACGGCGCGAGCATCGGTTCGAGCTCGTCCCATCCCACGGTGTGTTGTGCGACGAAGTCGCGATCGACCAGCCCGTCGCGCCGGATGACGTGGAGCATCGAAAACGCCAGTGCCGCATCGCTCCCCGGGAACGGCTGAAGATGGATGTCCGCCGCCGCAGCCGTCGCGGTCCGCACCGGATCGACAACCACAATCTTGCCGGGCAACTTCGCGAGCCAGTGCTCCTGCACGTGCGGGCCCGAAGCGGTCGGGTTAGCCCCCCATACGATGATGCAGGCGGCGTCGTCGCCGGTACGCGGATCGAAGCCGCTCACCGAAGTTCCGTACACGTAATGCAGCGCCACGTGGCCGGCCATGTTGCAAATCGTGTCGGGGCTGACCTCGGTCGCGCCGAGCCGATTGAAGAAACGCATCGGGAAGAGATACGCGTTCAGCGAGATCGTGCCGCTGTAATGCGTATTGAAGATGGCCTGCGGGCCGGCGCTCGCGACGATCTGCTTGAGCCGGTCGGCGATCGCAGCCAGCGCGACGTTCCATGACACCGGCTCGAAGCGGCCCTCGCCCTTGCGCCCCACGCGGCGAAGCGGCTGGGTCAGGCGCGAGCGCGGGTCCAGCCATTCGTTGTTGTAGCCAATCGAGCATTTGGTGCAGAGCTGGCCCCGGCTTACGAAATGGCGGGGGTCGCCGCGCACCGACTCGATCGCGCCGTTGCGCTTGTGAACGGCAACTCCGCAGGTGTCGTAGCAATCGCGCGGGCAAGTGGTGCGGACGATTTCCTCAAGCTCATTCATCATGATCGCTCCTCGACGCATCACCACTTCTGTTTTCATAGCACGATGCCCATCCAACATAGTTTCGCGAGACGGCCACTGCAAAGAGCCGCTTCGCTTCCGCAAGCAGCAGGTTCGGGACATTGACGTCAGCCGGGCGCAGGAGCCGCGACTCGAAGCGGCGGCGCAGAAATGGGTGATCGCGTCGAGCCTGGCCGACTACATCGCGCGGCAGGGATCGGTCGTCACGAAGAAGCGCGCCATCATCCCCGTGGTGATGCAGTCCCTCCAGGTGACGCACTCGTTGGAGCGGACCCTCGACGGGCTCGGCCGACTGTCTGTCGAGTTCGAGGGCATACGGACCCGGGCGGCGTACGTCGGGAAGCGCGACTTCTTTGCGAAACGCAAAGAAGCTATGGGAGAAAGAGGCTATCCTCCGGAGCAGAATCCCGCCGGGCCATGACCGCGTTCGCTCGCATCGAAGAGCTCGCCGCTAAGCGCAAGGGAGGGCTGCGAGCGCTCGAGAGGCTTCTGCCCAAGCCGCGCAGCCGGGCGGCGCTCGCCAAGACCCCTGACGCCTTCTTTCTCTCGGCGATCGCCAAGCAGATATTCCGCGCGGGCTTCGTCTGGAAGATCGTCGAGTACAAGTGGTCGACGATGGAGGAAGCGTTCGCCGGCTTCGATCCGCAGATCGTCGCCGGCCTCGTCGACCACGACGTCGAGGAGCTGCTCGTCGACCCGCGCGCGATTCGCAACCGCTCGAAGATCGAGAGCGTGCGCGAGAACGCCGCCTGGATGGTTCGCGTGGCGGCCGCCCACGGCAGCTTCGGAAGCTTTCTCGGCGGCTGGCCGCCCGACAACGTCGCCGGCCTGTGGGAGGAGCTCCGCAGGGAAGGGAGCCGCCTCGGCGGCATGACCGGGCCGTTCTTCCTCCGCGAGGTCGGCAAGGACACGTTCCTGCTCACCTCCGACGTCGTGAAGGCGCTGCGGCGCGAGAAGGTCGTGAAGGGGACTCCCACCTCGAAGCGCGATCTCGCGGCGGTGCAGCAAGCGTTCAACGCGTGGCGCGAGGAGAGTGGGCGACCGCTCTGTCAGCTGAGCCGGATCCTCGCCTTCAGCATCGGTTGATCACCGAGGGCGCTGGGAAAAATTCTTTCGCTCGCTCGCTCGGTCTCGAGAAGAGGGCGTTCATCCGACCGTAGTCGGCCGCCGTTTCGAACATCGCATCGTAGACGCCGTCGGCGGCTTCATCCGCGACGCCGTCAAAGCAGGGCAGGCGATGGGGAAGCGCCGGGCGTCCGAGATCGACCGTCATGTAGCGTTCCGCCTCTTGTGACGCGATTCTCCCGCCGGGGCGACGCGCTTCGGGTCGCCAGAACCAAGCACAGTGCCGCGGCTCCGGTGCGAACGAGATTCGAGGAACGAGATTCGGCCGCTCAGGACGCTTCCTTCTGCATCTGCTTCATCCTCTTCTTGCACGGGCACTCGCCGGCTGCAGAGTCCTTCGCGGCCTCGGGTTTATGCTCAGTTTCCGCGGCGGCACCGCAATTGCCGCAACATCCCCCGCCCGGCATGCAACCTTCCGCTTTCTGCGGATCGCCGACGGTGGGCGCAGCGGGGGCCGGTCGGTTTTGCTCTTCGGCCTGCGCCGCCACCACGACAAGCATGGTAACCAAGAACAAGCCTGTGATGAGTGCTCGTAGGATCGTCATGTCAGTCCTCCTGAAGGTGTATTCTTTGGATGCTTCGCCGAGTGTCGTCAACGGACGAGCAGACCGCCTGCCGATCGCCCGAATCGAGGGGGCGCGTTCCGGAGAAATGGCGGATTACAAGGGAGCGGGCGAGTCTCCACCTCGATCGTCGTGAAGCCCATGCCTGTCTCCTCCGTCTAGCGAATCCCCGCGTAGCCACCGTCCACGACGAAGACCTGTCCGGTTACGTAGCTCGACGCCTCGGAGGCCAGGTAGAGCGTCAGGCCGACGATCTCCTCGGGGTCGGCGAACCGGCCCATTGGAATCTTGTCGAGCACTCGGCGATAGAGCCCGGCGTTCTTCATCAGGCCGCTCGTGAGGTCCGTGATCACGTATCCGGGCGCGACCGCGTTGACGCGGATGCCATGCGAGCACCAGTCCGCGGCCAGCGTCTGGGTCAGGGCGATGAGCCCGGCTTTCGCCGCGGTGTACGGCAGGCCGCGCTTGGTCCCGTGAAGCGCGGTCGCCGATGAGATGTTGACGATCCGGCCACCGCCCTGAGCGATCATGACCTTCCCGACCTCGCGGCACGCCAGGAACGCTCCGCGCAGATCCACGTTCATGATCAGGTCCCAGTCCTCGGGCGTGAGGACCTCGGGGCGCTTGAACAGGGGATTGATGCCGGCGTTGTTGACGAGGACATCGATCCGACCGCAGCGACTCCTCACCTCGCCGACGAGCCGCTCGACGTCCTCGAGCCGGCTCACGTCCGTCGGAATCCCGTCGGCCCGGTGCCCGAGCGCCTTGATCTCCGCGGCCACCGAGTCGACCGACTCGGGCGAGCGGCTCGCCACGACGACGTGCGCCCCGCTGGCTGCAAGGCCGAGCGAGATCGCGCGCCCGATGCCCCGTGACCCGCCGATGACGATCGCGACCTGGCCACCGAGGTCGTGCGCTTTCCGCTCCTGCTCCATCGATGTCGTCGTCGACTACCGCGTGAGGCGGTCGCCGGCCGCTTCCCGGTCCCAGACGCCCTCGACTCCCCGCGCACCGAGCCGGCGCTTCTGGACCGTCTCCTCGGGCGTCTTGGGCAGCGCGTCAACGAGCTCCACGTGCGGGAAGCATCGGTGCCGCGCAGCCTGCTCGGCGAGCATTCGCGGGAGCGTGGTCATCATCCCTGGTCGTCGTCCCAGCGGTATCCGTCGAGAAAGTTGCGCGCGATGACGAGCTGCTGGATAGTGGGAGGGCCTTCCTCGAGCCAGTTCAGGCGGGCGTCGCGATAGAGACGCTCGATCGGATACTTGCGCGTGTAGCCGACGCCTCCGTGGATGAGCAGGGCGCGGTCGGTCACCCGGCCCACGGCCTCGAGGCCGAACAGCTTGCACATCGACGCCTCGGCGGGAATTCGCTCGCCGCGATCGGCCTTGCGCGCGGCATCGTACACCATCGCCCGGAGCGCGTAGATGTCCGTCGCCATCTCGGCGAGATAGGTCTGCACCGCCTGCCGCTCCGCGATCGGCTTCCCGAACGTCACGCGCTTTTTCGAAAACGCGAGCGACAGGTCGAGCGCGCGCTCCGCGGTCCCCAGCGACGTCGCCGCGATGAAGAGGCGGCTGACCTCCAGCGCGACCGTCATCTGGGGCAGCCCTTCGCCTTCCGTCCCCATGATGTTCGTCGCCGGCACGCGGCAGTCCTTGAACGTCAGGTAGCCGTGCTCGCCCCCTCGACATCCCATCAGCGGCGGCATGCTGCTGATCGTGAAGCCCGGCGTCTCGCGATCGACCAGCAGCGCGCTGATGCCGTGGGCGCCCCTACTTGGATCGGTGTAGCAGAACGTCATGAAGTGACTAGCGAACTCGGAGTTCGTGATGAGGTGCTTCCGGCCGTTCAGGATGAACTCGTCGCCGTCGCGCACCGCCCGCGACTTGAGGTCGCGGCCGGTGCCGGCATCCGGCTCGGTGAGCCCGAACGCAACGGAGTATTCTCCGGTCGCGATCCGCGGCAGCAACGCCTGCTTCTGCGGCTCGCTGGCGAGCTGGGCGACTGCCTTCGCCGTCGTGTTGTGGACGTGCACGATCACCCGGATGCCGCCATGGATCTTCGAGAACTCGGCCAGGATCGGGACGTACTGAGAGGCCGAGAGGCCCACGCCCCCGTAGGCGTCCGGAACGAGCATGCCGAAGCAGCGCATCCGGCGGAGTTTGGGCAAGACCTTGTCGAGCGGCACCTTGTCGGTGCTCTCGATCTCGTCCTCGTACTGGTCGAGCTCGTCCCAGATGAACTCGATCATCTCCTTCTTGAACTTCCGGTACGCCTCTGCCGTCAGGGCCATGCGTCGTCTCCTTCGGGCTCAGGATCTCGTGGGGGAACCTGTTCAGCCTTCGGGTGCAGGTCGTCCGGTGCTAAGCGGCTCGCGTGCATCCCTTCATCGCATAGCCTTGCACGTTGCCTCAATGAAGGCGAAACGACGCGGTCCGCCGTGCTGCGAGCCGCGCTCCTTTGCTGCTGGTTCTCCCGGATCCATGTAGATTTCGCGCGGCATGGCGCCGACCATCACGAAGACCATGCCGTCGGCCGGCTCGACGTGGATCCATTGACCATAGGCGCCCAGCGCCATGAAAGAGCCGGGATGATGCACCCACCACAGATAGCCGTAGCCGGTAAAGGCCGAGGTATCGAGCCGTGGCCGCGCGCCGATGTCCTTGTGAAAATTAGGCGCCGACGGTGCCGTCGCTTCCGCGGTCCAGCCCTTGGGCAACACGCGCACCCCATCCGGCGTTACGCCGTCATTCAGCATGAGCTGACCGAAGCGGGCATAGTCGCGCAACGAGGCGCCACAGCAACTGCCGGTGATCTCCTGGCCATCGTCCGATTCGAGCATGAAGTAGCCATCCTGCTCCATGCCAGCCGGTCCCCAGATCTTCTCGGCGCAGTAGTCGGCTACGGTGCGGCCGGTAGCCTTTGCCAGGATGAGACTCAAAAGAAAGGTGTCGCCGGTGTTGTAGTAGAACTGCTCGCCGGGGGGATCGATGCGTTTCAGCGTCTTCAAATACTTCGCAATATAGCCGGCCTGCCGCTCGGCTATCGGCTTGATGTAATGGCGGGCGACGTCGGCGTTGAGATGCTCGTAGTCTTCTGTCCAGTTGATCCCGCCGGTCATGTTGAGCAGGTGGCGCACCGTCACACCGTCATAAGCGGTACCGGCGAAATCAGGCAGATACTTCGTCATCGCATCGTCAAGGCTGCCGATGAGGCGGTCATGCAGCGCCGCGCCGATCAGCGAGGACGCTATCGATTTCACCATCGACGAGGATTGCCAGCGCCCTTCCGGCTTCAGACCGAGAGCATAACGCTCAAGCACGATCTCGCCGTGTTTGAGCACCAACAGCCCACTCAGGTGCTCGTCGCGCATCAGGTCGTTGGTGTCGCAGGTGCGGCCCTGATCCTCAAAGCGCACGTCGAGTTCGCGCGCGGCGCGCTTGAATTCGCTCACGCGTTTGCCGCGCGGGATTGGACGGGTCGCGAAAATACGGTCCCAATGCAGAAAGCCTTCCGCCTGGATGGTCGGCGACCAGAGCAGAAAGTCCGCGCCCAGAAGTCGCGCCAGCCAGCGCTCGTTGGATGCCGATGGTGTTTGAGCCGTCATCACGTACCTCCCCCGACATGTGTGCCAAGCGATACGGTGAATCACCCCGGTTTCGCGGAGGCTTTGGG
>Ga0315278_10003634_pt1 | contig 13813 bp, 12 predicted proteins | sample YL17G06_0_MG_FD_203880 | JGI IMG/M metagenome (GOLD analysis project Ga0315278, IMG submission 203880) | Sediment microbial communities from Yellowstone Lake, YNP, Wyoming, USA - YL17G06_0 | ecosystem: Environmental > Aquatic > Freshwater > Lake > Sediment | place: USA: Wyoming | collected...
GCCGGCGAAACCTGGGGCGGGCGTCGCCTTCGCACCGAAACTCGGGCGTCGGTGCGAACGGGACGGTGGCCCCGGGTTTCGCATTCGCTCAACGCCGGGCGGCGAATCCGGCCAGTTCGCCCGCGAGCAGGACGGCGGCGAACAGGCTGCCGGGATCGGCGGTGGCCGCCTTGCCGGGATCGGCGGCGAGATCGAGTGCGGTACCGTGGTCGACGGACGTGCGGATGAACGGCAGGCCGAGCGTCACGTTGATGCCGTGGCCGAAACTCGCCGCCTTCAGCGCGGGCAGGCCCTGGTCGTGGTACATCGCGACGATCGCATCGAAGCTTCGCGCGTGAACGGGAACAAACACGGTGTCCGCAGGTACCGGCCCGACCGCGTCGATCCCTTGCGCCCGCGCCCTTGCGATAGCGGGCGCGATGGCGTCGATCTCCTCGCGCCCGAGGTGCCCGCCTTCGCCGGCATGGGGATTGAGACCGCAGACGGCGATCCGCGGCGCGCGGACGCCGAATTTCGCTGCCAGCTCGGCCGCGACGATCGCAATCGTCGCGGCCACCGCCTCCTCGGTGATCGCCGCTGCGACGTCCTTCAGCGCGACATGGGTGGTCACCAGCGCCACCCGCAAAGGCTCCGCCGCCGGACCGCCGACCAGCAGCATGACCACGCGCGGCGTGCGCGTGCGCTGCGCGAAATACTCCGTGTGCCCGGAGAATGCGATGCCGGCGTCCATCAGTACGCTCTTCTGCACCGGCCCGGTGACCAGCGCCGCGAACGCGCCGCTCCCGCAGGCGTCGGCGGCACGCGCGAGCGTCGCCAGCACCGCGTGCGCATTGGCGGGATCGGGCGCGCCCGGCCGCACCGGCGCCGTCAGCGGCAGGTGCCAGACTTCGACGGTGCCGGCGGGTGGCGCGAGCGCTGCGGGATCGTACAGGGTGTAGCCCGGGGCGAGGCCGATGCGCGCCGCGCGCGCGGCGAGCAACGCGCGGTCGCCGACGATCACGAGGCGCGCCGCGAGCGGGCGCTCGCGGTGGCGTTTCGCCAGCAGGGCGACGAGCTCGGGACCGATGCCCGCGGGCTCGCCCATCGTGACCAGAACCGCGCGCCGGCCGGTCATCCGGACGGTTCTTCCGTGGCGAGGCTGCGCCGGGTGACGGAGAGGCCGGTGGTGTCGCCGAAGAGCGCGACGTCGAGTTCGGGTGCGGCGTCGATCATCATCGCGCCGTCGGGTCCGGTGGCGATGGCCGCCTGCGTGAAACCGGCGAGCGGCTGCGCCGGCCGGCCGAATACCCACAACGCATCGAGCGGGCGCAGCGGGTCGAGCAGGCCGGTGTGCGCCGCGGCGGGTCCGAGCGGCAAGGCAAAACCTTCGCGGCCGAACACGGGAAACTGGTCGAGCGCGGCGCGATAGCGCAGCACGCGCTGGCCCGGGAAGCGCTGGCGCGAATTGAGGTCATGCCATGCCCCCGGCGGCAACGCGATCTCGACTTCGCCGCCCTCGGCGACGATCGGCGCGATCAGCAGCGCGTCGCCACACATGAACAGGGTTTCGCAAGTGCGCGCCGGCGCGTGGCCCGGGAACGCCAGCGCCATTGCGCGCATCACCGGCAACCCCGTCTGCCTTGCCTCGTCGACGGTGCGTTGCAGGTACGGGATCAGGCGGTAGCGGAATGCGAGCCACTTCCGGGCGATCGCCTCGGCCTCGGCCCCCATTGCCCACGGCAGGCGCTCGTCGGCACCGTGCAGGCGCACGTGCGAGGCGAAGATGCCGGCCTGCAACCAGCGCACGAAGAGTTCCGCCGTCGGCGGCGGTCCATAGGCCCCGCCGATCGCGGATGAGCGGTACGGCGCGCCGCTCATGCCCGACGACAACGCGCCCCTGATCGACGCGGCGAGCCCTTCCCAGTCGCTCTGCTCCGCGCCGCCTGCCGGGATCGCGTAGCGCTGACTTCCGGCCCAGCCCGCACGGCCGCTGATCACCGGCGGCGCGTCCGCGGCGCGCTGAAACCTGGCGGCCGCCTCGAAGATGCACTGGTGGTAGAGCAGCGGATAAACATTGGAGAGGCGGCTGCCGCTGTCGCCGTTGACCGCGATGGCATCCTGCGGTACGTCTTCGCCGTCTTCGCTCGCGATCAGGTCGGCGCCCTCGGCGAACAGCGTTGCGTGCGCATCGCACGACCAGGCGAAGGCGGCCGGATGGGTCAAGTCGACCATGCCGCTGTCCGGCAACGGCGGGCTCGTCGCAGCGGACGCGCGCGCGGCGGGCACGGTCTCCCGCCGGCGGATGGCAGGCATGCCCGTGCTGTCGGTGAGCAGATAGCCGCGTGCGGCAAGCTCGTGGAAGAGCGGCGTGCCGACGGCGACGTAGGGGGATTCGCGCGCGCAGATCCGCAGGTCGTGCGCCTTGATCTTCACCAGTGCGGAGCGCGTGCGCGCAGCGTGCCCGCCATCGCCAGCCCCTGCGGCCGGCGATGTGGCGCGGTGATCGAGCGCCAGCACGTCGCAGGGAATGCTGCGCTCGCGCAGCCTCTCCGCGACCGCGAGCGTCGCCTCGGGTCGCTGGTTGCGCTCGCACGCGACCCAGAGCCCCAGGCTCCATACCGGGACGATGGGCGCCCGCCCGGTGAGTTGCGTGTACCTGCCGATGATCTCCGCCGGCGTGCCGGCGGCGAAGAGGAAGAGATCGAGGGCCTCGTCATCCACGACCAGCGCGTACGAGCGCTGCGACCATTCGGGGTTGCCGACACCGTGCGCGACGCCGCCGACGGTGTGGACGAACACGCCCCAGGCGCCACCTTTCGCGGCGGCGCTGCCGCCCGGTCCCCAGGCGAACGGTGTGTGCGCATGCGCGCGGTCGGCGTCCTGCGCGTCCAGGACCTCGGATCGCACCCGCTGCCCCCGCTTGTTGAGCGGACCGGACTGTTCGCCAAGACCGTACACCGGCTCGCCGGACGCGAGCGCGACGGCGGCGAGCCATTGCCCGCCGCGGCGCAGCCGGCCGATCGACGGCAGGCGCGGCGAACCATCGGCGCGGAGGTCGGTGCACGATTGCAGCACGGGCATGCCCTGGTGCAGCAGCCGGAAACGCAGCGGCGTCGCCGTGAGTTCGAACGCGCTGTCCCCGCTCGTGAGCGTCCAGATCCCCGGCGGCGATTGCGCGACGGCGCAGGGCTGCGCGTGACCATGCACGATCCCGTAATCGGGCTTGGTCGCGGGTCCGGCCCGCAGGCGGAAGATGCCGGGACCGTAGGCAGCGGCTTCGAGGACGTCGCCGGTCGCGGTCGCGAAGGCGATCCCCGACGCGGTCGCGCCGAGACTGCCCTGCCCATCGAGCTGCAGGAACGCGGAGGGATCGAACTGCACCGCCGGCGCCCGGGTGATCGCGTTCAGCCGGCAAAGGCCGGTTCGGGCAACCCGGGTACGGGCACCGCCATCGCGAAAAGGCCGCCGGAGAGCGGCAGGCGGGTCAGTTCTTCGGCGGAGCGGAACTGGCGCGCGCTGGTGACGTACAGCGTCTTCAAGTCGGGACCGCCGAATGCGCACATCGTGGGGCACATCGCCGCGATCGGGAACAGGGCGAGCACCGCCCCGGCGGGCGAGATGCGGGCCACCTTGCCGCCCCCATAGAACGCGGTCCAATAGCAGCCGTCGCTGTCGACGGCGGCACCGTCCGGCCGGTGGGTGGCGTTCGCAAAATGCGTCAACTCGCGGCGATTCGAGGGCTGGCCGGATGCGGCGTCGAAATCGTACGCGTGGACGATCCGCGTCGGCGTGTCGGTGTGGTACATCGTGCAGCCGTCGGGGCTCCACGCGAGGCCGTTGGAAATCATCATGTCGCGGAGCACCGTCGTGACGCGGTAGTCCCGGTCCACTCGCACCAGCGCCGCCGAGGTGGCATCGCGCTTCTCGTTCATGAACCCGGCCCAGAACCGGCCCTGCCGGTCGCAGCGCCCGTCGTTGAAGCGGTGATGCGCGGGATCGTACGGCGCATCGGCGACTTTTCGCAGGAGCGTGCCGTCCGCCCGGGCAAGCCAGAGCCCGCCGCGCAGCGCGACGACGAAGCCGCCCTGGCCCCGCAGCGCGAAGCAGCCGATCGATTCCGGCATGGGCATCACGGTGTTCTCGCCGGTCGCCGGGTCGAAACGATTGAGCGCCGGCGCATTGATGTCGACCCAGTAGAGCACTTGCTCGGCGACCGACCAGACCGGGCATTCGCCGAGATCCGCCTTGACGTCCTTGACGCAATGCAGGGCAGCGGGAGAGGAGGACGAAGCGGGGGGCATGGCGGTGGCAGGGGCGAGAAGCGCATCGTACAAGAAAACGCGGCCGCCTGAATTTCGCCCCGGGATCGGATACCATCTCGCTCGTTCGCTCCCCAATGGATACCCCCATGCGCTTCGAAGGCACCGACACCTACATTGCCACCCCCGACCTGATGCTCGCCGTCAACGCGGCGATTGCGCTGGAACGGCCGCTGCTGATCAAGGGCGAGCCCGGCACCGGCAAGACGATGCTCGCCGAGGAAGTGGCGCGGGCGCTGTCGCGGCCGCTCTTGCAGTGGCACATCAAGTCGACGACCAAGGCGCAGCAGGGGCTCTACGAATACGATGCGGTGTCGCGGCTGCGCGATTCGCAGCTGGGCGTCGAGAAAGTCGCCGACATCGCCAACTACATAAAGCACGGCGTGCTGTGGGATGCGTTCGAGGCGGAGACGTCGGCGGTGGTGCTGATCGACGAGGTCGACAAGGCCGACATTGAATTTCCGAACGATCTCCTGCGCGAGCTCGACCGGATGGAGTTCTACGTCTACGAGACCCAGCGGACGGTCAGCGCGCGGCACCGGCCGCTCGTCGTCATCACCAGCAACAATGAGAAGGAGCTGCCGGACGCGTTCCTGCGCCGCTGCTTCTTCCACTACATCAAGTTCCCGGACCGCGAAACGATGACGCGGATCGTCGACGTGCACTTCCCGGGCCTCAAGAAGGCGCTGCTGCAGGAGGCCCTCGAGGTGTTCTTCGGCCTGCGCGAGGTGCCCGGCCTCAAGAAGAAGCCGTCGACCTCGGAGCTTCTCGACTGGCTGAAGCTGCTGCTGGCGGAGGACATTCCGCCCGAGGCGTTGAAGAGTTCGGACAAGAAGGTGCTGATCCCGCCGCTGCACGGCGCGCTGCTCAAGAACGAGCAGGACGTGCACCTGTTCGAGCGTGTCGCGTTCATGGCGCGGTCGGGACGCTAGGCGCAGCGGACGCCCGGAGGCCAGGCATGCGCTTCGTCGAACCGGTGACGCTCACCGGACGTCACGCGACGCTGCTGCCGCTCGCGCGCGAGCACGAGGCGGCGGTGCGGGCGGCGGCGGCCGACGGCGAATTGTGGCGGCTCTGGTACACCGGGGTCCCGGCGCCGGACAGGACCGCCGCCTGGATCGACGCCGCGCTGGCGATGCGCGAGAACCAGGGTGCGCTGCCGTTCGTGATTCGCGACAACGCCAGCGGCGACATCGTCGGCTCGACGCGCTGTTTCAACGTCGAGGCCGCGCACCGGCGGCTCGAGATCGGCCATACGTGGCATGCGCAGCGCATGCAGCGCACCGCGATCAACACCGAATGCAAGCTGCTGCTGCTCACGCACGCCTTCGAGACGCTCGACTGCATCGCCGTCGAATTCCGCACCAGCTTTTTCAACTTTCAGTCGCGACGCGCGATCGAGCGGCTCGGCGCCAGGCAGGACGGCATCCTGCGCAACCACCAGATTCTCGCCGACGGCACGCTGCGCGACACCGTGGTGTTCAGCATCATCAGCGGCGAGTGGCCGGCGGTGAAGCGCAATCTCGGTTTTCTGCTCGAGCGCCCGCGATGCTGATCGCCTTCTTCCTCCACCTCAAATCCGCGCGGCTGCCGGTCTCGACGCGGGAATTCCTCACGCTGCTCGAGGCGCTGGAAGCGCGCGTGGTGTCGTTGTCGTTCGACGATTTCTACGCGCTCGCGCGAACCTGCCTCGTCAAGGACGAAACGCATTTCGATCGCTTCGACCTCGCCTTCGCGGCGTACTTCAAGGGCGTCAACGCGATCTTCGACGTCCGCGGCACGATCCCCGAGGAGTGGCTGCGCAAGGAGTTCGAGCGGCACCTGACGCCTGAGGACCGCGCGAAGATCGAGGCGCTGGGCGGCTGGGACAAGCTGATGGAGACGTTCAAGCAGCGTCTGGCCGAGCAGAAGGAGCGCCACGCCGGCGGCTCCAAGTGGATCGGCACCGGCGGGACCAGCCCCTTCGGCGCCTACGGCTTCAACCCGGAGGGCATCCGCATCGGCCAGGAAGGGGGCGGCAGCCGCAGCGCGGTCAAGGTCTGGGACGAGCGCTCGTTCCGCAACCTGGATGGCGACGTCGAGCTCAACACGCGCAACCTGAAGGTGGCGCTGCGCAAGCTGCGCCGCTTCGCGCGCGAAGGCGTGCCCGAGGAGCTCGACCTCGAGGGCACGATCGAAGGCACGGCCAGGAACGCCGGCTGGCTCGACCTGCACATGGTCCCCGAGCGGCGCAACCGGGTCAAGGTGCTGCTGTTCCTCGACGCCGGCGGCTCGATGGACCCGCACGTGCGCGTGTGCGAGGAGCTGTTCTCGGCGGCGAAAAGCGAATTCCGCCATCTCGAGTACTTCTATTTTCACAACTGCGTCTACGACCACGTCTGGCGCGACAACGGTCGCCGCAGGTTCGACCGGCTCGCCACCCAGGACATCCTGCACAAGTACGGCCCGGACTGGAAGCTGATCTTCGTCGGCGACGCGGCGATGAGCCCCTACGAGCTGACGCAGGCGGGCGGCAGCGTCGAGTACAACAACGACGAGCCCGGCATCGTCTGGCTGAAGCGGCTGTTCGAGCACTTCCGCCGCGTCGCCTGGTGGAACCCGGAGCCCGAGCGCACCTGGGAATACACGCGCTCGACGCAGATCATCCTGGCGCTGCTCGGGCCGAAGATGTTTCCGCTGACGTTGTCCGGCGTGGCACGCGGGATCGACGCGCTGCGGCATTGAGTCGTTCGCAGAATCCCTGCGGTGGGCGCAGCGGACCCTGAACTGCTGACCGCAATCCTCGCCACGCCATGCGCAACGCTGCGACGTACAGGACGCCCGGAGTCGTTGCGGTTCTGGTCTCGTCCGTGCTGTTCGGCGCCAGCACGCCACTCGCGCGCACCCTGGTCGGCTCGGTCGATCCGCTCTGGCTTGCCGGACTGCTGTACGCGGGATCCGGGCTCGGCTTGTCGCTCGTCCTCGGACTGCGGCATTGGGGACTCGCCGGAAGCAACCGCGGCGTTGCCGGCATCGCGCGTGGCGACGCCGCGTGGCTCTGCGCCGCGATTGGCGCCGGCGGGATCGTGGCACCGGTCCTGTTCACTTTCGGCTTGCGCGGGACCTCGGGCGCGACCGCGAGTCTCTTCCTCAACCTGGAAACGGTGTTGACCGTGGCGATCGCATGGTTTGCGTTCCACGAGCATCGCAACCGGCGTGTCGTCACCGGGATGGGCCTGATCGTCGTCGCGTGCGTGGTGCTGGGTGGCGACGGAGGCTACGACGCCGGTGTTGGCTGGAGCGCGCTGCTGATCGCGCTCGCGTGTCTGTGCTGGGCGATCGACAACAACCTGACGCGCAAGATCTCGGGCAACGACGCGATGCTGATCGCGGCGCTGAAGGGCCTGGCCGGCGGCGCCGTCAACCTCGGGCTTGCGGCAATGGTCGCGGGAGCGGCGCCACCGCTGGCGTCGGCAGTCTCCGCGGCCGTCGTCGGGCTGCTGGGCTACGGCGTGAGCCTGGTGCTGTTCGTCGTCGCGCTGCGGCAACTCGGCGTTGCGCGCGCCAGCGCCTACTACGCGCTCGCCCCATTCATCGGTGTTGCCGTTGCCTTCGCGGTATTCGGCGAACAGCCTCGAGGCGGGTTCTGGGTGGCGCTGCCGCTGATGGCGATTGGCGTCTGGCTGCACCTGACCGAGCGTCACGAGCATCCGCATGCACACTCGTTTGTCGAGCACGAGCATGCGCATCGGCACGACGAGCACCACCGGCACGATCACGATTTTCCGTTGAGCGGCCGGGAGCCGCATTCGCATCCGCACGTGCACGAGCCGGTCGTGCACACGCACCCTCATGATCCCGATCTGCACCACAGGCACGAGCACTGAGGGCCTTATGGGGTCAGAGCGTCAGCGGGGATCGCGGCTGCGCGGCGTCGGACCAAAGCGGCGGAGCGTGGGTACATGGCGGGCGGGGACGCCGACGAGCTTGTCGCCGTCCGCCGCGTTGCGCGTCACGACGCTGCCGGCTCCGACCAGAACGCCGGAACCGGTTGTGACATTGTCCACGACAATGCTGCCGATTCCGATCAACCCGCTGTCGCCGATGCGCGCGTGGCCGGCGATGGCGGTCGACGCCGATATCCAGACCTGGTCTTCGATCACGGCGCCGTGGCCGACATACACGAGGCTGCCGATCTTCACCTGATCGCCGATCGTCGTGTCGCTGAGAATCCCCTGGCACACGCAGCAGTTGGCGCCGATATCGACCCAGTCGCCGATGCGGACCCCGCCGAGATGGGGAAAGAACAGGCGGTGGCCGTGGCGGTCCTCGTGGTAGGCGAGCCCGACCCAGCCGATCACGGTACCCGGGCCGATGCAGCAGTTCGACCCGACCGTGGAACCCGCGTAGATCACGGCACCCGGACCGACGCGCGTCCCCGCACCGATGCGCACGTTGTCGCCGAGGGCCGCGCCGGCGGAGATCTGCGCGTCGCGATGCACACTGGCGCGCGGGTGGACGCCGACCATCGGCTCGGGTGGCCGGCCGACCGCGGGGAGCAGCGCCTCCACCGCCTGGATGAACCAGGCCCTGGGATCCTCGACGACGATCAGGGTTTGCTCCGCGGTGGCGCGCAACTCGGCACCGGGTGCAACGACGATGACTGCCGACCGCGATTCACGGACGCGATCCGCCGGACCCCCGGGATCGCAGAACGACAGCGCTTCCGGCTGTCCCGGAGACAACGGCGCGATGCCGCGGATCATCCGGCTGCCGGCTCCGGCGACGGTTGCACGCTGCGGAATCCGCGCCACCAGCGCATCCACCGCGACAGGTTCCGGCAGCTTGCGCAAGAATTCGCCCATCTCACCTCCTCAGTCTGCAGAGACCTCCGCACACAGCCTCCGGGCGCAGCGCCGTCACGGGGGAATGCGCGGAAGCGTTCCACCTGCGGTCCGGTACGCGCTCGCAGGCGTCTCACCGCCGCCCTGCTCGTTGGCGCGATCGAAGGCAGCGCATTGCCGCCAGACGTCCTCGCCGGGGATGGCGCCCGGCGGCATGAACCGGGCGAGGTCGACGCCGGCACACCGATACCGCCAGAGCAGGAACGGGTGCTGTCCGATCAGCTTCGCGCGATAGAAGACCGTTGGCGCGTCGTTCGATCCCCAGGGTCTTCCGGCGAGTCGCTGGAGGATCTGACGATCGCCGCCGGTGCCGCCAACATGACGCTCGGCGCCGGTGCCGCCATCGTACCGGGTCATCGCCCACTCCGGAAACACGTCGTAGCAGGCCTGCGTATCGAGCAGATAACAGTTGGTATCGACAAAACCGCCTTGCGCTTTCGCATAGACACCGCGCCCCGGCCCCATCGATTCCCACGTATCGGGACAGAGGTACTCACCGCTCCTCCGATCGACCAGGTGGCGCAGCGAAAATGCCCAGGCCTTGCCGGCGACGGCCTTGAGCATCGACGCCACATGGTCCGGGGCGTACCAGTTGTCGTCGTCCAGGTAGCTCACGTAGCGGCTGTTCGCGGCGTAGCTGAGGATGGTTTTCAGCGCACCGCCGTAATAACTGGGATAGAGGCCGCCGTGCCGCCGCGACGTGGAATAGCCGAGGTCGACCACCGTGATGGCGACGTGCGGCGGCCGCTCGGCGGTCAGTGCCTCGAGAAGCGCAGGCTCGCCCTCCCATTTGTCGATGCCGACGAGAATCTGGATCCGCCCCTCGAATTGCTGCGCGAACACCGAGCGGATCGCCTGCTGGATCGACCGGCGCACCACCGTCGTCATCACGATGGCAATGTCGAATGGCGTTTGCTGGTCGGCCGTCATGAGCGCCGCCGAAACGTACGAAAGCCAGGGTCAGACACGATCTTCACATCATCGGATTGCGAAGTGCCGCTGCAAGGCGTGTCTTGCGCTACTTTTCAGCGAACGTCCGCGCGAGGACGGCGGCGGCGGCGAGCGCCGGTTCCTTGATGGTGATCCGCCACAGCGTGCGCGGATCATCGGGATCGACCAGTGTTGCGGAATGCAGCAGCGAGGCGTTGTCCCAGATCACGACGTCGCCGATGCGATAGTTGTGGCTGTACTGATATTTCGGTTGGGTGGCATGCGCGGCCAGCTCGTCGAGCAGCGCGACCGCCGCGTTGTGGGTCATGCCAACGATCCCGAACGAGCTGCCGGACACGGCATACAGCGCCTTGCGCCCGGTCACCGGGTGCGTGCGCACGATCGGGTGCGTGATCAGCGGCATCTTCGCCTTCTGCTCGGGCGTCAGCAGCGACGCCGCCGTCCGGCTCGCCTCGTCCTGATCCTTGCGATTGCCGTAGTGGTGGATCGCCACCAGCGGCTCGATCCGCCGCTTCATCGCCTCGGGGAGGTCATCGTAGGCGGCATACTGGTTGGCGAACAGCGTGTTGCCGCCCACCCGCGGCACTTCGATCGAATAGACCATCGTTGCCCGCGCCGGCACCTGCAGGTATGAGTAATTGGTATGGAAATACAATCCCGCATCGGCGAGCCCGCTCGGCTTGCCGTCGATCCTGACGTTGGAAAGGATCAGGATGTCGGGGTCGTCCGGGTGGTGAAACTGGTCGATCACGTGCGGCTCCGGAGGACCGAACCGGCGCGCGAAGGCGGCGAATTTCCTGGCCGCCAGCTTTTGCCCGCGCAGCACCAGGACCTGGCCGGCAAAGAACGCGCGTTCCAGCCGGACGAACTTCGCCTTCGGCATCGAACGCGAAATGTCGACGTCCGAGGTTTCGAGCCCGAAGCCGTCGCCTAGGGGTGAAAACTTCACTGCGTGTCCCCTGCCCAGGAAGAATGGGGTCAGATTAACATTGCCAGCGTGCGCTTCCGCCTGAAATGTTAACCCGACCCCAACATCCGCGCCAATTCGGGAATTCGGGCCGCCGCCACCGGGGCGAGGGTGGCCGTCAAGGCACCGGCGGAAGCCTCACTCCCGCCCGACCGGTAGGCGCACGCCTACAGCGAATTGATCTTGTTGTAGATCGCCTCGGCGCCGATCTCCTTCGCGTACTCGGCGATCACCGGGTCTACCAGCTTTTTCATCGCGGGCTTGTCGGTGAACGGCACGAGCTTCGCCTTGCCGGCCTTCGCCAGGGCGTCGAGCTTCGCCGAATCCTCGCCGGATTCGGTCTGGCGTCCCCAGTCCCCCGCTTCCTTCCCGGCCTTGATGATCGCCGCCTGCAGGTCGGGCGGCAGCTTCTTGAACGATTTGCCCGAGAAGCACAGCGGCCGGATGGTGATCGCGTGCTGCGTCAGGATGATGTTCGGGCCGACCTCGTAGAACTTGAAGAGCTCGAGGCTGCCCGCCTCGTTCTCGCCGGCCTGGATCACGCCGTTCTGGATCGCGTTGTAGACCTCGTCGATCGCGATCACCGTCGGTGACATGCCGATGGCCGCGAACGTCCTGCTCCAGATCGGCGCGCCCTGCACGCGAATCTTCATGCCCTTCAGTTCGGCGAGGTTGCGTGCCGGCTGCTTGGAGAAGATGTTGCGAGTGCCGCCGCCGGCGTAGCCGATCAGCATCACGTCGGCCTTGGCCGAGACTTCGTCGGCGATCGGCTTCAGCGTGTCCGAATTGAGCACCTTGTTCCAGTGGTCGAGGTCGCGGAACAGGAACGGCGCGTCCATGAACGGCGCGGCCTTGGCGAACGTCGACATGTGCGCGGGCGAGACGATCGCGTAGTCGACCGAGATGCCCTGGTTCATGTAGGCGAAGTAGTCCTTCTCGATGCCGAGCTCGCTGCTCTTGTGCATGATGAAGTTGACCGGCTTGCCGTAATACTTCTTGGTGAGCTCCTCGAACTTCACCATCGTCTTGGTGAAGACGTGGTCGTCGCCCAGCTGGGACGCCCCGTGCAGGGTGATCGCCTGCTGGCCGAAGACGCTGCCGGACACCGCGAGCCCGACCACCATCAGGCCGCGTGACAATGCACGAATCGAGTTACGCATTTCGTTCCTCCTCGGGGGTTGCGTGGACAACGCTGTCGGCGGCGAATCCTGCGATCGCTCGAGATGCCGCCAGCCGGTTTCGGCCTTGGGTTGGGTGCCGATCGGGCCCAGTTGCATGCATGCGGGAGTGCGCCTTCGTACGAACGGTGCTCAGTAGAACGTCTGCCCGCCGTCGACCGTGATCACCTGCCCGGTGATGTGACGGGCGCCGTCGCTCATCAGGAATGCGGCCACGGCACCCTGATCCGCCGGGTCCGCGAGATGGCCGAGCGGAATGCCGGTGCGCCATTGCTCGACGCTGCCGTGGATCACGCCGGCGAGGCGCGACATGTCGCCGCCGGCCTGGTTGTCGATCATCATCGACGTCGCCGTCGAGCCCGGGCACAGCGCATTGACGGTGATCTGGAACTTCGCCAGCTCGAGCGCCATGCAGCGGACGAGCTGGATCACCGCGGCTTTCGACGCGCCGTACGACGCCGTGGACAGGCGCGGCGTGCACCCGGCGTTGGAGGACACGGCGACGATGCGCCCGCCTTTGCCCTGCTTGTGCATGCGCCGGGCGACCGCCTGCCCGGCGATGAACACCCCCCGGCAATTGACGGCGAAGGTCTGGTCCCACGCGTTGAGCGTGATGTCGAGAAACGGCTGGTTGTGCAGCACACCCGGCGCGATGATCGCGCCGTCGATCTGCCCGTGGCGGGCGGTCATCTCGTCCAATGCCTTTTCGACGGACGCGGGATCGGTCACGTCCATCGCGTGTGCGGAGTGCGTGGCATCGCCTCCCAGCGAGCGGGCGAGCTCCGGCAGCGCCGATGCATTGAGGTCGGCGATCGCGACCCGCGCCCCCTGCTCGGCCAGCGCGCGGGCGCAGGCGAACGCGATGCCTCCCTTGCTGCCGGCGCCGATGACGAGGATGGACCTTCCGTTCTGGATGCTCATCTCAATTCCCCTGCTGTTCTGATTTCGACGCTCGTCCGAAAGGGTGGGACTCAGGCGGCCTTTCGCGACGCGGCGCGCAGCAGCGCCCGCATCGACTGCAGCCCCCGCGCGGCTTCCGCGTCGCAGGCTTCGAACGTCGGCAGATAGAGCAATTCCGGGGCGATCCAGAAGAACTCGAACGAGAGATAGCCCTTGTAGTCGATGCGGCGCAGCGCCTCGATGATCGGCGGGAAGTCGATGTGGCCGCCGCCTGGCGACAGCCGATGGCTGTCCTCGACCTGCAGGTGCGCGAGCAGCGGGCCGGCGTCGCGGATCGCCTCCGCCATCGACGCCTCCTCGATGTTCATGTGGAACGTGTCGCCGACGACCTTCATCGCGGGCGATCCGATCGCCTGGACGAAGCGCTTGCAGTCGGCCAACGTCCGCCCGAGGTTGGTTTCGTAGCGGTTGATCGCCTCGAGGCCGATCGCCACGCCCAGCCGCTCGGCGCAGCGCGCGGAGTTGCCGAGCACCTCGATGACGCGCTGCTCCCCCGTGGCGCGGTCGAGGGTGGCCGGCACCGCGCGGACGCCGCCGCCGCCAACGACGATGATCGGCGCCCCGAGGTCGTGGGCG
>Ga0315278_10003635_pt1 | contig 13812 bp, 12 predicted proteins | sample YL17G06_0_MG_FD_203880 | JGI IMG/M metagenome (GOLD analysis project Ga0315278, IMG submission 203880) | Sediment microbial communities from Yellowstone Lake, YNP, Wyoming, USA - YL17G06_0 | ecosystem: Environmental > Aquatic > Freshwater > Lake > Sediment | place: USA: Wyoming | collected...
CGCAGACCCTAGGTATGCTGAGATCAACAGTAGAGAGTGTGCATTCCAGAACGGCAGCAATAAAGGAGCAGAAGCCAGCAGCTCAGAACTAACAGCCGCTATCTCAGCGCGTGGCATGAAGTCGACCCCGTTGTCCAAGCAAAAGCGGATTTCGGCGGTCTTAGCGACGGCGCGGAGATAGGCCTCGACGAGGCTGGCCGCAACTTTGAGCCAAGCCTTGGCGATCAATATTCACCCTTGCTGAAAACCTCGGCTGTAGAGGAGATTTCTCAAGTCATCGATCGAATCCACAGCGGCGAGTTCTCTAATGTCAATCTCAATGCCAAGCTCTGTCTCTAGCGCAAACACAATATTAACAGCTGCTACCGAATCAAGCGCGTATTGGTGGCGCAGCGACGCAGTATCCACGAGCGAACTGATAGGGATTTCCAGTTCTCGAGAAATCGCCTCGCGAATCTTATCAAGGAGAACTTTCAGTTCCACCCTCGAATCACTAACACCGCATTTCTCGACCCAAACCCAAATGTTGGCGATAGCGCAATGTCGACCTTTGCTTTCCGTGGCTCGTCAGGTACGAGGTCCACCCCAAGATTCTTGGCATCGTCAGATGCCAAGTTCATTGTCGGGGGCAGCGTCTGAGTATGAATCGCCAGCGTGCAAGCGATCAGCTCAAGTGCTCCGGCCGCCCCCATGGTGTGGCCCGTCATCGATTTGATGGCGCTTACGGGCACACGCGGGATGCTGTCACCGAGCACGTTGTGTAGAATATCGAGTTCGATCGGGTCGTTGGAGCGGGAGCCGATCGCGTGAGCACTGACGTAGTCGACCTGTTCGGGAGCAATTTCCGCCTGGTCGAGCGCTAGTCGGATAGCACGTACTCCTTCTTCCCCCGTCGAAAGAGGGGAGAATGGGTGAAATCCATCGGATGTAGCCGCATAGCCCGCGAGTTCAGCAAACGCTGGTGCGCCTCGTTCGCTAGCGACTTCCGCCGCCTCAAGTATGCAAACTCCCGCACCCTCGCTCATTACGAATCCATCGCGATCAGCCGCAAAAGGCCGGGATGCTCGCGCTGGGTTGTCATTTTCACGCGACATAAGGCCGAGGCGATCGAAAGCGGCGAAGAGTATAGGTGTGAGTGGTGCGTCGGTCCCTCCGACGACTGCGCGGTCGATGAGGCCTTGGCGAATATGCATCCAAGCGATACCAATCGCATCGGTTGCCGACGTGCACGCGCTCGAGATGCACATGGCGGGACCGCGGGTGCCGAGCGCAATCGCGAGCTGGGTGGCGACAACGCCAGAGTACGAGAGCGCAGGAAAAAGGGGATGCACCCGCCGGATTCCCTTCTCCAAGAACACCGCATGGTTCTCCGCAAGATATTCTGCAGTGCCTACGGACGTCCCGACAAACACGCCCACCCGTGAGGTGTCCATCCCCTTCAGTGAGAGCCGTGAATTTTCGATTGCCATGCGGGCCGAGGCGAGCGCAAAGTGAACACAGCGCGGGCTACCTGTAATTTCCCGCTGAGAAAGGAAATCTGCGGGACGAAAATCGCGTACCTGGCCTGCGATCTTCGTACCGTAGGGTTGGGGATCGAATAGGTTCAGGCGATCGACACCCGAACGACCAGTGACTAAGCTCTGCCAGAAGCAATCCGCCCCGGAACCGAGCGGCGTCACGCATCCCATTCCCGTGATCACCACGCGCCGATAACGGCCCCCCTGGGCAGCGGCGACAGATTTGTGCGCCCCCTCCCCCCCCCGACGATCGCTCCTGGTTGTAATTGACATCACGTTGCGCGATTATTTTCTGGTGTCGCGGCGAACTCTTACGCCTTAATTTCGCCCTTCTGGGGGTTGCAAGTCAAGAGAAGCTCGTGTCGCCAGGTGCGACAGGGTTTTAAAAAGTTTTCCTAAGAGGAGGCATGCAACTGAGGGTCCTCGTTATTGAAGACAACCGTCGCCACGCTGAGCTGATTTCGGACGAGCTCCATGACAGCGCCGTGGCGACGCATGTGGATTGGGCGGAGACAGGGGCCGATGCCATGGAAATCCTGGCGGCTCAGCCGATCGACCTAATCGTTCTCGACTACCGCCTTCCCGACACCGATGGGATCGAGTTCATGAAGGCGCTGCGATCTCGCGGAATTGACACGCCGATCATCTTCGTGACTACCGCCGACTCGGTCCAGCTGGCCGTCGAGGCCATGAAGCTCGGCGCCGAAGACTTCGTGCAGAAGCAGGAAGGATACCTCGCGGTGCTTCCCCTACTCGTCCGCGAGGCTCTCGAGCGGCAACGTCTTCGGAACGAGAAAACTCGCCTCGAGGCCGAGCTCCGCCAGGCCGATCGTCTCGCCTCGCTCGGCATTCTCGCTGCAGGGCTCGCGCACAACATCAACAACCGCCTGACCTCGCTCAAGACCTTCTTCGATCTCATTCCCCAGCGTTACGACGATCCCTACTTCCGCGACGAGTTCCTCAAGACCTGCCAGATGGACCTGGAGAAGATCGCTCTCCTCGTTCGCGAGTTGACGCGCTACGCCTTCACGGAAGACTCACCCCGGGCGCTGCAACCGCTGACCGACCTCATCATGCGGGCGATCGGCCACCTCGACGACGAGATCCACAAGAAGCAACTCCGCATCCGCACCGAGTTTGCCGAGGTACCGCTGCTCCCTCTCGATCCCGAGGGAGTCAAGCAGCTGTTCATCAACCTGCTGAAGAACGCGATTCAGGCGAGCCCGGTCGGCGGTGAGATCCTCGTCAGCCTGGCTCTCGAAACCCACGCCGAGCCGCAGATCGTCGCTCGCGTGCGAGACCAGGGGCCGGGACTGCCGGCCCAGGTGCGCGAACACCTCTTCGATCCGTTCTTCACGACCAAGGATCACGGCCTCGGCATCGGGCTCTACCTCTGTCACAAGATCGCCAGCTTGCACCGGGGTCGGGTCGAGGCGGGGAACCCGATAGGCGAAGGGGCCGAGTTCGCGGTCTACCTACCGATCGCACCGAGCGAAGAAGGCGCTGCGCCTTCGTCCGAAATGATGAGCTGACGGCTTCTGCGAGCGGCTCATCTTGAAGCGCTCGCCCGCACGGGATACCTGGGACAGATCGTGCCGACTCCTCAGGAGGTTCTCGCGCAGCTGAAGCAAGTGACATATCCTGGCTTCAGCCGCGACATCGTCGCCTTCGGCTTCGTGAAGGACATCGAAGTCGGCGGCCGGGGCGTGACGATCACGCTCGCACCGACGACCGACAACCAAGACGTGATCGGTGAGATTCGCCGGCGCGTAGTCGAGACGATCCAGGCCATGGGCGTGCCGATGGTCGAGATCGTGATCGAAGAGCCGCCGCGCGCGGCGCTCGGTGCGATACGACCGAAGCCCAAAGTCGGTAACGTCAAGAAGATCGTCGCCGTGGCGAGCGGCAAGGGCGGGGTTGGCAAGTCGACGGTCGCGGTCAATCTCGCGCTCGCGCTCCGGAGCCTCGGACGCGAAGTGGGCCTGCTCGACGCCGACGTCTACGGGCCGAGCGTCCCCGTCATGCTCGGCTTGTCGGAGCGGCCGCGCGCCGACGAGGAGAAGCGGATCGAGCCGATCGAGCGCCACGGCCTGCGCGCGATGTCGATGGGCCTTTTCGTCGAAGATGCCAAGCCGATCATCTGGCGGGGTCCGATGATCACCAAGCTGCTGGTCGAGTTCGTGCGCAACGTCTTGTGGGGCGACCTCGACTATCTCGTGATCGACATGCCACCAGGCACCGGCGACGCGCAGCTGACGATCTGCCAACAAGTGCCGCTCTCCGGTGGCGTAATCGTCACCACACCGCAGGAGGTGGCCCTTCTCGACGTCAAACGCGGCGTGACGATGTTTCGCGAGGTAAACGTCCCCGTGCTCGGTGTCGTCGAGAACATGAGCTACCACCTCTGCCGCAAGTGTGGAGGCAAGCACGATCTTTTCGGCAGCGGGGGCGGGCAACGGATGGCGGAGAAGTTCGGAATTCCGTTTCTCGGCGCCTTGCCGTTGGTGCGCGAGTTGCGCGAGGCGGGGGACCGGGGCGCACCGATCGTCGCCGTAGACCCGGATCACGCGCTGAGCCGCACGTTCGTGGAAATCGCGCAGCGCCTCGAACGCGAGCTCGAGCGGCAGCAAGCCGCTCCCGCGCGCGCCCACTTCCTGCAGTAGGAACTCGTCGCAGGCAAGCGCCGAATCGAGTCGGTTTCGACGCGAAGGGCGTTTTTGCGATCGGCCCGGCCGCACTGCCATTTCGGACAGCCGCTCCGGCGCGAGGCACGCTCGCTCGTGAACCTCTATGCCTCGAAGGTGCGCTACCTATGCAGGGGGCCCCGCAACCACGCTGCGGCGGGACTCGCTTATTGGCGCCTCGAGGCGATCGGCGGCGAGTACCGTGTGATCGTCGGCATCTCCGTCGATCCGCGGCGACGTCCAGCGCCTTCGTTACCTCTCGCATAACCTTGCAGCGAAAATACTTGGACCCCCAGAGCGTGCCGAAGCCGCACCCGACTTGGCCGCCACGAGCTGCAACACGACAGGTCGGCGACTGTCTCGCGCGCGTTTACCGCAGGCGGCCGCAGGCGACCGTCTGCAAACGGTGCTCCGCGCCCACGGAACCGCAGCGGCCGAGGTGCACGACGAGCGCCCGGAACGCATCGCGCATCCGCGCGAAACTTTCAGAGAAACATTAGCAGCGGAAGGAGGGCCGAGCCGATCGTCATAGCCAGGTAGCCGACCGAAAACAGAATTCTGCCCGCGGTTCCTTCTGCAGTCGAACTTTCCGGGCGGCCGAACGTGTCGTCCGCGTCGTCTTGATCCAGCACCTCTTCCTGTCCCCCGTCGTCCGCGGTCTCCCTATTCGGATTTGCATCCTGGCCGAGCGACGCCGAGCACCCACCGATTGTCGAAGCGCAAACGAAGAGGAACAGGATCAGAACGAGCGCCTTGTTTTTGCGGCTCATGTCGGTCTTCTAGCAGCATGCGGGGGATGAAGTCGAAGAGACGTGGCAACGGGACCGGCGCGTGAACGAGCATCGCAGCCTCTCGAGCGCGACCGCCGCGATCGCTCGCATTGCGGTGATCCCTCCGATTCCCGGCCACGAGCTGCTCTCGTATTCGGTCCCCGCTTCGCTCGCCGGCCGCCTGCACGAGGGCATGCGTGTCCTCGTGCCGCTCGGCCCGCGCCAGGTGACCGGGATCGTTCTCGGCTTCGGCGGCCAGCGCCCCAGCATGAAGCTACGCGAAGTTCTCGACGTGCTCGACGAGTCACCGCTGCTCTCCCGCGAGCTCCTCGCCCTCTGCCGCTTCGCCGCGTCCTACTACCTCGCTTCGCTCGGCGAGGTGCTTGCGACCGCCGTGCTCGCTGGCCTGCGGGCGCAGAGCCACCGGGTCGTTCGGCGGCTGGCACCGGCACGCGAACGAGAGCCGAAAGGACTCACTCGAACCGAAGCGGAGATTCTCCGTCGTCTCGCCGTCGACCGCCCGGTGCGAGCGACGACGCTTGCGCGCGCCGTCCGCTCGAGTTCGTTCTACGAGGCGCTCCGCTCGCTTGCGGCCGACGGATGGATTGCCATCGATGAGGTCCCGCCACGAGCTGCCGCCAACGTCCGCTACGAGAAGGTCTGGAAGGTCGCCCGCGAGGTCACTCCCGAAGAGCGCGCCGCGCTCGAGCGCCCCGCCAAGGCGCAGTGGGCCCTGCTCCAGCGCCTGGCCAACGCAGGGGCCGAGGGTCTGCGCGCAAGCGAGCTCGGCTTGCCCGGCGCCGCCCCACCTCTGCGCGCACTGCTCGAGCGCGGGCTCGTTCGTTTCGAGCGCGCGGAGAGCTACCGATCCGTCGTCGCGCGGCCCAAACGGCTCGACGGCCCGCTCGCGGCCAACCCGGCGCAGCAGCAAGCGATCGAGGCCATCGCCGATTCCGCCGCCCGGCGCCGCTTCGAGCCGTTCTTGCTCCGAGGCGTGACCGGAAGCGGCAAGACCGAAGTCTACCTACAGGTCGCCGCGCGCGTGCTCGCCGATGGCCGCGGCGTGCTCATTCTCGTGCCCGAGATCGCGCTCACGCATGATCTCGTCCAGCGCGTCTGCGCCCGCTTCGGCGCCTCGGTCGCGCTTCTGCACAGCGCCTTGTCGGACAGCGAGCGCTTCGACGAGTGGCGGCGACTTGCGCGCCGCGAGGCGCGCGTGGCGATCGGCGTGCGCTCGGCCGTCTTCGCTCCGCTTCCTGACCTCGGCTTGGTGATCGTCGACGAGGAGCACGACGGGGCCTACAAGCAGGAGGAGGGGCTTCGCTACAACGCGCGCGATCTGGCGATCGTGCGCGCGCGCGACTCTTCGTGCCCTGCAGTCCTCGGCTCGGCCACGCCCTCGATCGAGAGCCATCACAACGCGCGCACCGGCCGCTATCGCCTGCTCGAGCTGCACGAGCGGGTCGAGCGTCGGCCACTGCCGCTCGTCGAGCTCATCGACCTGAAAACCGAGCGACCCGAGGGGGATCCGCCGGTGTTGGCGCCGCGCCTGCGCGACGCAATCGTGGCCAACTTCGCCGCCGGCGGGCAGACGCTTCTCTTCATCAATCGGCGAGGCTACGCGCATTATCTGCAGTGCACTCTCTGCGGCTCCGTGATGGGCTGCCCGAATTGCAGCGTCACGCTGACGTTTCACCTGCGTGCGCGCCGCGTGCGGTGCCATCACTGTGACCATTCCCTTCCCGCACCCGACCTCTGCCCCGAATGCGCGAGCCCGCACCTGCGTGACTTCGGAGTCGGCACGGAGCAGGTCGAAAGCGTGCTCAGGGCGCTCTTGCCGACGGCGCGGATCGCTCGCCTCGACCGCGACACGACCGGCCGCAAGGGAGCGCTCGGCCAGATGCTCGGCGACTGGGGCTCCGGGCGGGTCGACGTGCTCGTCGGCACGCAGATGGTCACCAAGGGACACGACGTGCCCGGCGTGACGCTCGTCGGCGTCGTCGCGTCGGACCAGACGCTCAACTTCCCCGATTTCCGCGCCGCCGAACGAACGTTCCAGATCCTCACGCAAGTGGCCGGCCGCGCCGGCCGCGGCGATCAGCACGGCCGCGTGCTCGTGCAGACCTACCGGCCGACGCACTATGCGGTGCGCTTCGCGGTGAATCACGACTTCTCGGGCTTTGCCGAGCAAGAGCTCCGCTATCGCGAGGCCCTTGGCTATCCGCCCTACTCGAAGCTCGCGAACCTGCGCTTCGACGGCATCGACGCCTCCCACGTGGAGACGCTCGCGCGCGCCACGGCCGAGCGCCTTCGTGCCGAGAACGTGCGCCTGCCGCGGGCTCGACAAGCGACGATCCTCGGGCCCGCACCCGCGCCTCTCGAGCGGCTGCGCGGTCGCTACCGCTGGCAGATCTTGGTCAAGGGGAAAGATGCCAAGACTCTGCAGAGCCTCATCCGTCCGGTCCTGGAGCCCGCGGACCGACGCGGGCGCAGCAGCGAGGTCCGTCTCTGCGTCGACGTCGACCCGTACGGTATGCTTTGATTCCCCGGCGAAAGACGCTACTTTCGACCGGCGGGATGCAACAAATCTACAAATACCCCGACGACGTCCTCAAGCAGGTAGCGAGGCCAGTCCGGACGATCGATGGCAAGCTCGTCGCCTTCCTCGACGAGATGGCGAAGACGATGTACGCCGCGCCCGGCGTGGGTCTCGCCGCACCGCAGGTCGGCCTTTCCGAGCGGGCGATCGTTCTCGATTGCGATTCCGCCGAAGAACGAGCGGAGGGCGGGGGACGCGGTTTGCTTCGGCTCATCAACCCGGAGATCGTCGAAGCCGAAGGCACGATTTCCTGGGAAGAAGGCTGCCTGTCCGTAGTCGACTTCACGGCGGAAGTGGAGCGCGCGGCGCACGTGCTCGTGCGAGCGTTCACCCTCGAAGAGAAGGAGCTCCGCATCGAAGCGGAGGGTCTCCTCGCGGTGGTCCTTCAGCACGAGATCGATCATCTCGACGGCAAGCTCTTCATCGACCGCATCAGCCGCTTGAAGCGCGACCTCTACAAGCGAAAGCTCAAGAAGATGCAACGCGAGGGGTGCCTCGAAGAAGCGGCGGCGAAGAATCCTGCGGTGCACATCTGAGGAGGGGCTTCAGACTTCGGGCTTCAGCAGGACGTTCTCTGTGTTCTGAAGCCTGAAGCCGTTCATGAGACTGGTCTTCTTCGGAACCCCCGCGTTCGCGGTGACCTCGCTCCACGCCCTGCTGGCACGAGGTCACGAGATCGCCGCTGTGTTCACCCAGCCCGATCGGCCAGCAGGAAGAGGGCAAGCGTCGCGCGTCGCGCCGGTCAAGCGGGTCGCGCTCGAGCGCGGGCTTCGGATCGAGCAGCCCGAGACGCTGCGGGATCCGGCCGTGGTGGAGCGTCTGCGCGCGCTCGCTCCCGAGGCGATCGTCGTTGCGGCGTATGGCAAGATCTTACCGAAGAGCTTACTCGATCTACCGCCGCGCGGTGCGATCAACGTTCACGCATCGCTGCTTCCGAAATACCGCGGCGCGGCGCCGATCCAGCGCGCCATCCTGGCCGGCGATCCGACGACCGGCATCACCATCATGCAGATGAACGAGCAAATGGACGCAGGCGACCTCCTCCTGCAGGAGCAGGTCACGATCCACGCCGACGACACCGCCGAATCGCTCGGCGCGCGGCTCGCCGAAGTCGGCGCGCATCTGATCGTCGCGGCTCTCGATCGCCTGGCCCGCGGTCTCCTGGCACCAAAGCCGCAGCACGACGCCGAAGCCACACTCGCGCCGATGGTGAAAAAGGAAGAAGGAATGGTCGACTGGCGCCGCAGCGCCGTGGAGATCGAACGCGCGGTCCGCGCCTTCACGCCCTGGCCGAGCGCCTACAGCTCTGTCGGTGGAAGGCTCCTGAAAATCCACCGTGCGGCGGTATGCGCCGCTGCGACAAGTGCCGCGCCCGGTACCGTCGTGCGCGCCTGCGGCGACGCGCTCGAAGTCGCCACGGGGCACGAGTGCCTGCGCCTTCTCGAGGTCCAGCTCGAAGGCAAGAGGCGACTCGGCACGCGGGAATTTCTCGCCGGCAGGCCGCTCCGCGAAGGCGACGTGCTGGGACGGTGACGGCCACCGGCTTCCCGCTACCGGCAAAGAAGTCGCGGTTCTTTTTTTGCGGCAGCCGCTAGCCGTTGAGCACCCTTCGCTCGTTCAGTATGTTCGAATCGTCATGACACTCATCGCTCCGTCGATTCTGTCCGCGGATTTCAGCCGGCTCGGCGACGAGGTCGAGGCGGTGACGAAAGCCGGCGCGGATTGGATCCACGTCGACGTCATGGATGGGCATTTCGTCCCGAACATCACGATCGGCCCGCTGGTGGTTCACGCCATCCGCGCGCACTCGCGGAAGTTCTTCGACGTGCATCTCATGGTCGAAGACCCCGATCCGCACATCCCGAGCTTCATCGCAGCGGGTGCCGATCAGGTCGCCGTTCATCCCGAAGCCTGCAACGACTTCCCGGTCACACTGCGCTTGATCCGCGAAGGAGGAGCCAAGGTCTCCGCGGCCATCAACCCCGAGACCGCGCTTTCGGTGCTCGACGGCTTCTGGGCGGAAATCGACACGCTTCTCATGATGAGCGTTCACCCCGGCGCCGGCGGTCAGGAGTTTATCGGCGAAGTGCTCGACAAGATCCGCGAGGCGGCGCGCATCAAACGCGCGGGAAGCCATCGCTTCGCGATCGAGGTGGACGGCGGGGTAAAACCCCACAACGCTTCGCAGATCGTTCACGCGGGCGCCGAGGTCTTGGTCGCGGGCTCCGCAATATTCGGCGCCAGCGACTACGCGGAAGCGATCGAGGTTCTGCGGCGAGCGGGATGAACGCGTCGAGAGGACGCTTTACGCGACGCTCAGCGATCGGCTACCGGCTTGTCGATAACCGATAGCGGAACGCTGTGAGCCTCTTGAAACGTCCGGTGGGTGGGTCATTTTGGGGATTTCAAGATGACCCACTACCAAACGTAAACGTCCCCTCCCGTTTACCCACCCGGCACCCTGTGTTAGTAGATCCCCTTTGGCGTCGGGGTGTAGCTCAGCTTGGTAGAGCGCACGGTTCGGGACCGTGAAGTCGGAGGTTCAAATCCTCTCACCCCGATTTCTGCTCTTCCTGAGAGAGAACCGATGACATTCGCGCGCATCGCTCGTTGGCTGGCTGGCCTCGCGCTGCTCTCGACCATCGAATTCGCTGCCTTTGCGGGTCCAGCGGAGATCTCGGGGATCGACAAGATCTATCTTCGCTCCGGGCCCGGCACGGACACCGCCCCCGTCACGGTTCTCAATGCCGGGGACCAAGTGAACATCATCGGCGGCGACGGCTCCTGGACGAAGGTCGAGACCCAAGACGGCAAGGTCGGCTTCGTCTCCCACCGTTACGTCGTTCCCAGAGTCGACGGCAGCCCGGCCCAGGTGGCGCCCCAGCCCGTCGCGCCTGCGAGCAACGTTGCCGCCGCGCCAGGCGCCACCCCTCCGGCCCTTTCCCCGACCGCGACGGAGGGGGCACCCCAGGACGAGCTCTCCGCCGAGCTCACGGGCCTGCGCGCGGAAGTCGCCGACCTCAAGCAGAAGGTGCAGGCGCAGGGGGATCAGACCGGTGAGGTGCAAGCCCCAAGCGGAGCGTCCGTTTCCTCGATTTCCCCGGCGCCGCTGAGCGCCCCGCTCGCCCCCGCGTCAGCGCCTTCCGGCAAAGAGCAGGGCATCGGCGTCTTGACCGTCGCGTTCCTGTCGCTCCTCGTCGGCTGGGTTCTCGGCTCCACGTTCGCCCGCCGTCGCCCGCGCTCGCAGCGTCCGCGTCTGCGCCTCTGAGTCCGTGGTCGCAGCCGTCGCCGTCGTCCTCGCCTATCTCGTCGGTTCGATCCCGACCGGCGTGCTGCTCGGTCGGTGGGCCGGTGTCGACGTGCGCTCCGCAGGCAGCGGCAACATCGGTGCGACGAACGTCGCCCGCACCGCGGGTCGGGCGCTCGGCATCCTGACGCTTGTCGGTGATGCCTTGAAGGGCCTGATACCGGTACTGGTCGCGCGTGCGCTCGGGCTCGGCGACGCGACGGTCGCCGGCGTAGCGGTCGCCGCGCTCTGCGGGCACGTGTGCTCAATTTTCCTCTCGTTTCGAGGTGGCAAGGGAGTCGCAACGGGGGTCGGCGTGCTGCTCGGCCTCGCGCCGGCGATCGTTCCGATCCCACTCGGCGTCTTCGTAGTGACGATGGGACTCTCGAGAATCGTCTCGCTGAGCTCGATCCTGGCATCGCTGAGCGCGCCGCTCATCGTCTTCGTGTTCCGCTACCCTCCACCAATCGCTTGGGCAGCTCTCGTCATCGCCCTGTTGATCGTGCTGCGGCACCGCGAGAACATCATCCGGCTCATGGCGGGAACCGAGCGGCGATTCGAGAGCAGGAAGCCATGATCAAAGAGGCGGCACTGCCCGAAAACCCACCACCGACGACGCCGAAAAGCCCTCGTCGTACACAGCCTTGCGACGCGGGCACGGGGCTTGCTGCGGCCCGCATGGAATGCCCGAGCCCTGGAACCCCGCCTCGATGACCCGGATCTTTACAACTCTCTCCCCTTTAACATATGGCTTACCGACGCTGCTCATCGCCCGTCTGCAGCACGAATTCGCGGCAGCGTCATAAGAGGAGCTCGTCATGAAGAAGGTCGAGGCGATCATCAAGCCGTTCAAGCTCGACGAGGTCAAGGAAGCCCTCAGCGCGATCGGCGTCCAAGGCATCACGGTCAGCGAAGTGAAGGGCTTCGGACGCCAGAAAGGGCACACCGAGCTCTATCGCGGCGCAGAATACGTGGTCGATTTCCTACCGAAGGTAAAGCTCGACATCATCGTCAGCGACGAGTTGGTCGCTCAGGTCGTGGACGCCATCCAGCGCGCCGCCAAGACCGGTCGGATCGGCGATGGCAAGATCTTCGTTTTGCCGATCGAGGACGTCGTCCGCATTCGCACGGGGGAGCGGGGAGGTGACGCGATCTAAGCCCTCGAAGCGGGAGAGCCGCGCACCAATCAACCGATCGAGCTCTCGATCGGCCGTTCCGCGAAAACACAAAATCAGGAGGAGAGGGGCAAGATGAGTCCTAAGGACGCACTGAAGTACATCAAAGAGAACAAAGCCGTTTGCGCCGACTTCAAGTTCATGGATTTCCTCGGCACCTGGCAGCACTTCACCGCGCCGTTGTCCGAGGTGAACGAGGAGATGTTCGAGGAAGGCCTCGGATTCGACGGCAGCTCGATCCGCGGCTGGCAGGCGATCCACGCATCCGACATGCTCGTCGTCCCCGATCCGACGACGGCGATCATGGATCCCTTCACCGAGGCGCCGACGGTATCCTTCATCTGCAACATCGTGGATCCGATCACCAAGGAAGAGTACACCCGCGATCCCCGGCACATCGCGCGCAAGGCCGAGTCCTACCTGAAGTCGACCGGAATCGGCGATGTCGCGTACTTCGGTCCCGAGCCGGAGTTCTTCATTCTCGACGAGGTCCGGTTCGACACCAACCAACACGAGTCGTACTACCACGTCGATTCCGTCGAGGGCCGCTGGAATACGGGCCGCGCCGAGGGTCCGAACCTCGGCTACAAGCCCCGCTACAAGGAAGGCTATTTCCCGGTTCAGCCGACCGACTCTCAGCAGGACATTCGCCAGGAGATGGTGATGACCATGGAGAAGGTCGGCATCCGCGTGGAGAAGCAGCACCACGAGGTGGCGACCGCCGGCCAGGCCGAGATCGACATGCGCTTCCTCGCGCTCGTGAAGATGGCGGACGCGCTCCAATGGTATAAGCACGTCGTCAAGAACGTCGCGAGAAAGCACGGCAAGACCGCGACCTTCATGCCGAAGCCCATCTTTCTCGACAACGGCTCGGGCATGCATACCCACCAGTCGATCTGGAAAGGTGAGAAGCCGCTCTTCGCCGGCGACGGCTACGGCGGCATTTCGCCGCTCGGCATGAACTACATCGGCGGCATCTTGAAGCACGCTCCGGCGCTGGCCGCGTTCACCAATCCGGGCACGAACAGCTATCGCCGTCTGGTGCCGGGCTTCGAGGCGCCGGTCAACCTCGCCTACTCCTCGCGCAATCGCTCGGCGGCGGTGCGCATCCCGATGTACTCGCCCTCACCGAAGGCGAAGCGCATCGAGGTCCGCTTCCCCGACCCGACCTGCAACGGTTACCTCGCGTTCGCGGCGATGCTGATGGCCGGCCTCGACGGCATCGAGAAGAAGCTGAACCCCGGTGAGCCGCTCGACAAGGACATCTACGCGCTCACGCCCGAGGAGTTGAAGGACGTACCGTCGATGCCGGGAAGCCTCGAGGAGGCGCTCGACAATCTCAAGAAGGACCACGAGTTCCTGCTCAAGGGCGACGTCTTCACCGAGGACGTGATCGAAACCTGGATCGGCTTCAAGATGGACAACGAAGTGAACGCGATGCGGCTCCGTCCGCACCCGTACGAGTTCGCGCTCTATTACGACGCCTGATTCGATCGCGGTCCGCTACGTGCGGTAAAGGCCGGTCTCCCGTTTTGGGGCCGGCCTTTTTCTTTTCGCCAGGCGCGGTTGCTACGGGTCGGACGCGGCCTCGTAAAGTCAGTCTTCGCCACACGCGCTGGAAATTCCTGGAGCGCTGGATCTTCCGGTCGACCCGAGTACGGGCCGACCGGAAGATCCAGCCACCGCGCGCAAGCGCGGCGAGCAATAGACCGGCTCGTGGGTTATTGGCTTCCGCGCTCCGCGCGGTTGCGGTCGGTTGTGATCGACCCGAGTACGGGCCG
>Ga0315278_10003636_pt1 | contig 13810 bp, 15 predicted proteins | sample YL17G06_0_MG_FD_203880 | JGI IMG/M metagenome (GOLD analysis project Ga0315278, IMG submission 203880) | Sediment microbial communities from Yellowstone Lake, YNP, Wyoming, USA - YL17G06_0 | ecosystem: Environmental > Aquatic > Freshwater > Lake > Sediment | place: USA: Wyoming | collected...
CTCGTGCGGTTGTCTCTTGTCCGTCGGCCGGTAAGGCCGACCCGCCACGAACATCCGTCTCGGCAGGTCAGTCATGGCCTGCGATCGGTTGCGCAAGGCTGGCCACGGTCTGTGACGCGTGTCGGCCGTGGATGTCGCTCCGGCCGCTCGCCCACCTTCATCGCAGAAGGGCACATGCTGGCGGGCCATCAGGCCCGTCGAAACATGACCGTCGATCCGGGTCTAGCAGGAAAGGCGGCCCGCATCCTTCCATCAGCAGGACCCGAGCAGAGACGGGTCGAGAGGAAGGGACTGATGGAACTTACCGAACGAGAGATCTACACGATCTTGCATGGCCTTGTCCTAGGCACGCTGTTCTTGCTGGCCTTCGGAGGCGGCATGGCGGGCCTTTGGAGTCTGCGCGATAAGCTGGTCACCGAGGACGGCGTCAAGGAGCGCACCCCGCGCCTCTTGATCGGCACCACCGTCATGGCGATCGTGGCTTGGCTGACCGTCCTGACCGGCACCTTCATCGCGTACCCCTGGTACCGCGTCAAGCCGCCAGAAGGCACGGACCTGAAGGACGCCGCCGTACTCATCGACTTCCCGCGGTATCTGCTCCTCGCTCAGGAGAAGACCGCCGGGTGGCATGAGTTCGGCATGGAGTGGAAAGAGCACGTCGCCTGGCTGGCGCCCTTCCTGGCCACCGCCGTCGCGGTCGCCGTCGCCTACTACGGCGTGCAGCTCATCCGGCGGCCGGAGATCCGCCGCGCCGTGATGATCTTCTTCCTTCTCGCGTTCGCCGCGGCCGGCATCGCGGGCCTGTTCGGCGCCTTCATCACCAAGGCCGCCCCGGTCGCCTAGGAGACGTTGAGATGACTGCACCGCAGACCGAAACCAAGCCCAACGGCCCGGTCGCCGCCGTGTTCGTGGCCGCCGGGATCGCCTCCCTCGTGATGGGCCTCTTCGTGACCCTCAACGAGATGAGCCCGGACATCAACAACTTCCTGAAGTTCGATGCGAACTTCGGCCTGGGGAGCGGCGTTGGGCCCCTGTCCGGCAAGGTCGCGCTCGCCACGATCGCGTTCGTCGTCTCTTGGGTCGTGCTGTTCCTGGTATGGCGTGGCAAGGAGCTCAACTTCAACCGCGTGTTCGCGGTCGCGTTGATCCTCGTGGGTCTCGGCTTCGCCCTGACCTTCCCACCGATCTTCACGATCTTCGCGCCGGCGGCTTGACTGTCGTCCTTCCCCCCTTCCAAACGTCAGGGGCCCGTCGCCAGGCGGGCCCCTGACGTTGCCCGGCGGCGACTCGACCATTGGCCGTTCGAACGGTCTCCCCCCGCCGTGCCTCGCGGCCGGTGGCGCACGGCACGATAACTCGACGCATTCTGGTCAGATCCCCACTCACGGTGCCGCTACGCATAGACCAGGCTGCCTCCGGAGCAGAAGGTCGTGGGTTCGAGTCCCGCCGAGCGCGCCACCTCGCCGTGCGTCAGCCGCGCGGTCGCGCGCCCACCTGGAGGTCGGGTCCTGTCGCCGGCGCCGCCTGGCACCGATTACGTTGCGCGCTCGCAACGGTACTTCCGTACGCCCCTTGACCCGTACTATCGGCGCCCATCAAGGTGGCTGCGACAAGGCAATCCCAGGCATTCGGAGGGTCGTCCATTGACCAAGCAGTCACATACGTCGCGCCGCCGACTGATCGGCATCGCGCTGACGCTGATGCTCGCGGTATCGGCCGTGATCCCGGTCGCCACGAGCGCATCGAGCGGACTTGGCTGCACGCCAGGGTATTGGAAGAACCACACGGGCCTCGGCCCTCAGGCGAACGCTTGGGTCGGTGCCTCTTGGTCGGACCTCTTCGAGGCCACCGACGCCCCTCCCGGCATCTACTTCAATGACGCCTTCGGCAACATGACGCTTCTGGAGGTCCTCTCGCAGGGCGGCGGCGGCCTCAGCGCCCTCGGGCGCCACACCGTGGCGGCCTACCTCAATGCCAGGGCGTTCAACTACGACCTGAGTGCTTCCGCGGTCGTCAGGCGATTCAACTGGGCGACCGACGGCGACCCCTCGACCGGGCTCTCGCTGGAGGCCCAGAAGAACGAGTTCGCGGCGCTCAACGAGCAGTACTGCCCGCTGAACTAACGCACCTGCGCATCGGCGCGCAGACCAACGAGGAGAGGGTCGGCCGAGCCGGCCCTCTCTGGCTGTCCAGCAGGTGACGCGATCCTGCACGTCGGCCTTCCGGGCATCTGAGAGCAGCGTAGGATGCAACGATGGATCCCCAACATTCGGCAGCCTTCAAGAGCACGCTCGAAGCGGAGCGTGAGCGCCTGCTTGAGGAGATCGCCGACGCCGAACCTCAGGCGCCCGGCCAGATGACGTACGGCTCCCAGGCGGCGATGGCCAGCGAGGTCGTCGCGCAGCAGCGGGACATCGCGCTCCGGGAGCGGTCCACCCGGCAGCTCGAGGCCGTGGACGCGGCGCTCGTGCGGCTCGACGAAGGCACCTTCGGCGTCTGCCGGTCGTGCGGTCGGTCGATCCCCGAGGAGCGCCTCGAGGCGCGGCCCTGGGCAGCCCTGTGCATCGACTGCCAGCGCCTCGAGGACCGCTGAGCCACCGGCCGCCACCCGCGGCGGCTAGAATCCCCCACCACCGGACGCGGCCCGCCCGATGACGCGCACGAGGACACCATGGCCCAGCAGTTCATCGTCCAGCTGACCAACCAGCCCGGCGCCCTGGCGTCGCTCTCCGAGGCGCTCGCCGCACGCGGCGTGGACCTGCGTGCGATCGGGGGCGGCGGCATCGGCGACCTCGGCCACATCATCCTGACCACGGCCGACGACGATGGCACGCGCGCCGTCCTGATCGAGGGCGGCTACACCTTCATCGAGGGCGAGTCGATCCTGACCGAGGTCGACGACCGGCCGGGCGGCATGGCCCGGGTCTCCAGGGCCCTGGCTGACGCGGGCGTCAACATCTACGGCCACCTCTTCCTCGGCCGCTGGGGCGACCGCGCCATGTTCGCCTTCGTCGTCGACGACGCCGAGAAGGCCCGACCGATCCTCGAGCGCTGAGGCAGCGCAGCCCGATCAGGGGGGCCGGTGGGCCAGGCGTTGTTCGGGCAGGCCGCCGGCGGGCGCCACTCGGCGCCTTCCTCGTCGCCGACCTGGTTCGCTCTACCCCGCGGGCATGTCGGCGAGCTCGATCGCCCGTCGCAGCACCGCCTCCAGCATGGGCGGCGTGAGCTTGCCGGTGAACGTGTTCTGCTGGCTCGGGTGGAATGCGCCGAGCAGCGCGTAGGGCCCGATCCGTGCCTCGGCGCCGTGCCCGAACCGTGGGCGAGGCCGAGGGATCTCGAGCCCGATGGCGGTCAGCGCGCGGAGCGCTCCATCCCAGCCGAAGGAGCCCAGGCCGACGATGACCCGGACGTCCTCGAGGAGTGCCAACTCGCGAGTCACGTAGGGCAGGCAGCGGTCCCGCTCGACGGTCGTCGGCTTGTTGGCCGGCGGCGCACAGCGCACGACGGCCGTGATGCGCGCACCGGCCAGGACCATGCCGTCACCACGATCGCGCGCGGTCGGCTGGGAAGCCAGGTCGACCGCGTGCAGCGCGGCGTACAGGAAGTCGCCCGAGCCGTCACCGGTGAACATGCGCCCCGTCCGGTTGCTGCCGTGGGCGCCGGGCGCCAGACCGACGAGCAAGATGCGGGCACCGATGTCGCCGAAGCCGGGCACGGGCCTCGCCCAGTAGTCGCGGTCACGGAAGCGCGCCACCTTCTCGCGGGCGACCCGCTCGCGCCACTCGACCAGGCGAGGGCACGCACGGCAGGCGACCAGCTCGGCGTCGAGGGCGGCGATAGCGGTCGCTCGCGCGTCGAGGCCCTTCGGCATCGGCGGCGCCCCGGCGGGATCGATCAGGGCAGGATGCCTCGGAGCGCCTCGGACAGGCGCCTGCGGCTGTCGGTCGAGGCCCGGAACTCGTGCAGCGGCTCGGGATCGAGCGTGACCTCGCTGATCGCCCCGCGCCGCCTCACGTAGGCCACCGGCCGGATCGAACCGTCTGCGTCGCCCTCGAGGGTCATCGCCGCGCCGTCGGCGCCGTCCCCGTCCACGAAGGCCTGGAGCGGCACGATGCCGCCATCGTACGGGCCGTCGGGTCCGACCAGGATGGCGCGCGCCAGGTAGCCCTTCTGGTTCCACAGCTCGGGGGCATCGGATGCCTCCTCGAGGAGTCGGTCAACGACCGCTCCGGGCGCGACCGGCTCGCGTGTCAGCTCAAGGCCGAAGTGCCGCTCCGCTAACTCGCGGGCCAGGATCCTCGCGTTGTAGCGCGTGCCCTGCACGGCGCCCGTGCCGCCGACCCCGTTCTTCTTGAGGCCGGGCGCGCCCATCGTGATGGTGCCCGCGAAGTAGACGCCGGGCAGCGATGCGCTCTCCCAATAGGGCGTCTGGGCCGGCAGCCGGCTCTGCCCGAAGGTCGCCACACCGAGTGCCGGCAGGTCGCGCAGTGGGGCCGTGAAGCCGGTGGCGGCGATGACCTCGTCCGCCTCGATGTCCAGGGCCGCGCCGCCTTCGGACGCGCGCGTGCGCACGAGGAACGCGTCGCCGACGTGCTCGACGCCATCGATGGCGGCATCGAGGATGAAGACGCCGCCGCCCATGAAGCGGTCCTCGACCGGCTGCACGTAACGTGCGCGGATGCCGGCCAACGAGTTCGTCTGGACCGAGAGCTTGGCCGGACGCGGCGAGGCGAGCACGATCCGGCTGGCCCACGAGAGGAGGCCGCTGGCTAGCTCGAAGCCCGAGTTCTGCTTGCCGATGATGAACAGGCGCTTGCCGGCGTAGGACTCGGCCGGGCGAGTGTCGACGTAGTGGGCGACATGCTCGCGGCCCGCGAAGTCGGGCGTGAAGGCCTCGGCCACGCCGACGGCGAAGACGACCTGGTGGCAGCGATACTCGCCGTCGGTCGTCTCGAGCACGAAGCCGTCGCCCTCCGCGCGGGTCGCCTGCCAGGCGCAGCCGTAGCGGATCGGCAAGCCCGAGCGATGCACGAATGCGGCCAGCGAGGCCTCCATCTCTGGCCGTGCCGGGAACTCGGATGAGCCGTCCATCAGCTCCGGCTGGATCGCGCGATGCGCCGGCTCCTCGCCGATGAGGCTGTTCCAGTCGTAGCGCTCGTAGGCACGCGTGCCACGCGGCACCGGCGCGTACGGTTTGGTCCACGAGAGCAGGCGCTGGAAGAAGGGGAAGCGCAGGAACATGCCACCCGGCCGGTCATCGGCGGAGATGACCGCATGCTCGACACCCAGATGCCGGAGGGAGTAGCTGACTTGCAGGGCCCCCGGGCCGCTGCCGACGACGACGAGCGGGTAGGCGCCGGGCGGGAAGGGCCGTTCGGCTAGCGGCTCCATCGGTTGGCGCTCCGCAATCGGCGGGTCTGCTCCTGGAGCATCCGGTACATGACCCTCGGATGGCGCATCAGGAACTCGTGGAAGGCGGGGCCGGCGAGGTTGACGACGCGGACTCGTCCCGTGGCCACGACGTCGGCGCCGGGCGGCTCGCCGAGAAGGATGGCGCCCTCGCCAAAGAAGGCGCCACGACGGAGCCGGGCCCGCTCCTCGCCGGCGATGCGGACGGCCACCTCGCCCTCGAGGACGATGTAGAAGCCGGTCCCGCTGAGCCCCTCGCGGAGGATGCGCTGGCCGTCGGCGTGCCACTCCTCCTCGAGCGTGTGCGCGACCGCCGCCAACTCCGGGCGGGGCAGATCTGCGAAGAGTGCCAGGCCTGACAGTTCGTCGATCAGGGCCTCGTTGTCGGCCATCGTCGGACCTCCAGGTGGACGGTCAGTGGTGGTGCTGCTCGGTGAGGGCACGGATGCGCAGTGCCAGGCCGCGCAGGAGGGCATGACTGAGCGACGAGTCGGCGTCGACGCGGCGGAACAGATCCCACGAGGCGAGGGCCAGACACCTCGTCGGCCCGACAGCGAACGCACTCGCCGAGCGCGGCTCGCGGTCGATGACGGCCAGCTCGCCGAGATAGTCGCCGGGCCCAAGGCGGGCCAGATCCTCGCCGTGCTGGACGATACGGACGACGCCGCTGACGACGACGAAGAGGCCCGTGCCGACCTGGCCCTGGATGACGAGCGCGTCGCCGTCGGCGAACGTCGTCTCGGTGGCCGCCTCGCCCAGGGGCAGGAGTGAGGCCGATCCGAGGCCGTCGAAGAGCGCGACCCGGCCGAGAGCGTCTGCCTTCTCGTCGGTGGTCATGGCCATGGGTGCCACGATAGCGCGTGACGGGGCTCGCGGCGCGCGCTAATCGCCGCCATGGCCGCCGGCTCGAATGTCGAAGCTCGCCAGTCTCGCCGTGGTCGGCCCTCGAGAGGTCCGCACGTCGCGCACGTCCGCGCCGACGGGACCCTCGTGGAGCGCGTCAAGGAACGCGTCGAGGTCGGTCGAGGCGCCCTCGGCGACGACGTGGACGGTGCCATCGGATTCGTTCCGCACCCAGCCGACGAGGCCGAGGCGCCGCGCCTCGCGGGCGACGAAGACGCGGAAGCCGACCCCCTGGACCCGACCACGGGCCCAGGCCTCCAGTCGCTCCTGCGGCGCAGCCAGGTCGCCCGGAGCCCGCGTCACCATCCGATCAGGCTGCCAGCCGCGCCTGTGGCCAGGCGAGGAGCAGGACGTCCACGACCAGGTCCGCGTTGGCGTAGGCCTCGATGGCTGCAGCCAGGCCGTCCAGCCTGGCGAGGAAGGCAGCGACCTCGTCGATGGAGACGCCGGCCGCGACCCGTTCGTAGTCCTCCAGCAGGGCGATCTCGCGCACCAGGCCCGTGCCGCCGGCCAGCACGACCACCAGGTCGCGGGCGACCTCGCGCCAGGTCTCTATGAGCGCCAGCGCTGCCGCCCGTCGAGCCGCCGGCGCGGCACGCGTCGACCCTTCAGTCGGGCCGACTGGCGCACCCGACGTCGAAGGGGCGGCCGAGGCGACACCGTCGGCCGCGGCATCACCCTCCGGCTGATCGACGACTGCAGCCACCGAGGCGGCGTCCGCCAGCAGGCTCGGCCCGGCGGCCAGCCGCTGACGACGCCCGGCGGTCGTCAGGTCGAGGAGGGATCGGGCGAGGGTCGCGCGGTGGACGAGCACCTCGGGCGAGGCGGCCAGGGCGAGGGCGAGGCCGGGCCGGCCATCGGAGAGGCGCGCGATGCCCGCCGCGCTCGAGGCATCGGCCACGCCTCGCTCGACGAGCAGCTCGGCGATGGTGGGGGCCGCCACGGCACCGACGCGGATCCGGGCACAGCGGCTGCGGACCGTGTCGAGGAGGAGCGTCTCGTCGTCGGCGCAGAGGATGAGCACGGCGCCCACCGGCGGCTCCTCGAGCGTCTTGAGCAGCGCGTTCTGGGCGTCGGGGTTGAGCCGCTGGGCGGAGGCGATGATGGCCACTCGGAAACGGCCCTCGAGCGGCAGCAGCGAGAGCTCGACGATGAGCGAACGCGCCTGGTCGATGCGGATCTGGCCGCCGGCGCCCGACGGCCCCAGTCGGTGGACATCAGGGTGGTTGCCGTGCTCCACCTTGCGGCATGCAACGCAGGCGCCGCAGGGTCGGGCCGCCGCATCCTCGGCCAGACACAGCAGGCCGGCCGTCAGGTCAAGGGCCAGCGTGGTCTTGCCGGCCCGAGCCGGGCCGGCGATGACGACAGCGCTGGGCGGCCGCTGCGAGGCGACCGCCCGCGCGACGATCGCGAGGGCGGCCGGCTGACCGCGGGTCCGGAAGCCGGCCACCAAACGTCAGGCCTCCGACGAAGGGGCCTTGCCGCTCGAGGTCCGTCGCTTCGGCTTGGCCTCAGCCGTGGCATCGGCCGAGGCGGCCTCCGTCGTGGCCGCCGCGCGCGTGGTCGTCCGTCGCTTCGGCTTGGCCTCGGCCCCGAATGCCGAGGTGGCGTCGGTCGAGGGCGTCGCGGCCGCGTTGGCCTCCGTCGCGGCGGGCTTGCGCGTGCTCGTCCGTCGCTTCGGCTTGCCCTCGGCCTCGAAAGCCGAGGTGGCGTCAGCCGTGGCATCGGCCGAGGGGGACTCCGTCGCAGCGGGCTTGCGCGTGCTCGTCCGTCGCTTCGGCTTGCCCTCGGCATCGCCAGCCGTGGCCGTCACCTGGGGCTCGGGGCTGACGGGGCGCGGCGCACTGCCCCTGCGGGCAAGCTCCGAGCGCAGCATCTCCTCCATCTCTGGCGGGACCTCGCTCCACGGATCGCCGGACGATCCGCCGGATGCGCGAGCCGGCGGCCGCTCGGGACGAGGTCCGCGGTCGGGCCGCGGCGTGCCGGTCCCGTATCGAGGTCCGCGGTCCGGGCGTGGGCCACGGTCGGGCCTTGGCCCCCGATCCGGCCGCGGGGCACTGCTGGCGCCACCGGCGCCTCCGCCGCCTCCGAACGCGCTGCCACCCGAGCGCCCGTATCGCTCGCGATCGACAGCCGACTGGTAGGCGCCGCCGCGACCGCCGCGTCCGCCGCGCGCCTGAGCAAGACGTCCACCCGGCCGTCCGGCGCGCTGGCGCCGCTCGGCAAGCAGGTACTCCGGGATCTCCGGCTCGTCCTCGTCCTCCTCCTCGTCGGTGGCGCCACCGAGGCCGGCACTCACGAGCGGTGCGCTCGGCACGCCGATCTGGCTGTCCCAGACCGAGCCGAATGCGGACGCCTGCGGCGCGCGCGGCGGGGCGTAGGCCTCGACGTCCTCGTCCTCGTCATCCTCTTCGGCCATGCCGGCGGCGACGCCGGGCACGGCTTCCTCGACGGGCGCCTCGGGATCCTGGCCGCGTCCGCGACCACGACCGCGTCCTCCCCGTCGACGACGGCGGCGGCGGGGGCCATCGCCCTCCACCTCACCGTCAGCGTCAGCTGCGACGATCCGCTCGACATCGGCTTCCATGGCGTCGTCGGTGGCCTCGAGCACGGCGTCCTCGACGTCGGCGTTGGCTGGCTCTTCGTCCGTCGCCGATGTCGCGATCACCCTGGAGAGCTTCTCGCCCGGCAGCGCGACCAGATCGGACCCGGTCGCGGTCGTTCGGCGAGCGCGCGTGGGCGCCTCGGCACGAACGGCCTCAGGGGCCTCCTCGCGATCGGGGGCACGGCCACGTCCGCGGCCGCCACGGCCGCGACGCGGGGCGCCCTCGGACTCCTTGTCCGGCACCTCGGTCATCGAAAGGTCATCCTCGGCAGCAACCCGGCGGCCGCTGCGCGACGAGCCCTTCTCGACCTTGGCGATCTGGGTGATGTCGATGAACGTGTCGGCGACCTCGATGAGGTCGGAGCTGGTGTTGCCCCGGAAGCTGATGACCTCCACCCGGACGCCCATCTGCTGCACGGCCCGGATGGCCGGCGCGAAGTCGCCGTCGCCGGAGACGACGACGGCGATGTCCAGGTTCTGGGCAGTGCGCATCATGTCCACGACCAGCTCGATGTCGAGGTTGGCCTTGACCTTCCCGTCGCCGTACTTGCGGATGTCCTTGCTCACGACCTTGTAGCCACTGCGGGCCAGGAAGGCGTGGAACTGGCGCTGGTTGTCGTTGTCCGGGTCGAGGCCCGTGTAGGCGTACGCGCGCACGAAGTCCCGGCCGGCGGTGGCCGTCTTCAGCAGCGTCGTGTAGTCGATGTCCACGCCGGCCGCCTTGGCCGCGTAGAAGATGTTCGCAACGTCAACGAAGACGGCGACGTTCTTGCTCAAGGCAAGTCACTCCCAATGCTCGGGCCGCACCAGCGGGCGCGGTCCCGGTCTTCGATGCGGCGAGCCGCACCGGTCAAGTCGTCGACCCTCACGGGCCGACTGGATCGAGGCTGCGGGGCGTCCTTGCGGTCGCCGGGTCGCAGACCAGTCGGAGAGGCGCGGCCGTGAAGCCGTACGCCTCCCAGGCCGCCAGATCGGCGGCCGAGGCGGGCTGCGGCATCTCGACGATGACGCAGCCTTTGTTGCGGGCCGACCGGAGCACCTCGGCGACGAGGGCATCCCTGACCCCGGCGACGTCGCGACCGGCCTCGACCACGAGCAGGTCGATGCTGCCGACGAAGCCGCCGCTGCTGACGGATGGCCGGAGGGCCAGGACCGCAGCACCGACGATGGCGCGATGCGCTTCGGCCACCAGGACCACTGCCTGGGGCAGATAGACCAGCTGGCGTAACAGGTCAGCAGCGCCGAGCGTGGCCCGGGCGCTGCTTGCTTGTCGCGCTCGTCCGGCTTCGAGGAGTGCGGTGATGCGCTCGGCGTCCGTGATCCGCGCGTCTCGAACCTGGTATTCCACGGCGGTCATCCGTTCTTGTTGGATGGGTGGCCTGCGCTCCGCTCGTCGCAGCACCGGCGTCACGGGCAACCGCTGGCCATCATCGGGACCGATCAACCGGACCGTCGGACGGATCCTCGGCTCGAGCGCGCCGCACCGGGTGGGTCAGCGACCCTTGGAAGGGCCGAGCCGCACACGCCCCGGGGCGCTCGGAACCATCTTGCAATCGAGACGCCGTCACCTATGATACGGCATCACATCGGTAGTCATCGAGCTACGCGATGGTTCTGGGAACGGTCTCGACCACGTGGTCGGATCCGGGAGGTGGATGCGGGGGAGCGCGCCGTCGCGTCGCGGCGGGGTGTCTTCCTCGGATCCATCCACCGGTGGATGGTCGGACTCGGCACCAGCGCGCGGCGTCTGTTGCTGATGGCGGGTCCCATCTGGGACGCGCGGCACACAGGAGGAGAACCACTTCTATGGATCGAAAGAAGCTCGGTGCACTCGCGTTCGGCGCGATGCTCGTCGCGGCCGCCTGCTCAGCAGGTAGCGGCAGTCCAGCCCCGACCGCGGGCGGCGGCGAGTCACCGGCCGCGACGGACGGCGGCTCGGCCAGCAAGGGTACCCTCAAGATCGGCGTCTCGCTGCCGCTCTCAGGTGGCCCGGCCGCCGATGGTCAGCCGACGCTGAAGGGCGCCATCCTGGCGGTCGAGGAGATCAATGCCGCAGGTGGCATCGGCGGGTACATGCTCGAAGTCGTCCAGCTCGACCACGCCGTCAACGGCAAGTACAACGAGCAGCAGGGCGCTGCCGACATGCAGAACTTCGTCTCGCAGCCGGATGTCATCGGCATCGTCGGGCCCTACAACTCGGCCGTGGCCAAGGTCCAGATCCCGATCGGCAACTCGGCCGGCCTGCTCCAGTGCAGCCCTGCCAACACCAACATGTCTCTGACGCTGCCCGAGTTCGGAGCGCTCGACTACCGCAAGGCGAACCCCGACAAGATCACCTACATCCGCGTGGCAGCCAACGACACCATCCAGGGACCGGCCATGGCCGACTACGCCTACAACACCCTGGGCCTCAAGAATCTGCTCGTCGTTGACGACGTGACGACCTTCGGCAAGGGCGTCGCCGACACATTCCAGGCGGCATTCGAGGGCTACGGCGGAACCGTCAACCGCCAGGCAGCCGGAGCGGACACGGTCGATTTCAACGACCTGATCACCGCCGCCAAGAGCAAGAACCCGGACGGCGTCTACTACGGTGGCGTGGTCACATCGGGCGGCGGCCTGTTCCTCAAGCAACTCCGCCAGCAGGGCCTGGCGATCCCTTTCACCGGTCCTGACGGAATCAACAACGGCACCGGCAAGAACGCCGGATCGCTCTTCCAGATCGCTGGGCCCGAGGCTTCCAAGAACACCTTCTCGACCGTGGCCGCGATCGGCGACTTCCCGGCCAAGAAGGACTTCGACCTTCGGTTCACCGAGCGCTTCAAGGACGACGCAGACTTCAAGACCCCGGGCGCCTACTCCGGCCCCGGCTATGCGTGCACGACGATCATCGCCGACTCGCTCAAGGGCTTCCTGGAGAGCAGCCCCGACGCTGATCAGGCCGCCATCCGCGAAGGCGTCCGCGCCTGGGCGACGGACTCGAGCCATTCGTTCGAGACCGTGCTCGGCACGGAGGTCTTCGACAAGAACGGCGACACCACCCAGCCCTACATCTCGTTCTACTCCGAGGATCCTGCCGGTGGCGAGGGCACCGGCGCCTGGAAGTTCGAAGAGCAGCGGAACTACGGCGGCCAGTAGGCCATCGACAACCGGAGCCGGGAGGCGCCGAGCCCCCCGGCTCCGACTCTCTCGATACAGGTGAGGGTGCCAGAACGGCATGACGACCTCGACCCTCAGCGCGAAGCCCAATGCCTTGGTCGAAGCCTTCCAGCGCCGGCGGGTCGGCCCTTACCTGTTCGTGATCGGCTTCGGGCTGGCCGTCCTCTTCATCTTCGGGCCCGAGCAGTTCATCAACGCTCTCACCAAGGGCGGCATCTATGCCCTGGTGGCGCTCGGCTACACGATGGTCTACGGCATCATCGAGCTGATCAACTTCGCACACGGCGATGTGTTCATGGTCGGCGCCTTCGTCTCGCTCTTCGTATTGACCAGTGTCCTCGGCCAACAGGGACCCGCTGCTGATCCGTTGATGATGCTGGTCATCATCGGCATCGACTGCCTGATCACGGGCGTGGTCATGGGCGTCATCGGGATGACCATCGAGCGCTTCGCCTATCGGCCACTGCGCAACGCACCTCGCCTGGCGCCATTGATCACGGCCATCGGCGTCTCGTTCATCCTTATCAACATCATCCAGATCCTCTACGGTCCCTCGCCCATCAACACGCCGCAGATCATCCCGCCGACGGCGCGGGTCGAGATCGCGGGGGTCAGCATCGGCTGGATCAACATCTTCATCATCGGGCTGTCGGTGGCCCTGATGGTGGGTCTCCAGGTCTTCGTCAGTCGAACGAAGCTTGGTCGTGCCATGCGCTCGACGGCGCAGGATCGTGAAGCTGCTCAGCTCATGGGCGTCGACATCAACCGAACCATCGCCGCGACCTTCTTCATCGGTTCCGCCCTGGCCGGCGTGGCGGGCGTCGTGCAGGGCCTCTACCTTGGCAACATCTCCTTCACGCTGGGCTTCCAGTCGGGGCTGAAGGCGTTCACGGCTGCCGTGCTGGGTGGCATCGGCAACATCGCCGGCGCCGCGCTGGGCGGCTTCGTGATCGGTTTCGTCGAGGTCAGCGCAGCGGCCTCCGGTTTCAACGTCTGGGGTCAGGCGGCAGTCTTCGTCGTCCTCATCATGACGCTCATCTTCCGTCCTTCCGGCCTGCTCGGCCAGCAGCTTGGGGAGCGAGCATGACGACGACCAACCCGCCCGTGGCAGGAGCCCCTCGACGAACTAGCGTGCGCGCCAGGGCCTCCGAGTTCGGCGGGCGACATCGCTCGATCTCGGTCATCGTGGGGATGGCGATCGTGGCCTCGATCCTGCCGCTCATCGTCCTCTTGCCGCCGTTCAGCGGATTCAGCACACAGACCATCTGGCTGGACGGATTCACGAACGCCGGCGTCTTCGTCCTGCTGGCGCTTGGGCTCAACATCGTGGTCGGCCTGTCGGGCCTGCTCGACCTTGGCTATGCGGCCTTCTTCGCCATCGGCGCCTATGTCATGGCCTACGCCGGATCGCCCTTCGGTGCCGAGGGTCCGGGCAGCCTCTTCTGGCCGATGCTCCTGGTCGGGGCAGGCGTGGCGGCCGCCTTCGGCATCCTCCTGGGTGCCCCGACGCTGCGCCTGCGCGGCGACTACCTGGCCATCGTGACGCTCGGCTTCGGCGAGATCGTACCGCTCGTCATCCTCAACTCGAGCAAGTACACGGACGGACCGAACGGCATCGGCGGCATCGTGGCACCCGAGATCTTCGGCTTCGAGTTCCCGACGGTCGGTAACCCATGGCCGTTCTACGTGACGATGATCGCCCTCATCACGATCTGCATGATCCTCTGCTACCGG
>Ga0315278_10003637_pt1 | contig 13809 bp, 7 predicted proteins | sample YL17G06_0_MG_FD_203880 | JGI IMG/M metagenome (GOLD analysis project Ga0315278, IMG submission 203880) | Sediment microbial communities from Yellowstone Lake, YNP, Wyoming, USA - YL17G06_0 | ecosystem: Environmental > Aquatic > Freshwater > Lake > Sediment | place: USA: Wyoming | collected...
TTAGGCGCCCGGCGGCGAAGGCCCTGTCGTTTTTCATACCGACTCATCCAAACGCCATGCGTTCGACCACCCTGGTGCGCCTGGTGCTGGCGTGCGCCCTGCTGGCCGGGGCCATGGCGGCGGCGGGTGACCCTGCGGCGGTGGCGCCCAAGGCTGCTGCTGCTGTTGCTGCCCCCACTGTCGCCCCGGCCGCCCCAGTGGTCGCTGCCGCAGCTGCTGCAGCTGCCGCCCCCAAACCACTCGCCCCACCTGTCGCGCCTGCCCCTCCTGCCCTCTCCGGCCCGGCCCTTGACGCCGCCCTGGCAGTCGCGGAGGACGCTCAGGACTGGAAGGAGCCCGCGCCCAAGACCGTGACCGTGCAGCTCACCAAGGCCGCCCCGCCCGTCGCCTTGCCCGCCGGGACGGGTGACTTGGCAACCGACGGCCCCTGCGAGGCCGAACTGGACGCCCGGTGCGACACCGTCCGCCCGGGCTCCTCCCGCCTGTATGAGTGCCTGATGGCCGCCGCGGCTGAGGCGCCCGGTGCCGGTGGCGGCAGTGAGGCGGCGGCGGCGGAGGCCACGACCGCGGGCCGCCCGGCCCTCGCCCTCTCCAAAGCCTGCGCTGCGTCTGCTGCCGCCTTTGCCTCCTCCCGCTCCCACAACGTCAACGCGGACGTGCCCCTGGCGGCCACCTGCGCGCCCGACATTGCCAAGCACTGCACCGACGCCCGGGCGGACGGGCTCACCACGGTCCTGGGCTGCCTGCGGGAGGTGAAGGAGGAGCTGGCCCCGCCCTGTGCGTTGCTGGTCCGGGAACGCCAGGTGGAAGCAACCCGGGACATCAACGCGGATGCCGAGCTGGCGGACGCGTGCAAGGCCGACGCGGGCCGGCTGTGCAAGGACGCCAAGGAGGGCGTACCTGCCTGCCTGCGCGCCTCCCCGCCCGGCAAGCTGGGCTGGGAGTGTCGGGAGGAAGTGTTTCGGGTGGAGGTGGAGGCCGCTGGCGACCTGGGCCTGTCCGGCCGCGTCTTTGCGGCGTGCCTGGGCGCCAAGAAGGAGTACTGCGGGGACGTACCGCCCGGCAACGGCCGCGCCATCGCCTGCCTAGAGGCTGCCGCCGCGCCGGCCGCCAAAAACCCGGCCTTCCCGGCCGCCTGCAAGCAGGAGCTGGACGGGCTGGCGGCCAGGCGGGCGACCGACTTCCGCCTGGACCCGGCCCTCCGCACCGCGTGCGCGGCCGACGCGGACGCCCTGTGCGGGTGGGAGCTGGATGAGGTGACTGACCGGGGCCCGCCCGACCCGGCCCTGGACGCGGGGGACGCGCCCGTCATCGCCTGCCTGCAAGACTTCCGGGAGGAACTGACCGTCCCCGCCTGCACGGCGGCCGTCCGGGCCTCGATCGCGCGCGCATCCTCCGACATACGGGCCGACCCGCCCTTCGCCACCGCCTGCGCGGCCGACCGGGCCAAATTGTGCGGGTCCGTCCCGCCCGGGTCCGCCGCCGTCATCCGGTGCCTGGCGGCCGCCCGGACGTCCCTGGACCCGGCGTGCGGGGCGATGCTGTTTGACACGGAGGTCCGCATGGCTGAGTCCCTCGACTTCCAGGCGCCCCTGCGCGCGGCGTGCGGGGCCGAGGCGGTGTGCGCGGGCGTGCCCCACACGAAAGGCGCGGCGATCCGGTGCCTCCAGGACGAGCTCCTGGCGGGCGGGACCCGGCTGAGCGTGGGGTGCAAGGCCGCCGTGGCAGCCCACACCTCGGCCGCGGCGGTCGACTACCGCCTCAACTTCCGCCTCCAGTCCGCCTGCGCGTCCGATGTGACCTCCTTCTGCGCAGACGCCTGCGTGGATGCAGGGGGGCGCCCCTTGCCGGAGGACGCCCCCTGCGGCGGGTCCGTCCTGCGCTGCCTGGCGGGGAGGATGAGCGAGCTGAGTGAGGAGTCTGGGTGCGCGGCTGAGGTGGGCTACTTTTTGAAAATGGGCGTCGCCGACTTTGCCGCGGATGTCCTCGTCGCCGAGACGTGCCGCCCCGACGTGGACGCGCACTGTGCGACCATGCCGGCCGAAGGCGTGCACGCCTGCCTGGACGCGCACGCCAAGGACCTGGGCGGGGCGTGCCGCGCGGAGCTGGCCCAGCGGGCGGCCGCGCGTGCAACGAGTGTTGACCTAGTCCCCGGCCTCGCCACCGCCTGCGCCGCGGAACGGGAGGCGCACTGTACCGGCGTGCGCTCGGGCAAAGGCCGCGTCCTGGCCTGCCTGATCGGGAGCGCGGAGGCGGTGTCCCGGGCGGGCGTGGAGGTGGGCGGGGATGATGGGGCGACGACGGCCGACGCGCCTGGCGCGACCGATCATGTGGTCGAGGGTGCGGGCTCCGCTCCGACCACCCCCTTCTCGGACGTGTGCGCCTCCCGCCTGACCTCCCTTGTCACCGCCCGCCAGGTGGACTGGCGCCGGGATGGGGGCTTGCGTGCGGCGTGCTCGGCCGAGGTGGGCGCGGCGTGCGGGGTGGAGCGTGCGGCCGACGTGAGTAGCGGGCCGGCCGGACGGGTCTCGGCCTGCCTGGCCCAACTGGCAGCTGCCGCCGCCCCGGCCGGCGACAGCGCGCCCACCCCTCTCTCCGCCTCTTGCGCCTCCGAGGCGGCCCGGTCCGTGCGGGCGGCCCTCACGTTTTACAGCCCCCAGGCCCCGCTGACGGGCCCGTGTGATGGAGATGTGTTGAGGGTGTGCGCGGCCGCGGCCGGCTTGGCGGGCGCGGCGCCTGGCGACGTCCTGCGCTGCCTGGCGGCCGCCACGCCGCCGGTGCAGAAGACAGGGGGCGCCGCGCACCCTTCCGCTGGCGGTGGTCGCCGCCGCCGCCTGGCCGTGGCGGAGGGGTCGCTGGCAGCCCCCGGCGGCCTCGCCCCCGGCTGCGCAGCGCTCGTGGCCCTGGCCGCCGACAGGGGCGCCGCCGCCTACGCCTCCTTCGAGGGCGCCCTGGCGGCGGGGGCCATCGCCGGGGCGGCGGCCGCCCTGGAGGCCCGCCTGGGCCTGAAGGCGGGCACGCTGACGCCGGTTGCCGCGGGCGGCGGCGGCGCCCGCGGGGCCAGCGCCAGCCCGCTCACGCTCCAGGGCTGGACGGCGCTCGCGGGCCTCGTGGGCTTGGCGGCCTGCCTTGCGGGCGCCGTCGTGTTCGCGGTTGGCCGGAAGGCGGGGTGCCTGCCCAAGAAGGGGTACACGGTGGTGACGAAGGGCGAGGCGGCGCCGTTGACAGGTGGGTGCCGGTCGTCAGTGTGATGGGTTAAGCTTTATACAGAGTTCGTCTCTTTTTTTGTATGTGTCGCGAGAGCGTGTGTGTGTGACACTTCTCACTCTCCAGACACACACGCACACGTCACAACTGCATGCCCCATCCATCCCCAGAGGGCGACGCCCCGGCCGGCCTGGCCGGCGGCGGCGAGCAGGCCGGGCCCGCACACGACGTAGGGCCGCTGCCGTTGCCGCCCAAACAGGAAGACGGTGAGAGCAAAAAGGGGACGGGGGTCGTGCGTGTGTTCGCGCTCGCTTCTCACGGCAGGAGTCCTGGAGTGACGGCACGCCATCTGACCATGGCCGCGAGGGATGGAGAGGCAGCGGGGCAGGGGCAGCAGCATATCTCTTTGTTGCGCTTCAAAAAAAAAAAAATGCGGCTCACCCCTTCCCCCCTCAACCATCCACCCACAGCCGCCCTCGACCCGCTCTCCCTGGCCGCTGCTGCCGCCTCCCGCGCCCGCCGCAAAGCCCGGGCCGCCGCCCGCCTGGCCCCTCGCGTCGGCGCGGCGGGCCTGGGCGTCAAAGCCTTCGTGTGCGGGGTGCGGTGGGGGGTGCGCCTGGCCCCAGCGGCCCTGGCCTCGCCGGCCAGCCTGGCGGCCGCGCTGGACGCGGCACTGGCGGACGACGCCGTCGCCTGCGGGACGGGCCAGCTCCTGGGCGTCCTCATGCTGGGCCGGGACGGCCGGACACACGCCTTTGGCAGCGCGGCCGGGAAAGCGGGCGCGGCCGGGCGGAGCGGGGTGGACGCTGAGGCGGCGTCCCTCGTCGCCGCGGCCGAGTCCTGGGAGGGTTGGGGGGCCGCCGCCGCGACGGCGGCCCGGCTGTACGTGTCGGATGCGATGGTGGTCAGTGGATATGGGGCGGCATAGGCGTGAGAGATTTAGAAATGGAGTTAAAAAACAGTTTTTGTCTTCTTCAAACCCCGTCTTTCTCGTTCTTCGTTCGATTTTGGTTTTACACCACGCCCGCGCCCACCACAGCCCCAGCAAAGAGCGCCCAGCAGCAATCCACGCCCTCACATACATGGCAAAATCCACGCAACCCCACACCATTCTCTCCCTCAGTTGTTCTCTTCTAACCCGCCCGCGTTTTTCTCTCTACATCTTCCATGCGCTCAGCGCGTCCACCACCCCCAGCTCGTGCTGGATGGTGTGAATCATGGGCGCGTACGCGTCGGCGTGGCCGTGGCCCAGGTGGCCGACGGCCTCCACCTCCCACCCGCCACCAGGTGCGGTGGTGGGGTTGGCTGCACTGGCCGTGCCCGCCCCGACCCCGCCCGTCGGCGTGGACCCGTCCGCCCCGCGCCGGTACACCCGGCACATGACGACCGAGGAGTACCGGTCAAGGGCGGCCTTGGGGACGTCATCCAAGCGGTACTCGCACAGGCAGGCCGCGGCCGGCGGGCCACCCGCTGGGCCGCCCCCCTCTGTGCCCTCCGGGTTGGACAGCCGCACGCTGGGCCGCCGGATCTCGCCCAGGCGGGCGCCCGCCCAGGCGGACAGGGTGATGAAGAGCTCGGAGACGCGGGCAGGGTCGAGGGCGTCCAAGTCGACGGCGATCGTGTGCGTGCCCTCGCACAGGACGGAGCGGAGGAGGTCACCTGAATGGCGGACGGCCCCGGGCGCCCCCGACGCGGCCGTGTTGCGTTTCGACTGGTAGTCGACGGCCTCCACAAACACGCGCCCGGGCCCGAAGATCAGGCAAGAGGCGTCCAGGTAGCGGGTCGAGTCGTACGCCTGGGCGGGCGCCCACGACCAGCGCTCCTCCAGCTCGAGGCGGCGGATGCCCTGGTTGACGGCAAACCTGGTGAGCGTGTGATTGGTGGGAGAGGGAGACCCGTGAGTGAGTGTGAGGCGCGCGCCCGCTGCGCGCGCCCGTTGCGCGCGCGTGCGTGTGTGTGTGCGGGCGCGTTCACGGCGGGCGCCTCTCGGGTTGCGTGGCAAGAGGCGGCGAAGAGAGGAGGACAGCGGGGGTGGGTTGGAGAGGGCGCAGGATTGAGGAGAGAGGGCGTGACAGCGCGCCACGACCCTGGCTCCTCGCCTCCAAACCCCAATGCCCTCTAGTGTTCCCTGGTCAGCCTGTCAGTCCAGAGGGGAGGTGACCGGCGTGACGGAGCGGAGCGCGTGTGCTAAAGGGAATTGCCGGGAGGCCCTCGCCCGCTCGCCCGCTCGCCTGCCGGCGAGATTCGCGTTCCCTTTTGCACCGTCACCCTCTTGCTCTCCGACAACTCACCGGTCCCCACGCTGCAGCAGATTAATCCGGGACATGGCGGCCGTGATGTCATCCAAGTCCATGGAGGCGTCCATGGTTGGGTGGGACTCCCGGAGGAGAGCGAGCGAGCGACGTGTGGGCAGAACAAAGAGGCCGCGCGCTCTCAACCGCGTTCAACGTGTGCGGCCAGCTTGTTCAACCACGTGTGCGTCACCAGGCACCAGAGATCCCAGGCCAGCCCAGGAGTGAGCAAGGGGTCGGGTGCGCGAGTGTGTCGTGACCGCGCGCGAGGTGTGCGCCGCGCGTGTCTCTACAGAGAAAAAAGAACTGTCAACAGACAGTTTTTTTTCTAGTCTCACTCTTTGGCCCTCTGGTCCGCGCCCGCGCCACCCAGCGGGCCTCCTGCTAGCGTGCGTGCGTGCGTGCGTGCGTGCTGTGCGTGTGCTGGGGCTCGACTTGACCCAATACCCACACATATGCTCGCCGCCCTCGCCCGCGCCGGCAGACGACAGGCGCTCGCGCGATGCCTGGCCTCTCCTCCCAATCCCAACCCGCCCGCAGGCGGGGCCTTTGCTGCTGGAGGAGCGACTGCTGCCACGCCCGAGCCTTTCTCCGGCAGCCGCCTGACCCGCCCCTCGGAGCCCGGCCCCGAAGACTGCTGCAACTCCGGGTGCGCCACCTGCGTGTGGGAGGCCTACTACGCGGCCGTGGGCGCGTTCGAGGCGGCAAAGAGTGACGGGTCTGGACCATCTCCCCCACAGCCTGTCTCACCGTCCCTGTCTGCATTCGCCGCCCTGGAAGTCCGCCTGGCGCAAGGAAAGCCTGGATAGCTGGGTGACATTTGACATCCCCCACGCAGAGGGGGTTCGAAATAGAAATAGGCGTGTAGGGCGTTTTACATTTTTGCATCTCACCTCTCCTTTTCCCTCCTCTTTTGCCCCGCCCCGCCCGCCCCTCCTTGCCTCAATTATCCCTCTCTCTTTCCCTTGACTCGACTCAATGCCGGAATGCCCCTGGGTCGTCCCGCACCTGCCCCGCAATGCCCAGCGCCTCCCACCGGCCCCCACCCTCCGCGCCCTCCCAGGCCGCCAGGCCGCCCACAATCTCCTCCACAACCTTCTTGCCGGCCGGGTCGGCCTGGGACATGTGCTTGTAGTGGGCCGCCAAGCGGGGGCGCTTGTCCCAGAAGCCCTCCCACCCGAAGTGCTTGGGCAGGATCTGCTCGCAAAAGACGAGTGTAGGGAACAGGGAGGCGTCCGCGGGCGTCCACGCCTCCCCCACTACGCGCGGCCCGCCCGACAACAAGCCCTCCAACACCTCCAACTCGCCCGCAATGGCGGCCAGGCCCGCCGCCCGGGCGCCCGGCTCCATGCCGCCCTTGTACATGCATCCCTGGTGCGGGAAGAGGTACGTGTCCATCACTTTGATGCACAGGTCGCTCAGCGCGCCTGCTTCCGGGGTTGGCGGCGCGAAGGAGGGGCCGACGGCCGGCCACTTTGCCAGGATGTAGCGGACGATCCCGTCCGCCTCATACAGGGCGTCCCCCTGAGGGCTACCCGAGCCCACGGGCAGGCGCGTCCCGGACGCCAGGTGGAAGAGCGGCATCTTGGCGTGCGGGTTCAGGGCCTTATACTCGGGGGACTGGAGGCCTCCGCCCAGGGCGGACGGTTTGTCGAGGGCGACCAAACCGCCGTCGACGAGGCCTTTCGAGTACAGCACGTACCGGACGCGAGCGCAGTAATTGGAGACGGGGACGTCGTAGAGGGTGGGGAGGGGGGGTTGAAGGGGGCGGGCGGCCGCAGAGGCGGTGGCCGTGGTGGTGGTGGTCAGGCGGGGGCGGGAGGGGGGCGCCGACGGCCGCCCGGCCCGGGCGTGCGAGGACGCGCCCACAAGGGGGCGTGACTTCAAGCAACCAGCTGTGGCCATCGAATTGGGTGCGGGTCAGGGTCGGACCGCCGGCAAAAGGGCGTTTGTGCGCGCGGAGAGGAAAAAGTGTGCGAGCAAAGCAGGAGGACAAGCGAATCGCTTTCTCGCCCCACACTATTTTCCGTCCACGCCCGCAGTTGAGCCTCACGCCGCACTCCTCGGCTAGCCGCGCACGCAGCGTCTGCACACACCCACCCGCACACATCACATCATGCCCCCTGCTCACGCCCTCCTCCTCCGGGCGCCGGCCCCCGCGGCGGGCGGCCTTCACTTGACGCCGGCCGGCCGCCGCGTCGCCCCGCTGCGGGCCCTGCCCGGCCGCGCGCCAATCGAGATTCCGGCCCAGTTCACATCGGTGCGAGTGGGTGGAGAAGATTGAGGGTGTCCCTGTGGTGGGAGAAAGTGTGAAACACGAACGGAGCGTGTCGCCGCGCCGTTGGCTAGGTGCGCAGGGGACAAACAAAAACGACGCCAACCCTCTCATCAACCAAATTCAACCTCACCCCTCTCCGTCACTCTCTCTCTCTCTCCACCGCCACGCCCGTACTTCACAGCTCACCCCCACCGGCGAGTACGTCCTTGCCAAGGTCGCTGCCATCGAGACCAAGACCAAGGCGGGCGTAATGCTGCCGACGAGCGCGCAACGCATGCCGACAAGCGGCGACGTGGTCGCGACCGGCGACGGAAACACTCCCGGTGCGGCGTCCCCCGTCCCGATGGAGCTGAAGGCGGGCGACACGATCCTCTACTCCAAGTTTGGGCTGGGGTGTACGGATCTGCTGCTGGCGGGGGACAACCACATCCTGCTGCGGGCGAGCGACGTGATCGGGACGATGCCCCGCACGGGCGCGCGTGCGGAAGACATTCCCGAGCTCAAGCCCCTGGGCGACCGGGTCCTCCTGCGCGTGCAGGAGGCCGCCGCCGTGACGGCAGGTGGGGTGGTCCTGCCCGAGTCCGCCAAGGCACGCCCCATGGCGGGCGAGGTCGTCCGCACGGGGCCGGGGAAGTGGGATGAGGAGGGCGGGGCGCGGGTGGAGCCCAAGGTCAAGGCCGGCGACCGGGTCCTCTTCTTCAAGTACGCGGGCGACGCCATGGAGACGCCCGCCGGGGAGATGTACACGGTCGTGCATGAGAGCGATATTTTGTGCAAGACGTGATGGGCGAGGAGGGCGGTGGGCACGCGCACGACCCGGGCGGCGGCGGGGAGAGGTGACACAGGGGAGACGGCGGGAGAGAGAGGGGGAGACGGGGGTTGAAAGAAGACACTCCCTTCCTCACTTTTCTTTCTATTTCTCCGGTCGGTGCGTTCCCTGGTCGTGGGTTGTGATGTGAGAGGCGGTTTTCCAACCCCACGCGCCTGTCCCTTTCCTTTGGGAAGCCTCTGTCCAGCGATGCTGGCGCACCAAGCGGCAGGGCACGCCGTGGCGGGCGCGCGGAGGGGAGAGAGAGAGAGCGACGGATAGCCATCAGCCTGTCCCTCGCCGCCGCCCACGCGCCCGCACCGCGGGGCTCGTTTCTGCTGCCGTCCCTTCGGTCTCAGGTGCTCCGATATGCGTCCTACCCGTCCTGGGTGGATGCGGGTGTGTGCGGCCCTGCACGTCAACACTGGGGCGCGCGGCGGGCGGGCTCTCCCCGCCGCCGCCGCCACCCCCCCCGCCGATTGAAAGGGACGGCCCGGCCGGCGCCACTTGCGCACGCATCCCGCCCACAGCCACGCACGGCGCGCATGTGCAGGGTCCACTTGGACCTGCTGTGGTGCAAGAAATGGGCCTGCCCAGCCATGTTTTTACCCCTCGGGCGGCCCGCGACGGCCTGCGATCGGCCCTCCCTCCCCGACGGTTGCACCCGCTCACTCTCTCCCTCCTTCCTCTCTCGCAGGCTAACCCGCCCTTTGACGTCCACTCACTATGGCCGTCGGCAAGAACAAGCGCATCTCAAAGGGCAAAAAGGGCGGCAAGAAGAAGACGTAAGTAGAACGGAGAGAGAAAAGAGGGGGGGGGGGGGGGCCGCCGCCGCTGGACACGGGCGACGGAGAGAGAGATCGACTGCCGCCTCTTTCTCTCGCCCTACGTACCCGTCTGCGTGCCCCTGAATAGCGGCGCCGTCACCCTCGCTGTGTGCCTTGGCTCCTGCGCACACGCCTGGGGGTGGCGTCTCGGCGCGCGAGCGCCCGACTGGGGGCCGGACCGGCCCCCTCGCTATCTCCCTGCCGCCGCCGCGCGCGCTCCTCCTCAACCCCCTGCCGCCTTTATTTTCCCACTCACTCCCTCCCCGCCCCACTCTCTCCCTTCTCCCCCCCCCCCGCCGCACCCCCCCCCCCACCCCGCCCCGCCCATCACACAGCCAGGACCCCTTCCTGAAGAAGGACTGGTATGACGTCAAAGCCCCCTCCATGTTCTCCACCCGCTCCGTCGGCAAGACGCTCGTCTCCCGCACCCAGGGCACCAAGATCGCGTCCGACGGCCTGAAAGGGCGCGTCTTCGAGGTCTCCCTGGCCGATCTCCAGAACAACGAGGCCGACTGTTATCGCAAGATGCGCCTGCGCGTCGAGGATGTCCAGGGCCGCAACTGCCTGACGAACTTCTGGGGGATGGACTTCACGACCGACAAGCTGCGGTCGATGGTCCGCAAGTGGCAGACCCTGATCGAGGCGCACGTCGACGTCAAGACCGCCGACGGCTACATCCTCCGCCTCTTCGCCCTGGCCTTCACCAAGAAGCGGGCGGGCCAGGTGAAGAAGACCTGCTACGCGCAGTCCGGCCAGATCCGGCAGATCCGGAAGAAGATGACCGAGATCATGGCGCGCGAGGCGGGCGGGTCGGACCTCAAGGAACTGGTCGGCAAATTCATTCCGGAGGCCATTGGCAAGGAGATCGAGAAGGCTTGCGCGGGCATCTTCCCGCTCCAGAACACGGCGATCCGCAAGGTCAAGATCCTGCGGGCGCCCAAGTTTGACCACGCCAAGCTGATGGACGTGCACGGGGACTACAGCGACGAGGCCGCGGCCGCCGCGGCGGGCGCGGCGGGCGTCGGCTCCTCCATCGACCGCCCCGTCGAGGGTACGGGCGAGCCCATCCCGGGCGCCGAGCCGGCGGACGAGTAGGGGGAAGGAGAGGTGACTCGTCCTTCTTTTTCAGTGGTTGTGAAGGTGACTTCCCTTTCTGTGGTGTTGTGCGGGTGGCGTTTGCGCGGCCGGGGGGGGTGGGGGGGTGGGGGGGGGCGGGAGAACAAAGGGGTACGCCCCGCTTTGTGAAGTGTAAAAGCAATGCGTCGTGGTCGCCCTCATTTGTTCCTGGCCGGCAGTCCCTCGTCACGCATGGGGACTGATGCATATGCCGGGGCTGTGCATACGGGCGGGCGGCTGGGCCAAAGACAACTGTGCCTAGAAAAATCAACATCCCATCCCATCTCCCCCCAGTGTCCTCTCTCCTTCACTTCCGCCTCGCAAGTTCCGCCCCCGCCATCCCGTCCCGCCACACCAGCACTAGCCCCCCTCCCACGACAGTAATTAGCGTTCCCGTCAGCATGGCGACAGCACTCGCCAGAGGCGCGGCCGGCAACCCCCCACCCGCCGCCCGGGCTTGCAGGAGGGCGAGCCCGAGCAGCGGCCCCCACCCGCCAACGGTGCACCCCCACACCGTCCCCACCGCCCACACCGCGTCCCGGGTCAGGAGCGCGCGCGGAATACAGAGCCCGTTGCCCAGGGCGGCCAGGGCGAGGGTAGCTGGGGCGAGTCCGCCCAAGGCCGCGGACGCGGCCGCGGCGGCGCCCGACCCGGCCGCCCCAGCTGCCGCTGAACGCGCCACCCGCACCGCCACTGCGGCCTGGGCCAAGGGCTGCAAGATGAACAGGGTCGTCGCAGCCCAGGCTGGGGCGGACGCCGCGGCCCTGGCGGCGGCCGGGCGCAGCCAACCCAAGACGTGTACGGCCGCGACGGAGGAGGCGAGGAGGGCGGCCACCGCCCCAGCGACCAAGGGCACGGGCGCGCCTGCGCCTGCGCTCGCAGCCAGGCACGCCGGGACGGCAGTGACGGCCACGATGCCAATGATGGCCGATGCAGTCCGCCAGACCCGCTCACCCGTGGCCGAGACGTCCAGTGCGCCGACCGCTTTGGTGGCCGCCGCGCAAAGGACGGCCGCGGTGACCGCCAAACATACGCCCGGCCCGACTGTCCCCACCATCCCCGCCTGCGCGAGCTGGGACAGCAATACCCCGTTGGCCGCCACGCCTACCGCCTGTACAGTTGCCGCTCCGCTCTCCTGGAGGCCCAGGAAGCGAACCAACAACGCCGCGTTGGCAGTGAAGGCCGCGGCGGCACCGGCGGGGGAGAGCGCGGCGAGCACGGAGCCCTTCCCCGCGGCAAGGGCCGCCGCGTTCTGCCAGAGCTGGGGCGCCAGCAGCCAGGCAAAGCAGAGCGTGGCCAGGCTGACCAGGAAGGAGGTGCCTGACTCGGCGGCCCGGTTGATGGCGCGCCTCCCCTCGGCGGCGGCCCGGGCGGAGGGTTGAGGTTCGGCGCGCGGCGGGGTTGGGAGCGGGGTTTGTTTTTTTGAGCGGGTCGGGCGGGGCCTTGCGAGGAGGGGCACGCCGGGAGGGCGGTGTGGTGGTTGGCACATTCCACGAGGAGATGCTGCTCCAGGCGAGGTCATCCAGGATCGGCCGGCCGGCCGGGCCTTTTCCAGAGAGAGGGGTGGGGCGAGCAGCATTGAAACGAAAAGTGAGAGAGAGGAGCGAGAGGAGTCCGGCCTGCCCCGGCGCAAACTCGCTTTCCTAGCCGCGTGCTGTGTTGGCGCACGCCCCGTGCTCCTCCTGCACACAGCCCCACATCAACTATGCCGGTCGTGTCCGTGCCCCGGGACAAGCTGTTTGTGGCGCTCGGGAAGACGTACAGTGCGTGTCTTTTTTTAGAAAAAGGAAAACGCTGCAGTCGATCTGCCCCCCTTTCTTTTCGTCCCGTCCGCCCCCTCTCACATTCCTCTCTCCCTCTCACGCCACAGCCGACGAGGAGTTCCACATCCTATGCTTTGACTACGGCATCGAACTGGATGATGTGGTGAGCGTGTGGAGAGGAGACAGAGAGAGAGAGACAAAAAAAGCAACGACGGCGGGGCGTGCGCGTTCCTCCTCAACCTCAACTCACCCTCCTCTCCCCTAGACCTCCGAACGGGAGATGCTGCGCAAGGAGTTTGCGGCTGCTGCCGAGGAGGCCGCCGCCGCGGCCGCAGCTGCCGGCGGACCACCCGCCCCCGGCGCCCCTTCCCTCCCCAAGGGCAGCGGTGACCAGGCAACCCGCCTGGCGGCCGCCTCGGATGAGGTTGTATATAAAATTGACATCCCGGCCAACCGGTACGACATGCTCTGCCTAGAGGGTATCGCACGAGCGCTCAATACCTTCTCCGGGGCGCTGACGGGCGTGGAGTACACGCTGGTGGAGGTGCCTGGTGAGCTTGATTGAGAAAAAGAGAGAGAAATCGACAACCCCCCGCCCTCTCTTCCCCAGCGCGTGACCTCTTCATCATTACTCATTTCTCTATCTCTCCTTTTGCTTCTTCAGCTACGGACCGCGTCCGCATCGTCACCCGCCCCGAAGTCGTCCTCATCCGGCCCTTCATCGTTGGCGCGGTCGTGCGCGGCCTGAAGCTGGACCCGGCCCGCTACGCGTCCCTCATCGACCTGCAAGACCGGCTGCACACCAACCTGTGCCGGCACCGCTCGCTTGTCGCCATCGGCACGCACGACTTGAGCTGCCTGACGCCGCCCTTTGTGTATGAGGCCCGCCCACCGTCCGACATCGAGTTCGTGCCGTTGAAGCAGGACCGCACGTGGCGGGCGGACGACCTGCTGGAGGTAAGAGGAGAGAGAGAAGAGTGTTTTTTTCTTTCATCCTCTCCCTCCATATTCCATCTCCTCTCCCATCCCCCTCACCCCTTTCTCCTTTTTTGTCCCTCCCTTTCCTTCCTTTCAGCACTACGCCGCCAACGACCTGAAACTGAGGCGCTTCGTCCCGCTCATCCAGACCTCGCCCGTCTACCCGGTCGTCCGGGATTCGACGGGCAAGGTCGCGTCCTTGCCGCCCATCATCAACGGGGCCGCCTCGGCTGTGTCTGTCAGCACGACCGACCTTTTCATCGAGTGCACGGGTACCGACCTCCGCAAGTGCCGCACCGTGCTGGCCACCGTTGTGTCCATGTTCTCCGAGTACGCGGCCGTCCCTTTCCAGGCGGAGCCGGTGGACGTGGTGGACGCTCTGGGGGTGACGCACAGTGAGTTGAGTGAAATGGAAGAGACGGGATGGAATGGGATGGGATGGGATGGGATGGGATGGGATGGGATGGGATGGGATGGGATGGGATGGGATGGGATGGGATGGGATGGGATGGGATGGGATGGGATGGGATGGGATGGGATG
>Ga0315278_10003641_pt1 | contig 13800 bp, 12 predicted proteins | sample YL17G06_0_MG_FD_203880 | JGI IMG/M metagenome (GOLD analysis project Ga0315278, IMG submission 203880) | Sediment microbial communities from Yellowstone Lake, YNP, Wyoming, USA - YL17G06_0 | ecosystem: Environmental > Aquatic > Freshwater > Lake > Sediment | place: USA: Wyoming | collected...
AAAATCATCCAGATCGAGGTACGCACGCTAGAAGAAGAATCCACCACCAACACTTTCCTCTTCCGCCCCTTATTTTCCAGGAACATCTTTCCCTCCCGCGTTCAATGGCAAATGCACCCGAAAACTCGTCCCCTTGCCGACTTCACTCTCCAGGTCGATGAACCCCCCATGCTCATGAATGATCTGGTAACTGATGGCCAAGCCCAACCCGCTCCCGTCCGGCCGGGTCGAAAAAAATGGATCAAAAACCCGCTCCAGATTCTCCTTGGAGATTCCGATCCCGGTGTCCCGGACTTCGATCTGAACGAACCGTTCGCTGTTCTCCTCGCGGAGAACCTGGACAGTCCGGGTCTCAATCCAGATTTTCCCATCCCCAGGAATGGCCTGGATGGCATTCAGGAGTATGTTCAGCAGCACCTGCTTGATCTGCTCCGCATCCACATTCACGGGCGGGAGATTGGACATAAAATCTTTGGAAATGGTAACATTCTTCTTCCGGGCTTCGGTGACGATCAGAAATTCTATTTTTTCGATGATGGAGTTTACATCTTCTCCCTGAAGGTTGGGCTCCGAAGGCCGGGCAAATCCCAAAAGTTCGTTGATCAGGGTAGTCAGCCGGTCAATCTCCCCGGAGGCCACCTTGAGAAAATAATTTCGAAATTCTTCATCTTCCATGCGCTCGGGAAGGAGCTGGGTAAAGGTCTTGATGGAAACCAGGGGGTTGCGAATCTCATGGGCCAGACTGGAAATCAAAGTCCCCAGGGAGGCCAGTCGGTCCGCTCGCCGCATGATATTCTGTGATTTTTTCAGACTTTCATACAGGTTGGCATTCTCGATGGCGATGGCCAGCTGGTTGGCCAGGGTATTCAGAAGGTCGAGGTCTTCCCGGTAATACATCTCTTCTTCGAATTTATGCCCCAGGTTGATAAAGCCGATCAACCGGTCCATGTAAATAAGCGGCAGGCAGACCTCTGCCTGAAATCGTGCCATCACCTTAAAAAGCTCTTCCTCTTCAGGACTCCTCAGTTTGCCCTCCAATTCGGGGCGCAGGATTGCTTCTTTCTTTTTGTGGAGCCAGCGAATGATCGGATCCCCGCTTTTAAAAGATACATCCGCCATTTCATTTTCTGGCAAGCCCCGCACCAGGGCCCGGCGGAAAATTTCTTTTTCCGGGTTGTAAAGAAAGATAGATATGCGCGTAACAATCATACTTTTTTCCACTGTGTCCGCAAGCATGGGAAGCAGACGGTTCAGGTCCATGATGGTCACGAGGCGACGGCTAAATTCCTCCAGAACCCGGTGGTAAAAATATTTGTCCCTGACAATGATTTGGTGCATCGCCCGATCCATCCGGTACTTAACTCCTTCGAAAGCTAAGGCTGCGACGATCCCAATCGAGAGGATGAGAAAGGAGAAGGATAAATCTATTTGATGGAAATAATATCTTTCCAAAAGAATAATGAATAAAAGAACGGGGGCACCCAGAAGGGATATGGATAAAAGGTATCCCATCCCCTTGGCCATAAAGACACCTACGTCCATCAGGCGATGCTGGACGAGAGAATAGGCGGCGATAAAGAGTCCAACGGTAACGACAATGCTCCCAAATGGGTAAACCTGCATTCCAAAAATGGGCAAAAAATTCAGGCTACCCAGGACAAAGCTTACGCCGATGGCCAGAAAAAAGTACTTCAGCCTGTGCCGTTGATAGCTATCGGCGCGACTGTACCCCCGGACCATATACGAAAAAGCGATGAAGAGAGCGGACATAAATTGCAGGAGGAAAAGAAAGTATAGAGGGCCACCTTTGAAAGAATATCCCCAGGGATAAACGATTACCTCTTTGACAAAGTAGCGGGTCCAACTAAACGCTGCCAGAAAACAGGAGAGGCCGTAAAAAATTAAAAGGATTCTTCTGGCTCTCCGGGAAAATCCTTGGGGATTGGTAAAAAGAAAGGCAAAATGCAGAAAGGTCGGGGGGATGAAGAGAAGCGGGATCCGGAAAATGTTTGCCCACTTCTTAGCAAAATCAGCATCGGGGGCGCTGATGAGTCCGGCCCAATCAATGTTCCACATGCAAACGCATAGAAGCATAATCGCAAAAATTTTATTGATTGGATTGGGCTTTTTCTTGGAATAGACAAAAAGACCCACGAAGAGATAAGCTAAAGCGGCGATTATCGGGGGGAGGGCATAGATGTTCACTTCATCCCTCCTTCGCGGCGCAAAGGAGGAGGTGGCTGTTGCCTAGGCAGCTCTTGTGCAACCCCTGCAATCTAAAGCCAATGCTCTTCAAAAGCTCCTCAATTTCTTTTTCAGCTGGATTATCCCGGTTTTCCATCTGCTTTTTTCTGCGCCCGTTTTAGCATCTCGGGGGTTCGGTCCCCAAAACCTTAGGCCCCCGGCGCGCCAGTTCTAAACTCAAAAGCCATGGGGCACAACCTGCGTCTAGAAAAAAACCCGGTGAAGAAGGGGGTTCACCCGGATTCTCCACTGCTTCCTGGAGGCGTTTCCGGTGCGGGGGAAATCGCTTGAAGAACAATTCATAAAAGAGCCATCAAATTTCAAATCCGATTTCTCGATCTGTCAATCTTTTCGACCAGAAACAGCCTTTTCTAAAGGAAGGTCAGAACTTCATGCTTTCAACCTCCCATACCACCTCTACCGCTGACAGTCAAGAACATTCCCCGCCAAAGAATTTGGTCAGAAGAAATCTTAATGGAAAGGGTCGCCGACGGCATGCGAGGAAAATTAAATCTTGAAAAGTTTGTAGCGATCTTTCGGTCAAATATCCTAAAGCGGAGTGGGTAAACCCTTTAACCCGTATTCTTTCCAAGCCTTTGGAATTTATCGACAATTCGGTAGGATCGGAGGGTTTGGGGAGGCGTCAAACTGACCCCGATGATATCTGCCGGATGATCCAAACCGAAAGAGACGTCTTCAAGATATTCATCGGCAATTTACACTTGGAATTCCGGAGGAGTCGAGGAACCAGGGCCGGCGGCTCTGGTGGGGAAACAGGAACATCTTGCCTCTATAAACTCCTCCTCCATCTAATAGCTGGGAAGGTTGAATCAGCAATCATCTCAATATACCTATCCTTAAAGTGGTTTTTGAAGGGTTCATACCTTCCCAAAAGCCATTACCACGTTCGTCCCCCCCAAGCCGAAGCAATTGACCATGGCGACCTGAATATCTTTCCTTCTCGCCTTTTGGGGGACGTAATCCAGGTCCAATTCCGGATCTGGAACTTCATAATTGATGGTCGGTGGAAGAACCCCCTCGTACAACGCCAAACACGCGGCAATCCCCTGCATGGCCGCCGCTCCACCCATCGAGTCCCCCGTCGCGGCTTTGATCGAACTGACTGCCAACTTATAGGCATGATCCCCAAATACACTCTTAATCGCCTGGCTCTCCTTCTTATCCAGTACAACGCCCGAATAGGCGTGCCCGCAGATATACCCAACATCTTCAGGCCTCAACGAAGTATGCGCAAGAGTAATTTGAAACGCCTTGATTATATCCCCCGCTTCCGGACTGAAAAAAATTGAGTCCGAAGCATCGTTGGTCAACCCGAATCCGAGGACTTCGGCGTAAATCCTTGCCCCCCGTTTTCGGGCATGCTCCCATTCCTCGACGATCAAAGCCCCCGCCCCCTCCCCCAAAATATACCCGGCTCTCCTCTTATCATAAGGACACATCACCCTCTTTGGATCTCCATCGAGGGACGTCATGGAATTGGACGCCGAATACAATCCAAAGGTCAGGGGATAAATGGGCGTATCCGTCCCGCCAGCAACCACAATCTCCGCCATATCGCTGGAAACGACATGGTAGGCATTCGCAATGGCCACGATCCCCGAAGAGCACCCGGTAGAGACCGCCATATTATACCCATGAATCCGGAAAGCTTCCGCCAACGCTCCGATCATGGCATTGTGGTTCATTTTCCCCACAAAGGAGGGATGAACCCGCTTCAGACCCCGTTCATAAAAAGTAGACCCAAATTTTTCATAGATATCCATGGGGCCCAATGCCGTCCCATAACTTATACCCACCCGATAGGAATCTTCCTTCCCCAGGTCGAGCTGAGCATCTTCGAGGGCTTTTTGGGTGGATACAATGGCAAACTGGGTCCCACGGGATAGCCGGCGGGCAGTCTTCGGGTTTATATAATCGGTGGGATCGAAATCATTGACTTCCCCCGCAAACTTGCAGGGGTAAGAAGAGGCATCAAACCGAGTAATGCGACCGATCCCGCACTCTCCGGAGATTAGAGACTCCCAGAATTTATCTTTGCCGATTCCGATGGAAGAAACAACCCCGAGCCCTGTGACGACCACACGCCTTTTCATCGATCTCCTCCCTGCGGAGCTAGTCAGGTGCTATAGGAATTTTCTCCGCACGGCTTCACAGGTTAGTCCAGAATACTCTTAATGCCCCAATGCCCCTTCCTCGAGATGAAGTCTCCAATCCCGGCAGCCTCAAAAATAAAAACCACATAAAAAATATTCAGGGTTTAAAGGAGGTAAAACAAAACACTGAGGGAATATATACAAAATTGGCTTAAAAGTCAATAAAAATAATTAATATAAATATTTCTTTAAAACTTTTCCCCATGGAAGGTATTCACCCCCACCAACTTTCCCACCGGTTTGTAGATCTTTGGGGAGACCCACGGTCCCCCGAGAATTCCATCCTGGATCGCCCAACTTCGTCCGCGGACGGACTTTTCCGCTCCTTGCATGCGAAAGGCAGCGGAGCCGTCCAGACGCTCGTAGAGCCTTCCCCCAGGGAGGAATTCCCGGTCAATTTCTTCCATCTGCTTCCGTCCCTCCATGTATCCGAAGCCGTTTCTTTCGTACTGGATGGCATTGTGGTAGAAAAGGGCTTCCGCGGAGATAATGGAAGTACCCAACCTGGAGGCAAAACGCTCCAGAAGGGGCAGGAACGCCCCCAGCAATCTCAGCCCGGGACGGACCTGGCCTGGAGCCAGCCCGGCTTTCATCGCCCGTTCTTCTTCGGCCACATTTCTCCCGGCCGTCCCGAATAGAGTATCCTTTCCCCGGGTATCCCGGTCGATTTGAAAGCGTTCTCCCCGGGGGTTGTTGATCACTATGAAAGAAAGCTCCAGGTTGTCCATAAAAGGGGTATCGGAAATCTGCAGGAAGAAGATCGAGTCCTGGTCTTTCAGTCGCCACTTGACGTCGATGGAGGCGAAGCCATGGGTTTCCGGCGTGTGGAACTGCACCACCTTATCCCCCTCCCGGTTGAGGAGGGTGTTTCGATCGATCCCGAACAGGGAAAGTAGCGGGGGCGGGATCAAGCTCCGGTAGAGCTTGATTCGTTCTTCCGGCGGGAGATGATTGATCTCATAGAGCGAACGGTATTTCATTCATCGATGGGGGCTCGAGGATCCCAGGGAGCGGAGAAAAGTCAAGATCACTTTACTCAAGGCTTCAGGGGCTTCCAGCATCACCGTGTGGCCGGCTCCCTCGACGATTTCCATCTTCGATCCAGGAATCTTGCCTTTTAGATACTCAGAGTATTTTACGGGGGTCAGACGGTCTTCGCGTCCGCAAACCATAAGTGCGGGCAGGTGAATCTTATCCACCTCCTTCATAATGTCGAACTGATCACAGGCTGCCATGTCATGATACCGCACCCGGGGGCTCGTCTTCGCCCATTCCCGCTCTCCTTCGGAAAGCAATTCGGGAGTGGCTCCCGAGCTGAATCCCCACGGCTCAAACCGGGGCTCGATTTTTCCCTCGGCCATCTGCCTCAACCTTTCCAGCGCCTCCGGCAGGACCCGGAGGCGGGCACCCGTTCCGATCAAAAGGACGGCCCTTAGCTTTTCTGGGTACTTAAGAGCAAAATCTTGAACGACCCCACCCCCTAAAGAATGGCCCCCTAAGGCAATTTTCCCCATCCCCAGCACCCCGAAAAAACCTTTTACGAACTCACGATACTCCGCGATGCTCTTCATCCCCTCCCCCTCTGACTTTCCGTGGCCCGGGAGGTCGACAGCCAGTGAGTCGTAACCATCCGCCAATCCCTCCATTACCTTCCGCCACAGGCCGGCGTTCCCGCCACTTCCGTGAATCAAGACGACCGTCATATCCGGGCTGGAGGTTCTGGATTTTTTCTCGAGATAATGGATCTTCGTTCCTTTTACCACCACTTCAGGCATAGCTTGCTCCTTCTGCTATTTTTTCCACATCAGGCTCCACGGCGAATTCCAAATTTTCTGGAAATTATCATACAATCCGCTACTTTTCAAGTCATTATTGATGATCTCGTAAAAAGTCTGAAAAGACGTATTTCCGTCATTCCGGCGAAAGCCGGAATCCAGTTATTTCAAATACTTAAAAATTCTCTGGACTCCGGTTTCCACCGGAGTGACGACTTTTTACGAGAACATCATTATTGACAAAACGCCTTCCGGCGTTATACCTTTACCCGTGCCTTCACCGATAGAAACGTGGGCATGAATCTCGAAACAAATATAGAAACGAATATTTTCTCTGTGACCACCGTGGTTTGATTTTACGAGTCTGAAGGGAATAATGGGAAAACATGGAATCCTTTGAACAGGCAGCCATCCTGGCTGCGAAAAAGGCTGGACTGCTTCTAAAACGCAGACTCGGCTGGAAAAGACAGGTGAAATATAAGGGGGTCGTGAATTTGGTCACCGAGATGGACCTTCTCGCTGAGAAGGTCATCGTCTCCGAAATCCGCAAACGCTACCCCGACCATAGCCTCCTTGCCGAAGAAAAAACCGACCTGAGGGGGGATTCTCCCTACCGCTGGGTTATCGATCCTTTGGACGGGACAACCAACTACGCCCATGGCTATCCAGTTTTCTCCGTGTCCATCGCTCTGGAGAAGGCAGGAGAGGTGATCCTCGGTGTGGTCTACGACCCCACGCGCGATGAACTCTTCGTGGGTAAGAAAGGAAAAGGGGCGCGTCTTAACGGACGGAAAATCCACGTTTCCTCAACCCCCAAACTGTCCGAATGCTTACTGGCCACTGGGTTCCCCTATGACATCCGGGAGACCGCGGCTGACAACTTCGATCACTTCCGGAATTTCGCCCTCCGCGCCCACGCCGTAAGAAGGGCCGGCTCCGCAGCCTTAGATCTATGCTACGTAGCCGCCGGGCGTTTCGACGGATTTTGGGAGATGAAGCTGGGCCCCTGGGATTTGGCCGCCGGGAGCCTGATGGTCAGGGAAGCGGGGGGGAAAGTCACTGATTTCCTGGGGACCCCCCTCGTTCTGGATGGAAAATACGTTTTAGCCAGCAACGGAAAGATTCACCGGGAAATGATCCAGCTTTTGAAAAGGGGACGATTTTGAGGATCGATTGGGAAAGAGGCTTTTATTTTCTGAAAACCTTATACCTTCCCAAAAGCCATTACCGCATTCGTCCCCCCCAGGCCGAAGCAATTGGCCTTGGCGATCGTCTCCACCGCCCGCGTCACTGCCTGGTCCGGAACGACCCTCTCGATCCTGATTTTGGGTAGCCGTTCCACCCCTCTGCCGTCGAGGATGGCGGGCGACTCACTCGAAAGCATCAATCATCTCCCTCGAAGGCTACCGCCCGGATCGGGAAGGACTCGAGGCCGCCCATCTTTGCCGGGATGCCGAAAAAAAGAAAGCGCGTCCGGGTCAGAGCCCCAAGATTCGCCAGGCCCTCGATAATCGGGATGTTATTGGAAAGCATGAAATCGTGGATGAAATAGGAGTTAAGGTCTTTCATCAGGAACTGGGTGGCCTCCGGGAAGACTGTATCATCGACACCCAACATCTTGATTCTCTTCTCCAGGAAGTACTCGGCCCCCTCCTTACCGATGTAAGGGCGATCCCACCCGGGGTGATCGGCATTACCCACAAGGACGATGTCCCCTTGGCCAATCGGAAACCGACGCAAGACGTCTCTGCCGACCTCGGTCTTTGGCGGCAACCCCTTGCAGTTTACCAAGACGGCCATGCCGAAAAGGTTCGTCAGGGGCATTTCGCTGATGTCGTCCGCGTTCCGCCCGTGGCGTACGGGAACGAAGTGCGATGGAGCTTCCACGTGAGTCGAAATATGGCTCTCCATTTCGATGTTGTGCATGAGCTCACCGGGGGGGAATTTGAACTGCTTGATCTCGTATTTCCTCGGCGGCAGCCCCACCGGCCCTTCAGCAGCCCCCGGGGACACTTTCTTAGAGAGATCGACAATTCGAGCCTGTGCCAGTTTGGCCGCAACATCTTCAATATTCATAGTTCCTCCCGATTTGATTCAGCAAGTAAAGTAATTTGGTCGGGGCTTCACTGCCCCACAAAATTATTTAGCACAAGGATCCGGTGCTGTCAAACAGAGAGCAAGACAGACGTTAGCGTTTATTGATCCGATGTTAGCAGTTGAGACTTGCCCCTTGCGGTATCCTTATTATTGGGGAGACCCGGAAGGAAAGTCTTTTTTTACCCCTACTAAATTTATTCTTGACATGTTGAAGAAATGCCTATAATTTGGAAAAAATCTGTCATTAATTTACCCAATATGGGTCAAAAGCAAGGCCATCCGAATGGAAAATCTCGGGGATACGATTCGGGATGAACGGCGCAAACGTAAGCTCACCCTCGAACGGCTCTCGGAAAAAACAAATCTTTCCAAAAGTTTTCTCAGCCAGGTCGAAAGGGGCCTGGCTCAGCCTTCCATCAGTTCCCTTAAAAAGATCGCCCAGGAGTTCGCCATCAGCGTGGTCGATCTCTTCAGCTTGGAACTGAAGGAAAAGGCGCGCATGGACCCGCCGGTGGCCGTTGGGAAAAATGCGCAGCCTACGTTGAGGATGTAAAAGTCGTTCGGGCAAACCGGCGCAAGAGTCTGACCCTTCCGGGCTCTAGAGTTTCTTATGACCTGTTAACCCCAGATCTTAATCGCTTGGTGGAAGTTATCTACCTTCGAACGAACCCGGCTGAAAGTTCTGGAGACGAACCCGTTATAGACCCGCCGGGGGAAAAATTCGGTGTGGTTCTAAAAGGAACGCTCGAAGTTCGTATAAAGGACGATATTTACGAACTTCAGTCGGGGGACAGTATCTATTTTCCAGCCCATTTCCCCCATTCCTGGCGCGGGGTGGGGAACGAACCGATCGCAGCCATCTGGGTTTTGACACCGCCTAGGTTTTAGGAAGGCCGAAGTTTGACCCCCATCTATTTATGAAGAGGTGTTACAATCCATTGGGGACAAAATGAAGCCAAATCAATTTTTAAAAGGGGCGTCCAGCGAGCAAACTAATCGATCTTAGCCAGGAAATTTATCAAGGAATTGGCAATTATAAATTCACGGATAAGAAAAACAAGAGAGGAGGGCAAAATGAGCAAGGATAGCGTGGTGAAATATGACGAAAGAGGGGTTATGGACGGGGGGACCGTGGGTCTGCCCCGGAAGATGAGCCGGGAGATCTGGCTGCAGGAGGTCTTTCCCGAATGGGGCACCTACTTGAATTACGAGATCGATCAATTCAAAGTCAAGCCCAAGACGGGCGCCATGTGGTACTTTGGAGGCCCGTCGTTTGCCCTGAAGTCTCAGGCGGGAGCGGTTTTCCTGGTGGACCTTTATGCCGGCCCCAGCCTCTTTACCGATTATTCCTACTGCGGCGTTTGCCGTACCAGCGGAGCCGATAAGCTTTACTGGATGCGCCTCAATCCCCACGTGGTCGATCCCTGGAAATTTAAACGGCTCGATGCGGTTTGCATTACCCATCATCACCAAGACCATATGGATTTCTATACTATCCAGGCTGCCCTGCAGACGACGAAATGCAAGTTCATCGCTCCCCCGGAGACTTGCCGACGGATCCAGAAAAACATGGGAGTGCCGGAAGATCGTATCATTGTGGCACGGGTGGGCAAAAGCGTTCAGATCGAAGACATGAAGGTTGACTTTGCTCCCAACTTTGATGTGATCGTAACCAAGACCGGCTTTGATACCCCGCAGCCTTTCGAAGAAGTGGCCGTCAGCTTCATCTTCAACACTCCGGGCGGGGGGATTGCCTTCTTAGGAGATACCCTCTACCACAATGGGTATCGTATGGTGGGAGAGAAATACAAGGTCGATGTGGTCTGCATGGACATGGGCAACAATGCCCCTGGTTATACCGACAAGATGTCACCGTGGGACGTCTGGCGGGTGGCCGAGGCCCTGAATGCCAAGGTCGTCATCCCGGACCATTTCGACAACTGGGCCAACTGCTATGAAGATCCCCATTACCTCGTAGACATTGTCAACCGGAAGAATAAGGAGAACCGGCCGGAGATGAAGACCGTCATCCTCCTTCCCGGGGCCCGGTATACGCACCCGGATGATCAAAACATGGGCCGCTACGTATACCCGGACTGGCGGGAATGGATGGATTGGAGAAAGAGTGTGGAGTACGGCCAGAAAAAATAAAGGGTCTGGCCCGATCCGGGCTGGAAGCCCGGGTCGGGGGTGAAGGGGAAGGAAAGGGGGCTAGCGATGAAAGAGGCCATGTATTTTGGCGAAACGGAAATGGGCAAAGCCATAAAGTTACTGGGCCAGTACCGCAAAAAGGCCGTTATCCTGGCGGGGGGCACGGATCTCGTTCCCAAGATCAATTACTACAAGCTCAAGCCGGAAATTTTGGTTTACATCGGCAAGCTGGGGCTGGACTACATCCGGGAGAAAAACAGGAAACTGCTTATCGGTGCGACCACCTCGATGGCCAAGATTGCGGCCAGTAAGCTTGTGGCCAGGAAGGCCGGCGCATTAGCCGAGGCTGCGCGGCAGGCCGGAACATCGGCCATTCGTACCGCCGCCACCATCGGAGGCAACCTGGCTAATGCTTCGCCGGCCGCAGACTTGGCGACACCGCTCCTGGCCATGGACGCGGAGCTCTTGCTGAGGAGCGACAAGGGGAAACGCACTGTACCCCTGAAGGATTTTTTCACTGGGCCCGGGAAGACGGTGCTCCGGCCGGGTGAGTTGATCGTGGAGATTGCCATACCGCCGGCCAAGGGTAAAACGGTGTTTCTGAAATTGGGCCGGCGCAAAGCGATGACGCTATCGGTTGTAAACGTAGCGGTCCGTCTGGAGATGGGCGGTAAGAAATGCCAGGATGCCCGGATCGCCATGGGTTCCGTGGCGCCCACGCCGTTGCGGTGCCTCCGGGCGGAAGAGCTGCTCAAGGGTAGAGGGCCTGATAGGGCCTTGTTTGCCCAATGTTCTGTCGAAGCGATGGCGGCATGCAACCCCGTAGATGACCAGAGAGCGACAGCCTGGTACCGTCGGCGAGCAGGGACAGCGCTGCTTGCCAGAGCACTGGCCCAGGCCGCTGGCCTTGCGGAAGAGTAAGGAGGGAAACCAACCATGAAATACGCTCTTTCCTTTATTTTAAACGATTTGCCCGCAGATGTTCTGGTCAAGCCCACCGACACGCTTTTGGATGTGCTCCGGGAAAAATTAGGCGTCGTAAGTCCGAAGCGCGGGTGTGATACCGGCGACTGCGGGGCTTGTACTGTTTTGTTGGAGGGCGAACCGGTTCGATCCTGCCTCACCATCGCGCTGACGGTTGCCGGTAAAGCCGTCGAGACGGTGGAGGGCCTGAGCCAGGATGGTAAACTGCACCCATTACAGCAGTCGTTCCACGAACACTATGCCGCTCAGTGCGGCTTCTGCACACCGGGGATGCTCATGTCCGCCAAGGCCTTGCTCGACAAGAATCCCAAGCCCACCCGGGAAGAGATCGTAGAGGCCATCTCCGGCAACCTCTGCCGGTGCGGGGCCTACGAAGAAATCGTTGAAGCCATCGCCGCCGTGGCCAGCGGCCGGGGGAAGGAGCAGGGACGATGACAGATTATGTGGGTAAGCCAGTATTGCGATATGATGGGATCGGCCATGTAACGGGCCGCACCACTTATGTGGATGATATCCAGCGTCCCGGGATGCTCTACATCAAGGTCCTGGGCAGCCCCGTCCACAAAGGGACCATCCGGCGCTTGGACTTCTCCGCAGCGGAGAAGATGCCCGGCGTCGCCGGAGTGATCACGGCCAAGGACGTCCCGGGGGCGAACGCCTACGGGCTGATACCCGATCAGCCGGTTTTCACCCCGGAGCATCTCCGCTTCAAGGGCGAGCGCATCGCCGCGGTAGCCGCAGTTGATGAAGATACCGCGATGGAAGCGTTGGAAAAAATCAAGCTGGAGGTCGAGGAACAGACGCCGGTATTCGATCCCTTTGAGGCGATGCAGCCGGGTGCGCCCCGGGTTCGGCCGGAGGGCAACGTCTTTGACTTCGATAGCGGCCAAACCCGCAAGATCCGGCTGGGAGACGTGGAGAAAGGCTTTAAAGAAGCCGACTTCATCGTCGAAGGCAAGTATACCAACTCCATGAACGAACACGCCCCGATGGAACCCCAGGTCTCGGTCGCATACATTGACGAAAGCGACCGCCTGGCCATCCATACGGTCAGCCAGGATCTTTACTTTCACTTAGGGATGCTGACCGCCATTTTTAAACTGCCGATGAATAAAGTCCGCTACATCGGGGGGACAGTCGGCGGTGGCTTCGGGGCCAAGAACGACATCCACTGCGACCACGTTGCCGGCCTCATGGCGCTAAAACTCCGCAAGCCGGTCAAGTACCGGCTCACCCGCAGCGAGGAGACACTTTACACCACCAAGCGCGGCGCCTGGACCTTCGAGTTCAAAGACGGTGTGAAAAAAGACGGGCGGATCGTGGCCCGAAAAATTCGTACGGTTCACGACACGGGCGCCTACTCGGGCATGGGGCCGTACGTTGTGGACAAGAATGCCATCCTGGTGGCCGGGCCATTTGCCATCCCCAACATCTGGATTGACGGCATCTGTGTGTACACGAACAAGCCGCCGGCCAGCTCCATGCGGGGCTTCGGAATCATCAACGGAACGTCGGCCGAACAGCTCCAGATGGACCGGATCGCCGAAATCATCGGGATGGATCCCTGGGAAATCCGTTTCTTCAATGCCTGGCGCGATGGGGACTTGGGAGCCACGCAATTCCAGGTGCAGGCGGCGGGCCTGATTGAAGCGATGAAACGAGCCGCTGAATTGGCTGGGGTGAAACTGCCCGCTCATCTCCTGGCCATGAGCTCACGGAGGAGGTAAAAGTCATGAAGAAGAGAGGCATCGGGATTTCGTGCAACACCCATCCTGCGGGGTTGAAAGGCGGCGGAGATCCCAGCCAGGCGCAGATTCGCCTGAAACCCGACGGGACGTTTGACCTTTTGGTTGGGGCGGTCGACATCGGCCAGGGCTCCAAGACCATCCTGCGGCAGATCGCCGCTGACGAGCTGGGGGTTCCCCTGGAAGCGATCACGGTAAATAACTTCGACACCGACATCGGCCCCATGTGCACCGGTACTTTTGCCAGTCGGGTGACCTTCATGGATGGAAACGCCGTCATCCGGGCGACTGGCGACCTTAAGAAAAAGATCCGCGAATGGGCCGCCGACATGTTAGAGGCCAACCCGGACGATGTGGAGGTTGCCGACAACAGAGTTTTTGTGAAAGGCTCCCCGGGATCTTCCAAGACCATGGCCGAAGTGGGTACAATGGCCAACTGGGGCGGCCAGTTCCTGGTGGGCACGGGCGCCTATACACCCGGCGCAGGGCAAGGCTTTGACCCGCAGACCGGCAAGATGACCGCCGTCGCTTCGCTGGCTTTTGGCGCCTGCGTTGCGGAAGTTGAGGTGGACACCGAGACCGGCGTCGTGGACGTGCTCAAGCTTGTCCAGGTCTACGAGATTGGCAAGG
>Ga0315278_10003642_pt1 | contig 13799 bp, 7 predicted proteins | sample YL17G06_0_MG_FD_203880 | JGI IMG/M metagenome (GOLD analysis project Ga0315278, IMG submission 203880) | Sediment microbial communities from Yellowstone Lake, YNP, Wyoming, USA - YL17G06_0 | ecosystem: Environmental > Aquatic > Freshwater > Lake > Sediment | place: USA: Wyoming | collected...
CGCGGGCGCCCGGTGGGCCGCCGTCGCCGCTGTCACGGCCGTCGGGGCGGCCGGTTGCGGCGGCGGTGGCGGGCCGCGGCCCGCCGCCGCCTGCCGGGCGCGTACCACATGCGGGCGGCGAACGGGGGCGGTGATGGCCAGGATGGGGGGGGAGGGGCGCCGTGCGGGGTGTGGCGGGCGCCAGTGGATGCAACCGTGTGCGCAGGGCCTCGCCGCTGCCGCCCTCTCGTGTCTCGTGACCGCCTTCCCCTCGTCACATGCACACGGGAACAGCACGCCCCACCGCCAGCCCACCGCCTCCCGCCCTCATCGCCCCCCTTTCGCTCTCTCTCTCGTCTCTTCATCACGCGCTCTTGATGTAGCGCAACAGAATGCCGTCGTTGCCCAGGATGAAGCCGTCGCCCGCCGCCGAAAACTCGACGGCGTACAGGTTGCCCGCGACGGCGTCGGCCGACCGGTCGCGCTTCCACGACGCGCCGCCGTCTTCGGTGCGGAAGAGCGAGCCCGAGCCGCCGCACGCAAACCCCAGGTTGGGGTCGGCGAAGCCGACGTCCAGGATGCCAAAGCCGCGCGAGCCGAGTTTGACCTGGTCGAACTTCTCGTCCGACGGCGACCCGAAAAAGACGTCGCCGCCGCGCGTCGACAGCCACAGTTTGCCGCCGGGCGCCCACCCCATGTTCTGGATGCGGCGCCCGGTGGGGCGGTTGTGGGGTTGCCAATAGGTTTGGCCGGGGGACCAGGTCATGTAGAAATTGCCGCGCGACGAGACGGCGACGTAGTCGCCAGCCGGGGAGCGGGCGACGTTGGAGAAGGAGCCCTCGTAGTAGGACGCCCCAGAGATGCCCGACGACACCGTCCTGTTGAGCGTCGCGTCGACCGTCTCCTGGACGGCGGCCGTCCACGTGTTCGCCGCGTTGTCCGTCACGTAGACGGCGCCCGCGTCGGTCGTGAGCTCGGCCTGCCCCGCCTTGCCGGGCAGCGCCTCGATCAGGATCGGGGTGCCCGGCAGCTTGGCCGACAGGGGCACCCGCTCCCAGTTGGCGCCGCCGTCGACCGTGTGCAGCAAAATCGCGGGCTTGCCCACGATCCAGCCCTCGTCGCCCGTGAACGACACCGAGTTGAACCGATAATTAAAGCCCTCGTCCCGCGTCGACGCGGGAAGGGTGCGGGGGGCCCAGGTGCGGCCGCCGTCGAGGGTTTCTAGGAGGGTCTCGCGCGAGCCGAGGAGGTAGCCTTTTTGGGGGTTGGAGCCGACAAACCCGATGTCCAGGAGCACGACGCCGGGATCCAGGGGCAGGGTGACCTGCTCCCAATCGGCCGTGACGACGGCGGCGGCGGCGGGGAGGGGGCGGACCGCGAGTGCGGCGGCCGCTGCGCTCGCGGCCGACGCGCCGCGCAGCAGGCCGCGCCGGCTCACGTCCGAGGTCAAGCCCTCGTCCGCGGACGCGCGGGCGGCGACAGGGGCCGCGCGGGTGGCGGAGCGGGGGGCGGAGCGAGCTGGAGGAGTGGGAGGGTGGTGGTGGTGGTGGGCGCGCTCCAGCGCCCGCGGGTGCGGCTCCCACGGCCCCGATCGCGGGCCGCCGCTCCACGCCCGCCCTCTGCTCGCCCGCGGGGCGCGCCGGCGGCCCACGGCGGCGAGTGCGCGGCCCGCGGAGCGCGGCGGCACGCCGCGGGCGGCCGGCGGCCTCTGCACCGCCAACCGCCCACGTTGCGGCCCGCATTGGGCCTCGCGCGCGCCAAGGGGGCGCGGGCGGGCGCCACGCGCCACCCCGCTCCTGCGGGGTCACCGCGCGCGCCCGTCCTGCCCCCTCTTCACGCACCCAGCGCCGCTCCGGAGGAGCGGCCCTGCAGGCACGGAGTCGGCGCCATCGGGGGGAGTAACAGAAAGAGATGGGTGTGAGGCGCGGGCCGGGCGCTTCGAGGAGTGGGGAGCGCCGCCGCCGTCGTGGCCGTCTCTCCCGCGGCGTGGTGCCGCTACTCCCCTCCCGCACCCTTGACCCCTGCTTCCGCGACCGCGGCCGCGATGGCGGCCGCGGCCAGCCCGCGGTCGGGCCGCGGGCGGGCGGACGCTGCGGGGTCGCCGCGCTCGGCGCGCGAGTACGCAAACCGCGCGCGGAGCAACGACCCGTAGTCGCGCCCCGGCGCGCACACGACAAAGTCGGCCAAGTCGTCCCAGTCGTCGCCGCCGTCGCCGAACGAGGAGTCGGAGGAGCCGGGCGAGGGTGGGGCGTCTGCGGCGCCGCCGTCGGCGTGCGCCGCCCTCCGCTTCTTCTTGCGCCCGCGCGCCGCCGCCACCTCGGCCAGGGCCGCGTCCACGTACGGGTTGGCGCCCCGGACCGCCCGCCGCCGGGCGCGGGTGGTGACGACCGCGGGCGGGGAGCTGGCGGCGTCGGCAGCCAGGGCGGCCGAGTCGTCGAGCGCGAGCGGCTCGCCGCCCTCGTCCTCCTCTTCTTCCTCATCCGGCGGCGGCGGCGCCAGCGCCGCCCCGCGCGCAATGCCCGCCGCCAGCTCTTCAGCGACGGCCGCCGCCGCGGCACACCCGGGCGGCGTGCGCGCGCGCGCGTCGGCGAGCGCGGCCGCCGCGCCCCGGTACCCGCTCGCCGCGCCGTCCAAAGCAGCCGCCGCGTCGGGGCAGTAGTCGGGCGCGGTCGCGTCCCACCACCAGGCGAGGCGATGGGCGGCCGCAGCGAGCGGCGCGGCCGCCGCGACGACGGCGGCGGCCGCGCGCAGCGATGCGGTGGTGGGTGGCGGGGGGGGTGGGCCTGCGGGGCACGGCGTGATGCGGCGGCCGGGGGGGGCGGCGGGGGCGACGGCGGCAGTGGTGGTGGTGGTGTTGAGCGCGGCGTCGGCGAGCGGAGGGCGGTCGTTGTCCTCCTCCTCGGCTGCCGCCGCCGCTGCCGCGGCCGCAGCAGCATGCAAATCGGTGACCAGCCCTTGCGCAGCCACCGCACCGCCTTCGAGCGCGGCCGCCGCTGCCGCCGCCAGCGGCGGCAGCGCCGCGCGCGCGTTGAGCGACGCGCCCGCGCCGGGCGCGTCGCCGTCGCAGCACGCGGCATCGAGCGCAGCCGCCAGCGCCTGGCACAGGGCCGGACGGGCGCGCGCGTGAGGAGGCGCCGCGTCGAGCGCGCGGCGCGCAAGCACAGCCGCCGCCCCGGCAGCCGCCCCTCGCGCTCGCCCCGCGGGCGCCACCGCCCACAAGCGAAACAAACGCCCCTGGTCGGGCGGGCACCAGGCAGGCGGCGGCGGTGGCGCGCCCGTCGGCGGAGCGGGGCAGCCCGCGGCGAGCGCGGCGAGCGTCGCCGCCGCCGCGAGCCCCACCCCACGACCCGCACCGCGCACCAGCACCCGCACCGCGGCCGCCACCGCGGCCGCCCCCAAACAGGGCAGCGGCAGGCGGCCGCCAGCCAGCAGCGCAGCCAGCAGGTCGGCGGCGAGGCCGAGCGGCGGCTGCGCGGCGCGCGCGGCGCGCGCGCCCTCGCCCGCCGCCGCCGACGCCGCGCCCAGCGCGTCCAGAGCGGCAAGGAAGGCGAGGATGAGGTCGGGAGGGGGGCGGGAGGCCGCCGCCCGCGCTGCGGTGGCGGCGCGCTGCAGGCGCACCGCGACGACGAGCGCACGCCCCGCAACTGGCGCCGCCACCGCGGCCGCCGCCGCCGCGTTCTGGCGAGTGGCACCCGCGGCGGGGCACAGGGCCAGTGTGGCGGCCGTGGCGGCGCGCTCGACGGCGGCGTCGGGGATGGAGGTCAGAGCGGCGGCGAGCGCCGCCGCGCCGCCGCCCGACACCAGCCCGGCCGACGCCCGCGCCAGCAGGCGCAGCGACGCCGCATGCAGCGTCTGCCAGTCGCGCGAGGAGCGCGGGGGGTGGCGGTTGGGGGGGAGGCCGGCGGGAGGGGTCGTGGCGTCGGCGCCACGCTCCGGCAGCACGCCGTCGTCCAGGACCGACACCAGGGCCGCATAATGCTCCCAGGCGGCATCGGCGCCAGGATCGACTGTCTCGGCGGGCGGCGGGCCCAGCCTGGCGGCGACGGCCGCAATTGCGGCGACCGCGGGGTGGGGCCGCGCGCGCGCGCTCCCGCCGTCGGCCGCGTCCGCGTCGGCAGCCGCGCCCACCAGGGCCGCGACGTCCAGCGCAGCCATCAGCATGTCCCTGGGTGCACCGTCCATGCCTGCGCTGGCCGCGTCGAGCAAAAAAGCGAGCGCGTCCGCGGGGCACGCGCGGTCGCCGCCGGCGGCGGCGCCCGACCGCCGCCGCCCGCGGCCGTCGTCGGCGGCGGAACCGTCGTCGGCCGTCCTCTTGATGAGCACTCGCGCCAGGGCGAGGGCAGCGGGGATTGGGGCGCGCGGAGGCGGCCCTCCTGCACGCGCCGCCTCGAGCGCCGCGCGCGACCGCAGCAGCGCAGTCGCCGCGTCGAGCGCGGCGCCTCCTCCTGGCCGCAACCCCCACAGAAGCGCGTCCGCGGTGCAGACCGCGCGGTCCAGGGCGGCGGCCGCTGCGGCGGCGTCGGGAGGGGCGCCGCGCGCAGCGGCGGGGTCGAGCGCGGCCGCGAGCGCGGCGGGGTCGTCCAGAGCGGCCGCCGCAGAGCGCGCAGCAACCGACACGGCATGTCGAAAGCCAATGTCCTCACCAGCCCTCCCTGCATCCCAGCCGCCGGCCAGCGCGAGCGCGAGCGCGAGCAGGTGCGGGTCGGCGCCCGCGCCGAGCGCGGGCGGCGCCCGGTCGCGCAGCGCCGCGCCGGCGTGCGCGCACGCGGCCGCCACGACCGCGGGCGACAGACCTCCCGCCGCCGCTGCTGCTGCGGCGGCCGCGTGCGCTGCGCAGCGCACGGCGGCCGGCGCGGCGTGCAGCGCGGCGAGCGCCAGCGCGGCCGCGCCCCCGTCGGAGGAGGCCAGGGCGCCGGAGGGGGGGGCGAGCAGCGCGGGCGCGACCGCGGGGCGGGCGGCGACCGTGGCAGCGACAAGGGCGACGGCGGACTGGAAGGAAGAGGAAAGGGGGTCGTGGGCGCGGACGACGTCGCCCAACCAAACCACCGACCGCCCTCCTCTAGCCTACCTCGACGTCACCACCCGCCGCCTCGCGCCCCAGAGCAGCAACCGCAGCCGCGACCGCGCTCTGCACGCGGTCGGTCCCGCGCGGCCGCCCCGCCAGGACGGCCGCCCACTGCTGCTGCAGGGCGTCGTCCAGGGCGGCCAGCGCGGGCGCGAGCTGAAGGGAAGGAGGAGGAGCGTGGTCGGCGCGCGGCGCAGCATTGAAAATCGGGGCGCGCCGCGGGGGCGGCCGGCTTTGTTGCTTCGGCAGGGCGTTGCTGTGATTGCAGGAGGGCCACGCGCGGTGCACGGACGCACCCCGACGCCGTCCCCTTGCTGCGCCGATGGCGGTCGCATCACGGGCGGGCGGAGCGCCCCGCCGGCGACCGCGGGCGGCGCGGCCGGCGGCCGCTGGCGGCGCGGCGACGGGCGCGGCGCGGGGTGTGGGCAGAGTCACAGGGCCTCCTCCTCCCCCGCCGCCTCTTCGACGCCCGGCACAGCCCCCTCCGCCTCCACGCCCTCCGCCTCCATGCCCTGGCCCTCATCCTCGTCGTCATGAAAGAGGTCGTCGCCGCCGTCGCCCCCCAGCCTCGACCGCTTGGCCGCCGCGCGCGCCACGCGCTCGAGGCGGCCGACGTCGAGCGCCGAGGGCCCGACCGCGTCGTACGCCGACCGCCCCCGGCGCAGCCCCGCACGCGCGGCGTCGACGCCGGTGGCGAATCGGGCAGGCGACCGCCCGCGGCGGCCGAAGCCGGCGTCCGAGTCGGCGCCGTCGTCGGAACCGAGAAACGGCACAGCGCGCTGCGTCGCGCGGCGCACCGCTGCGTCCAGGCCGGCGAAAGTGTAGTCCACGGGAGCCCGAGTGCGCCGCCCGCGGTCGCACGCGTAATAGCCGTCGGCGGCGGCGGCCTCGCGCGCGGCGGCGCGCGCGGCGACCGCGGCGGCGGTCGCCTCGGCGGCGGCCGCTTTTTCCGCGGCCTCGGCCGCGGCGGCCGCGGCTTCGACCGCGGCCTCATCCGCCGCAGCGGCCGCGCCGTCGAGCGCGGCCGCCAGGCGGCGGTCGGCGGGCGCCTTGCCGCGCGCGAGCTTGGCGGCGGCGGCGCGCACGCCCGCCGTGCCGGTGGCGAGCGTCTCCCAGGAAGGACCCGGGTCGGACGCTCCCTTCTTCGTCACACCTGGCCGGGACCGCGCCAGGCGCACGCCGTGCGCGCCCCAGTCGAACAGAAAGTAGGACGCGTTGCTGGCGTCGACCGCGAGCGCCTCCCGGCGGAAGCCGGTGGCCGCGATCGCGACCGGGATGATAATTTTGGTCGAGGAAGGGGCGGGCGCAGACCGCGGCGGCGGCGGCGGCTCGTCGTCGTCTTCCGACGTCGCGGCCGAGTCGGTCGACGCCGCGCGCCGGCCCCGGCCGCGGCCGCGGCCACGACCACGACCCCGCCCTCTCCCGCGCCCAGCCGCCGCCCGCTTGGCCGCCCGCGCGCGGTCGCTCTCGGCCGCGTGCACCTCGCGCTCCACCACCCCGGCCTGCCGCGCCGCCACCAGGTCGCACAGCGCCAGCAGGACGTCGGCCCGGGCGGCAGCTGACAGCCCGGCATACTCGGCGGCCGACTGATGCCGGCTCGCGCCGAGCGGCGGCCCGCCCGGCAGCCGTGGGTCGTCCTGCCACGCGCGCCGCAGGCGCTCGCTCACGTGAAACGCCCACCGGGTTTCATCCAGGTCGCACCGGGGGGACGCGGCGCGCACGAGGGCGAGGTGGAGCTCGGCGAGCAGGCCGTGCGGCGCGCCGGGGCAGTCGACCAGGGCGACCTCGACCGCGGCCGCCGTCCAGCCCCGGGCCGCGCCCAGGGGGCGGACGACACCGGAGCGCTGGCAGGCGACGACGAAATCGAGCGCGCACGCGAGTTGCCAGCAGGAGGAGAGGGAGGACGCTTGAGTGACCCTTTCCCCGGTCGCCAGCGCGCGCTCAGGGTAGGCCGCAGGAGCGTCGCCCTCGCTCGCGCCGCTGGAGCTGGGCTGGGGCGAGGGAGACGGCGGTGCCGGCGCCGCATCGCCCTTGAAGCGCAGCAGGCCGGCAGCCAACGCGAGCGGGTCGACGCTGGGCGGTTGGCCGGCCTCTGCTTTGACGCCTGGTGGTGGGGAGGGATGGCGCGCGTGGGTATGGGCAGCGCATCGCGCGCAGGCGCGCGATGCGGTCGCCGGCACGCCCGATTCCGCGCGTCCACGCACCGTCGGACGCCATGCCGACCCCAGTGCCGATCACGCGATCGGCGGGGCGGGCGGCCGAGGGAGGGAGGAGGGGGCGCGCAGCGCGCGAGAGTGCCGGCGGGCGCTGTCTTTCGCCAAAAGACGGCTGCGCTTCGCCCACCGCCCACCGCGCCACGCTCTCCTTTTTTGCGATCAAGTTTGAATTCTTATTAAACGGGGGCGCCCGGCTCGCGCGCGCGCCGGGCAGAGCCGGGCGCGGCGACGGCCGCCCCTTTCCCCGAAGAAGAAACGCTCGCCGCCAACCCCCGGGGGCAGAGCCCCAGGACGCGGCCCGCGGTGGTATCGCGCCCCAGCCGGGGCGGCACAGCATCGTGTCGCCCAGCCCAGTCCCCCCCAACAACCGCCAGCCTCCGCGCCCGGGCCCCTTCCCCACCCCTCTCCTCCACCCTCCTCACGCCCGCGGCGTGCCCGACGCCGCGTGTGCGTTCGACCACTCTTGCAGCAGCGCGTGCGTCGCCGCCGCCAGCTGCTCGTCCCAGGCCGACCAGGCCGGGCACGCGCCGCGGCGCGTCGCGTGGAGCGCGTCGTCAAACGTCGTCCGCACCTTGCCCCGCGGCGTCGGCCCCCGGAACTCGGTGAAACCGAGCGCCTCCATGAAGCCGCCGACGTCGGTGGGGGCGTGGATCTCGTACGCCGTGGCGACTTGTTTGGCGACAATCGCGGGCACGCCCGCCGAAATGTCGTCCAGGCCCGCGGGCGCGCCCCGGCGGGCGGCCGGCTTGCGCAGGGAGCGCAAGCGCGTCCAGACACTGGATTTGGCGGCCAACGCGGCGGCGGCGTCGCCGGCGTCGGTCGTGGCGGTCGTCGCCGTCGCGGTCGACGCCGCGTCGTCGTCCGACACGTCGACCGCCGCCGCGCGCACGCCCGCGCGCGCGCTGGCGACGGCGGCCGCGACGGCCGTGGTCGGTTTGGCCGGCGTGGCGGGCGCGGCAGGGGCGGCGGCTGTCGCGCGCAGCTTGGCGCACTCTGCGCGCGCGGCGTCGAGCGCAGCCTGCAGGCCCGCCTTTTCGGCCGCCAGCGAGGCCGCGTCCGAGCGCAGCCCCATGAGCAGCGACTCGGTCGCACTCGCGTCTCCGGAACGCGCGGCGGCGTCGCGCAGGGTGGCGACTTCGGCCGCGAGCGCCGCCGCCCGCGCCTCGGCGTCGGCAGCGCGCGCAGCCTCGCGCTTGACCGCGGCCGCCGCGCCCGCCGCGGCCGGCACGCGCACAGCCGCCGCGGCAGCGACCGCCGCCTTGCGCGACTCGTCCAGCTTTTCGCGCAGGACGCGCACCTCGTCCGCGTGGGCGGCAGCCTGGCCGCGCAGGTCGGACGCGACGCTCGCAGACGGCGCGCCGCCGGTCGTGGCCGCGAGGCGGGTCGCGTCGGCCAGCTGCTTGCGCAGGGCTTCCTTGTCGGTGGCCAAGCTTTCCGCGCGCAGCGCCACTGTCGCCAGCTCGGCGCGTGCGGCGGCCAGCGCGGCGTCGCCGTCGGCGGGCGGCGCGGCCGCGCCAAAGCCCGCAGCGCGCAGCGACTCGAGCTCGGCCGTCGCGGTCGCGGCGCGCATGCCCAGCTCCCGGTTTTCGGTCATGAGCGCGTCCAGGCGCGCGCGCGCCGACTCTTCCGCGGCGCGGCTCACGCGCGCGCTCTCGCCCGCGCGGCCCGCCGACGCGGCGCCCGCCTCGGCGGCCGACAGGCGCTGGCGCAGCTCCTCAGCGTCGGCCTTGCCGGCCTCGAGGCGGGCCACCTTGGCGCGCAGGGCGGCGGCCTCGGCTTCGGCCGCGCGCGCGCGCTCGCCCGCGGCGGCGGCCTCGCCCCGGGAAGAGAGAGCGGCGGCCGCCTCGTCGCGCGCTTCAACCGCGGTACACTCAGCTTCCGCCAGGCGCGCCTTGAGGTCTTGCAGCTCGGCCGCCAGCGACGCCGCGGCCGACGCGCGCACGCGCAGGTCGGCCACTTCGTCCCGCAACTCGCGCAGTTGGGTGTCCTTCATGCTGGATGCGCCCTTGAGCTGGGACAGGGACGCCGTCTGCCCGCGCAGCGCGTCGAGCTCGGCGCGCAGCGACTCGGCGGCGGCGGCCTGTGCGGCTGCCGCGCGCGCCTCTTCGCGCGCCCCGGCGAGCGCAAACTCGGTCGCGCCCAGGCGCGTGCGCGCGGCCTCGACCTCGGCGCGCGCGGTCTCCAGCAGTTGGCGCGTGGTGGCGGCGTCGGCCGCGGCAGCCGCGGCGGCTGCGGCCTTTGCATTAGCCGCGTCGCCCGCGTCGGCCAAGCGGTCGGCCTCTTCCTCGGCGTCGGCCAAATCGGCCTCGAGCGCGGCGACGCGCTCGTTGGCTTTTTCCAGGCCGTCCTCCAGGCGCCCCACCTCATCGCGCAGCTCGCGCGCGAGCACGGCCTCGCGGCGCAGGGTGACGACCGACTCGCGCAGCGCGGCGAGCTCGTCAGCTTGTTCGCCGTTTTCGGCCGTGAGCGCTTCCACCCGCGCCAGCGCCACCGCCAAATCACCGCGCATCGTCTCCAGGTTGGTCACCTGGGCCGCGGCCGCCCCGATGGCGGCCGACCGCTCGGCGGACGCCGACTCGATCTCGGCCGCGAGGCGCTGGTTGGCCGCGTCGAGCTCGGCGGCTTTGGCCGCGGCCGCGGCGGCCTCGGCCGTCGCCGCGACCGCGCTCTCCCGGTCGGCCGCGGCCGCCATGGAGGCCGACCCCCGGGTGGCGAGCGAGTCGAGCAGGGAGCGGGCGCCGGCGAGCGCTTCGTCGCGCGCGCGCTCGCGCGGGTCGTCGGCCAGCTCGGCGACAGGCACCGGGTGGCTCACCGCGCCGCGCGCCTTGTCCCGGCCGCGCCCGCCGGGGCCGGCGGCTGACGCGTCGGCGACGGCGGAGGACAGTTCTTGGAGGTTGACCGCGTCGGCCGAGAGCGAGGAGATTTCGCGCGCGAGCGTCCGGTTTTGCTCCTCGAGCCGCGTCATCAACGCGTTGCCGTCGTCGCGCAGCAGGGCGACCGCGGTGTCGCCGCCGTCGGCGCCCCAGCCGAGGGCCAAGGGCTCGCCCGAGTCGCGGGCGGCCTGCAGGCGGTCGATGACGGCGTAGAGGCGCGCATTTTCGGCCTCGAGTTTGCGGTTCCACCGCTTGAGCTCGGCCGCCACCGTCGCGTTGTACGCGTTGGCCTTGCGCGCGCCGGCCAGCACCTTGGCGACGCGGGCGCCGACAAACGAGGCGACCTGGTTGAGTTTGTCGACCTCGCCGCGCAGGCCGTGGTTTTCGCGAAACAGGGTCGAAACCTCGTCCCGCAGCCGAGAGATTTCCGACTCCAGGATGGGCACGCGCGCGACGCGCGTCTCCAGGGCGGCGCGCGCGGTGGCCAGCGACCGGTTTTCGTCGACGAGGCGTTCCGACCGCGCGGTCAGCTCTTCCAGGTCGGCCGGCTCGACCTCGAGCCGCGCCGCGTCGCGCAGCGCGCGCGCCTCGTAATCGTCCAGCTTGGTGAGCAGGTCGGTGTTGCGCTCGGCGAGCGCGCGGTTGGCGGCGAGCAGGCGCTCGGGCTCGTCCAGGGCGGTGCCGGCCGTGGGGGTCGGGGGGGCGCCGACCGCGCCGGACGCGATGGCGAGCGAGGCCGCGGTGACGGCCAGGGCGCGGGCGTGGTCGGCGGGCAGAGTGCCGTCGTCGGAAGGGACGAGGTAGCCGTCGTCGTCGGATGCGGCGTCGTCGGCCTCCTCTCCACCACCACCAATCTCTTCGACCTCCACCTCCTCTGTCGCCACCGCGGTCGACGCGGGGCCGGGCCGGGGCGAGACCGGCGCGTCGGGCGTGCCGGGCGATGAGTCGGCGGCGAGCGCGGCCTCGGCCGCGGCCAGCGCGGCCGCAGCGTCGACGTTGGACGCGTCGGTCGACGACGGGGGTGCGGGGGCGATGGCGGCGTCCTCGGCGGGCTTCTTGCCGACCGCGGGCGCGCCGTCGTCGGCCGCCTTGGCGGGGGCGGCCGCCTTTTTGGTGCGCCAGGCCGACATTGTGGGGTGGCGCCTGGCGAAGAGAGGTGGGGGGAGGGTGTGTGTGGGCGCCTTGGGCGGCCGCGGTCGTCGCCGCTCGCTCCGGGCGCGCTCGGTCGCTGCCGGGCGCCGCCGCCGGCGCCGGCCATTGGCGCGGGGCCCGCGCGCAGCCGGGCGCGTCTGCCGCGTCCAATGCCGCGCCCGGGGAGCCGGCGCGGGGCGGGAGGCCGCCGCGTGCAGAGGGAGCCCACGCGCGCGCGCCCGGGCGGTGCCCCCCCCCGCCCAGGGACGCCGGGGCGGGCGATGGACCGCCGCTCCCCCAGGCCAACGCGGCACGCGTGTCGTGCCCCGCTGGCCGGGGCGGCGGCCGGGATGGCGGCCGGCGCGGCGCGCCGCGCGGGCGGCTCGCCAATGCGGCGCCGGGGGTACAAGGCGGCCGGCCTGGGCGCCGCCCGCCGCGCTCCCCGCTGCCCACCACGCGAGCCGATGTGCGCCAGCGGGCGACATTGCTCGGCGGGGCGGGGCGGCGGGCGGGGCGGCGGGCGCGCCCAACCGCTCTTCCCCCTCGCTGCCCGCATCGGCGCCCGCGCCTCCGGGGCCACACCTGGGTGGTCGGCGCGGTCGCGGGGCAATGTGCCACGCTCGCGCGCGGGGTGTGGGGGGGGCAGGTGTGGAGCGCAGTGGGTGGCGCGCCCGACTCGAGAGAGAGCTAGCTAGAGAGAAATAGAGAGAGAGAAGGGAGGGCAGATGCGCACGCCCCGGCCGCCGCGGTCGCGACCGCGATGCCGCGCGCCAATGTGTCGAGAATTTCAGGCGCGCGCGCCCTGCCCACGGCCCTCATCAATCACCCGCCGCTGATCGGCGGAATGACCGCCACCTCGTCCCCCGCCGCCAGCGGCACGGGCGACGGGCCGACGTAGACCTGGTTGAGGGCGAGTACCATGGAGGCTAAGAAGCGTGTGGTGGTGGGGTGTGGGTGGCAGCGTGGGCGCGCGCGGTGGCCGGCCAGCCCCCCTGCCCCCCCTTGCCTCGAATCTCGGCCAGCTTGGGGTGCGCCGCCATGATGGCGGGCTCCAGGTCCGCGCTGGTGGCGCCTGGGGAGGGAGAGGGAGAGGGTTTGTGTGCGGCTCGCGCAGCGCCCTTTCCCCCTTCCCCTCCACCCTCTCTCTTTCTCTCTCTCACCGTTTGGCATCTCCAGGCACACCTCGCCCACACCCATCAACTCTTTGGCGCGCGCAAACAGGAGCAGGCGCGTGCGCAGGGCCGGCGGCGGCGGCAGCGCCGCGCGCGCGAGCGCGGCGTCGGCCGTGCGCGCGAGCGCGTGGCCGTCACCGACGCCCGCCCGCCACGCAAGCAGGTCCTGTGAGTGTGTGTGTGTGTGAGGCATGCGTGGGGCGACGTGGCGCGCACCACCCCTCTTCTTCTCCTCACCTCGGCCGTGTCGACGTCGGCCAGCTCCGGCGCCGCGCCGTCGGGCGCCACCCTGAGCCCCGCCTCTTTCGCTCCAGCCGCTGTCTCCGTCCGCGCGGTGGCGCACGACCAGCGCACGCCGCGGAAGAGGGCGGCCGGCGCCGCGCTCGTGGCGACCGCCCAAAAGCCGCCGTCCGGGCACGGCGCCAGCGCCAGGTCGGCGCCGTCCAGTGCGTCCAGGACGGCGGTCAACGCTTCGGGCGTGACGTCGGGGATGTCGGACCCGACGACGGCGGCCTAGGGAGGAGGGGGGCGGTCGGCGCGCGAGCGCAAGAGTCGCCACCTGCAACCCCTCTCCTCTCTGCCTCCTCACCCTGACAGCGCCACGATCCAGCTGGGCCTGCAGGGCGCCCCGCATGCGGTCGCCCAGGTCGGCCGCGTCGACCTGCGGCTCGTACCGCGCGCCGCGCGCGACGGGGGCGAGCCAGGCGCGCACCGCCTCGCCCGCGCCCGGCGGCGAGTAGGCCAGGGTGACGTCCACGCCGGGGCAGCTGGTGAGGAGTGGGGGCGTGGGTGGGGCTGCTGGCGACCACCCCTGCCCATGGCGCGCGCGCCACCCCGCCTACCTGCACGCCGCCTCCACCACGCGCTCCGCGCACGCGCGGTAGAAAGCGGCCGCCTCGTCCATGCCCACGCCGGCGGCGAGCCGCGTCTTGCCGGTGCCGGGCAGCCGCACAAAGACGGCGACGCCGCGCGCGGCCATGGCGGCGCCGCGCCGCCCGCGGGGGATGCGGGCGCGGGGGGCCGGCGCGCGAGGTTGGGACGGGGAGAGAATATGGCTGGCCGGCGAGCTGCTCGCGCTGCGGCCGCTGTTTGCCCCTCTTTCACTCCCCCTCCCCGGGTGTCGATGTGCAGGTTTGCGGTGGTGAGTGGTGTTGATATAACACCAGTGTTTTTTTTTGTCTTTTGATGTGGTGAGTGTCTGACGGAGTGCGGTGGTGGCGACCGCGAGATCTCTTTTGCTCTCTCTACTCGTCGTCCTTGCCCTTCTTGCCCAGCAGCACCGAGTGGATGTTGGGCAGGACGCCGCCGGCCGCGATGGTCACGCCGGCCAGGAGCTTGGAGAGCTCCTCGTCGTTGCGGACGG
>Ga0315278_10003643_pt1 | contig 13799 bp, 11 predicted proteins | sample YL17G06_0_MG_FD_203880 | JGI IMG/M metagenome (GOLD analysis project Ga0315278, IMG submission 203880) | Sediment microbial communities from Yellowstone Lake, YNP, Wyoming, USA - YL17G06_0 | ecosystem: Environmental > Aquatic > Freshwater > Lake > Sediment | place: USA: Wyoming | collected...
CTCCGGACCCTTTTGCGATATCAATCACATCCACAACGCTATTAAAAAAAAGCTTGGGATCAGCCTGAACGAACATCGTCCGTTCATTCCGAGCCTTAAAAATATCGGTCAGACGGTCACCGAGTTTATCCTTGGTAACGTCTTCCTGATTGATCTTAAGGTTTTCCGAGCCATCGATGGAAACGACGATCGTGCGGCTTGGATCTTCCTGCTCCGGTGGTTTACCGGGAGGTGGCGGCTGTGGGATGTTGGCATCCAACCCTCGAGGAATCAGCGGAGTGATCACCATAAAGATAATCAGGAGCACCAGCAGAACGTCGATGAGCGGGGTGACGTTAATATCCGCTCTCGCCCCCGAAGCTCCGCTTGACCCTACACTCATTGCCATAAGAAAACCCTCCGTAAACCAAATTGCTTACTGACCTGAATCACTGCCTTCAACCCGGGTGGTTAATAAACCCAGGGTATCCACTCCGGTCGCTCGTACGATGTCAACGACATCGACAACATCTCCATATCGAGCGCGTCTGTCACTCTTGATATACACTGTCTTATCTGGTTTTGCAGCGAGCAAATCCTTTACTTTGGGACCCAGATTGTCCTTGATCGCGATCTGGTCGGAGCCGATATAGATCTTATTATCCCGAGTAATGCCTACAACGATGGCATCGTCACGGTCTGCTTCGCGCATTTCGCGCGGATTTTTAGTCTTAGCAAGATCCACGCTAACATTTTTCTGCAAAAGTGGAGTGACCACCATAAAGATGATCAGCAGCACCAGCATGATATCCACCATGGGGGTGACATTGATATCGGCAATAGAGCCTTTATCACCACCTCCAGTAGCCATTGACATTAGCGCTTACCTCCTCTCCGTTTGAGGAAATAATCAATGAGCTCTGAAGACGAGTTATTCATTTCAACGCCAAAAGACTCAATCTTGCTGTTGAAGTAGTTGAACATCCAAACGGCAGGCACTGCCACGAAGAGTCCGAAGGCGGTCGTAATAAGAGCTTCCGAGATCCCCCCCGCCACGGCTGACAAACCGGTCGATTTTTCACTGGACATACCTTGGAAGGCATTGATGATACCGAACACGGTTCCGAACAAACCAACGAAGGGAGCCGTACTTCCGATCGTTGCCAAGCCGCTAATGCCGCGTTTCAACTCTGCATTGGTAATCGCCGTTGCCCGTTCGAGGGCTCTTTTTGAAGCTTCCACAACTTCACCCGGAATCTCAGCGCTCATCTGGTGCGCCTGAAATTCCTGTAGGCCTGCAACCACGACTTTCGCGAGGTGGCTCTTCTTGTTCTGTTCGGAAACGCTGATCGCCTCATCAATCTTACCTTCCTTCAGGCAACCGGCAACAAGAGGAGCAAACTCCCGGGACTGCTTGCGAGCTGCAGAATAGGCCAGCACACGATCGATCATGACCCCGATAGACCATGCCGACATGATGGCCAACACGATAATCACCGACTTGGCAACGACACCAGACTGACGCCACATGGAAGTCAAGTCGAAACCAATCTCGCCATCCAGTAAGGTAATCGCCAGAAAACTTAACTTATAAAAAAGCATTTCGAAAGTACCTCCTATTTGTTAACTTTGATTTTTTGTTCGATATTTTGGGGAACCATCTTTCATTTGAACTCAACGTTTTCCGTCTCCAATATTCACGGGCAAGAGTAGCAGACCCCCATCAGCCACTCAAATTGAAATTAACCGTTACCTGAGTGACCACTTCGACAGGCTCACCATTCAGGAGTGTTGGCTTGTATTTCCATTGCCTTACTGCATCCATGGCCGCCTGTACGAGCAATGGGTGGCCGCTCACCACTTTTAACTGCTCCACGCTTCCTTGCTTGCTAATGACAGCTTCCAGTATAACAGTTCCTTGAATTCTTGCCTGTTTGGCCAGTGGAGGATACGGCGGTTTCACCTGACGGATCAAGTTGGCCTGCTGAACGTTTCCTCCAACCTTGACGCGCTGGGGCGGTTTCGGCGCAGCGGGCGGAGGCGGCGGGGGCGGGGGGGGAGCTACCGCAGAAGGCGCTCCTCCAATGACTCCCCCGAGGACACCACCCATTTGACCACCAGGGACACCACCGGGGACACCACCGACGACGCCGCCAACAGCCGTCTCGGGAGGGGGACCTTCATCAACCACCATTTTGATGTCCTTCGGAATTTCGACAGGGGCTCGGAAGGTACCATCGTCAACCACTTTTTTTACAACTTTAACTGCAACCGTAGGAGCTGGTGGCGGTGGGGGTGGCGGTGGCGGTGGGGGTGGCGCAACCAATGCTGTCAATTGCTGCATGGACCCTGAGAGAGTTTCAGGGAATAACAGGGGGATAAGCACCAAGACAACGACCAATATCACATGAATAATGATCGAGAGGGTCATCGACAATGGAGTCCTGGTTTTGGACTTCTCACCTGTTGACTCGATCAGCTGATCAAACATACTGACTACCTCCTTCCGGTTGATATCATCCAGAGGATCAATTGCTCCTGAAATCACTTCATTCGAAGAATGTTTTTCGGGTACTGCATCAGACTTTCGCAGCCTTTGCTACTGCCTTCTTGCTGTTCTGATAGTCATACCAAATAACCAAGAGAGGACTGGCAATCGCAATCGAGGAATAGGTTCCAATTATAATCCCAATTACCATAGCAAATGCAAATCCGTTTATGACTTCTCCTCCAAAAATATAAAGGGACAAGACGGTCATAAACGTCAAGCCGGAGGTCAGTATCGTTCGACTGAGGGTCTGGTTGATACTTCTGTTGACAATCGCGGACAAAGATTCCTTTCGGAGGATTTTCAGATTCTCGCGAATTCGGTCAAAAACCACAATCGTGTCATTCATCGAATACCCGACGAGCGTGAGTAGCGCGGCAATAACCGTCAGTGAAATTTCCTTATTGAAGATGGAGAAGAACCCCAGTGTAATGATCACATCGTGAAAGACCGCCAGAACCGCGGCCGTCCCATACACCGCCCCTTTGAATCGCCAGGCAATATAAACGAGCATGCCCCCGAGAGCGTACAGGGTTGCCGAGATGGCCTGCCGCTGCAACGCCTTGCCTACTTTCGGCCCGACAATATCGGTCTTGATAATGGAGAAATCGCCTAGGTAGAAGTGCCCGCGCAATAGCTTCAGCACCTCATCAGGGAGCCCAGCACCGGTTTTCAAGTCCTCGAAATTCTTTACAATCCCCCCGTGAGAATCGCGGTATCCGAGGACGGCCTTAGAAAGGGCCGGTGCCGAATTAATGTCTCCGTTTCCTGGTTTCTGCAAAACAGCAGCCAATTCCGGGATGCTGTTTAAGGCCAATTCCATTCGGGCAGACCCGATGTTATTCAGGTCGGCCATCACCCCGGGTTGCGCATCTACCGGACGAAAACTCAAATTGAGTGTTTCGGCGATCTTTGACTGTCCCTGGTCTAGATCGGAACCACTGGCCGTCGCCTTTTGATCCAGGCTGATGATCACCTCATGATCGCTATCAATTCCATAGCTTTGTATTGTGCTCTCTCCTAGGCCTCGCTGCTTGAGCGCCGTCCGAATGGTGTCTAAATGAGGTTTTTCTTTGAACTTCACATAAACCAAAGTTCCGCCACTAAAATCAATCCCGTAACGAGGTCCTCCTTTAACAGCTAATGAAATGATGCTGGCAACAAACAAAGCAAATGAAGCACCAATGAGGATGGTCTTTTTGCCTATCCAGTCGATATTTGCATTTCTAAAAAAATACATTATGACTCCGTCTCCTCCTAGACCGATGATTCCTGGCGCTAGCTCTCCCTAGCCAATAGACAACCCATCCATCCAAAAAGTTCCAGGCAGACTCTGGAAGAAGCTGATTTCCCTCAAAATTCCTAAATACTTAGGGTTTCCCTTCGGGTCGGTCCGCTCAAAATCCAATCAAAGAGGAATTTGGAAACAAACACCGCCGTGAACAAATTGGCCATGAGCCCCCAGAACAGGACGACCGCAAAACCTTTAACCGGTCCAGTCCCGAAAATAAATAGGAAACAGACCGAAACAATAGTGGTAACGTGTGTATCAATAATGGTGACAAATGCCTTCGAAAATCCGACATTGACGGAAGAGACGACATTTTTTCCGCTCCACAGTTCCTCGCGAATCCTTTCGAAAATTAAGACGTTCGAATCCACCGCCATACCAATCAAGAGAACCACTCCAGCGATGCCGGGAAGTGTTAAGGTAGCCCGGATGTAAGCCAGCGCCGCCACCAAGATGATTAAATTCAAGATAAGAGCAACCACGGCATTGAGACCCGACAGACGATAATAAAAGAGCATGAACAGCACGACAGCAACCAAGCCAACAATGGAAGCCACGATCCCCTGGAAGATTGAATCATTGCCTAGGGAAGCGCCAACGGTTCTTTCTTCCAGATAAGTAATCGAAGCCGGGAGCGCTCCCGATCTCAAGGTAAGAGCCAGATCGGTTGCCCGCTCCAAAGTAAAATTGCCGGTAATCTGGCCGGAATCCCGGATTGTACTACGAATGGCTGGAGCAGACTGGATCTTGCCATCCAGCACAATGGCGAGCTGCTTTCCAATATTTTCCCCGGTGATTTTTTCAAAGCGCGCGGCCCCATCCGAAGTTAAGTTAAAACTGACGGCGGCTTTCCCGAATTCGTCAGTACTGGGCTGGGCTGTTCTTAAGTCTCTACCCGTAATCGAAGCTACTTTGTTCACAAAATACCACTCTTCGCTGGATTGTCCGGTTTCTCGTACGTGGGGGAGCAATTCCTTTCCTTCTGGGGGGACTCCATTATATTGGTTAAGGGCGGCCTGCCTGGATGGAAATGGTCCAAAGCCCGGTTCAACGAGCTTCAACTCCAGCAAGGCCGTGGATTTAATGATATCTTTTACGCGACTGGGATCGTCAACCCCTGGCAGTTGCACCAAAATTTGGTATTCGTCGGCCGGCCCATGTTCTTGAATGACCGGCTCAGTCACGCCCAGCTGATCGACGCGGTTCCGAATGGTCTGGATGGCTTGCTGGACCGACCCGCTTCTAATCTGTTTTTCTACACTCGGTTTTAAGCCGAGAAGATATGAATTCGGGACGCCCGGCAAATCTCCTCGGTCCCAGGATTGAAAGGATTCATCAATTGCGGCACGCACATCGGAGGTATTTTTGGGATCCACCTCGCGGATCTCAATATGGTCCAGATCATGCTTGCGCACATCGGAAAAGGAAATCTGTCGCGATCGCAATTCTTCCTTAATTCTCTCGACAGTGAGATCCGTTTCAATATTGACGGCATCATCGGTCACGACCAGGAGAATCAAATGCATCCCCCCTCTGAGATCTAGCCCGAGATGGATCCTTTCCTTAATTTTACCCAGGCTGGGAGGAAGACCTGTAATCCCCAAAATACAAAAAACGGTCACAGCAACGATAACTGCTAGCTTCCAACGTAATTTCTTACGCATTCAAGAGGAACCTCAGACTCTGAATTCAATAGCAACCTAAAACTGGAGGGACGCTATCACTCCTCGGTCAGCTTTTCAACTATGGCGTTTTTCGCAATCTCGATCTTCACTTGATCCGCAACTTTAAGGAGGAGGCGGTCTTCTTTTATCCCTGCCACCACGCCGTAAATCCCGCCAGAGGTCTTAACTTTGTCACCATTTTTCAGACTATCCAGTGTCTCCTGGAGCGCCCGTTGTCGCTTTTTATTAGGAAGGAAAACGATGAAATAAAAGATAAGGCCAATGGCAAGGAAGATCAGAGGTTGCACAAAAACTGGACTCGGCTGTCCATTGGCTGCCAAAAGCGCCAAAAAAGACATGAAACCTGCCTCCAGACAAAGATTCTCTATCCCTCAGAAGTTGACTTGTTTAATCTTGCGTGTGAACTAGGAAGATCAGGGCAATCTAGGATCGGCCTTCAACCAGATCGGCTGAAGTTAAAACCTTGCAGTTTTTCCGAATTGTACTCTTAAGAAAATAGAGCAGCGGAGAACAAGGCTGCTTGACTCTATTCCATAAAATTCATTTACCCGACTTCTTGCTTCCTTTTGAACTCCGTTAAGAAATCCTGATACCTGTGGGACGTGATAGCATCCCTAATTTGCTGTAGGGTGTCAAGATAAAAGTAGAGGTTATGTTGGGTGTTGAGCATTGATGAAAGGATCTCGTTAGACTGGAAAAGGTGCCTCAAATAAGCACGACTATATCGGCGGCAAACCGGGCACTGACAAGACTCATCGATGGGACGCTCGTCCCGTGAATAGCACGCATGTTTGATCGCCAGATGACCCGAATGCGTGAATAACCAGCCATTGCGCGCATTCCGGGTCGGCATCACGCAATCGAACATATCGATTCCCAGTGCCACACACTCCACAATATCCAGGGGCGTTCCCACACCCATCAAGTATCTGGGATGGGTGGGGGGCATCCATTGTGTACTCTCTCCAACCAGTTCGTAAAGCAGTGGTTTGGGCTCCCCGACAGAGAGTCCCCCGATGGCGTAGCCCGGAAAATCCAAATCGATCAAGCGAAGCAGACATTCCTTTCTGAGTTCAGGGTATATTCCCCCTTGGCCGATCCCAAAAAGCCCTTGCGTGTGTGGGTACCACTGCCCTGCACCCTTTTCGAAGGTATCTTTGCATCGGGCACCCCAACGTAGTGTTCGTTCCATTGAATTGCGGGCGATCAGAAAATCGGAGGGGTAGGGCAAACACTCATCGAGAGCCATGATGATGTCTGCTCCAAGCGCCATTTGAATCTCCACCGCTTTTTCGGGCGTCAGCAAATGCGGGGAGCCGTCCAAATGCGACCGGAAAGCGACTCCTTCCTCCGAAATGTTTCGTAAGTCGCTATGACTGAAGACCTGGAAACCCCCGCTGTCAGTCAAGATGAGGTGTGGCCAGGAAATGAAGCGGTGCAACCCCCCTAGTTCGTGAATCAATTGATGTCCTGGCCTTAAATAAAGATGATAGGTATTTCCAAGAATAAGCTTCGCCCCAAGCTCCTCGAGTTGAGACTGTGCCATTGCTTTTACCGTTCCAGATGTTCCTACGGGCATGAAGACTGGAGTGTCAACCTCACCGTGATCGGTGATGAGCTTTCCCAAGCGTGCTTTTGTCTTAGGGTCTTCAGAGAGGACTTTAAATTGCAAATCTGTTCCCTTTCCTACAGGTATGTAGAATTCATCCTTCTCACGGGCGATCGTTCGGAGGCGACTCTTCGGCGAGATGACACCACACCCGGTGTGATTCTGAAAGACTCAGTTCCCGGGGTTCTTCCAAACCACAGCGTTCATATGCCATGGGGCAACGGGTATGAAATCGGCACCCTTTCGGAGGATGGGCTGGGCTTGGAATGTCCCCTTGCAGAGGGGCTTTCCGCTGAGAACCCTCAAGGTTGGGGACCGAAGCCAGAAGAACTTGGGTGTAAGGATGCTTTGGATTATGAAAAATTTCGTCAGGTCGGCCCACTTCCGCCAGTCTGCCAAGGTACATGACGCCAATCCGTGAGCTAATATGTTCCACAATAGGAAGGGAGTGGGAGATAAAGAGGTACGTCAGGTGAAACTGCTCCTGCAAATCCTGAAAAAGGTTAACAATTTGCGCCTGAATGGACACGTCGAGCGCAGAAACCGGTTCGTCGGCGACAATCAACTTCGGTTTTAAGGCTAAGGCACGCGCAATGCTGATTCGTTGACGTTGTCCACCGCTGAATTCATGGGGATATTTGGGCAATGATTTCTGTTCCATTCCTACTGCATCCAGCAGTTCTTTGACCTTCGGCCGGTGCTCCCCCTTAGGGTAGAGTTTGTGGATGAGAAAGGGTTCTTCAAGAATCTGCAGCACCGTCATCCGTGGATTAAGAGAGGAAGCGGGGTCCTGGAACACGATTTGAAAGTGCCGGCGCATTTGCCGGAGGGCTGCTCCTTTAAGAGCCAGGAGGTCCTGGCCTGCAAGGCGGATTTCTCCTGAGGTCGGCTCAAGAAGTCGAAGCACACAGTGCCCCAGTGTAGTCTTGCCACAGCCTGATTCCCCGACCAAACCAAACGTTTCCCCTGCTTGAATTTCCAGGGAAACCCCGTCGAGAGCTTTTACGACAGGCTTTCTCGCGCGTGAAAGTCCCGATTGAGGGGGGAAATATTTCTTGAGATCACGAATTTCGAGTAGATTCATACTTGACACATCGTACCTGGCGCCCAGAGACAGGGCTTGATATCGGGATGGGAATTGTCCCACAGCGGTCGCCCATCTGGTCTAGGCATCTCGGTTGAAAGGCACAGCCAACCGGAGTGTTTTGAAGGTCAGGGACAGACCCCGGAATGGATTTTAGCCGGTATTTTTCTTTGCTCGCTTGTCCCGTTCGAGGAAGAGACCGCAACAACCCTGCGGTATAAGGGTGCAACGGATTTGAGAGAACCTCAGACGTGAGGCCATACTCAATGACCTTTCCCGCATACATGACTGCTGTGAGATCTGCGATCCTCGCGATCACTCCGAGATCATGGGAAATGAAAATCAAAGACAGATGAAAACGCTCTTTCAGGTCTAGCAATAATTCTAGAACTTGTGCTTGAATCGTAACATCCAGCGCGGTCGTTGGCTCATCTGCAATCAATAACTTCGGCTTCGTGACCAGGGCCATAGCAATCATGGCTCGTTGCCGGAGCCCCCCAGAAAGCTGGTGGGGATAATCATCAAATCGTTGCTCCGGCGAGGGAATCGTCACTGAACGCAGGATCTCTAGAGTTCGGTCCTTCGCTTCTCGACGGGAGACCTTTTCATGCGCGTGGATCGCTTCGCTGATCTGGTTACCGATGGTGAAGACCGGATTAAGCGCCGTCATCGGCTCCTGAAAGATCATGGAGATCTCTCGGCCTCGAATCTTGCGCATTTCTTTCGGAGGGAGTCGCATCAAATCATCGGGATCACCCTCAACATTGTCCGGTGAGTAAAGGACCTGCCCTTCAACAACCTTCCCGGGAGGGGGGACCAGTTTAAGAATGGAAAGGGCCGTCAGGCTCTTGCCACTCCCGGATTCTCCCACAATCCCAAGGGTCTTTCCCCGTTCCAGCGAAAATGAGACATCATCAACAGCTTTTACCAGCCCTGAAGGGGTGAAGAATTGGGTCTTGAGATGACTAACAGTCAATATTGGGTGCACAGACAAGCTTACGACCCCTTTAATATCCCCCCACCTGAATCTGCAAAAATATCCTTCTGGTGAAGGCGCTAGAACTAAACTGCAGAAGTCCGTGTTGCAACCGGCCCCGCTAGAACCAGCCGGGGGCAACGTCCCATAAGCGCTAACTTTAAAGCTTTGTCCCGAGCCTGCCACCCGAAAACTGAAACGCCAAGAGCGCCAAGAAAAGAGGCGGAAACTCGGCGAGGAGACTGCTTTACAACTGTTCCATGACCCGCTTCTTCCAGATGGTTTCGGATTACGCGGTGACGGCGTCTTTGGAGTTTATGAGCCAGGCAAGCCTGACAATCGAACGGACCCGCGGCGGGCTGCACTTTGAGCGCAGCGTCAATAATATCCTAAGCCACCTTGCCGGCATTCACGAAAGCTCCTATCCTTGGCGATCTTTAGGTTCTTGGTGTTTCCATCTTCTCCATGAACCAGGAAGGCACGAAGACGGTGAAGATAGGCAGAGGAATTAATTGCTGTTCTCGACCTGAGCCAGGTTTCTCCCTTCCGCCATCATGCGCTCGACTTGGTCTTCTGTGTGCGCTTCACAGTATATTCTGAGCAACGGCTCTGTCCCGGATTGGCGGAATAAGATCCAACTCTCATCCTTGAAAATCAGTTTCGTTCCATCCAAGGTCTCCACACGTTCGAGGAACAACCCAGTGTATCGTTTTGGTGGAGAATCCCTCAGCTGTTTCACCAGACCCTGCCCGAAACTGAGGGGGACATGCAGGTCATTGCGTTGAAAGTGAAATTCTCCATATTCCTTCCACAAGTCCAAAACCATGTCGTGAAGACTCTTGCCGCTTTCGGCCACAGCTTCCAGCATCAATAAATTGAGCAGAATTCCGTCACGTTCCGGTAGATGATTCTTAACCCCGACTCCTCCGCTCTCCTCACCCCCGATCAGGACGTCTTCCTGCAGCATAACCTCGGCAATATTCTTGAACCCGATGGGAACGATTTCAAAGGGCAGCCCAAGCTTTCGACAGATCTTTTCAACCAGGACGCTTTGGGAAAATGTTTTTACAACCTTGCCGGTCCAATTCCTTTTCTGGACCAAATGGAGAATTAGCAAACAAAGAATCTGGTGGGTATTTACGTAACGTCCCTGCTGGTCCATGACACCCAAGCGGTCCGCGTCACCGTCCGTGGCGAGGCCAATGTCCGCTTGATCTTCCAGAATAGCGATCTTCAATGCTCCTAAATTCTCCGGCATCGGCTCAGGAGAGACTCCTCCGAAGAGCGGATCCGGATTGTAGCGAATGGTTCGACAAACCACACCCTGTTCCTGGAGGATCTCTTCCAAAAGGCGTAGACCCGTACCATGCATGGAATCGATAACGGCCTTAATTTTCGATTTTCGGATGGCGTCGAAACCGACGAGAGACTTCACGTGGTCTAAGTACTCAGGATTCGGTGAAATGACATGGATTCTGTCTGCTGCTTCACCACGGTTCAGCCTCCGAGGAGTAGTTTTAAAAAGATACGACTCAATTTGCTGAACGATAGCAGGCGTTGCCGAACCCCCAAACGGGGCCTTGAATTTGATCCCCAGGAATTCAGGGGGATTGTGACTCGCCGTGACCATGATGCCCCCCGCTAGTTGGCGACGTCGGGCCTCAAATGAGACATAGGGTGTCGGGAATGGACGGTCTAAAAGCTCGATGTGGAAACCATTGGCCGCCAGGACTTCTGCGACGCATCGGGCAAAACGCCCTGCCATGAAGCGTGCATCATAGCCGATGAGCACTTCTCGGCGAGAAGGGGGTTGGGATTCGAGGTAATCGGCGATGGCCTGGGTAACAATCTCGACATTATCAAAGGTAAAATCTCTGGCAATAACACCTCTCCAACCATCCGTTCCAAATTTAATGGAGGTCAAAGGAATTTTCTCCTCGATTATTTTCCTGCTGAATCGGTCGGTGTAAGGCCAGAGATCCCTTCGATCCGGAAAAATTCAATCAACTTTTCCAGGGAGGAAACTATAATCCGTTACCATCGATCCATCCCCCAGCAGGACTCCTCGCGCAAGAGTGGCGTGGCTCCCGATCCGACAGTCCTTTCCGAGGATACAACCCACGAGATGGGCACTTTCACCGATATTCGCATTGGGCCAGATCACGCTGTTTTCGATGACAGTATCATCTCCAATCTGGCAGTTTTCGCCAAGGCATGAGGAATAAATTCGAACTCTCTTCCCTAACTTGACACTTTTTCCAATGATAGAACCTTCATCGATGATTGAACCGTCGGAGGTTGAATTCCGGTGATGGTTTGCCCCCAATAAACTCTCTCTTTCGAAGAGAGGCCGAAAACGACCCGCTAGAATGTCTTGATGAACCTGCATGTACTTTTGAGGCGTCCCGATATCGATCCAATAGCCGTTTGAAACGTAAGCGTAGACCGGTCGCTGTTCCTGTAACAGCGCTGGAAACACTCCCCGCTCAAATGAAAATTTTTGTCCCGCGGGTATCCTTTGTAAGACTTCAGGCTCGAGGATATAAATTCCCGCATTGATCGTATTACAGGTAATTTCATCTTTTCCAGGTTTCTCTAGAAATCGTGTGATCCTGCCATCCGGCTCTGTTTCGACAAGACCATAAGCCGACGGGTTCTCCACTCGCGTCAGAACTAACGTGGCTGTGGCATTTCTAGAACGATGCTGTGCAATCACGTGGCTGAGGTCAAGATCACACAGGATATCTCCGTTCAAGACAACCGTTGCTTCTTGGAGCAACGATTCGGCATTCTTGAAAGCTCCCGCGGTTCCCAGCGGGATCTGCTCCACCACATAATAAATCCGGCTGCCGTAGGCAGAACCATCACCTAATACTTTCTCGATTTTGTCAGGCTGGTAGCCAAGGCTTAAGATAACTTCGCAAATCCCATGACGTCGGAGCAATTCAATTTGATAGCAGAGGAATGGAATATTGCCGACCGGAACAACTGCCTTGGGGGTGCTTAATGTGAGAGGGCGTAATCGAGTGCCTTCACCGCCGGCCAATATGAGTGCCTTCATGCCGCAATTCCTACTAGAAAATTTGATGAGACTTCTATAATCAATTCAATCTCCCTTGAAAGAGCCTGCACTTTAGCATTTTAAAGTACGGAGTTCAAATTGAGTCGCACAACCAGCGCAACCCAGAAACTTCCCGCCGCCATAAAACTCATGGCGCTGAAAAATAATCGATCAAAATGCGGATCATCCCCTTCGAAATGAGAATGACACCGCTCTTAATCTTTTCAGAGTTTCTTTCGAATTTTGCGAGCTGCTGTGGTTAATAAACGACCTGGTACCACGGTTCTCGGCTGGCCAACCTATCCGTGTTGCTTCATGTAAAGGATTATAATAAACTGTCTTGCAGTATCGGTGGCTTTGGAGTTCGCCTTTGCCCCTTTCCTGCCCCTGTGGTGAGTGTAGCTCAGTCGGTAGAGCGCTGGATTGTGGCTCCAGTGGTCGTGGGTTCGATCCCCATCACTCACCCCAATTTCTTCAATCACTTACAATCCAGAAAGCTTTTTAGAGCACTGCTTCGTGTGTAACTGTGCCCGAAATTGTGCCCGTCGACTCTTTTAGATTGGTCGCCGTAGATCCGCAGCACGCCGTCATCCTGGAGAGTAATCAACATCATTCAGTCCGGCTAACGTTCGCAATGACGCGCACGCGCAAGCGCCAGCAGTTCAAAATAGTGCTTCCATGCGTCCACGTAACCGACCGCCATAAAAACGACGAAGACGACCAGAAGCACAGCCGCGATTAACCAAGAACACCGCGGTCATTCTTTGAGTGCGGCGAGCTTCATGTGGAATCTAACACCGTCGGCTGATGCCCATTTTAGATGGCGCGTGCTTCCTTCAGCCAGCCCACAACACCATCGTAGTCGCGCAGCCAGAGCCTGTTCTGGACGCTCGCCTGAAACTCCCGGGCGCCTCGGGTGAACCACGAAGTCGTCACTAGGAGGCCCCCTGTGGCGTTTTCCGAACTCACGACACAGTAAAGCGCCCGTACCAGCGCAACCCCTACAGGGTTGTCCTGCCCGCAACGTTTGCATTCGACCAAGTACAAATGGCGGCCAGCGGCCGTGTCTGCCCACGCAAGGATGTCGCGACCGCCGTCTTTCGTTGGCTCCGTAAGATCCACTCCTATCCCATGCCGGCTAAGCAACTCGGCGACAAGTTCCTCGAACCTACGGGGATTCATCGACGTCAGGTCATGGGGATGTTGCACCAAGTGCGCAATCATTCGGTCCCAAGTATCAGCCGAAGCGACGATGATCCGGGAAGCAACGTCCGGAACACTCGACACGAGGAGGTCTTCGTACAACAGCGGCCCTGTGCTGCTGCCGTCCTACAGCATGTCGAAATGACCCTGAATTGTGGCAACAAGCCGGGAGTCATGCACGAGGTGCGTATTCGTTTGGGGTTCTCGATCTCCCGCAGGAAGATCGGCGAGCAGCGCCTCCGTGCGATCCACAATCAAACAGTTGATCGTTGGCATGCGATCGGCTACCCGGACTTCCCAACCCAAGCCGGTCAATGTGTCGGTCGTGCGCTCATACATCTATACATAGTACGGTCGTTGTTG
>Ga0315278_10003646_pt1 | contig 13796 bp, 15 predicted proteins | sample YL17G06_0_MG_FD_203880 | JGI IMG/M metagenome (GOLD analysis project Ga0315278, IMG submission 203880) | Sediment microbial communities from Yellowstone Lake, YNP, Wyoming, USA - YL17G06_0 | ecosystem: Environmental > Aquatic > Freshwater > Lake > Sediment | place: USA: Wyoming | collected...
GAGGGCGCGAAGCTTGGTGCCGAGTAGTTCGTCCAGCGTGAAGGTGGTGACCTCGGCCTTCCCGCTCCACCACGCCGACGTCAACTCGAAGGGGATGCGGACGTGGCCGTGCTCGGTGAAGTGCTCCCGCGAGTTGATCTCGATCTTGAGGCGCAGGGGCTTCGGCGGCGGGTCCTCCGACCAGAAGCGGTACACCAGATTGACCCGCCCCTCCTTCAAGTCGCGGCGCGGTTGGCCCAGCCACGGGTCCAGCACCGAGCGGATCGCGTCGAACGTATGGCCGATGGGCTCTGAACCCACCTGCACCAGATCGATGTCCTCCGAGTAGCGTGCCGCGGGGTGGAGATACAGTTTGTAGAGCGCGGTCCCGCCCCGGATGGCGAGGCGTCGTCCTACATCCGCGACGCCGAAGATTTCCACGAGCGCACGGCTGATGACAAGATCCTGCTCGACCTGGTGGTCGGAGATCCAGGGCGCGTGGGCTCGCCACGAGGTGACGTAGTCTTTGGCGATCACAGGTCGGGCTCCACGGTCTCGTTGATGGCCAGCCTCCAACGCGTGGCGCGCGGCGCACGGGTCAACGGCTTGGCGCGCACCAGCGGTCCGACCGTTTTGGCGTGCTCGCAGACGTGGTCGGCCAACACGTCAGCCAGCGCATGTGCGTCCGTCGCATCGAGCAAGTAGCCGAGACGTTGCGACCAGACAATCGGGCACAGCCGCGCCGCGGCGAGGAGCATCGAGGGATCGACCGACTCGACGAGCTCGGGCAAGACGCTCGCGACGTGATCCAGGCCACCGCACTGGTCCGCGTACCCAACGATCTCAAGAACAGTCGCCTCCCGGGAGGACAGGCGCATCCTCCCGCGGGGCGTGTTCATCTCAACCACAGGCGTCTTCGCGAGATCATGCCTGGCGACGAACTGGACGCGCACGTGGCCGCAATTGATCGGCCGCCGGTTCTTCGCGACCATGACCTGAAATCGCTGGGGTCGGTGATGGGCTGCACCGTGAAACTCGGCGGCACTCAGCAGGGCCACGTAGTACTGCTCTCGCAGATGCTGCATCAGGCGCGGGATGAACTGCTCGGCGGGCAGACAACCAAGGTTGCGGTACTCGGGGGGGAGGATGACGTGGAACCCTCGGTAAGGTGAGGAAATCTCCTTCCGCCGGCTCAGCCTTCGCAGCGCCGCGCGAACGGCGGGCAACGCCCCCCCGAGGGCTAACTGGGCGTCTCCTATCGTGAAGTGGTGGCGACCGTCGGCCGCCAACTCCGTGATGTACTCATGCGCGGATATCATTCGTGTATCCAGTTCATGCATAAAATAACACGTCGCGTAATTTCATGCAAGAATCAGATATGTCATCGGATGCAATACATACATAAAGCACCTCTGCGTATTGCTTTTTGATGGCATCGACTATTCAAGCGGCCCTCTTACGTCGGATTTCACGCGAAGCCGGCCCACTTCCGCCGGGCAGACCCGCAACATCGGCCTTCAAGGTTCCCCGAACGCACGCTCAGGCGCGCAGATGCGTCGCGGCGCTCGTCGGAGAAGGTCTTCTGGAGAAAGGTCCTCGGGATCTACGCCACCAGCATGTTTCAGGGCCGTTGAGACGGCGGGTGCTGAACCGGTTCACCGAGCTGCCACACCTGGACTAGTGTCGGTCGGCCGATGGGAGCGCCGGCTCCTCAGATCCAATTCCATGGGAGAGCGGCCACATCATCGGTGACCCAGAACGCGCGCTCAGTCGCGCAGAGGATCGCGGCCGCACCAATCCGGAGGTGTGGGTAGGATTGCCGGAAGGCCGCGAGACCGGCCGCATCCCGCCGCGTCGGATTGGCCGTGAGCTTGATCTCGAACGCGTGGAACCCCCCGTCCCGTTCGAGGAGCAGATCGACCTCGGCGCCGCCCGACGAGCGCCAGTGATGAAACGCGCCGCCTCCAGGCAGACACGCATGCTGCTTGCGAATCTCGTGCACCATCGCCGTCTCGAAGAGCGCGCCAAGCAGCGGATGCCCGCCCAGCGCGCGCGGCGAGTTCAACTGCGCCAGATGGCAGATCAGTCCGGTATCCGACAGGTAGCCCTTCGGCTTGCTCGACACGCGCTTGACCAGATTGCCCTTGAAGGCGGGAGCTTCCCACCACTGAAAGGTGCCGCGCAGCACCTGCAGCCAGCGGCGCGCGCTTTGCGGCGTGACGCCGATCTCGCGCCCCAATTGGCTGTAGTTGATTTCTTGCGCGGTCAGGGCGCTGGCCAGACGAATGAACATGCCGAACTGCTGCCAGTCGTTGATCTCACCGGCCAGCCGGGCATCGCGTTCCACGTAGGTCCGCTGGTAGCCGGTCCAGAATTCCGAGACCAGATCGGCGGGCACATGCTGAACGCCCGGCAGAAATCCCCGCCACAGCCAATCCCAGAGCGGCCGGACATGTTCGTGTTTCGCCGGAGACCGGGTGGCGACCAGGTCCGAGGGTGACCGGAGCCACTCGGCCAGCCAGCCGGGCATGCCTCCCTGTCCAGCCAATTCCCTCAGCGAAAATCCGTCCAGGTCGAGAAACGCCGCCCGCCCGGCCAGACTCTCGGAGATGGATCTCATCACCTGCCATTGCTGGGATCCGGTGACGAGATACTGACCCGGATGCCCGTCGGCGGCGTCCACGCGACGCTTGAGCGCCGCCACCAACTCGGGTGCATATTGGATCTCGTCCAGAATGACAGGGGCGGGGTGGTTCCGCAGAAACAAGTCCGGTTCGCGCCGTGCGTTCTGCACGTCGATGGCCGGATCGAACACCACGTAGTCGAATTGCGGGAACACGTGCCGCACGAGGGTAGTCTTCCCAACCTGCCGCGCTCCACTGACCACTACGACGGGGAACGTCTGAACCATCTGCCGCAACTTGGCACTTACCGAACGACTCAGATACATGCCGCTATATTAGTGACATTGTCATCAATTGGCAAGGATTCGCGAAACTGATTCGCGCCAGCAACACGGTCCCCGAAATTGCGGACTGACCTGCGGGATGGTGTCTGCGCGGTGCCGCCGCGCTGACCGTTCCGGAGTCCGACCTTACTTACGCGCCGCCGACTGCCCCTGCGGTCACAACCCCAACCACGCGCGTTCCGCCTGCCGTCCTCCGCGCCTGCGATCTAGTCGCGCAGATCGTGGCGCGTTCGAAAGGCGTCACGATCAAACGCAGCACAGGCCCGTTCGAGGACGAATTCGAGAGCCACATGCGTTTCGGCTGCTCGGTCGCGCTGGTGGGTTCGAACGCAGCCCTCCGCGCGAGCCCGAACCCAATCGACGTGCTGCGCGAGCAATTCGCGGCGCGCGGCTGGCAAGAGGAACTGAACCACTCAGCCGACGGCCCCGACGGCACGAGCTTCGCCTTCGTCCGCGACGGCGTCATCTGCATCTTTCAGAGCCGTTGGGACGGCGGGGACGACACCGACCCGACCGTCAAGCCAGACGACGAATACAAGGGGGCGGGGCACTGCGCGGCCAGCAATGCCCGAACGTCGGCCGAACGAGCACGATAGCAACGTGTCCGCCGGGTCTGCCTTCGACACGCTCACGACAGGCAGGCCAGGAAAGACTCGGCCGCGTCACATCGGGCCTTGTTCCCTCCGGTGGATGGTGGTAGTTTCGCTCTGGCTTGGGGGCACCCTGCCCGATTCAGGGAGAACCTCGCGCTTCTCTGAAGGACAGACGTGACCGATTCGACCAACATCGCTCCCCGTGGCGCCGAGGTCCTCCTCTATCAGACTGAGGACGGCCACACGCGTGTCGACGTGCGCCTCGACGGCGAGACCGCGTGGCTTTCCCTCGGCCAGTTGACCGAACTTTTCCAGCGCGACAAGTCCGTCATCTCCCGACACATCAAGAACGTGTTCGAGGAGGGCGAACTGAGCAGGGGAGCAACTGTTGCAGAATTTGCAACAGTTCAACGCGAGGGCGATCGCGAGGTCACGCGCGCCGTCGAGCACTTCAACCTCGACGTCATCATCTCGGTTGGCTACCGCGTCAAGTCCCATCGGGGCACCCAGTTTCGCATCTGGGCGACCCAGCGCCTGCGCGAGTACATTGTCAAGGGCTTCACGCTGGACGACGAGCGCCTCAAGCGCGCAGGCGGCGGCGGCTACTTCGACGAACTGCTCGCGCGCATCCGCGACATCCGCTCGTCGGAGAAGGTCTTCTGGAGAAAGGTCCTCGAGATCTACGCCACCAGCATCGATTACGACCCGCGGACCGAAGCGTCCCAGCTCTTCTTCGCGACGGTGCAGAACAAGATGCACTGGGCGGCCCATGGCCAGACCGCTGCCGAAGTCATCGCCGCCCGCGCCGACGCGAGCAAACCGAACATGGGCCTGACGAGCTGGGCCGGCGACGCGCTCCGGAAGATCGACGTGGCGATCGCCAAGAATTACCTCGACGCCGGCGAACTCGAGACGCTCAATCGCATCGTCAACGCCTACCTCGAATTTGCCGAACTGCAAGCTCTCGCCCGCAAGCCGATGTATATGGCCAACTGGATCACCAAGCTGGACGACTTTCTCCGTCTCTCCGAGCGGCAGATCCTCCAGCACGCCGGCAAGGTCACGCACGAGGCCGTCCCAGACCGAGAAGCACTTCGAGCAGGCCGTGAGCCATGTGAAACAGCTCGAGAACAAACGACGACGTCGGCCAACGAAGAGCAAGAAGCGATGACCGTCGCTGTGGCGGGTCGGTTCCTCAAGTCCCATTCCACACGAGGATGCGCGGATAATTCGAGCTGCGCCGCGGCTGGCAGAACGAGCACGATAAGGAACGATCACGTTGACACCGTCAATAGATAAGTGCACGATAAGTGCATGGCCGTCAAGACGATTACCATCGACCTCGAGGCGTACGACGCGCTGGCGCGCCAGAAGAAGCCCGGGCAGTCGTTTTCCCAGGTGATCAAGGCGCAATTCGGTCCGCGTAAGAGCGTGGCGGCCTTCCGCCGAACGCTGCGCTCCACGGGCGTCTCCGAGCACACGTTGGACGCCGTCGCGCACGTGGTCCAATCCCGCAAGAAGTCGGTCGCCAGGGTGCCGACGCTATGATCCACCTCGACACGAGCTATCTGGTGGACCTGCTGCGCGAGCAACGGCGCGACAGGTTCGGCCCGGCGTCGACCTACCTGGAAGGACTGCCTGAAGACGACGTCCTTGCCGTCAGCGTCCACGTCGTCTGCGAACTCATGGCTGGGGCCCACGCGGCAGGCGCACCCGAGGGCGAAGTGAACCGCCTGTCGCGGCTGTGCGAGGCCCTCGTCGTCCGCTACCCGGACGAACGCTTCGCGCCGGAGTACGGGCGACTGCTCGCCGCCACCCGGGCCTCCGGGAAGTCAATCCACACAATGGATCTGCTTATCGCCACGGCGGCCATCCTCGATCGGGCCCCACTCGTGACGGGCAACGCGCGCCACTTCTCCAAGGTGCCCGGCCTCTCGGTCGAGAAGTACTGACGAAGCCGTTGTCGTTACTAATATCTATCGTTACTAACATCTGTTGTTACTTACATACGATGTGAGTTATATTTAGCCCCATGAGCGGATTCGTAAACAGGCTCGAGGAACTGGCCACGCTCGAGAGGTGGTGGTCGACTGGAGCCGATCGCCTTGCCTTGGTGTGGGGACGCCGCCGAGTAGGCAAGACCCTCCTTCTGCAGCGCTTCGCTCAGGATAAGCGCGTGCTCTTTCACACGGGCGCCGGCAGACCGGCCAGCGACGAACTCCGCATCCTCTCGGATGCCGTCTCCTCGCTCGGAGTCGGCGGGATACGCGACCTCGCGGCTCGGCCGTTCTCGAATTGGGACGATGCGCTCGACGCGCTGGCCACTGCGGCGCAGTCGGAACCGCTGCTCGTTGTCCTGGACGAGTTCCCGGAACTCAAGACAACCAGTCCCGAGCTCGAAGGGCTCCTGCGCGCCTTCCTCGACCGCGCAGGGACCAGCACGAAGCTGCGTATCTTGCTGTGCGGCTCAGCCGTCCGAACGATGCAGGCGATGCAGGAGGGGCGCGCGCCGCTCTATGGGCGCTTCGGCCTGTCGCTGCACGTGCACCCGTTCGGGCCGCACGAAGCCGCATTGATGCTGCCCGACCTGTCGCCGCCGGAGCGAGCGGTCGTGTGGGGGATCCTCGGCGGCGTACCGCTGTACCTGTCGTGGTGGGACCAGTCCGGGTCGGTGCTCGACAACTTCACCCGGCTGTTCTGCGCGCCGGCCGCGCCGCTTCTCACCGAGGGCCAGCTGCTGCTCGCCACCGAAGGAGACGTTAGCGGGCTGGGCGGGATCGCCCTGAAGGCCATCGCCGCCGGCCGCACGAGGCACAACGAAATCCATGACGCGCTCGGCGTCGAGCCGTCCCGGCTGCTGACGCGTCTTGTAGAACTGCAGCTCGTCGAACGAATGACTCCCGTCACCGAGCATCGGAACCGGACCAGGCGCAGCACCTACCGCATCGTGGACAACTACCTTGCCTTCTGGCTGGGCCGCGTCGAGCCGCACCGGTCGCAGATCGAGCGGGGACTCGGGCGTCCGGTGGCTCGCTTGCTCGCGGCGGGCCTCGATGACGCCATGGGCGCACCCTGGGAGGAGGCGTTCAGACGACACCTCGTGCGCGCTGTCACGTCCGGCGCGCTGCAGGGAGACATCGTCGCGCTGGGACCGTGGTGGAACACCGACAGCTCCGTTCAGATCGACGCCGTCGGTCTCGCGGGCCGCTCGCGCACGCCCGTGCTCGTCGGCGAAGCGAAATGGGGCCGCAGCGAAGACGCAGCCGCGATGGTCCGCGTCCTCGAACGCAACGCCGCCGCGCTGCCGGGGGTGACCGACAGTCCTCGATTCGCGGTGTGCGCGCGGGAGGACCTGCGCAACGTGCCATCCGGAGTGTTCACCGTGACCGCCGCCGACATCTTCAGCGTCTGACAACCAATCCGATTCGTGGGGAGACCAGCCACATCGCCGGTGATCCAGAACGCGCGCACGACACGGCACATCTCCTGTGGAATGGCACGAGAGTATCCGCGTTCGTTCTCCCGAGGGTTGTCCCGCACGTCCGCGACCGGCATCTCGACGTGACGGGCGTGCTGGCCACCGAGCTGCACGGCATCCTTGACCGCGGCCTGCGCCGGGGCTGCCTGCCCCGAGCGTGGTCGAAGGGAAGCCCCGGCCTCCAGCTCATAACGCTGCCGGAAGGCACCGGCACCGGCCCGGCCGCTCTGACTCCGCGCTGACCTTGCCGCCGTCTGGCCTCACGGTTCGTAGAGATCGACAAATCCCAGGCCGGACATGCGCTCGAAATCCGCATCGAGCGACCAGACGAGACTTCCCGTCTCTCTCGCCAGGGCGCCGATCAGCAGGTCGCCGAAGCCGAAGCGCTGGCCGGCGCCGCCCGCGACATCCACCCAGCCGTCGATCAATCGCCAGGTGTCGTCGGACGGGTACAGGATGGGAAGCGCGGAGAGCGATCGCCGCAGGCGCGGGCGATCGAGCCTGGACGCCCCAGTCAGCAACTCAATGCGCACGGGGACGGCAAGAGACGCCTCATCGGCATCGAGCAATGCACGCAGCGTGTCTGCCTCTTTCGACGCGCCAGCCCGAAGCGTGCGGACCCAGACGGAGGTGTCGACGACAATCACGACCGGCTCTCGCGGGGCCTTCTCCGGGAACGGGCCACGTCAACGTCAAGTTCGACGCGGCCGAGCAGGTCCTTCAATTCGTCGATCCGGCGCCGGCGCACAAGCTCGCGCAGGGCGAGGACAATCGTGTCGGTCTTCGACTTGAAGCCCAGAACCGACCGCGCCTCTTCGACAAGTTCAACGGGCAGATCGAGGGTGGTACGCATACGATTGATTATCAATCGTATGCCCGGGGATGTCTATTCATACCGCAGAATTCACGCCAGCATCCGGGGCGATCCCGCAGCGATACGCGGCGCTCTGTTCCGTTACGCCAGCGCGTCGATGATGGCGTTCAGCGTCGGGCTGGGCCGCATCGCCCTGGTCGTCTTCGCCAGGTCCGGCCGGTAGTAACCGCCCATGTCCACCGGCTTTCCCTGCGCCCCGAGCAACTCCTCGTTGATCTTCGCTTCGTTCGCAATCAGTTGCTTCGCCACGCCGGCGAACCGCGCCTGCAGCTCCGTGTCCTTCGACTGCGCCGCCAGCGCCTCGGCCCAGTACATCGCCAGGTAGAAATGGCTGCCGCGGTTGTCGATCTGGCCCACCTTGCGCGCGGGCGACTTGTTGTTGTCGAGGAACTTGCCGATGGCCTGGTCGAGCGTCTCGGCCAGCAGCGCCGCGCGCTTGTTCCCGAACGTCGCGCCGATGTGCTCGAGCGACGCCGCGAGCGCCGAGAACTCACCGAGTGAATCCCAGCGCAGGTACCCCTCTTTCTGGAACTGCTGCACGTGCTTGGGGGCCGACCCGCCGGCGCCGGTTTCGAAGAGCCCGCCGCCGGCGAGCAGCGGCACAATCGACAGCATTTTCGCGGACGTGCCGATCTCGAGGATGGGGAAGAGGTCTGTGAGGTAGTCACGCAGCGCGTTGCCGGTGACCGAGACGGTATCCTGGCCCTTGCGGATCCGCTCGAGCGAGTACTTCATCGCCTCGACCGGGTGCATGATGCGAATCTCGAGGCCGGTGGTGTCGTGGTCCTTGAGGTACGCGTCGACCTTTGCCATCACCTGGGCGTCATGCTTGCGGTTCTTGTCGAGCCAGAACACGGCCGGTGCGCCGGTCGCCCGGGCGCGCCGCACCGCCAGCTTGACCCAGTCGCGGACGGCAATATCCTTGGTCTGGCACGAGCGGAAGATATCGCCCTCCTCGACCATCTGCTCGAGCAGCGTCTCGCCGGTGGACTCGACCACGACCCGGATCGTGCCGGCCCCGGTGGCAATAAACGTCTTGTCGTGCGATCCGTACTCCTCGGCCTTCTGCGCCATCAGGCCGACGTTGGGCACGCTGCCCATCGTCGCCGGATCGAACGCGCCGTTTCTCTGGCAGTCCTCGATGATGGTCTTGTAGATCGTGGCGTAGCAGCGATCGGGAATCATCGCCTTGGTGTCGTGGAGTTTGCCGTCCGGGCCCCACATCCTGCCCGATTCGCGGACCACGACCGGCATCGAGGCGTCAACGATGATGTCGCTCGGGACGTGGAGGTTGGTGATGCCCTTGTCCGAATCGACCATCGCCAGTGCCGGGCGGGTGGCGTAGACGGCCTTGATGTCGGCCTCAATCTCCGCCTTCTTATCGGCCGGCAGGCCCTGGATCTTGGCGTAGACATCGCCGAGGCCGTAGCTGGGGTTCACGCCCAGTTGCTTGAAGATCGCGGCGTGCTTCTCGAACACGTCCTTGTAGAACACCGTGACGGCGTGGCCGAAGATCACCGGGTCGGACACCTTCATCATGGTGGCCTTGAGGTGCAGGGACAGGAGCAAGCCGTTCTTCTTCGCGTCCTCGATCTGCTCCTCGAAGAAGCGGCGCAGCGCCTTGACGTGCATCACTGACGTATCGAGAATCTCGCCCTCGAGGAGGCGCATCCTCTGCTTGAGCACGTTGACCGCGCCGCCGGCGCCGACGAACTCGTAGCGGACCTCTGTCGCCTTCGTGATCGTGGTGGAGTTCTCGCTGCCGTAGAAGTCGCCGCCCGTCATGTGCGCGACGTGCGACTTCGAGTCCGGCGCCCAGGCGCCCAGCTTGTGCGGATGCTTCTTCGAAAACGCCTTCACCGACAGCGGCGAGCGGCGGTCGGAGTTGCCCTCGCGAAGCACCGGGTTGACGGCGCTGCCGAGGGCCTTCGCGAAGCGCGCCTGGAGCGCCTTCTCGGCATCGTTGTTCGGGCTCTCGGGGTAATCCGGGATCGCGTACCCGTGGGCCTGAAGTTCCTTGATGGCCTCCTTGAGCTGCGGGACCGAGGCGGAGATGTTCGGCAGCTTGATGATGTTGGCCTCGGGCCGTTGCGTGAGCGCGCCGAGCTCGGCGAGGTAGTCCGGGACCTGCTGCGCCTCCGTGAGGTGCTCGGGGACGTTGGCGATGATGCGGCCCGCGAGCGAGATGTCCCGCGTCTCGACCGAGACGCCTGTGCCCTTCGTGAAGGCCCGGACAACGGGCAGGAACGAAAGCGTCGCCAGCGCAGGCGCCTCGTCTATCTGGGTCCAGATGATGGTCGACGTCTCGGTCTTCATAGCCTCTCCTTGGAACGTCGGAACGTCCGGAATCTCCCGGGGGTTCCGCGGGCAGGAACGCGGTCAATTGATGGCGGGCCAGACTCTAGCGCGGGGGGCGACAGGCGCAGGCGGCCGAGCCCCTAATGTAGCATGAGGACGACGGGGCCAGCGGCCTGAATCTCTCCTTGACGGAGGCGTGCTCGAGGAATCATAATGCACATATAGCACATATATCCACTGTTGTTGGAGAATGTGCCTGGAGGACCGATGCCGCAACTGCATGCCTACGTGCCGAAACGCCTGGCCGGTGAGATTACGACACGTGCCCGCGCCAGGGGACTGTCGACCTCGCGCTACCTCGCGGGACTGATCCAGCACGACCTGGCGCAGGGATGGCCGCCCGATTTCTTCAAGAACGTCGTCGGCCGGTGGCAGGGGCTGCGCCTGCGCCGCCCGCCACAGGGACGCCTCGACAAACGCGAGGCGTGGTGATGTACCTGCTCGACACCAATGCGTGCATCGGCATCCTGAACAACACATCAGCGTCCCTGGTGGCCCGCCTCCGCACCCACGCGCCGTCCGAGATCAGGCTGTCGGCCGTGACCAGGGCGGAACTCCTCTTCGGCGCCAGGCACAGCGGCAGGCCGAGCGAGAATCTGCGGTTGCTCGCCCGGTTCTTCGAGCCGTTGGTCTCACTACCGTTTGACGACGCCTGCGCGGAGCGATACGGTACGGTTCGGGCCGACCTCGCCACCGCGGGACGCATGATCGGTCCGAACGATCTGCTGATCGCGGCCGTCGCCCTGGCCCACGACCTGACGCTGGTGACGCACAACGTGCGCGAGTTCTCGCGGGTGTCCGGGCTGAAGATCGAGGACTGGCAGGCGGACCAGGCCACGCGGTCCAGGCGTTGAACGGTTCGCGGCCGTTACACGTGTCGGTTGTCGGCAGGGTTTACCATGGCTGCACTGATTGAAGCGATCGACATCAAGCGCAAGACGTTCTTCGAGCTCGACGACACCCCGTACCTGTGTCTCGACGTGGAAGTCTCCACGCCCACCGCGCGGGGCGGTCAGACTTTGGTCCGGGTCAAGATGCGCAACCTGAAGACCCGGTCGGTGTTCGACAAGACGTTCAAGGCGTCCGACAAGTTCAAGGAACCGGACCTCACCGAGGTGCCCGCCAGCTACCTCTACAGTGACGGTGACGCCTCCTACTTCATGGATCAGGAGAGCTACGAGACACTCGCCCTGCGCGGCGAGATGCTGGGGGACGCGAAGGACTTCCTGGTGGACGGGCTGGTTGTGCGGGTACTCATGTTCAACGGCAACGTGATCGGCGTGCAGATGCCGCAGCAGGTCGAGCTGACCATCACCTATACCGAGCCGGGTATTCGCGGCGACACCGCGAGCGGCAGCGTCACCAAGGCGGCGACGCTGGAAACCGGCATCGAGATCCGAGTGCCCCTCTTCATCAAGGAGGGCGAGCGGGTGAAGGTCAACACCGAGACCCACGAGTTCATGGGCCGGGCCTGAACCTCGAATTGGGGTCTGACCCCTTTCTCTCGGCCGGAGGTTCTGCAGTCGATGGGTTCCGCTCCCGATGTTCCGGCGATCGCGACGCGCGGCCTGACGAAGCGCTTTGGCCGCATCACGGCGGTCAAGTCTCTCGACCTGACCGTCGAACAGGGACTGGTCTTCGGATTCCTCGGCCTCAACGGCGCCGGCAAGACCACCACCATCCGGCTGTTGCTCGACTTGCTGCGGCCCTCGTCGGGACGCGCCGCCATTCTGGGCCACGACTGCCGCACCGACGGCCTGGCCGCGCGTGCGCTCGTCGGGTACCTCCCCGGCGAGATCGGGCTGTATCGCGACATGACGGGGCGCCAGGTGCTCGACTTTCTGTCGCGGCTCTCGCGCGTCCCGCCCGGGCGGCCATGGCAGCGCGATCTGCTCGATCGATTCGAGCTGCGGGATGCCGATCTCGGCCGGACCCTGCGCGAGTACAGCACCGGCATGAAGCGCAAGCTCGCCATCGTCCAGGCGTTCCAGGCGGATCCATCGGTGTTGATTCTCGACGAACCGACCGAAGGGCTCGATCCGCTGATGCAGGAGGTGTTCTACGCGCTGTTGCGCGACGTGCGGAAACGGGGCAGGACCGTCTTTCTGTCGTCGCACGTCCTGTCGGAAGTCGAACGCGTGTGCGATCAGATCGCGGTTCTGCGGGAGGGCGAGCTGGCGCTTTCCGCGTCGGTGTCCGAGGTGCGCCACCTGGCGCCCCGGGCCGTGCGAGTCACGTTCCGGGAGCCGGTAACCGGGCCCGCCGGCGGATTCGACCGATCGATTCAGGTCACCAGCGTGGCCGCGCAGCAGTGGATGCTGAATGTGCAAGGGCCTCTGGGACCGCTGATGAGCCTGCTCGACGGGCTGCCGGTCGCCGATCTCGAAGTGCGCGAGCCCCGACTCGAAGACGTCGTGATTGGCTACTACCGGGGGACGCCGTGATCCGCGCAACGGCCGCGCTTCTCCGCCATTCGCTCCGCAGGATGCGCACGCTGTTGTTCGTGATGGCCGGAGCGCTGGCGCTGTTTCAGGTACTGCTGGGTCTGGCCGCGCAGCAACTGCAGCGGAGCGGCATGTTCGCGCAACTGGCGAGCATCATCCCGTCGTTTGTCCGCGAGTTGTTCGGCACGGCGCTCGTGACCATGATGTCGTTTTCCGGCATCATGGCGCTCGGCTACTATCACGTTGCGATTATTGCGGTGCTGGTCGCGCTCGTGATCACGATTGGCACGGAACCCGCCGGGGAGATTGAAGCGGGGGTCGCGGACCTGATTCTGTCCAGGGCGGTTGCCAGGACGGCCGTGCTCGCGCGGAGCATCATCCTGCTGGCCGTCGGGCCCGCGCTGGTCATTGGTGCGATGGTTGGAGGGACGTTTCTGCTCGGACTCTGGATTGCGGTGCCTCCGTCCGAGCTCCTGCCACTGCCATCCCTGATCGGATCCCTGGCCGTCAACCTGTGGGCGCTGCTCTTCTGCTGGGGCGGCGTGGCGCTGGCCATCGGCTCTGTCGCGCGCCGCCGCAGCGTGGCGGGTTCGACGACCGGTGCCGCCGCCACCGCGCTGATGCTGGCCGACTACCTGTCGCGTGTGTGGTCGCCCCTGAAGCCGATCGCCAGGTTCTCGCCGTTCCGCTACTACAACCCGCTCGACCTGGTGATGGGCCGCCCGCTCTCCATGACCGACGTAGGCGTGCTGCTTGCCGCCGGTGCGGTCGGCATGGCCGCAGCCTACGTCCTCTTCGCCCGCCGGGATATCTAGCCGTACGGGCACGGCATGCCGTGCCCCTACGGTGGTGTCCGTCATTGCGGTGGCCGTCATTGCGGCGTCCGCGATTGCGGCGTCCGCCGGCATGACGAGATCCCCTATTTGATATGATGAATGCGACCCGTGGCTGCGAGTACGGAACGACCTGCGTCGGGCCCTGTGACCGCTGTGAGATGTTCAGGCGGCGCGTGGCGGAGCCGAACGGCCGTGCCTGCGACGATCGGGGCTCAATGATGAGTAGGATAATCGGGGCTCAATGATGCGAAGTCTCAGCACTTTTG
>Ga0315278_10003648_pt1 | contig 13792 bp, 11 predicted proteins | sample YL17G06_0_MG_FD_203880 | JGI IMG/M metagenome (GOLD analysis project Ga0315278, IMG submission 203880) | Sediment microbial communities from Yellowstone Lake, YNP, Wyoming, USA - YL17G06_0 | ecosystem: Environmental > Aquatic > Freshwater > Lake > Sediment | place: USA: Wyoming | collected...
CGAAGTCGGTGACGCGCAGGTAGTTTTTCGCAACCGCGATGAACTCGAGCTGGTCGCTGATGAAGCTGCGGATCAGCGCGACGCGAAGCTGTGTTGTCTGGGCTGGCGCGAGACGCTCGTCGCCACGCGGGAGCTGGCAGAACCGGCGCACGGTCGAGGCCAGCACGTCGAAGGAGACGTCGGGCAGGCTCGCGATGCTCTCCAGCCCGTCGGCCTCCTCGCGGCGGCGCACGGCGTCGATCACGGTTTGCACGCGTTCGGGGGCCATCAGCTCTTTCGCGTGCCTCACGACCGCCTCGCGAACCGCCTCGCGCTCGAGCGCGCTCCAGGGCGCGGCCCCCGGTCGGTTCGGGTTGTCGTCGGCCGGGGCGGCCGCCGCCTGCCCCGCCGCGGCCCTCGCCTCGTCGTAGACGGCGTCGATCGAGACGAGACCTTCGCTGTGGAGGACGATGAGGAGCTGGCGCGCGATGCGGTCGGCGAGCTCGGGCCAGGCGATGAGAGCATTCCGCAGCGTCGTCTCGGTATTGGGTTGCGAATCGGGCATGGGGACATATTAGGGGACAGGCACCGAAATTGGGGACAGGCACCGAAATTGGGGACAGGCACCGAAGGCGGTGCCTGTCCCCAATTTCGGTGCCTGTCCCCGATTTCACGATTTCAGTGCCTGTCCCCTACTATGTCCCCATGCCAGATTCGCAGCCCGATACCGAGACGACGCTGCGGAACGCTCTCATCGCTTGGCCCGAGCTCGCCGACCGCATCGCGCGCCAGCTCCTAATCGTTCTCCACAGCGAAGGTCTCGTTTCGATCGACGCCGTCTATGACGAGGCGAGGGCGGCGGCGGGGCAGGCGGCGGCCGCCCCGGCCGACGACAACCCGAACCGGCCGGGGGCCTCGCCGTGGAGCGCTCTAGAGCGCGAGGCGGTTCGCGAGGCGGTCGTGCGGCACGCGAAGGCGTTGATGGCCCCCGAGCGCGTCCAGGCCGTGATCGACGCCGTGCGCCGCCGCGAGGAGGCCGATGGGTTGGAGAGCATCGCGAGCCTGCCCGACGTCTCCTTCGACGTGCTGGCCTCGACCGTTCGCCGGTTCTGCCAGCTCCCACGTGGCGACGAGCGTCTCGCGCCAGCCCAGACAACACAGCTTCGCGTCGCGCTGATCCGCAGCTTCATCAGCGACCAGCTCGAGTTCATCGCGGTCGCCAAGAACTACCTGCGCGTCACCGACTTCGAGTGGATCTTAGACCGCGTCATCGGACCGGCAAAAGGGCAGGGGAGGATCGGTGGCAAGGCGGCGGGGATGTTCCTCGGCTACCGGATCCTCCAGGGAGAGCGTCAGGAGCACGGCGACGACCCCGTGGCGCAGGTCCACCTGCCGGAATCCTGGTTCGTGCGCTCGGACGTCATCGAGAGCTTCTTGCACCTGAACCGGTTAGATGAGTACCAGAGCCAGAAGTACAAGCCGGCGGAGGAGATAAGAAACGAGTACCCGCTCATCCGGCAGATCTTCCAGAACGCGGAGTTCCCGCCCGAGTTCGTGGCCAAGCTCGAGCGGATCGTCGAAGCCGTGGGCCGTCACCCGGTCATCGTGCGCAGCTCGAGCCTCCTCGAGGATCGGTTCGGAGCGGCGTTTTCGGGGATGTACGCCAGCGTCTTTCTCGGAAACCAAGGCCCGCGCAAGGAACGTCTGAAGGCGATCCTGGCGGCGATCGCCGAGGTCTACGCCTCGACTCTGGCGCCCAACCCTCTGACCTATCGCCGCCGCCACAACCTCATCGACTACAACGAGGACATGGCGATCCTCATCCAGAAGGTCGTCGGGCAACGCCACGGCCGCTACTTCTTCCCGGAGTTCGCGGGCGTCGGGTTCTCGCACAACGAGTACCGCTGGTCGCCGCGGTTGAAGGCCGAAGACGGCCTCGCGCGTTTGGTCTATGGGTTAGGGACGCGCGCGGTCGACCGGACCGGGAACGATCACTCCCGCATGGTCGCGCTCGGCGCGCCGATGCTGCGCCCCGAGGTGACTCCCGAGAGGCAGGCGCGCTACTCGCAGCGGTACGTTGACGCGATCGATCTCACGGACGACCGCTTCACGACAGTGCCCTTGGCGCGCGTCCTGGAACAAGGCATCGATGCGCCGGGGCTGACGTGGGCCGCCTCGGTGCGCACCGAGGACGGGCTCGTCGAGCCGACCGGGGGGTTGGACGGCGTCGAGACCGGCCAGCTCTGCCTCACCTTCGACCGCCTGCTCGCGCGCACGCGCTTCGCCGCGTTGATGTGCGAGCGTATGCGCCGCCTGGAGGACGCGTTTGGCACTCCGGTCAACCTCGAGTTCGCGCAGGTCGAGGACCGCTTCTACCTCTTGCAGTGCCGGCCACTCGTGCAGGCCGAAGCGGCGGACGCCGGGAAGCTCCCGCGCGGCGTGGCCGGCGACGACGTCGTTTTTTTCACCCGCGGCATGGTCCGCTCGGGCGAGCTGCGCGACATCACCTATGTCGTTTACGTCGATCCGCGCGCGTATGACGAGCTGGACCCGGAGCATCGCGCGGCGGTTTCCCGCGCGGTGGCGCGCGTCAACGACGCCCTCGAGGGGGAGCCGTTCCTCCTGCTCGGTCCCGGACGCTGGGGGACGAACGACCCGCAGCTCGGCGTGAAGGTCAACTACGCCGACATCAACCACTGCAAGGTACTCATCGAGATCGCCCACCGCAGGGGCGAGTACGTCCCCGAGGTTTCGTACGGGACGCACTTCTTCCAGGACCTGGTCGAGGACGGCATCTTCTACTTGGCACTCCACCCGGACGAGGGAGGGGACGTCTTCCTGGAGCCGTTCCTCGCGCACTCGCCGAACGCCCTGCGCGACGTATCGCCCCGGGACAACGACCTCGCGTCGTGCGTGCGCGTGATCCGCGTGAGCGATGCCGCCCCGGGCCGCGCGCTTCACCTCGCAATGGACGGCGAAGCGGGGGAGGCGATGTGCTGGCTGGAGTGAGCGTGCTCGCCAGAGGACTTCTCGGCTAGACCAAGACTTGTCCAAGGCCTCTTGTTTCTAGCTTCCCGTCAACAGCGTAGCGCCGCCCACCAGCCGAGTCCCAATCAGCAGGTCCCCGTTCCAAACCTGGGTGAGCGGACTGCCCTGGGATAAACAACCCCACCGTTTCGGTCCCGAGTCGTGCCGTCAATATGGTGTATACGACGCTCATACATTTCCGTGTGGGGGGCCATCATGCGCCACGCTCTTCTCGCTCTATCGATGTTGCTCGCCATCGGAACAGTCTCTGCCACTGAGCCGCAGCCACGAATCGGCGCGCCCATCCGCACGCTGACGATCGAGGACCGCGTGGCGGCGCAGCGCGCCATCGAGCAGGTGTATTGGAACCACCGAATCTGGCCGAAGGAGAACCCTGAAACCGCGACGGCCATGCCCGCCGTGGATCCGTGTACCGGGGCAACGCACGCGTGGAGGGCGCGACAATGATTCAGCGACTGAACCACCACCGGCTGTTCTTGCTTGGGCTACTTCTCCTCCACTTGCCACTGCGCGCCCAAGTGATTCCGCCGGGCTTCGACCTTCTGGAGACCGATCCGGCGTCGACGTACGACGATCTCAACCTGCCGCCGGGAACGTTCCTGCCTTTCTGCGACGCCGGCTTCGTGGGACGGGTGTACTTCAAGGGAAGTCCGATCGACTGTTATTCCGGCGTCTGCAACCTCGCGCCGACCGACACGATCGTTCAACGCATGGCGCCGGCTTTGCCGCCGTCGGCCACGATCCCGATCGAGATCGTCGCTCTCGAGCTGAGGAGCGTGTCGCCGATCACCGTGAACTGCACCGGCGGGCCACAGACCTGGAACGTGAGCGCTTCGGTACCGCAGGGCGACACGAATCAGACTCTGGGAAGCATGACGATCAACCAGAACTACGCGCGGGGCGGCACGTTCACTTCGACGCTCCCGGTGCGACCCTACCTGACGTTCACGCGGGTTGCGGACAACGTCGCGACCCCACCGATGCTCGCCCCCACGCCGATCATCTTCCAGGTCTCGACGCTCACGACATGGTGCCGCCGCCCCAACCCGGTGAACGACCCCGTCGGCGACGTCGTGGTCGCCTTGGACGCGACCACGACCTTCTTCCCAGGGATCCTCTGCCCCAGCAGCCCCGGCGGGGGTGGAAAGCGGAAGAAGGTCCTGACGGTGGAACAAGCCGCGCTCGCGGCCCACGGGATCCTCCCCGCGGAGAAGAAGCACCACTACAAGTGCTTCGATATCACCGGCCCGCCGCTGGGCCAACTCGTGACCCTTCAGGACCAGTTCGGCACGCAAAACGCGCAGGTCATGGAGCCGCGCTATCTGTGTCCTCCGGCGATCAAGAACCATCAGTACGGCTCGCTCGATAGCCCCCACCTCAAGTGCTACGGCATCCAGCCCCTGGGCGCGCCGCCGGTGGCGATCGTCGATCTGGACGGGCAGTTCGGCTACGAAAAGAACGTGCCCTTGGGGCCCGCCTCGATGCTGTGCACTCCGGCCAACAAGCAGGTCATTTCCCCGAACCCGACGCCTCCGCCTGTCGCTCCGCCGCCGGCTTCGCCGCATTACACCTGCTATACGATCGGAGGTCCGCTGCCGCCGCCGATCTCCATCAGTCTCGAAACGCAGTTCGGGCTCGAACCGAACGACTTCGTCGGGGCACCGCGTTACCTCTGCGCGCCGACGATCAAGACGGTCAACAGCGTCAGCTTCGGCAGCCTGAAGGAACCGCACCTCAAGTGCTACGACATCACGCCGCCCGACTTTCCGCCGCACATCGTGAGCCTCTATACGCAGTTCGGCGTCGAGCCGAACATTCCAGTGGGCCCGTCGAAGCTGGTCTGCATCCCGGTGAACAAGAGACCCACGGAATGCAATTCCCTCAGGGCCGTCACCAAGATCAGTTGGAGCGCGACGACCGTGAACTTCAGTGGCGCCCAGTACAACGCCTACAAGGGGGACTTGCAGACACTGTCCTCGGGCTACGGAACGTGTCTTTTGCCGAGCCTGATCAGTCCGCTGTTCCAGGACCCTTTGATTCCGACCCCAGGTCGTGGGTTCTTCTACCTGATCAACGCCTCGATCCCGAGCCATGACGGGCCGGTCGAGGGAACGCTCGGCTACCGATCGAGTGGAGTCGAGAGGGCGAACGTCGACAGTTGTTCCCCGTAACGGTCGCGACGTGCGGCGGGATGGGGCCGTCGGAGTTCCGAGGGGCCGGCGTTGGCCGCGGTGGGGAACGGATCGAGGTTCGGGATTCCGACCTTGGCGCTGTTGAGCCCGAGCGCCGACTCCGAGCACCCGCTGCGGCTGGCGAGATCGTAGAAGAAAGTCCCCGGTCGAGTCGTGAGCGAATCGCTCGCGGAGGTCGCCGTCGCTCTCTTCTTGACTCGAGCCCACCGGAAGCGTAACAAGGTGGCATCTGCTGGGGTTGTCATGCTCGAAATTCGAATTCTCATGGCCGCAGCATGGCTCGGAGTGCAGCTTCCGGGTGTCTCACCGGAACCTGCTGTTTGGCGTTCGGACCAGCAATTCGAAGGGCAAGGGGAGAGCGCTGTCCTCCTCGCGAGCTCTTCGCAACCGTCCCGATCGCCCGGGCTGCGATCCCCGACGAAGCTCAGCGCCTCCGCGATCCTGCAACGCAGCGAGAAGAACAGGTCTCCCGAAGGCAACTATGCGGTTGATTTCACGATCACCGTCCGGGACGATCGAATTGCGGCGCCGGTGCGCACGGTTTCCTTCGCGATGCTCGTCCATGGACGCGAGCAAGCGATTGTGCTCATGCTCGCGCCCCAACCGTTCTACGGCGGATCGCTCCTCATCGCCTTCGGGGAGTATTGGCTGCTCTTGCCGCGGGCCGATCGGCCGCTACAGCTGTCTCGCGATCAGGTTCTTCGCGGAGATGTGGCGAACGGGGACCTGGCTCGGTCGAACTTGGCGGAGGAGTATCGACCGCACCTCGAGGGGGAGGAATCCATCGAGGGCGAGCCGTGCTTCCGTCTCGAATTGATCCGTGCCCGAAGCACGGCTCGCTATTCGAGAATCCTCTGCTGGGTCTCCACAAGAGAGCAGCAGACTCGAAAGCTCGAGTTCTACGGGTTGACCGGTTCGCTGCTGAGTACCGCGCGATATCGGAATTATCGGAAGACGAGCGTCGGAGTCCTTCCTGTGAGCATCGAGATCTCGAGCGGGGTCGATCCCCACCAGAAATCGACGATCGCCTTTTCCGATGCCCGGGCGATCGATCTTTCCAAGATCGCGTTCACACCCGCAGGGCTCGAGGCATTCAAGACCGCAGCACTTCGACTCGCTGGCGCCGGGGAAGCGCCGCCGCGCCTCGAGGCGATCCTGGCGCGCCTCGTCGGAGACGATCGGTGAAATATGCAGACCGTTTGCCTCTTGCCTTTCCGGATGAGCGGGGTCTGAACGCTCGACGCTGTCACTGCAACGGGGCGGGCGTGACAACTCGAGTGGCGCACGGGTACGAGCTCGGCAATTCAAAAGCTATCGCTCCATTGTGATCCGAAACCGACGCCGATGTGGGGAGGAGTCCAATGAAGAAAGAGGATGTGCTCGAGAGCTTCGGAACCCCTCGGTCCGTTCGTTCGCGCGGCCGCGGATCTCTTCTCATCGTGGGACGGCTGAAAGCCGTCACGCTCACCCTTGCGTTGACGATGGTCGGCCTGCTGGCCCCGGAGGTCAGCCGGGCGCAGTTCCCGGGGCAGGGGCAAGACGTATTCGCCAGCAGCTCGTCGCTGTGCGTCGTGATCGACGGGAGAAGCTACGGAAGTCTGGCCAAGGCGACCGACCCCGGCACTCTCGTGGGGCGAAGTGACGGCATGGTCGAAGGTACCCCCCCGGATACCACGGGGAGCGCCGTTCCGATTACGGGGTGCCCCGTCTGCGACGCCAGCGTGAGCGATACGGACATGACCTGTTTCCCGCCCGGCTTCCCCGAAACGGGGGGAACGAGGGAGGTCCACACCGAGATGCTGGACCTCCATCTCTGCCACAGCTGCAGCGTCTGCACGTGCGCGGCCCCTCACAGCTGCGACACGATCTGCTACCTGGCCGGCCAATCCGCCTTCGACGCTCTCAACAGCATCGGCGCCGCCGGAAAATACAGGAATTCCTACGGCGAAGTGGAGAGCAAGGACCCCGCGGGGAACCCGGCGAACGACTTCCCCGCAACGAGCTTCTTCGACATCAAGGGAGTCGTCACGGTTTCTCCCGCGCCCGCGGGAACGTCCGGCGTCTTCGTCCTCGCGGACTTGACGGATTCCATCCTGATGGTCAACGGAACGTTGGGGGCGTTCCCCCCGACCCTCGGGAGCTCCTACACGATCGCCGCCGGTTCGAAACTGCCGGGAGGAGCGGGAGGCGCCTGCAGCATCTGCAACATCCCTCTCGCGGATGCGGTCAGCGGGGCCGTCGTGGGCTACCTGTGCTGCCCTCCCGTTCATCACGACATCGAGCCGCCTCTGGAAGAGCCCGGTTGCCCGACGATCGAGGACGCGAGCGACGGCTCGACGTCGGGGAACGAACGGGCGCCCAACTCGAATTTCCGCTTCGGCCGCGCGGTCTACTTGCTGACGGCGGCGGAACTCGCGACGAACCGCCTTTCGACCGGAAACTCGATCCGAGCGATCGGCTGGCGCTACGCGACCGCCGGCATCCCCGCGTCCGGAAACCTCGTGGTCTACCTCGAGAACACCGCAGACGCCACGAACACCAAGAGCACGAATTGGTCGACGGCAATCGGCTCCATGACCGTCGTGCACAACGCGAGCACGTCGATACCGAGCACGACCAGCCCCTTCGACATCACCTTCTCGGGAGGATCGTCCTTCACCTACACGGGCGGAGGCCTGTATGTCGGCTTCGACTGGCAATGGCCCGGCCCCGTGGGATCCGGGGCCGCGGTTGCCTGCAACACCGGCCTGACGGACGGGCTCAAAGGAGCGAACGGTACGTCCGCAGCGCCCACCACGGTCGCGGCCAGTAGCTTCAGGCCCGAGACACGCCTGACCCCGTCGGTCGGGCTGGCCAACGACGCCAGCGTCGATGTCGTGATGACGCTCGGCGCTCTGCCGAACGGCGTGGCGAGCCCGCACGTGGTTCGGGCGATTGCGACCAACCGGGGGCACACCGACCTAGCGAGCCTTCCGGTCACCCTGAGCGTCACGGGCGCCGAGTCTTTCACCGATACCCAGTACACGTCCTCTCTGGCCGCGTGCGGCGGGCAGGCGCTCGTGAGCTTCGCGCCATTCACGTCGAGCGCACTGGGTAGCGACAGCGTCAGGGTTTTCGTCCCTGACGATGCCAACACGAGAAACGACAGCAGTACCCGACTGTTGGCGGTCACCGCGAACCAGTATTCCTACAAGCAGGCTGGATCGGCGGCGACCGGCGGAATTGGATTCAACGCTGCGACCGGACAGGTCGCGGCCGAGTTCTCGACGGCCGTCGCGACCCAGGTCGACGCCCTGGCGCTCGAGTTCTTTGCGGCGAGCGCGGCGACCTACAGCGTCGCCATCTACGCAGATAGCGGGAGCGGGACACCGGGATCGATCCTGTACGGCGACGCGACGCCGCGGACGATCTCCGCCGCCGGACCCGTGACAGTCCGCACGATCGTCCCCATCAACGTCGGCCCGGGGGATTTCTACGTCGCCGTGCGGCAGACGAACACGACGACCCTCGGCTATAGCTACGACACCGAGTCGCCCGTTCGCGCGGGCACGTTCTTCTATTCGGACTCGCTGAGCTCCTCGGGTCCGTGGTTCGACTTCGCGCCCGACGCTCCTTTCAAGCCCAACATCGGCATCATCGTCGGCTCGTGCTTGGTGCCGCTCTCGGTGGATGTCACGCCCAACGGCACGACGTCGGTGTGCGCGGGCAGCTCCAGCATCACGTTCTCGGCGCTCACGTCGGGTGGTACCGGATCCCTCACATATCAATGGACGGAAAACGGCATCGACCTCCCCGGAGCGACGAGCAGCAGCGTCACGGTGTCCCGTGGGGTGCCCGTCTCACTCTCGTACAACTGTAGGGTGACGGACGACGGCGGATGCTCCGCCATCGTGGACCCTTCGAACTCCATGGGGATCTGGCTCGGTTCCGGCGCAGCGTGTCAGGACGGAAACCCTTGCACGACGGGTGAGATTTGTACGGCGGGTATCTGCGGCGGAGGGACGACGATCACGCCTCCGCCCGAAGCCCAGAGCGTCCGAGCCGCTGTCGACAAGACAACTTTCACGTGGTTCGCAGCGCCGAATGCGACGAGTTACGACGGCTTGCACGGCATCTTGAGCGCGCTGCCGGTCGGCCCCGGCGGCGGCGATGAGCTTTGCTTCCCTGATCTGCCTTTCGCGACGCTCATTGAGACCTCGACTCCCTCACCGGGTACCGGCCTCTACATTCTCGTGCGGTGCAAGAATGCGTGCGGTACGGGCACCTACGGGACGCAGAGCAGTGGAGCACAACGAATCACACCGACCTGTCCATAGGCCGGACTTGGGTAGGTGGGCTTCCCTTTTTTTCGTGGATCCCACCTGAAAGGCCGAGGCGACGCCCGGAATGCGAACCCCGCCGGGGTCTCCGCCTTCGCGATCTTATCTTTGCAGATCGTCCGCCATTTCTGCCCAAATTAGGGCCAACGCGAAAACGATCTATCGCCTCGTCAACGAGATAACAGGCCCACCCGCACCACTTCATCAGCAGTTCCCCAGTTCAAGTCTGGGTGCCGGCTCCAAGTCACACAGCAGGGAAGCTCAAGCAGGAGAGCGATTTGCCCTGTGTTTTCGGCCGATTCGCGCGCGTCGCAAGCCTTGAGGTTCTGAAGGCTCCGTACCGCGAAGTACCGTGACTTCTCCCCGTTTGCGTTTCGTCAAGCCCAGTTTGTGCCCAATGAAATCGACGCACGTTCAGGTGACTTTCGTGCGCCTACGGTGGCAGCATGCGAACTGTTCTTCGCGCCCGCCCCTCGACGACGCGGTGCACCGACACCAGGGACGCGCCCAGGCGGTTGTGGACCTCGCACTTCTTCGCCATGTCTTGGACGGCATCGAAGGCGGCCGTCATCGCTGATCGGCTTGACGCCAGGGAAGCCCACGACCGAACCGATCTCGTTCTTGTGCTTCTGCATGGCGATCGTACGCTTCAGCTCGATGCCCAGAGCCTTCGCGGTCTACGTCGTCTGTCGCTCCGCGGGCGTACGACCTCCTGGACCCAGAGCACCGCCCGGCCGCGTCACGCGCGGTGGCGCGTATCAACGACGCCTTCGAGGGGACGCCGTTCCTCCTGCTCGGGCCCGACCGCTGGGGGACGAACGATCCGCAGCTCGGCGTGAAGGTCAACTACGCGGAAATCAACCACTGCCGCGCGCTTCACCTCGCGATGGATGGAGAAGCGGGGGAGGCGATGTGCTGGTTGACGCGAGGGTACTCGGCGGAGTGCTTCCCGGCGCACGGCAGACGGCTTCCACTCGATCCGTTACGGCACATGCTCAGAGTCCGCCGTCCGCCTTGATCGTCTCCCACGGAACGGAGCCGGTCTTCGGCTTCCTCGCGGAGACGTTCGAAGACCGGGAAGTCCTCGGCAGACACGAGAACCGCCACCGTTCGGCCGCGCTTTCAATGGCGACGGACTCGCCCCTTGTCTCGACGCTCTCGAGGTTCTCGGGGAGCTTCTTCCCAACCTCCGCGGGGGTCTTGTGGGTCATCGTCAGATCTCCGCCACGGCGTATCGGTACTTTCGGATACGCAGGCTTCCACGCGGGAGAGTCCGGCGACCAACGGGGACCGTCAAGGCGAGGGAGCTTGGAGCCGCCGATTCGGGACGGCGGCACCTCGCCCGTTGATGAAAGCTCAAATTGTAGAGCTTTTTTCTCGCGGCTCGGTGGTTTGAGCCCTCCGGGAGGCCTTTCCTTCGAAAAACGGACCCGCAGGATCGGCCAGGATCGACGATCGCGCTTCCTTCCGGGCTTCTGGACCCCTGAAATTGACGAAAGCACAGCGAAATTGACTGAAGTGAGAGCGAAGGTGCGCTACTTAGGGCTTAGCATACGTGCTAACTTGGATGCATGGTCAAGCTGCCGATTCAGGACTGGTGCGACGCATTGGGAATCTCTCAAGTCGCGCTTGCGCGCAGAGCCGGCATCACTACGCCGGTGATCTCCGACTACGCCCGTGGCCGTCGCAACCCGACGTTGAAGAGCATCGCCGCCCTGGCAAAAGCAATCGGTCGCGAGCCCTGGGAGTTCCTGAGGGGGCCCCGCCCCGGCGAAGGCCTTCCCACCGAAGACGAGTCGCGCGCGGCCAACCTGGCCTGGTTTCGGACACTGACCCCGTCGCAAAAGGCACGCGCGTCAGAGACGAGCCGCAAGATGGTTCTCCGCGCCTCGACCTTCGCGAGGGCGCACGGCAGACGTAGTGCTCGACGATGACGCCGATCCCGCCCTCTTCCTGATCGGGCTGAGCCGCGCGCGTGTCCGCTGGCTGCTGATCGGCCGACAAGCCCTGATTCACTACGGCATTCCCGTCCAGACGATGGACTACGACCTCTGGGCCGATCCCGCGCCAGTCAACGTCAGGAAGCTCCTCCGTATCGCGCGCGAGTTCGGGTTGGAGACGCCGGCGAGCGCCAAGCAGCTGGAGTCGCGTCCGCTCTTCAGTCTCTTCGGGGGCTCACTCAAGATCGACGTGTTCAAAGTGCGGAAGTTCACGAATCTCGACGGGGACACGATCGACTTCGCGTCGGCCTATCGACGCCGAGTCATCGCGAGGGTCAAAGGAGACCCGCTGGCTCCGCCGCTCCCCTCGATCCAGGACCTGAAGACGCTGAAGCGAATGAGGGATGGCGCGAGCGATCGGGAGGACCTTCGCTACCTCGATCTCTTGGAGAAGGGGCGGACGCCGCTCAAGAAAAGGTAGCGGGCTGGCGTCCATACGGTTCGGAGGAGCAGTTTTGGAGCTTAAAACTTAATTAAAACTAAAGTTATGGGTAGAATAAATGCTCTAAACTACAACTTTAGTGTAGTATCTGGTTATGGCACGGCGGTCTCGGCGCGAACTGAGGGACAACCTCTACCGGGTCGCGGAAACGCAGGCCGGGTGGTTTACCGCGAAGCAAGCGCTGGAGAGTGGCTACACCTACCCCGCCCAGGCCTACCACGCGAGCCAGGGCAACTGGATCCGGATGGACCGCGGCATCTATCGCCTCAACGCATGGCCCGCGACCGATCGCGAGGACCTGGTTCGCTGGACGCTGTGGAGCAGGGAGCGTGGTGTGATCTCTCACGACACGGCGACCTCGATGCACGGGCTCGGCGATCTGAACCCGGCGCAGATCCACATGACGGTCCCGAAGGGATTCCGGGCCTCGGCTTCCGGTGTCGTCCTTCATCGAGGCGTCCTTCCAGACGCGGACGTCGAGCGGCACGCGGGTTATCGCATCACGACGCCGCTCCGTTCGATCCTCGACGTCGCCGCCCTTGGGATCGAAGAGGAACGTCTGATTGCGGTGATCTCGGACGCTCTCCGGCGGGGTGTCACGACCCGAAAACAACTCCGCGAACGTGCGGACATCGTGGGGCCGGCCGCAGCTCTCCGCATCGAGCGCTGCGTCGAACGAGCCGGCGCATGAGCCCTTACGAGACTCCCGAGGCACTTCGCATTGCCTTCGAAGCCCGCATCAGGAGCCGCGTTGCGCCAGGCGATTCGACATCGTCTTCACGCCTCCGCCGCGCGGCCGTCTTCGAGAGCGTGGCCCGCCGACTCGGCCACGCCGAGCCGGGCCGGTGGGTGGTGAAAGGAGGAATGTGCCTGGAGTGGAGGTACGGCAACATCGCGCGCGCCACCCTCGATCTCGACTTGTGCGTCGACGCGTCCGACCTCGAGCCGTCCGCGATTCGCGAGCGAATCATCCACGCACTGGGTGACGACCCGGCGAGCGACCGCTTCGTGTTCGAGGTCGGAGAGGCGGAGGCGCTGCTCGCCGACGTCTTCGGTCGAGCGGGATACAGGTTTGCCGTGATCGCCCGGATGGGCGCGCGCCGTTTCGAGCGCGTGAAGTTGGACGTCGTACCGCGGCTCGACGAGATCGTCTTCCGCGAGGAGCTAAAGCGACCCAGCGCGTTCGCGTTCGCGGGCGTACCGCCCCTACGGATCGAAGTCGCGGCGCCAGCGCAACACTTCGCGGAAAAGCTCCACGCCTTGACGCGGGATCACGGCGACCGACCGAACAGCCGCGTCCACGACTTGGTGGAACTGGTGCTTCTCATCGAACGAGACAGCATTGATCCTGGGGATGTGGCTGTGGCCGTCGCTCATGTCTACCGAATCCGCGCGACCCACGAGGTCCCAGGGGCTATTCCCGATCCTCCCGTGTCATGGAAGGATCGGTATCCCATCGAAGCCCGCGGCTGTGGGGTCGGTGCGAGGACCGTGGAGGAGGCGATGCGCGTGCTCCGGGCGTACTGGTCGATCGTGAGATCTCTCGAACGAGGATGAATGAAAAGGGGCGGACCACCCGGCCCGCCCCTCTCTTAACTCTCAACTCTTGACTGTGAACTTCTTGACTACGCCCACCCTCTCAACCGCACCGCCTCCGCCACCCGGTGCACCGACACCAGGTACGCGCCCAGGCGGTTGTGGACCTTGTACTTCTTCGCCATGTCGTGCACGGCATGGAAGGCGGCGGTCATCTTGACGTCGAGGCGCTTGTGCACCTCGCCCTCCTCCCAGTAGTACTGGTAACCGTTCTGC
>Ga0315278_10003649_pt1 | contig 13792 bp, 14 predicted proteins | sample YL17G06_0_MG_FD_203880 | JGI IMG/M metagenome (GOLD analysis project Ga0315278, IMG submission 203880) | Sediment microbial communities from Yellowstone Lake, YNP, Wyoming, USA - YL17G06_0 | ecosystem: Environmental > Aquatic > Freshwater > Lake > Sediment | place: USA: Wyoming | collected...
CGCAGTGCCCTTGCGTAACCGGCCGGAGCGGGGCGGCTCAAAACGATGCCCTGTGCAGCACCTGCCATGTTCACGTCTCCTTATCGTTGGCCACGCCCACGAAGGGCTATGGCCGTTTCCCGCCCCCCCCCCGGGCACACCCCGGGGGAGGGGTAGGGATTGGGGTTAGAGGTAATCGCCCTGAGCGGCCGAGAAGACCGGGTCGAGACCCTCGCCCAGGCTGTCGTCGGCGTCCAGGAGCGCCAGGCCAGCCGACTCGGCGTCGCCCACCGTCAGGAAGTCGCCCATGCCCGGGGCGCCCGCCTCAAGGGGGGTCAGGTAGTCGCCGATGCCCTGACGGGCCAGCTCGGAGTTGACGGCCTGTTCGACCGCAAGCTCCACGTCGCTGGCGCCAAGGCCCAGCATCCCGGCGCCGGGGGCCTTCAGAGCCGCCGCAACCTGCGTCGGCGCCTTGGGCACCACAACGTCGTACACGATGCGCGTGATGGTCCCGGCGACGCCGCCGATGAGCAGCGCGCGGGCGAGCTTCTGCTTCCCGAAGTACGCCGCCGCGCCGGAAGCCGCCCCGGCCGCGAGCAACGAAATCAGGTAGCTGCCCCAACTCTGCCTGAAAACGTTCAGGAAGGCCATGCTCTTCATGGGGCCGAGGTTGAGGATGAGGTTCGGGACCGCGACCGCCACCAACATGCCGCCCGTCACCGAGGCTCCCTCGATGAGGGTGTCCATCGTCAGGAGCTGTTTGAACGAGGCGAGGAAGTTGCCGGGGTTGCGGCGGTAGCTGCGCCGACGACGGGGATTGGTCAGGATGTTCGTCAGGATGTTGCGACGAACGCTGCGACGCCGACGGCTGTAGCGACGCCGACGGGAAGGGTTGGCCGCAACCTTGACGCGGTGACGGCCCTTCATGTAGCGCCGGAGCCCCATGGGGACCGGGCGCTTGGAGTGGACGCGCCGCGTCTGGCGGCTCTTCCACTTCTTGGGGTGGGACTTCGCGCGCTTCCCGCGCTTCCGCCAGCCCTTCGTGGCAGCGATGGAGTGACCCACCGGGTCGTCGCGCCACGGATTGCCCTTGTACCCGGGCTTGCGCATCGAGCGCCAGACCCGCGCGGCGGCCTTGAAGTTCCCGCCGTGTCTCTTGACTACCGCCCGCCAGGCGGCCCCTCTGGAACTGGCCATCTTCTTCCTCCTTCGTGGATTCCCGGCTGCCCCTCTGTTCGGCCAACCGGCCAGAGCCTCAAGCTCTGACTGAGAAACGCGGCTGCGCCTTCCCGGGGGATTCAGCACGATGGCTTCTATCACGTTTCGTCCCTCCGCCGTTCTGCGACCAAAAAAAATCCCAGGACAAGGAGGCGGTTTCCGCCTCGTCCTGGGGCTGCAACGCCCTCGATGGAATGTCTTGCTGTGCGGCAGATGGCCCTGCCCGCGAACTGCTTCTGACTACAGCTTACATCGCGCGGCGGCCCTTGTCAAGCCTTTTCTCTCCTTTCCACCGGCTATCCTCTTATCCAATCCGTCACGCGGTGCCTTCCGGGCAGGGTGGCCACGAGCTTGCCGTCCGCCGACACGACCTTTTCGGGAGCCGAGTCGTATTTGTGGACGTAGGTGGACCCCGCCTTCTGAGAGCGGCCCGGGGGCGTGTAGCTCTCGGCGGGCGCCTTACCGAGGCTCACGAAGAACCCCCGACTCTCGACCTTGCGCTTGTCTCCCACGGGGAGCAAGACGCGCTTGAAGCTCTTGGGCTCGCAGCCATGGAACTTGCGGTACAGCGCCACGGCCTTCTGGAAATCGGGATGCTTGGAGAGGGAACCCATGTCGTCGCCGGGATTCTTGACGACCTTTCCGGCGGCGACGGCGGCGGCCTCGGCCGACAGCGCGCCCTGCCAGTAATCCTTGGCGCTCTTGTGCTTGGCCTTGATGTCGGAGGCCAGCAGCCCACTGTAGCGCTTGGCCTCGCGACGGTGGTAGGCGCGGCCGGGGTTGCTCAGTGGAGTGGTGTAGGGCCGGTAGTAGAACCCCCTGGAGTCCTCCATGATGCCAGCCTCGCCCGTGGTGATGGGGGCGCTGAATTGGCCGCCGTCCTCGCGGTACAACTGCACCATCGGATACTTGCCCTTGAGTAGTTGGAACCTCATCCACTTCCCGGCAATCCGCATGTGCATGTTGACTTCGGAGTAGGGCATGACCGCCTCGCCCCACTGCCCCGGCTTGATGCGAATCATCTTGACCCGGCGCGACTGCGGGGCGCCGCCGACGGACGCGCGCTCGGCGCCGATGCGCGCCATCTCGGCCCTGTCGTCGGCGTCGATGGCCTTCATGTAGCGGGAGTGCAGCCCCGCTTGCTTCGCGTCGCGGGCGGCGTCTGCCCTGCGGAGGGCCTCGGCCTCCACCAGGGAGCCGGGGTTGGCCTTGACCATCCGGCCCTTGTCATCCGAGCACCATCGCAGGAACTTGTATTTCCCCACTACCTCGAAAACCCGCCCGCCCATCCATTTGCGGGCCTCACGCTTCGCGGCCGACTCGTCATTGAACCACCAGCTATGGGAGCCAGCCACAACCCACCACCGGCCGCTGGACAAGTCGCCGGGGTTCTTCCGCGCCCACGCGAACGGGAACAGCTTTCGCAGCGCCGTTTCGATGTGGCTGTCGTTCAGGCCAACGTGGTAAGCCTCCCTGGGGATGTCCAACTTGAACGCGATGTTCCAGGCCACAACAGGAGTCGTGACATCCGACAGCTTTGCGTTATGCTCGGCCAGGAACAGATGAACGTATTTGTGCCAGCGGGCGAACAGCTCCTTGTGAACTTTCATGGGGTTGGCCCGCGCCTTCGACGGATTGGCGTGCGGAGACGGGGAGCGCAACACCTGCACGACGGTCGTGAGCCCGCGCTTGCGGTAGGCCTTAGCGTAGGCTTCGGCATCCTCGACGTGCTGGTAGTGGGGATTGCCCTGGCCGCCGAACTGCGCCATCAGCTCGGCGCCAAACTTGGTCCGGAAGGGACCAATGACGTAGTCGTAGCCCATGGCCATGCCGGGTCTGGCGAAGGTAGGCTTGAAGGTGCTCCAAAACAGCTCACCCGGGGGTTCGAGGCCAGTTTTTATGCCAACATAGAGCTGCTTGCCTCCGGGGTTGCCCCTCAGCGATGGCACGAGCTTCTTGAAGGACATCGGATGACTCCCGCCAGGATAGTGCAGGAACACGTCGCCCTCGTCGGTTACTTCGATGCGACAGCCCTTCGTAACCAGCTTCCAGCCCTTGAGAATCTTGCGGGCGAGAGACTCGCGCGAGGGATTCGGCACCACCATGAGGAGGGGGTTGGGCTTGGCGGGGTTCTCGTCGGCCACCTGCTTCAGCACCACGCCCTTGGTCGAGATGTAGCCCTGCATGATGAGCTGCTTCGCTGTGCGGCCGTAGTGGCCCTGGAGCTGCCAGACGGTCCCGCTCTTGATGAGCGAGGCGAAGAGCCGGATGGTGTCGGCGGGGGACAGCTCGCCCTGCTCGTAGGCGATGATTCTATCCACCTCCGCGGGGTTCTTCTTCATCGTCCGGCCTCCGCAAGGGTTTACCGTTGCCATGAGAACCTCCTTTGGGGGAGTCACGAGAGCCGAGAAGAAAAGAGAGTTGAGCAGGGACGGGTACTGCACCTGCTCGATGCCCTTGTCGGTTTGCGTCGCCATCCACAGAACCGTGAGCAGCCCCTCGGACCGCTTGGCGGCCATGAAGTCCTCTGCTGTCTTCCGGCTGGCGAACGCGCTCTGTCCAATTTCCTGGCTGTGGCCCGGAGAACCCTTGAAGACGGACACGGCATAGCTCTTGGCCTTGCCGCCGACACCTTCGAGCCAAGCGTGGTACTTGGCCCTGGCCTCGACGAGCCAGCGACGAACGGGCTCCGGAGGGTTGAGAGCCAGCGCCTTGCGCTTGCGCTTGATGTACTGCCAGGGCCTGGTTTTCTTCGCCACGGGCTAACGCCTGCGGTTGGCCTTGACCGGCGCCGGAGCCGAGGGCTGCCGCGCGTGACCGATGAGCTTGCCGATGGCCGGGAACAGCACCGGGGCCGCCAGCACCACGCCGCCGATGACGAGGCCCCATATGGCGTACTTCTTGATGGTGTCGAGAATGCCAACAGGGGAAAAGGGGTTGTTGATGTCGGTCACGCCCTCCCAAAACTTGACGTTCTCGGCGGCGGCAATCGTCTTCGCCGTCGCGGCGTTGCGAATCTTCTGGTCAATAGCATCGGATGTCGCTCCCGTTGGGTCTTGGAGGTCGGCCGCCCATTTTTCCTTGGCCAGAACCAGCAACCTGTCATAGCTGTTCATCATGGACTGAACCTGCTTGGCGGCGGCTCCGCCCGCCTGGAGGTCGATGGCGTACTGGTTGTCGCCGAGGGTGTCTATCATCTTCTGCATTGTGTCCAAGTAGACCTTGGCCTTGTCATAGTAGAAGTTGCCTCTGGACAGCCCGTCTATTGCGTGGCCTACCTCCGAGTAGAAAGACTGGATGGATGCCACGAGCTTTGTGCGCCGGTCGAGGTCGCTGGCCAGCGAGCCGAGGCCGGACATGCCGCCGCTCAGCCCCGCGATGCGCCGCCGAACGGCCCGGCGAACCATCAGGTCGATGTCGGGGCTCATGCGCCTCTCCTCTTCGTCATCATGTTGAGGGCGAGCAGTCCGCCAATCAGGAGTGCGCCGCCGCCGAGAACGTACAGCCCGTACTTGCTGAAGACGGTCTCCTTGACCGCCGCGGGGAGCGCCCTGACCATCGTGGCGGGCCTGGGTTTCTTGGCCACCGGCTTGGGCTTGGCCTGCGAGATGGCCGAATCGAGCGCTTGGCGGTAGAGGGTAATCTGCGCCGACAGCGTCATCGACTTGCCGAGGTCGAAGTCGGGAGCCGCACTCAGGGCGGTGAAGGTGGTGTTGACGCTGTTGCGCAGCGTGGCGTAAGCGGCCATGAACGCATCGTAGGCGTTCTGGCTGTACTGCTGGAGCTGACCCTCGCGCACGGCAACGGAAGACAGAGCCACGTTGGCCGCCGCCACGGCCGAGTCCTTGGCAGTCGGAAGCTGTCCGAAGTCGCCGAAGCCGCCGAGTCCGCTCATCTTCGAGGGGTCCATGAAGTCCACCATGTCCACGCCGTATCTGCCCACGATGTCCTCCTCATCCAGCTCCACGACCGACGGGTCGAGGATTTCGACCCGACCGTTCACGGAGCGCCGCTCGAACGGAGTGGCGCCGCCGCCCGCGTAGGGGAACCCCACGTGGGCCTGTTCCGACAGCATCGAGGGACGAAGCATCCGGTCAATCTGCTCGAAGGCCTGTGGCGCGCCCTCGTCCTCGGGCTCCAGCCTGACCCCACGGGGGAGTCCGGCGTCCGGCAGGCTGGGAATGCCGATGCCGTCATCGACCCCGAACATCCCGCCTCCGCTGAACTCCTCGTCGGCCTCGCCCTCCTCGGGCTCGCCCTCGCTGGGAATGGGCGCGTTGGGCTCTTCGTTCTCGGCGATGTTGCCACCGCCTGGGCCAAACCCGCTCTCGTCCATGGCGAGGCGCTCGCCGCCACCGTAGGTCACGTCGGACTCGCCCTCTCCGGGCTCCTCCTCGGGGAAGGCCACCGGGGCGTCGGCCCCATATGAGGAATAGGCCGGGGCCAACAGTAAGGGGCTGACCTCGCCGTATTCCTCGGAGGGGGCCTCGCCCCCTTCCTCGTAGCCGTAGGCCGTGGCAGTGCCGCTGTCCCCGTAATATCCCGCAGGAACCACCCCGGCATCGACCTGGGCGGCCTCGGCGCCTGCCGTCCCGGCCGTCTGGATGAGCACCTGCCTGTAGGCCTTGGCATCCAGCTTCGCCTTCTTGGCGGCGAGCTGTTGCAGGGTCCTCATGGCGCCCTTGTAGCCGCGCCCCCGGAGAAGCGTTTCGAGCTGCTCCTGGGGGTAGCCGCTGGCCGCCGCGGCGGTCGCCAACTGCGCCAACTGTTGGGAGAGGAACTCCTGGTGTCCCTGCTCCTTGAGCGCCATGGCGCTGGTCTTCTTCTGTGAGGCGGCCTCGCCGCGGGCTCGTTGGGCGGCGAGCTGCTTGAGGACGGCCAGGGCCTTGTTGTAGCCCTGGGTCCTGATGAGGTTGGCCAACCTGTCCTCGGGGTAGCCTCCGGCCGCCTCGGCCCACTGCTGTAAGGCGGCAACCTGCGAACGAACCAGCTCGTCGATGCCCTGCTGAATCCCCTTGGTCTTCGCGGACTTGGCCTGAAGCGGGGACGAACGCTGGGCAACCTTGGCCTGTTGGCGCGTCGCCAACGCCAGGCGCTTGTCGGCCTTGAGCCGCGCGGGTTTGACCCGCGTTGCCTTGGTCGCGCCGAGACCCCCGCCGCCGAGGAAGGCGCGGTAGCCGAAGGTCGGCAGGTTGGTGCGGCCGAGCTTCTCGCGGACCCTCTGGCGCGCAACGTCGGCGACGTACTGCTGCAACTCCGCGGAGGACAGCTCGGCCGAGCCGATGTCCACCGGGGAGGCCTCGTCGGCCGTAATCATCGAGGGAACCGCGAAGCCGTCGAACCCGGCCTGGGCTTCGACGCCCGACAGCCCGAAAATGTCGGCGTTGGTTCTCAGCGGCACGAGACCGGCAACGGGGTAGGCATTCATCGTCAAATCCTCCACTCTCCACGAGCCAGGTACTTCTTCGGCTGCCACCCGACGTAGCTGCCTGCCACCGTCGGGTCCATGCCGTACCATTTTCCGTTCGCCTGCACGATGGCGTACACGTGAGACCACTCGTCGGGCAGTTCGGGGTTGGCCTTCAAGACCACGAACCTGGGGCGCATACCCAGGGCCAGCGCCGAGGCGGCTATACCACAAGAGTAGTCGTCGCAGTCCGCCGCTCCCCGCTCGATGGTCCGCATGGGCGCCTGTATCAGCTCAACATATCCCTGTAGGGCAGACAGCGGGTCGGGCTGGTAGCGGATGGTGTTCTTCCAGAAGTCGAAGATGCACTTGAGTTCGGCGACCTGGTCCTTGTGGGGACAGCGGTGGACCAAACGGGACATCTGCTTGATAAACTCCCAGTTCCGGGAGTCCTTGTCGGCCAGCTCCGTCATCCGACGGAGGGCCTGCTCAGTTCCCGGCGACCCGGCGGGTATCAGCTCGTAGAGAGGCATGGCCGCTTTCTTTCGGAGCCCGCAGTTGAAGGAACAACACTTCGACACGCACAGTGCTGAAGTGGTTCAGGTGTCCGCAGCGGGGGCACTTGATGGCGACGTGCAGGTTCTGCCCGCTGTAGAGGTCGGCCAGCCGCTGTCCGCAGGGAATGAGGACCCCCGCGCGCTTTCTTTGACCCGTGCATCTCAGCGGGAAGTAGGTGCTGGTCGCCAAGGACGCCCCTCAAACGACAGCCCCACGACCAAATCCGCGCGGACCATCCGCGCAGTGTCGTGGGGCTGAACGCGCCTCGATTGAATGTCTGTCTATCCCTACCTTACCTTATGATGTAGCCCTTGTCAAGCCTTTTTGCCGGATTTGGTCCTGAGCACCTCGTAGTCGGCGTCCACGACCGGCCCCGGACCCGGCGGCGGGGCCTCGGGACCACCATCCTCCCCGAAATCGTCGTCCTCGAACCCCTCTTCCCCGTTTTCGCCCCCGGACCCTTCCTCTTGTTCTCCCATGAACTGGAGCGTGGCCAGATTCCAAGCCACCAGGAAGTCCCGCAGGTCGGGCTTTCGCTTCAGGTCCCCGGTCTCCTCGTCGCCGAACTTGTCCCAAACGATGGCGGCGAAGTTGCGGTTGATGGCGGTCAGCTCGTCGAGGGTGTCCACCAAGTCCTCCAGGATGGAGGCCTTGTCGGCCTCGGGAACGTCGCCCAGGAACTTACCGGCCAGGGCGTTGGCGAACTTGCCGAAGAGCTGGTCGCCGATGTCGCCCGACGGCGGCGGGTTTTCTGCGAACTTCGGCTGGTCAGGCATTGGCTGGCCCTCCTTCGTTGGCGGCGGCTTCGGGGACCTCTATTTCCGGAGCCCGGGCCGGGGGTGGCGCCGCGGGAGGCGGAGCTGCTGGCGGAACAGCCGCCGCGGCAGCCCTGGCGGCCCGCTCGCGGACGATGGCGCTGCGCAGGATTCCCGCCTGGCTCATCAGCCAATTCTGCCTGGCGGGGTTGACCATCAGGGCCTCCTGAACCTTCCCGAGCAGGACCGGGTCGGCATAGGGCTTGAAGTACTGCCCCAAAACCCTGGCGTCGTCGTTGAGGGCAATCACCTCGCGCCACTCGCGCGGGGCTTTGGTGAGACAGGTCATCACGGCTTGGGAGCGCTGCGGACATGTCTCCAGCTCCGCCAGCGTCACGGTCAGAATCTCCGCGACCAGGGCCTGAGCCTGGGCCTGCGGGGAGGCCACGCCCCCCTGGGGCATCGCCGCGGAAACCGGAGCGGCCTGCGGAGCCGGGACTCCCATCCCGGCGGCAGCCTGGGCTCTCCTGCGGAGAGCCTCGTTGCGGACCCTTACCCGCATGGCAATCTTTCTGGCGGCGTTGGCAGCCATGCGCTCGATGGCCTGGCGCTGGGCCTCGGTATCGACGGGCTCCGGCGCAGGCTGAGGGGCCGGGGCGGGCAGCGCTGGCGGTTGGGCGTCGGCCGGTATCTTCACCTGGCCCATGGCCATGGACGAGATGGCATTGATGAGCGAGGCCACCCAGTCGCCCTTGCCCTCCCCTTCCTCGGCCGCCGCGGCGGGCGCCGCGCCCTGCTTGAACTGCATCCCGAGCTGAATCAGCTCGATGACCTTGTCCATCTTCATCTCGTGTTCGTCGCGGCGCTCGCCGACGACGCGCATGATGAGGTCCATCTCGGACTTCTTGCTCTCCATCTGGACTTTGGTTATCTCGGACTGGGCGTTGGCCCGCGAATCCATCATCTTGGCCATGAACTCGAACATCTTGACTTGGCTGTCCTGGGCCGAGCTGAGCTTCTGGCCTATGCTGTCCACCACCAGCCGGAGGCTCTCGGACTGCTGCGAGCTTTGCGCCTGCATGGCCTGAAGCAGAACGGCCAGCTCGTTGCCGTTGCCCTGCGGGCGCTGCTGCATGGCGGCGAGCAACTGGTCCAACTTTCCCTCTACGGGACCGGTTTGAGACTCCCTCTCCATGTCGAGGCGGGACTTCCTCACCGCCGCAAGCTGGGCGCGCTTGCGCTCGAACTGCACCATGCCGTCCATCTCGGAGCCCAGCTCGTCCGGCGGGCTAGTAATATCCGGGGGCGCGAAGGCCTCCGGGGGGTCTTCCTCGGGCTCCAATTCCTCCAGGGTAGGATTCTTTGGAGGTATAGCGAGCCGGAAGGTGATGTCGCGGATGGGGCGGCCGTTGAGGTCCTGGATGCTGAACCGCCAGACCTGGCCGCCGTAATTCGTGGAGATTTGCGCCTTGAGCGCGTTCATGTCGAAGGGCCAGTCCTGTGTCAACTGCGGGAACTCCCCGCAGAAAATCGACTGACCCTGGTAGACGGCGGGGGCCTCGCGCGACACCACCAGCTTGGCCTCGCTCGGCGACGCCAACCTCCTCTGCAACGTCGGCAGGGTGAGGCCGCTGAGCTGCGCCAAGCGGACCCACTCGTCCGCCGGAGAGGCGTCCAGTGCGGGTTGCTCGGGCTCGTCCGGCGAGCCCACCGCGGCCCCATCGCTCAGGGCAAGGTCCGCGGCCTTGTCGAGAGAATCCCGCGCCTGACTGTGGAACCTCGCGGCCTTGGAGAGGTTCTTCCGAAGCGCCGCCACAAGTTGCGTTCTCGTCTCGCTCATCGAAAATCCTTTCTGTGCTGCTAGACAGACCCGCTCAGACCCCGAAACATAGTGATACTCTACGCGCCTCCCTCGGGCCTGCACCGTCTACGGGAGCACGGCCCCTTCGTCCCGTTGCGCGTTCATGGCGTTGGATAATAGGCCTACGGCCAGGGATTTCAAGTGAAATCGAGGGAAAACGTGCTACTTGGCCGCCCAGGGGCGCCCGGGGGCGCCGTTTCGCGACCCTACAAAAACGGCCCGAAACGGCCTCCGGGGGCGTCGTTTCTGGCGTATTTATCCGGCTCGTTTTGCGTGGGTTGCGTCTTCCACGTAAGTTTATAAGATTTTTTGAATTGACAAGCCCGATTTTCACGTCATACTAGGGTAGACGCGCGGGGAGGGAACCCGAGGCCGGGGGGCAGCGACGGCCGGAGGATGCAACGAAACTACCGCGCGGGACCCGGGCCAGGACGGCCGGGACATCTGAAGAGGCACGGTCGGAAACCGGAGGGGCAGGGTAGCCGGTAGACGGCGCGCGCCGGGCCGAGAAATCGCCCGGATGAATCGCGTGGCGAGGCGTCGAAGGACCCGACGGAACGACCGGGAGCCGAAGACCAGGGGCGCGGAAGTGTGACCGCGCCAGGCGCGGAAACCCCGCGGAGCCCCGGAGAACCCGGGGCAGGTAGAACCCATCCCCCGCTGGCGGCGTGGAGCCTAGACGGACCGGGGGAGGGCAGGACGAAAATCGTCCGGGAGTAGCGGAGGACAAGCGCGGAGCGCGAATCCCGCCTATGCGGGCCGCTCAACGAACGCGCCATAAATCCTCCGGCCGCGGGCCATCCCTGACGCGGTGCACGACCAACGGGATTCCGTATGGCCTGACGGCCATTCATCGAAAGAGCGGGAGGCCGTTGTTGAAGGACAACTACATTCAGAGGGCCGGGCCGTTGTACATGCCCGGCCGCCGCCCAAGTCCCCGCCTTCACGTGGCGGGCGGCGAGCGCGCCCGACCCGGAGTCGGGCGCGGCACCCGGAAACAACCGGGAGAGAGGGACAGAAGAAAAGGGGTGAACCATGAGACGCAGCCATAAGGGAGATGCGGAATACGAGAGGCTCAGAGCCGCCTCCGCCGCTCCGGAGAAAGCCTGCCCAGTTTGCCGGGAGCTGCACGACCCGGACAGGGGCCTGCATTTCGACGGGAAGGGCGTCAACTCGTGCGGAACCTACCGCGTCCCCTTGGCCAAACTGACGGAGACGTGCCCGCCGGAGCTGGGGCCGGTTTTCGCGGCGGCTCCGAAGATGCTGGCCGCGCTGCGGGAGATGCTAGAGGCATGTCCCCGGCCCGCCCCGCTCGCTGCCCGTCGGCCGAGATATCTCGCCGCAGTCGATGCCGCCCGCGCCGCAATCGCAGAGGCCGAGGGGAGGGACTAACCATGAAAGTGACGCTTGACTTGAAGGTCCGGACCTGCACGCTGGAGCGCGAGCCCGGGGCGCCCCGGATGAATAATGAGAGCGCCCTCTTCTACACCCTCCGCAACGAGCTTCGGAGGCAGGGGCACGACGTGATAAAGAAGTGCCCGGCCAAGGACGGCTGCATGTTTGGGGACCAACACACGTACTGGGTTCGCACGCGCCGCTACGTTTGTCCGCCCGACAAGAACGCGGGCGGGTTCGGAGTGTACGATGGCCGGTACGCCCTGCGGCTGGCGCACCTTGACTACAACCTCGGCAAGTTGGATTTGTCCGTCATTCTGGCGACGGACTAGAGAGGCGAACCATGATGAAACTCTGGCGAGTGGTGGGCAAGAACAAGGTCGGGGAGAAAGTGGCCGACTCCCTGATTGTGGCGCGCACCGCGGTCAGAGCCGCGGCGTTTTGCAGGCGCGAGGCCGCGGAGCTGGTGAGCCTCAAGAAGTTTTGGGCCTTCCCCGCGAGCGTGAACGAAATCCGGGAGTGGTACAAGGACACGGTCGGATACGACCCCATGGCCGAGACGCCCCCCCTGCCGGAGGCGGAGTTTCTGGAGTTGGCCTCCGAGTACATGCAGGAGATAGAGGAATAGGGCCGTGCGCACGGTGGCCGCCCTCTTCGTCCTGCCCGACTCGGTCTACAAGTCACTGCCGGGCGTCGAGTGTTTCGACGCCCAGCGCGACGCGCAAACCTTCGCCGGAGGCTGCCCGGTAGTCGCCCATCCGCCTTGCAGGACGTGGGGGCGGCTGCGGCCGTTCGCCAAGGCGCCGCCGGAGGAGCACGACTACGCTCCGTGGGCCGTCACGATGGTACGCCAGCACGGCGGCGTACTGGAACATCCGTCAAGCTCCACCTTGTGGGGAGCCTGCACGCTGCCCCTTCCGGGAGAACCGCCGGACCTCTTCGGCGGCCGTACCATCGAGGTGGACCAATTCCATTTTGGGCACCGGGCGCGCAAGCGGACTTGGCTTTACGTTGTGGGCTGCCGCCGCCTGCCGCCCCTACCCCACCGGGCAGGCAAGCCCACGCGGGTCATTTCCACCCGCAAGAAGATTGCGCTGCCGGAAGTCACCAAGAGAGAGCGGGAGGCGACGCCCGTGGCGTTCGCCAAGTGGCTGGTCAGGCTGGCCCGCGCGTGCGGGCGGAGGAGAGAACCATGAGAGAGCTGAGCGAGTACGACCTGCAAGCCAAGGCCTTCTTGGAGAGGTACGGCGTCAAGTTCACGGCGACGTTCACGCACTACGGCGCCCACTTCGACGGCGAGACGGCGTGCCGCGACAACTTCCGTTGCCGGTTCAGCCGGGGCAAGAAGCGGCTGGTCATCGACTTCGGCCAGTCCCTCAACGACTCGGACGGCGGCGGCGGGAACCCGCCCCGGGCCTACGACGTGCTGGCCTGCATCGGGAAGAACGACCCCGGGTTGTTCGAGGAGTTCTGCCGCGAGTTCGGTTACGAGACGGACTCCCGCAGGGCCGAGAAGACCTATAAGGCCGTGGTCAAGGAGTGGAAGAACGTCTCCGCCTTCTTCACCGCGGAGGAGCTGGAAGCCCTTCAGGAAATCCGATAAGGTCCGGGCGTCCGGACCTGCCAGGGGAACGAGGACAAGGAGAAAACCATGAGCCGCAGAGAGGAACGCGAGATTGCCAGGGAGTGGCGCCGGAAGACCATCATGGAGGCGCCCGCCAAGCGGCGCTGCCTCGTCGAGCTGGCCAAGGAAATGGCCGTGGCCGCGCACCGCGACCCCGTCGCCGCCGTGCCGCTGCTGCCGCGCATTTGGGCGCTCCGCCGGGAGCTGAATGTCGGCTGCCTGCCGATTGTGTGCCGCTAGGCCCCGAGCGGGCCGAACGGCTCAGAAGGGGAAACCATGAAGCCCCCCAACGAGGTACAGGCGCACCGCATACTCCGGGCAACGCCAACGACGCTGGCCCCTGTCGCGAAGAAGTGCCTCGCGACCTGCCCGGTTTGTGCGGGCCGGTTGACGGTAGGGCGGTGGGTGGACTGCGAGACGGTAGGTTGCCCCTGGAAGGGAGTCCCCTACGCGGCCCACCTGGCCGCCCTGATGGGCGAGCTGGAAGCTGGCGGCGCCAAGCTCTAGCTGGCGCCTTTGAAGGAGTTCAACCATGAACCCCATGCACACCGAGGAGTACAAGGGCTACACGATTCAACTCTACCCCGACCCGAGCCCGGAGGACCCGCGGAGTTTTGAGTCCAACCTTGGCCGGATGGTTTGCTTCCACGGCCGCCACAACCTCGGGGACAAGCACACCCTCAACCGGGAGGACTTCTCCGGCTGGAAGGCGCTAGAGGCGCACCTCCGCAAGGAGCTGGGCGCGGTTGTTGTCCGGCCGCTCTTCCTATACGACCACTCCGGGCTCCGGATGAAGATTGGGGGCTTCCAAGGGCTCCTGCCGCAGGGTCACGCGGAGTTCGACTCGGGGCAGGTCGGGTTCATCTACGCCACACCGGATTCGATTCGGAAGTGGTACGACCTGGGCGGCCGCTGCAAGCTGTCGGCCGTGGACCTCAAGAAGGCCGCCGAGTCCCTAGAGGTCGAGGTCAAGGTCTACGACCGATTCCTTTCCG